>Ga0315322_10000029_pt1 | contig 83502 bp, 80 predicted proteins | sample M110021515metaG_FD_203461 | JGI IMG/M metagenome (GOLD analysis project Ga0315322, IMG submission 203461) | Ammonia-oxidizing marine archaeal communities from Monterey Bay, California, United States - M1 100m 21515 | ecosystem: Environmental > Aquatic > Marine > Intertidal zone | place: USA... | reverse complement strand
TATTATAACATATTAGAAAAATAGGTCAATACGCAACTAATGGCTACCGTTCTCACATATAAAAGTTATTATAACATATTAGAAAAATATTTTAAATTACACCATATGTCAATGTGTTGACATATGATAAATATTATAAAATATTAATCCGAAGATTCTGATGGAATTTTAGTAAATCTAGCGATAAAAAATCCGTCTAAGCCGTCTTTGTACATATTGGGCAAGATTCTCATTGCGCCTTTGGCGGTGATAGATTTTTCTAGGCCGGGGATTTCTTTTCGTCTAATCGGGGATATTTTCAATCCATCGGGTAAGTTTAGTAAATGATTTTCGCCTTCTTCTGGTTGTAAAGAGCAGGTTGCAAAAATTATTGTGCCTCCGTCTTTTACAAGTTCGCAAGCTTTGGTTAGCATTTGGCGTTGTAGTTTCGCCACAGATTTTATTAATCCGTCATCTTTTAAAAATGGCAAGTCTGGATTTTTGCGGATTGTTCCTGTTCCAGAACAAGGGGCATCTAGTAATACAATATCGACTTTTTCGCGGGTTGTATATTTAACTGCATCAGATAATTTTATTGTTAAATTCTCGTTTAATTGTAGTCGTTCGATATTATCACGCATACGGTTTAATCGGAATTCGTTTTGATCAATTGCAATTACATTTGCACCTTTGGCTAGGAGTTGTGATGTTTTCCCACCAGGGGCAGAACACATATCAATTATTGTTTTTCCGGCTATATCGCCCATTATGTGAACAGGAAGTTGAGCCGATAAATCTTGAACCCACCAATCGCCTGTTTCATAACCTTCTAGTGTTACGATTTTACCACCTGATTTTAATCTTACTCCGTTTGTTGGTAATAATTTACCGTCTAGTTTTTCAGCCCATAATTCTGGGTTTGATTTTACACTGATATCAACGGGTGCTTGGGTTTGCAAGACTTCTAGGATTTCGCGAGCGGTTTTTTCACCGTACGAATTTACCCAGCTTCGCCATAGGTATTTTGGCATATTTATTATGTCTGTATGTTCGCTGATAAATTTTTTGCCTTCATTAACACCGCGTCTTAATATGGCATTTATCATTCCTTTGCTTGGTAGAGCTTTACCAAATACAGAATTTAATGTTTCATTAACCGCTGCGTGATCGGCAACATCCATATATAATATTTGTGTTAATCCAACTTTGATAAATATGTTAACTTGCGGGGTGAAAATTTCTTCGTCAACAAATTCTTTTATTATTAAATCAAGCTCTATATTATGTCGCAGGGCAGTATATGCAATCATTCGTGCTAAACCGCGGTTTTTTTGATCAATTTGTTTTAATGTGTTGTGTTCTACAAACTCTAATGGTCGTTTATCAATTAATACCGCTTCTAATAAGTAAAATGCACCTAGGCGAGGAGAGATTAATCGTTCAGAACGACCAGCTCCGAATTCCTTACGACCTCTGAAATTTGGCTTTGATTTAAAGTCTTTTTTATCACCAAAAGATTTTCTATCACCGAATGATTTTTTATCGCCGAAAGACTTTCTATCGCCGAATGATTTTTTATCGCCGAAAGACTTTCTATCGTCTCTTCTGTCACCGAATGACTTTCTATCGTCTCTTCTGTCACCGAAAGACTTTCTATCGTCTCTTCTGTCACCGAAAGACTTTCTATCGTCTCTTCTATCGCCGAAAGACCTTTTATCGTCTTTTTTATCGCCGAATGACTTTCTATCGTCTCTTCTGTCGCCGAATGACTTTCTATCGTCTCTTCTGTCACCGAAAGACCTTTTATCGTCTCTTTTACCGCCAAAAGACCTTTTATCGTCTTTTTTATCGCCGAAAGATTTCTTTCTTGTAAAATTACCGCTTTTTTTGTCGTCAAATTTTTTTCTGCCTGATTTAAAGCTAGAATTTGGTGTTTTATTTGTCATAGTTTGTTCTCCGCCGGTTAAATAACATTAGCAACATATACGAAAAAACTTGAAAAGTAAACCATTTAAGCTTATAATATGGTACATTAAATATATTTTTAAATTTTTTTAAAAGGGGATAAATATATGGTTTGGAATAATCAACAAACAATTAAAGCATCTGCGACAAGTGTTGATGCTGGACTTCGTTCATATATGAACAGAGTTTATTCTTTAATGTCTATGGGTATCGGTTTAACTGGTATAGTTACATATGTCATTGCGTCCATACCAGCATTATTGGTGCCAATTGCAGTAGGCCCTATGAAATGGGTTCTGTTTATTTCTGTATTGGGTCTAGGTTGGTTTGCACCACAGATTATTATGACTAAGTCTCGTACTGCTGCCGGTATTGCATTTTGGGTTTATTCGGCTCTTTGGGGTGCGATGATGGCTCCGATGATTGCATTCTTCTTGCAATCTCAGCAAGGTGCATATGATATAGCAAGAGCATTCTTGATTACCTCTGTAATGTTTGCGGGTTCATCAATGTATGGTTATGTTACTAAAAAGGATTTATCTGCATTGGGTCGTTTCTTTATGATGGCAATGATTGGTTTAGTTGTTGCAATTATAGCTAACATTTTCATAGGTTCGTCTATTATGTCGCTAGGAATTTCTGCATTAGTTGTATTATTCAGTGCGGGTATTACGGCATATGAAACTCAAATGATAAGAAATATGTATTATCAATTACCACATAGAGGGGCCGTTTCAAGGTTCGCTATATTGGGTGCATTTATGTTGTATGGTACATTTGTATCAATGTTTATACATATATTAAACATTATGGCACAGATGCGAAGATAAGTTTATTTTTTAAACAAGTTTAAGAAAAGGGCATACTAGAAATTTTAGTATGCCTTTTTTTATTTATCCTCTTGGCATTTTGGGCAATAAAAAGTTGATCTGCCCCCTTGAATAATTTTATCAATTTCTGATTTACATTTGTTGCAATTTTCGCCATTTCTTCCGTATACATCAAAATTGTGTTGGAAATAACCCATTGCACCTTCTGCGTTTTTGTAATCTTTTAATGTTGATCCGCCTGCTTTAATTGCTTCGGTTATAATTTCTTTTATATGTTTGGTTAATATTTTTATTGTTTTGTGCGGTATTGTTGAGGCTATGGTATTGGGATTGAGTTTTGCTCGGTACATTGCTTCGCATACATATATATTGCCAAGTCCAGAGATTATTGATTGATTCATAAGTGCTGTTTTTAAATTAGATTTACATTTTTGAAATTTATCATAAATATATTTATCGGTTAATTTGTCATCTGTTGGATCGATTCCTAGTTTTGATAAATGTTTTTCATTTTTTTCTTCTGTTGTTTTACAAGAGATTAAGAAGCCGAATCTTCGCGGGTCGTTGTAAATAATCGTATCGCCGTTATCCATATGAAATATAATATGATCGTGTTTTACTTGTTCTATTTTTTCATTTCGTGCATATGAAAAAATGGTATATTTCCCAGACATTCCTAGGTGTGAAATTAACGAGTAACCCGTGTCTAGTCTAATTACAATGTATTTTGATAGCCTTTGCATATCTATAATTTTTGAATTTTTCGAGATAGCATCGAGATTTTCAGGAAAATCATAGCGTAAGTTTTTTCTTGTTGCTTCAATTCTTGCAATTTTTTTATTTAGCATTACTGGCTTTAAACCATTAATAACGGTTTCTACTTCTGGTAATTCGGGCATAGGTTTTCCTAGTTAATTGATATTAGTTATTGCTTATCATATATACTTATTATATTGTTTAATAAATTGCAATATATGGAATATTTATTATGACAAATAACAAACAAAGCAAAACAACATTCGGTTTTAAAGATGTTGATAAAGATGAAAAAATTGGCTTAGTTAAGAATGTTTTTGAATCTGTGGCTATTAAATACGATATTATGAATGATTTAATGTCAGCAGGTATACATAGATTATGGAAAAATAAGTTCATTAATATGATTGATCCCAATAATGATATGACGATGCTAGATGTGGCAGGTGGAACCGGTGATATAGCATTTCGTTTCTTGGAAAATGGGGGCGGTCGCGTTGTTGTGTGTGATTTAACCGAAGGAATGGTAAGAGTAGGTAAAAATAGAGCATTAGACAAGGGTTTATTTTCAAATATTGATTGGTTAGTTGGTAATGCTCAGAAATTGCCATTACAAGATAATAGTGTTGATGTTTATTCAATTTCTTTTGGCCTAAGAAATGTTGCCGATATTGATGAAGCTTTGGCCGAAGCATACCGTGTATTAAAACCATCAGGTAGATTTATGTGTCTAGAATTTTCAAGTGTTGTTATTCCTGTGCTAGATAAAATATATGATGGTTATTCTTTTAAAGTATTACCTAAGATTGGTAAAATTGTAGCTGATGATGAGGAATCTTATCAATATTTAGTTGAATCAATTCGTCGTTTTCCGAAACAAGATGAATTAATAAAAAAAATGAAGAAAGCAGGATTTGAAAATACTACTTATACAAATCTTACTGGTGGTATTTCTGCAATTCATTCGGGTTATAAAATATAATAATGTTTAGAATTTTTAAATTATTAATATTACTGATATTATTTTTTATTGTTGTTAAATTTCCTTTTGTTCCAACAAGAAACAAATCTAAAATAGTTTTAAAATTAATAAAAATGGGTGGGGTTGCATTTGTTAAAATGGGGCAATCTATGGCGGTTCGTTCTGATATAGTGGGTGAATACTATGCAAACGAATTAAAAAGTTTGCAAGATAATATGAATTCCTTTTCATATAATAAATTTCATTCTATCGTTAAGAAAAATTTAGAAAAACCAACATCAGAAGTCTTTAAAGAAATTGATAAAAAACCAGTTGGTTGTGCTTCTATTGCCCAAGTTCACAAAGGAATATTGTTAAATGGTGATAAAGTTGCAATAAAAGTACTAAGGCCAAATATTCGTAAAACATTTTTTAAAGATATAAAATTATTTTACAAATTAGCCATAATAATTGAATTCATAAACCCTAAATTTAAAAGGCTTAGATTTTTTGATGTGGTAAGTGAAATGCACAGCTGGGTAAATAGTGAATTATCATTATACAAAGAATCAAATAATGCGCGTAAGTTATATAATAATTTTCATAAAGTCGATAAGTACCAAGGCGATTTTTTCAAAGTTCCAAAAATATATGATGAATACAGTACAGACGATATAATGGTTATTGAATGGGTTGATGGCATACGCATTGATGATATTAATTCGTATGAAAAAAACGGATTAAAAGGCAAAGATATATTACAAAAATCAGCAACTGTGTTTTTCTTGCAAGTATTCAGAGATGGTTTCTTTCACGCAGATATGCACCCTGGAAATATGTTTATCGACAAAGAAGCTAATCTATACCCAATTGATTTTGGAATAATGGGAAGCCTAGATAAAAAAACTAGAATTTTTATTGCAGATATTTTGTATTATTTAATGGAACAGGATTATAGGGCGGTTTCAGATGTTCATTTTAAAGCTGGATATATCCCGACAACTTACGGAATAGATGAGTTTGCTGTTGAAATAGAAAAGATTGATAAATCAGTTCGCAGTAAAGGTAACATTGCAGATATTTCAATGGGTGATTTATTAGGACAATTATTTGCTACAACAGAAAGATTTCAGATGAGAACTCGCCCCGAATTATTATTGTTACAAAAAACAATAATCGTTGCCGAAGGTGTTGGTCGTATAATCGCTCCAAAAGAAAATATGTGGGATTTAATTGCTGATTTAATAGCAGAGTGGTTTAAAGTAAATCGCGGATTGTGGGCAAAAGTTGAAGATGTATTATCTAGTGAATTAAAACACAATAATGTATCAAGTCGTAATGTCGAAATTGAATTAATCGATAAATCAAGTATTAAAAAATCAATATTTTTTGATATTTTTATATTATTTATTTTAATCTCTATTATTTTTTATGTTATTTAATTGATTTGTATTTTTTGCTTTGTTATTGTATTTCGTATAAATTACAATATCAACAATTCAGGAATTATCTTATGAAAAAAGTAAAAGTATCAATTAAAAGATTAGCTCATAGCAAAGGTTTAGATTTACCATTTTACGCAACAACAGATTCTGCGGGAATGGATTTATATTGTGCTAGTGAAAGTGATGTTGTTTTATCACCTGGTATGCGTACATTAATCCCAACTGGTTTGTGTGTTGGACTGCCTAGTGGATATGAAATTCAAATTCGCCCTCGCTCTGGTTTGGCATTAAAAAATGGAATTACTCTTGTAAATACACCTGGTACGATTGATGCTGATTACCGCGGGGAAATTGGTATAATTGTAATTAATCACGGTGATCAAGATTTTACTATTTCTCGTGGAACTAGAATAGCACAAGCGGTTATTGCCCCTGTGTTGCAAATTGAATGGAATGAAACAGAAGAATTATCTGATACGGTTCGCGGTGAAGGTGGTTTTGGTTCAACAGGTATTGTTAAGAAATCAGTATGAAGTTAAAAATAAGTAAAAGAATGGCTTTTGCTATAATATCAGTTGTTGATATTGCTTACATAAATTCAGATCGCCCAATTCATACTAGTGACATTGCATCTAGACATAATATTCCAAAAAGATACTTAGAAAAAGTATTGCAATCATTAGTTAAAGATAATATTTTAAAGGGTACAAGAGGCCCCGGCGGTGGATATACATTGGCTCGCGAAAAACGAAAAATTAGCCTTGCTGATATTGCAAAAGTTGTAATTAAGATTGAAGAATCTGAACAAAAGAAAGCACAACACGATAGTGATTTGAAATCTTGGATTGATAATGTTTTAAATCCAATTTGGCAAGATATGAATAATTCTAATATGGATTATTTAGAAAAAATATCATTACAAGATTTATTCAAAATAGTTGCCGAAAAAGATATAGTTTTGGAAAATGAAAACGAATAAAATATGAATAATAAATTAAATCGTTATGCTAGGCATATTAAACTAGATAATATTGGTGCTAGCGGACAGGAAAAATTGTTAAATAGTAAGGTTTTAGTAGTCGGGGCTGGTGGTCTTGGCTCTCCTATACTAATGTATTTGGCATCTTGTGGAGTTGGGACAATCGGCATTGTTGATTTTGATGTGGTTGATGAAACTAATTTACAACGACAAATAATTCATTCAGAAGAATTTTTAGATATGGCGAAAGTAAAATCTGCGCAACATACTATTAATAATTTGAATTCAAATGTTGTTGTAAATACATATCGTACCCGACTTAATGAAAGTAATATTGCACAATTATTTCAGGAATATGATTTGATAGTTGATGGGTGTGATAATTTCACGACAAGATATTTAGTTAATAAATATGCTGTAAAATTAAATAAAATATTAGTGGGTGGCGCCCTTAATCAATTTGATGGGCAAGTATTTACAATTACAAAAGACAGCCCTTGTTATTCTTGTATATTTCCACATCAACCTAGTGCGGATTCATCTGAGTCTTGTGAAAGGATTGGTATATTAGGAACTACGGCAGGGGTAGTTGGTTTAATGCAAGCAATGGAAGTTATAAAGATAATACTAGGTATTGGTGAAAACTTAATCGGTAAGATTCAAATAATTGATACCTTAAATAATACACATAAAATATTTAAAACTAGCAAAGATAAAAACTGTAAAGTTTGTTCTTAGTTTTTTCTATATCCAGAGACTAACCCAATTAATAAACTAAGTAAAACAACGATTAATCCGTAAAGGTTCGGATAATATCGTGCTTTGTTATAAATAAAATCAATTATTCCTTTGCGATTAATAAATATTTTTTGTTGGGTTATATCCGAAATATCACCATTTTTTTTGATTACAAATGCATAAATATCATATTCACCGATTTTTATATTCGGAGGTAAATTAAATGTTGCTTTAAATAAACTATTTATATCTTTTAAATTATTATGATTAATTTTAAAATGATAATTTCCTTTGGTTTGTTTTAGTTCTTTTACTTTATTCCATATTTCCTTTTTCTCATCTTTTGATAATTTATCATTATCAATTATCGGCGATATAGAATTTAACCCAAAATTAAAATTATTTAATCTATCATAAGAAACATATTTATTAGTCGAAATCATATATATGGAAGGAATATTTTTTATTTCGGTTATTTGTTTATTTACCCAAAATATTTTTTTCTTTATTTGTTTATTTACACGGTATTTTATGTTTTTACCTTTTATTATAACTACAATGTTTCCATCTATGTTTGTTGTTCCATAAATATTAATTGTATTACCCGTAAAACCAATAGAAACCGGTATATTTAGTTTGTGAGAATGAATCTCAATAAAATCTTTTTTGTGTCGGCTTGCTTGAACATTAAAAGATAAAATTGTTAATAGAAAAATTAACTTTATTTTAACAAATATTTTCATTACCAAGCACCTTTTGGTGAAACAATACTATATATTTCTTTGGGAGGCATTATTAAATCAACAAATAATGCTATACTTACAAAAATTACAATACTTGCTAATATAATTCTTAATCTATCCGCGGGCAGTTTTGATGATACCGAAGAACCAATTCTAGCACCAACAACACCACCAATAATTAAAATAAATGCTAGCAAGAAATCAACAGTATGGTTTATACTTGCTTGCCAAAATGTCGCATTAATAGAAACAAATATTCCTTGGAATAATGTTGTGCCAACAACTACCGATGTGTGCATACCCAATAAGTAAATCATAGCAGGCACCATAATAAATCCACCACCTATTCCCATTAATGCAGATAAAAATCCAACAACCATACCAATTATCATCGGGAAAAGTGAACTAATATACAAACGAGACTTTTTAAATTTTGTCCTTAGCGGTAATCTATGCATAAAATTATGTTTATGTAGTTTTTTAAGAACAACTATTTTTTTGAATTTACGAATTTTTGCTATACCCAATTCCCAAAACATAAGCAAGCCAATAACGGTTAGGAATATCATATATAATATTTTTACTGTTAAATCTAGTTGTGATGATTCATTTAAAATTGTAAAAACCCATACGCCAACTGATGAACCAATTATCCCACCAAACAGAACAATAAAAGCCATCTTGTAATCAACATTATTTTTTTTGATATGTGTCATTGAACCAGTCGTAGATGTGGCAATTACATTTGCTGATTGTGATGCAACGGCTATTGATGAGGGTATTCCCATTAATATTAACGAAGGAGTTAGTAAAAAACCACCACTCACACCCAACAATCCAGAAAGAAAGCCAACTATTCCACCCAACCCAATAAGGTTGAAAATGTTCATAGACATTTCTGCAATAGGTAAATATATATTCATTAGATTTCCAAATTCTTACTTAATATCGTAAATATTATTCTTTACTAAACATATTATAATATATAATATACTAAGTAAATAAATATTAGTGGTATTTTATGAGATGAGAGAAAAAATTTTAGATGTTACAGGTAAACAATGTCCAATTCCTGTACTTAGAGCCAGAAAAGAAATTCAAAAAATGGAAGTAGGCGATGTATTAGTTGTAATGGCAACCGATATGGGAACCAAACGTGATATACCACAATTTTGTGATACAGCAGGTCACGAATTAATCAGTATTGATGAAGTAGGCTTGTCATTAGTATTTAGAATTGTCAAAAGATAAGTCTAGCATTTACCCTTGCCAGACATAATAAGTCTTTTTTGATTAATCTTATAATATTTAAAAAATTCTAACTTTGTTAATTTCTCTAAATCACTAATTAAAATATTCTCATAACAATATTTTTCACCATTTTGTTTAATTACAAAAGCATAAAAAATATTTTTTTGTTTATTTAAAATTAACTTCCAAAATTTTTTTTGTAGTAAATTTTTCTTATCTGTTGCACCGGAAATTACATACAATGGTGAATTTTTTCTTTCCCATTTCTCAATCTTACTCCATATCCCAGCATTTAAAGACATATGTTGAGGCTGAATATTACTAAGATAATAAGTTTGCCTTGCAATACCATCTTCGGAACTAAAATGCGAAGCCGGCGCCATATGTCCGCGCGATATTCTGTGCTTTTTATACAAACCCTTATAATCCAAAGGCTTTTTTTGCAATCTTTCAGGCAACAACGGATCGGCAATAAAAGAGTGATTTTTTCGTTTGCCAAAAAATTTCTTATCTACTTCATAAGATGTCCAAATTGTCCATTTAGTTTTTTTATTAATCGCACTTATATGTGTATTATGAATTACAATATCAAAATTATCATCATTGCTAACAGGACAGCCCAAAGGGCAATGTTTGGAAAATATACTAGTAGCTAGTGCTTGCCCACTAACCATAAATGTATTTAATATAATTAATAATGCTATTTTTAAATAAAAATCTACCATAAGTTGTTTTATATGTGATTGTCGATTATTAATCAACTACTTAAAGTAGAAAATATATTAAATTATCGAAAAACGATAAGAATCTTGACATTTTGAGTAAATGATTCTATAAATGACGGTAGTTTATAAAAATCACGTTAATGATTAAAGCCGAACTTAAACAAATTTATACCTTTTTCGGTTGGGGGTCACTCTAAGGAGTAAGCTAGTCTACGAGTTTCGTACGCTGGTTATTTTGTTCATTATTAACGTGAAATTAAAAGAGGTAATAAAATGTTTGATGTTTTGCAGACTAAACTAGGTGGCGTATTTGAAAAGCTTAAAGGACGCGGTTCTTTAAATGAGTCTGATGTAGAAAATGCGATGAGTGAAATCCGCACTGCTCTATTAGAAGCAGATGTGGCATTACCTGTTGTAAAAGAATTTATTAGTGATGTAAAACAACGAGCTGTCGGTTCACAAATAATCAAATCTGTAAGTCCGGGACAACAAGTTGTTAAAATTGTTCACGACACAATGGTTTCTATATTTAAAGGCGAAGAAGAAAATCACGATTTGAATTTGCGCGGTGAACCTCCTATTGTAATTATGATGGTTGGTTTGCAGGGTTCTGGTAAAACTACCTCTACTGCTAAAATTGCAAAATCATTATCTAATAAAAATCGTAAAAAAGTATTGATGGTTTCCCTAGATGTTAACCGTCCTGCGGCACAAGAACAGCTAGCTATTTTAGGTGAGCAAGTTTCAGTTGAAACATTACCTATTGTACAAGGTCAAGCTCCGCAAGATATTACAAAACGAGCAATGAGCGCTGGTAAATTGGGTGGTTACGATGTAATTATCCTAGATACGGCTGGGCGTCTATCCATAGATGAACAATTAATGTCTGAAGTTAGTCAGGTTAAAAAAGTTGCCAACCCACAAGAAGTATTATTGGTTGCTGATGCTATGACTGGTCAAGATAGTGTTAACACTGCAAAGAACTTTAATGAAAGATTAGGTTTAACAGGTATTGTGTTAACAAGAGTTGACGGTGATTCAAGGGGTGGTTCGGCATTATCAATGCGTTCTGTAACTGGTTGTCCGATTAAATTTATGGGTATCGGTGAAAAGTTAGAAGATATTGAATCATTTGATGCTGAGCGTGTTGCTGGGCGAATATTGGGTATGGGTGATGTTGTTGCCTTGGTTGAAAAAGCTCAGGAAGTAACAAGCGAAGAAGAAGCTGAGAAATTGGCAAAAAGAATGCAATCTGGGCAGTTTGATTTAAACGATTTAAAAACTCAATTGCAACAAATGAATAAAATGGGTGGACTTTCTGGCATTATGGGAATGTTACCAGGTATGAGCGGTTTAAAAAACAAGATGGAATCTGCTGGTGTAAACGAAGAAATGTTGAAAAAGCAAATTGCGGTTATTGATTCAATGACTAAGTCAGAACGCACAAATCCAAAAATTTTACATGCATCGCGTAAAAAAAGAATTGCACAAGGTTCAGGAACATCTGTGCAGGATGTGAATAAATTGTTAAAACAATTCCAAACTATGGAAAAAGTGATGAAGCAAATGCGTAAAATGGGTGGCAAACTTCCTAATATGGGGGGAATGGGCAATCCATTTGGCGGTGGGAATCCTTTCGGAGGCTCTAATCCCTTTGGGGGCGGAGGTTTTCCGGGATTAGGTGGGCGATAGCTCACCAATTAGATTATCTGTGAATGGTTCGCAGGTAAAATGTTAATAAACTTGAATGGAGTGAAAATATGGGCTTAAAAATTAGATTGGCTCGTGGCGGTTCAAAAAAACGCCCTTATTATCGAATTGTTGTTGCTGAAGAGCGCGCACCAAGAGATGGTAGATTTATTGAAAAAGTTGGAACTTATAATCCAATGCTAGCAAAAGATAGCGAACAACGAATTCAATTAGTTGAAGAAAGAGTAAAATATTGGTTAGACCAAGGTGCTCAAGCAACTGATCGAGTACACCGTTTTCTTGCTTCGGTAAATCTTACAGAAAAAAGAGAAGTTCCAGAGCAGACTTCTAAGCACTTACAATCTGAACGAACTAAAATGAAAGTTCAAGAACGCGAAGATAAAAGAAAAGCTGCAATGGAAGCAATGGAAGCTGAAAAAGAAGAATTAGAAGCTGAAAAGGAAGAATTAGAAGCTGAAAAGGAAGCACCAGCAGAAGAAGCAAAGGAAGAAAAACCTACTGAGTAATTAGGTTAGTTTTTGTATTAGGATTTGTTATGATTAAAAGTTTCAATAATTTAGACAATTTAATAGCTGTGGGTATTATTACTAATGTTCACGGTATTAAGGGAATGGTAAAAGTAAAATCATTTACTGATAATGCTGACCAATTGTTTGAATACGAGCCTCTTTTTGACAAAGATGGTAATGTAATTGAAATAAATAAGCAAGGAATAGCAAAAGAACTATACTTAGCAAGTGTAAAAGGTGTAACAGATCGTAACCAAGCTGAATTATTAAAAGGTACAGAATTATTTATTAATCAAAACCAATTGCCAGAATTGGAACAAGGTGAATATTATAATTGTAATATTATTGGCCTTGATGTTATGGATAAACATAATAATAAAATTGGCACGGTAATTGATATGCATAATTATGGCGGTGGTGATTTAGTAGATATAAAATTTAATGATAGTAAAGAATCTGAATTATTTTTATTTGCTAATGATGTTGTTGAAGTTAATATCGAAGAAAATTTCTTGGTCTTAGAAAAGCCATCTTTTGTAGGTGGAAAAAAGGAAGAAGAAGAATATGTTTAATGTTAATGTACTAACTTTATTTCCAGATATGTTTCCAGGTATACTTGGCGGTTCAATCCCAGGTAAGGCTATGGAAAAAGATTTATGGAATCTTAATGTTATACAAATTCGTGATTATGCAACAAATAAACACGCTACTGTTGATGAAACCCCATTTGGTGGTGGTGCAGGAATGGTAATGCGTGCTGATATAATTGATAGATGTTTATCTGACCTTGATAATGTTGGTGAGGTTGTTTATTTAAGCCCTAGGGGGAAAGTATTTGACCAGCAAATGGCAAAGAAATTTTCTAAAATGGAAAATATAACTTTTGTTTGTGGCAGGTATGAAGGTATTGACCAAAGGGTAATAGATAAATGGAATATGAATGAAGTTAGCATTGGCGATTTCGTTCTTAGTGGTGGCGAACCAGCGGTTCAAGTATTACTAGATTCTGTTGTAAGACTTTTACCGGGTAGTCTTGGTGATGAAACTTCTTTGCAAGAAGAAAGCTTTGAAGATGGGTTACTAGAATATTCACATTATACTCGCCCAAGAAATTGGGAAGGTATTGAGGTTCCCGAAGTTTTACTAAGCGGTCATCACGCAAATATTGCTGAGTGGAGATTACAGGAAAGAAAAAAAATTACTCAAATGAGACGACCTGATTTATGGAAAAAATATATTCGTAATGAAGGTTAAAAGAAAAAGAAAGGTGAAAAAATGACAAATGTTATTCAAGAAATAGAAAATGCAGAGGTTGCTCGCGTTACACAAGGTAAAGAAATACCTTCGTTTAAAGCAGGTGATAATGTAAAAGTTCACGTAAAAGTAGTTGAAGGCACAAATGAAAGAATTCAGATATTCGAAGGAGTTGTTATTGCTCGTCGTAATGCTGGATTAAACAGTAGCTTTACAGTTCGTAAACTTTCATCAGGCGAAGGTGTGGAAAGAGTATTTCCGTTATACTCACCTCGTTTAGATAAAATAGAAGTAGTACGATACGGTAAAGTTCGTCGTGCTAAATTATACTACTTACGAGGTCGTACTGGTAAAGCTGCACGAATTACCGAAGAAAAAATGGGTAGACGCGAAAAACAACTTGGTATTAACAAGTAAATTTATTGATGTCTGTTTATATTTGTTAAAAGTTGGGTAATTTTTTGCCCAACTTTAACTGTTTTTGTATTATGTTTAAGAAATATTAATTTATTTTATTTTTTCTAAAATTATTTCTGCGTGATTTGCAACTTTTACAGGACTGATAGCATCAACAACTATTCCTTTTTCATCAATTATAAATGTTGAACGAACTATTCCTAAAAATTCTTTACCCAGAAATTTTTTAGGTTCCCATATTCCATATGATTTACAAATTGAAGCATTTTCATCATCGCTTATTAAATCAAAAGGCAGATCATATTTATCAATAAACTTATCGTGTTTTTCAGGGCTATCTTTTGAAACCCCAATAATTACACAATTATTTTTTTTAAATTCATCATATAAACAAGCAAAATCTTTTGCCTCAGTTGTACAACCGGGGGTCATATCTTTTGGATAAAAATATAATACTATTTTTTTACCTTTATATTTATCTAATGACAATTTTTTATTCCCATTAGCAGGTGCTGTAAAATCCGGAGCAGGCTTCCCTATTAAGTCAGTTGGTTTTATCATAATTCTTACCCAATCTTTTTTTTTGATATTGTTGTTTATACTAAATATGTTATATTAATTTTAATGAGAAAGAAACTACTAATTGGCTCAATTTTTGTATTTATTGTCAGCATTACATTTTTATGTATTGTTGGTGTATGGGCTTATTTTGCTTTAAATAGTAAGGAAGGTTTATCTTCTAAGTATATCAATAAATACATTGTTGAAAGATTTAATGACGAAAATAAATATCTCGATATTGACCTAAAAAAAGTTAAGCTAAGATTTATGGGCGATGGTTCGACAATCCGCGTTAAAGCTCAAAAATTACTAGTCTACAATAATAAAAAACCAATCGCACAACTAGACAATGTAAATATTTCATTGTCTTTATGGAAGATATTAACCGGACAACTACCCGCTGAAAAAATAGATATCGATGGTGGTAAAATAATATATCACGATGACAGTGAAGTTGTTGATGTGAAAGATAAAAGAATCCTAGTTAAGAAAGTATTTAAATCATTTAATGTTGTATTTGAAAGTATAGGTGATATCAAAGAATTAAATTTATTTGATATAAACGCCCAATATTCTGATAACAGCGGATTAGTACTAGTATATCGTTCCGGAAACATTAATCTTAAAAAGAAAAACAAGGTTTTTAATTCTAAATTACTCGGGGTGCTAGATATTGAAACACCAAACAAAAATATTATTAAAATGGGTAGTATTTCGGCTAGTTCTGAATTTAATTTTAAAGAACAAAACTTACTAGATTTTTCAATTTCTTTTAAAGGGATAGACAATCCATTTGATATCGCATTAAACAGTAAATATGATTTGTCACAAGATGTGTTTTCTGCTGATCTAGATTTATCGTTACTTGAATCTGACACTATTTCTATGTTTGGTTTTTCAAAAATAAAAGGTGTTGATTTAGGAAGCCTTTCTTTGAACATTACAACAGAAAGATTTGACCTTAACAATGGCGGTTTGGCTAGGATTATAGGCCAAGTAAATGAAAATAGCATAAACGGTTCATTATTATCAGATAATAAAAAGATTAGTTTTAATTTATTTGCACAAGATATTAATAAAAAAATATTGAGAAAATATTGGATTGATGGAGTCGCACAAAATACAAGAGATTGGATTCTAAAAAATATATCTGGTGTTTATGATTTAAACTCTAAGTTTGAACTAGATTTAAAAACTCAAAAAATATCAAACCATTCCGGCACGATTAAATTAAAGAATGCAACTGTCAATTATTATGATGGATTACCATTGTTAAAATTGAATCAAGCAACGGCAAATTACAAAGACGACAAAATAACTATCAAGATTAAAGAGGGCAAGCTAAATGCGGGCGGTGAAAATTTATCTCTAATTGGTAGTGTTGTTGATATATATAACCTTAAAAACGACACGATACTAGATTTTAAAACACCCGCAAAAATGAAATCACAAACAATTTTGTGGTTTTTACGAAACAAGAACATAGACATTAAACTACCAAACGATGATTTAGCTTTATTAAAGGCTGATACTAGCGGTAAATTTCACTTTCGTTTTAACCTTACAAAATGGTATATGTCTAGATATTCTTATGTTGGTAAATTTTACAATGCGAGTTTAAAGAAATTTAATAATTTCAAAAATTTAAAATCAGATAAGATTAAAATAATCGTTGACTCAGATAAAACTGTTGTTTCAGGTAATATAACTCTTAACAAGAATTTAAAAGGGAAATTGTTATATAAATATAATAATTCAAAAGAAAGTTACAAAGTTGATTATAAAGGCGGTGTGGATTCTGAAATTATCTCTTACTATGTTGGCAAGGATTTATTAAAAGTTGACGATAAAATAAATATTGATTTAAAATATTACGAAAACAAGAATAAAGATGAAAAAATCTCGGTTAAATCTGACTTAAAAAATGATACATTTGAAATATTACCGTTAAACTGGAAAAAACAAAGTGTTCATAAATCTAACCTAGAAATTAACATAGATAAAAAATCAAACGGCAAATACGATGTATTTACTTATTTTAAATCAGATGGAAACATTCCAATAAACTTAGACATTAATTTTGGTGGCGATAAAAAAGGCTTAAAATACTTTAAAACAAATAAAATAAGTTATGCTGATGGAAACCTGAATATTAAAGCATCTCGTAAAAATGATATACTAAAAACTGAAATTTTCGGACAAAATTTTTATTCAGATGTAATTAGAAAATCCCTTCCTTACATCACTACCGGAGATAATTCTCAACCATATTCTATTGAATTTAATATGAATAATATAAAAACATTTGATGGCAACCTAGCAAAAAAAGTCTGGGGACAGATTAAAAACAACGGCTCATCATATGATTTAATATCACTAAGAATAGATATGCTACAACCGCTTTCGCGTTCAATCTTACTATATAATAAAAAAGAATTAAAATTATACAGTGATGGGCTATCAAGCGCATATAACTTGTTATTTGGTGGTCGCCCCATCAAAGGCGGTGTAATTGGTATGATAGGACAAGCAGATAATAACGGTGTCATTAATGGTAAATTAACAGTAAAAGATATAACAGTGCTAGATGTGCCAGAATCAACAAGAATATTAAAACTGTTTTCGGTAGTTGGCATACTTGATGCTTTACAAACTAAAAGTCTTCAATTTAGAAAAATAAGCGGACAGTTTGCTTTGGAAAATGGTGTCTATACAACTGAAAACATTTCAGCTTTTGGTAATTCAATAGCTTTTTCTGCTAAGGGTAAAATAGATGTTGCTAATCAAACCCTTGATTTAAAAGGGCTAGTATTACCATCATATGAACTAGGTTCTATATTTAAAGATATTCCAATAATTGGAGCCATTATATCGGGTGTTGACGGGCAAGGGCCTATTACTCAACGCTACACCGCCCGCGGTACTTTTAGCGATTATAAAGTAGAAGTAGATGCAACAGGTTTATTAACCCTTGGCATACTAAGAAACATTTTTTCATTGTTATTCAACGAAGAAGAAGATGTCCCACTGCTTTTTGAACAAGACTTTAACAACAACAAACCTAACTAGGTTTAAATATCTTACCAGCAATAGTAGGCTTATTAACACCAGTTGTCATTGCAAAAGATGATTCTAGGTTATTCAAATATCTTACCGCAAGAAATGCAAAGCCTTGTGATTCAATATAATCATTTTCAAAACCTATTTTTGATATTTGTGTTGTTTCTATATCTGAAATTTCTCGAATTATATTCATCATATTTTTATTATGTGAACCACCACCGCAAACTATTACTTGTTGTGGTTTTTTACTTAACTGATTTATTGCAACATTAAAACTTTCTGCACTTATACGATTTAATGTAGCTAATGCGTCATTGTGACTTAATTTACTCCACTCATCACCGTTAAAATCTATTGCGAACTCATCTCTATCTAGTGATTTAGGAAAAGGCATTTTGAAAAAATTATGTTGTAAAAATTCATCTACGATTTTTGTAGACACAACACCTTTTTTCGCTATTTTACCGCCCTTGTCATACCTTATACCAATTACATTTTGACAATAATCATCAATCAAACAATTTGCCGGCCCCGTATCAAATGCGATTAAATCATCATTATCACAAATCGTAATATTTGCAACCCCACCCAAGTTTAAAAAACATACATTATTTAATTTTTTTGTATTCGCAATCGCCTGATGATAAACAGGTATTAACGGCGCACCATTCCCACCATTTTTTATATCATTTTGCCTAAAATCATACACCACAGGTATTTTAAATTTATTCGCTATAAATTCAGCATCGCCAATTTGCATCGTTATTTTATTTTGTGGTTGATGATGCGTAGTTTGTCCGTGGAATCCAATTACATCAACTTTTTCTTTGCTACTACTAAGAAACCTCTCAATAATATCACAATGTGCACTTGTAATAATATCAGTCGCCTTTTTTAATAAATCCGGATCAGGATTGCCCCCATATACCGACTTTATAACTTTCTGCTCGTCATCAGTATAATTATATGCATCATTTTTAATTATCGATTTTACACTAATCCCATCAGTGTTTATAACAGATAAATCTATACCGTCACAAGATGTTCCAGACATAAGACCCATCGCATTAATATATTTATTATTATTCTCATTACTCATTTTTAACTTGTCCACTACCTATATGTATGATAATTATTTTTCATACTAAAAGCATAAAGGAAAGTTGAAAATGACGCAATCATTATTCATAAAAACATTGTTGGAAAGGGGTTATATCCACCAATGTACAGATATGGACGGACTAGATCAAAAAATGAATAACGAAATTGTCCCAGCCTATATCGGATTCGATGCAACAGCCGATTCACTACATGTCGGCTCATTACTACCTATTATGATGTTGCGACACCTACAAAAATGCGGACATAAACCAATCGTCCTAATGGGAGGCGCCACTACAAGGGTCGGCGATCCATCAGGCAAAGACGAATCCCGTAAAATGCTTAACGATGATGACATCGAAAAAAATATAACCGGAATCAAAAAAGTTTTTGAACAATTCCTAAAATTCGGTAAAGGCAAAACCGATGCAATAATAATCAACAATAACGACTGGCTCAAAGATATTAATTATATCGAATTCCTAAGAGATTACGGCAAAAACTTCTCGGTTAACCGTATGCTTACATTCGAATCCGTTAAATTACGACTGGATAGACAACAACCGCTAACCTTCCTAGAATTTAATTATATGTTACTACAAGCATACGACTTTATGGAATTAAACCGAAAAATGAATGTAAGCCTGCAAATGGGCGGTTCCGACCAATGGGGCAATATCGTTAACGGTGTTGAATTATCCCGCCGAGTTAATAATTCACAAGTCTACGGTTTAACAGTGCCACTACTAACAACCGCATCAGGTGCAAAAATGGGCAAGACCGCCGACGGAGCAGTATGGCTTAACCAAGATAGACTAGCCGATTTCGATTACTGGCAATTTTGGCGAAACACAGAAGATGCCGATGTAATCAAATTCTTGAAATTATTCACAGAACTACCAATGGAAGAAATCGCTAAACTAGAAAAACTACAAGGTGCAGAAATTAACTCAGCCAAAGAAATCCTAGCTAACGAAGCAACAAAACTCTGTCGCGGGGAAAAAGCTAGCCTCTCAGCACAAAAAACCGCAAACGATACTTTTTCAGGTAACGCCCTAGGTGCAGACCTACCAACACTATCAAAAACACAAAGTGAACTAAATAAAGGTATCGGATTGTTGACAATTTTAACAGAATTCGGCTTTACATCGTCAAACGGTGATGCTCGCCGTCAAATACAAGGCGGAGCCGTTAAAGTCAACGATACCAAAATCAACGATACTAACTATATAATCAACAAAGATAATATAATCAACGACACAATAAAAATCTCAGTCGGCAAGAAAAAAATCGGCGTTATAAAAATTTAACCTAATAATTATAGGTTAAAAAATCCCAATTATGTTGAATTTCCTTGCTTTTTGTCGTGTAAAGTGGTATAAATACTGAGCTTTTTGTTATTTGGACAAATAGTGTGTTATTGGGTTTTGTGTCAAGCCCTTGAAATATAACACTTTTTGTATTGGCACAGTCCTGTTTCTAGGCATTGTTTAAGTTAATCGATGTTATTGGAAATGTGGCATTTTGGAAATATATTATTAATATGAATATAAAAAAAGAAAGTTTTGCTTCATTATTTGAAGAAACACTAGGTGAAAATAAAAATATCGTTGGTACAGTTGTAAAAGGTACAATCATCTCTATAAATGACGATATGGTATTAGTCGATGTTGGTTTAAAATCAGAAGGAAGAATTAACATTCGTGAATTCGCAATCTCTGGTGATATTCCTGAATTAAATGCAGGTGACGAAATTGATGTTTTCGTTGAAAGAATGGAAGACAGAAACGGTGAAGTTGGTCTGTCTCGTGAACGAGCTAAAAGAGAAGAAGCTTGGGTTAAAGTTGCTGAATTATTCAAAAATGGTGAAAAAGTGGAAGGCGTTATATTTGAGCGTGTTCGCGGTGGTTTCAAGGTTGATGTATTGGGTTGTGTGGCGTTCTTGCCAGGTTCACAAGTTGATGTTCGTCCAATCCGTGATATGGAACCATTAATGAATAAAAAACAAACATTTGAAATATTAAAAATGGACAAAGAGCGAGGCAATATAGTTGTTTCTCGTCGTGCTATACTCGAAGAAGTGTCCGCGGAAGAGCGTTCTAAGATAATGGAAAACTTGAAAGAGGGCGATGAAGTAGAAGGTATAGTTAAAAACATTACTGATTACGGTGCGTTTGTTGATTTAGGTGGAATTGATGGATTATTACACGTAACAGATATTTCTTGGAAACGTGTTAATCACCCATCTGAGGCTTTAAAAGTTGGTCAAACAATTAAAGCTAAGATTATTCGTTTTAATCAAGAAACTAAGCGAATTTCATTAGGTATTAAGCAAATGAGCGATGACCCTTGGTTAGAAGCGGCTTCGAAATATAAAGTTGGTTCTAGATTCGTTGGTAAAATTACAAATATCGCTGATTATGGTGCATTCGTTCAACTAGAAGAAGGCATAGAAGGTTTAGTGCATGTATCTGAAATGTCTTGGACAAAGAAAAATGTACAACCAGGTAAAATTGTTTCAACTTCGCAGGAAGTAGAAGTACAGGTGTTAGAAGTAGAAGTAGAAAAACGCCGTATTTCATTAGGTATTAAACAATGCCAAGAAAACCCTTGGAGTACAATTGCACAACAATACCCAATTGGTACAGTGATTGAAAGTGATATTAAAAATGTTACTGAGTTCGGTATGTTCGTGGGTATTTCCGAAGATATCGATGGAATGGTTCATATGTCTGATATTTCTTGGGAAAAATCAGGCGAAGAAGCTATTGCTGATTTCAAAAAAGGCGATGTTGTAAAAGCTGTTGTACTTGATATGGATATAGAAAAAGAACGAATTTCATTAGGTATTAAGCAATTAACTGATAATCCGAATCCATCTGCTAATAAAGCTGGTAATTTTGATACCGAAGGTGTTAAGAAAAACGATGTTGTAACGGCTGTTATCACAGAAGTTACTGAGGGCGGTTTAAAAGTTGTTGTTAATGAGAAAATATCTGGATTTATCAAAAAATCTGATTTATCTCGTGAGCGTTCTGAACAAAGAACTGACCGTTTCGCTACTGGTGAAAAAGTTGATGCGATGGTTCTTAGTGTATCTCGCAGAGAACAACGCCTTAATTTAAGTATAAAAGCCTTAGAAACACAACAAGAAAAAGAAGCAATGGAGCAGTACGGTTCTGCTGATTCAGGTGCTACACTTGGTGATATTTTAGGTAAAGTACTAAAAGACAAAAAGAAATAATCATATTTAATTGATTGTTAAAATCAAAACCCAATGGAAGTTTACTAAAATGTAAACATTCCGTTGGGTTTTTTATTATGGTTGAATTTTAATATTAAATACAATTAAAAGTATAAAATAATTATTTTTTATGTTAATGTATCGCAACAGGTAAAAAAATACGAAAATTAATAAGGGGGTGAAATTATGGAAAGTAAAGAATTCGGTTTATTATTTGTTCAAAAAATGCTTAATTTAGAACACTTACATTATGGGTTACATAGTAAAGGTGAAAAATTAAATTTTGATAATTTTAAAAATGCACAACAGAAATATTCAAATTTCTTAATTTCTCATATTGAAAAAGCCGTAAAAAAGAATAAAAAAGCTAGTATTTTAGATGTCGGGTGTGGTTTTGGTAGTAATCTTAAAATATTAAAAAATAAAAATTATAACATACAGGGATTAGTTCCATCAAAGGCAATGGCGCAACATTCTAAAAAAGTGTCAGGAGCAAAAGTTTATTGTGATATGTTTGAAAATTTTGATGCTAGAAAAAAATATGACTTAGTATTTTTTAGTGAGAGTTATCAGTATGTCGACATAGATCAATCTTTTAAACAATTAGAAAAAATATTAAAAAAAGATGGTAAAATAGTTATATGTGATTTCTTCGTAAGAGATAATTCAAAAGGGTTATCCAAAATTGGCGGAGGTCATAAAATGGGATTGTTTTATGAAAAGTTAAAAAATACTAATTATAAAATCCATACAGAGATTGATATTACAGAAAATATAATTTCAAATATTGATTTTATGAATGAAGTTATTAATGATCGTGTAATTTCGCCGGCAAAATTGCTTGATGAGTATATGATGAAAAAACAACCACTTTCTTATAAAATATTCAAATTTACTTTTAAAAATAGATTAAATAAGATAGCTCATAAATCGGACAAAGCTAGAAATGGCAAAAATTTCGGTAAAGATAAGGTATATAAGTTAATTGTATTAAAATAAAGTATTTTATTTTTAGTTTTTATGAGTTATAACAATATCTAGTTGTATGCTATATCAGTATACTATTAATTATAAATATAATAATTCGTTAATCTAGGGATGCCTTAATTCGCTTAGGTACTTCTTGTATTTTAAGCGAGAATGACAGGGGATAATATGGTTGCACATATTGATACGATTTCTTTTTGTGGATTAAACACAGAAACAGTTGATGTTCAAGTTCATATTGGCGATGGTTTGCCATCTTTTCAAATTGTTGGATTGGCGGACAAGGCCGTTAGTGAGGCAAAAGAGCGAATTCGTTCTTCGTTGTCTTCAATGGGTTTGTCGTTACCACCGAAACGAATAACGGTTAATTTATCACCTGCTAATATGTTAAAAGAAGGTTCTCATTACGATTTGCCAATAGCATTGGGTTTATTGTGTGCTATGGATGTGATTGATATGGAACAAGCATCAGAATATGTTGCAATGGGTGAATTATCACTCGATGGTGGATTGGTGCCTGTTGCCGGTATATTACCAGGGGCGGTACATTCAAATTCGTTGGACAAAGGTTTTATTTGTCCAAAGCCTTGTGGTGGTGAAGCAATGTGGGCGGGTGAAGATACAAAAGTCCTAGCTCCTAATAATTTACTAGAATTAATTAATCATTTAAAGGGTGATCAATTATTACCGCAACCAAATATTACAGCTCCTAATATTAAAGAAGAAATAGAATATGATTTAAAAGATATTAAGGGGCAAGAATCTGCAAAACGAGCAATGGAAATTTGTGCAACTGGTGGGCATAATTTATTGATGGTTGGCCCGCCTGGTTCTGGTAAATCAATGTTAGCGGAAAGATTACCATCTATATTACCATCGCTTAGTCCGGCCGAGGCATTAGATGTTTCAATAATATATTCTGTTGCTGGAATGCTATCTGATGGTTCATTAATAACAAAACGACCGTTTCGCAAGCCACATTTTGGGGCATCTAGTCCGGCTCTTATTGGTGGTGGGACAAAGGCAAAACCAGGTGAAATATCGCTTGCACATAACGGAGTATTATTCTTAGATGAAATGCCAGAATTTTCAAGAAATTCACTAGAAGCATTACGCCAACCAATAGAAACAGGTAATGCAGTAATTGCTAGGGCGAATGCACATATAACATACCCTGCAAATTTCCAATTAGTCGGAGCAATGAATCCGTGTCGTTGCGGGGATGTGGATAACATTACAACATTTTGTCGCCGTGGTGAAAAATGTTCTTTGGATTATCAATCAAAGATTTCTGGGCCGATGTACGATAGGTTTGATATGTTCATTGAAGTTCCGGCGGTAAGTGTATCTGATTTATCGTTACCATCAGCTGTTGAAGGTTCAAAACAGGTTGCATCGAGGGTAAGAAACGGCAGAGATTTTTCTATAAAAAGATTTAATGATATGGGTATGAAAAATATTTATAAAAATTCTGATTTAAATGTTAGTCAGCTTGAACAAATGGTTGACTTGGACAATGAATGTAGGAAAATTATTAATGATGCTTCGCAAAAACTTAGTTTGACAGCTCGTTCATATCACAGAGTGTTAAAAGTTGCACGAACTATTGCAGATTTAGAATACTGTGTTAATGTTAATAAAGACCACATATTAGAAGCATTATCATACCGTAAAAAAAGAGTAAGTTGATACTTAGTGAAATAATAATTTTTATTGTAAAATAACCTGATTTGTTTTATATTACTTTTAATTTAAATATCACATAATTTAGAAAGCAATAAAAAATAATGTCTGAAAAAAAAGCTTGGGAGCCAAAAAATTCTTACTCGTACAATGATTTAATTGCAACTGGACACGGCGAAGTGTTCGGCGAAGGAAATGCTAGGTTGCCACTTCCTAATATGTTGATGATGTCTAGTATCAAAGAAATAAATGATGATGGTGGTGAATTTGGCAAAGGTTACATAGAGGCGGAACTAGATATAACCCCTGATTTATGGTTTTTTGATTGTCATTTTGAAACTGACCCTGTTATGCCAGGTTGTCTTGGCTTAGATGCAATGTGGCAATTAGTCGGGTTTTATCTTGGTTGGAAAGGCTACAAAGGTCGCGGTCGTGCCTTGGGTGTTGGGGAAGTACAATTCCGCGGGCAAGTTTTACCAACTGCTAAAAAAGTTGTTTATAAATTAAGTATGTCTCGTGTTATAAATGGGAAGTTATGTATGGGTATTGCCAATGGTGTTGTAGAGGTTGACGGTCGTCAAATATATTCTGCCAAAGGTTTAAAGGTCGGATTATTTACATCAACAGATGGATTTTAAGGAGAGTATATTATGCGTCGTGTAGTTATAACAGGTATGGGTGTTGTTTCATCAATTGGTAATAATAAAGATGAAGTATTAAATAGTTTACAAAATGGTAAATCCGGAATTGTTGCAATGCCTGAATTTGCTGAAATGGGTTTTCGCTCACAAGTAGCAGGTACAATTAAAAATCTTGATTTAAATAAATTTATCGATAAAAGAAATTTGCGATTTATGGGTAAAGGTTCGGCTTATGCTTATATTGCGATGCAACAAGCAATATCTGATGCTGGTCTTAGTGATGATATTATTTCAAATGAAAAAACAGGTTTGATTGTCGGTTCTGGCGGTCCATCTGTTGAGAATTTAGAAAAAACAATTGATATTACTAGGGAAAAAGGTCCTAAGCGAGTTGGCCCTTTTATGGTTCCTAAAACTATGGCTTCTACTTGTTCGGCAACACTTTCCACTTCTTTTAAAATAAAAGGTTATAATTATTCAATCACTTCTGCTTGTTCAACTTCCGCTCATTGCATAGGCAATGCATATGAATTAATTAGCTGGGGTAAACAAGATGTTATGTTTGCTGGTGGTGGCGAAGAATTACATTGGGGTATGGCTGTGCAATTCGATGCGATGGGGGCATTATCTACTAAGTACAATGATACACCTGAAAAGGCTTCTCGTGCATATGATAAAGATCGTGACGGTTTTGTAATCGGCGAAGGTGCAGGTATTGTAGTACTAGAAGAATATGAACACGCAAAAGCTCGTGGTGCAAAAATCTATGCAGAAATCGTAGGTTATGGTGCAAATAGTGATGGCTTTGATATGGTTGCTCCATCTGGTGAAGGTGCTGAGAGATGTATGAAACTAGCACTTGAAAATATAAAAGATGATGTTGATTATATTAATGCACACGGTACATCAACTCAGTTAGGTGATATAAGAGAATTGGGAGCTATGGTTAACACTTTCCCAGCTGATAAGATGCCGATAGTTGGTTCGACAAAATCATATACGGGACATTCATTAGGTGCAACAAGCGCACAAGAAGTAATTTATTCATTAATTATGATGGAAAATAATTTTATTGCTGAATCTATAAATATTGATAATTTAGATGAAAAAGCAAAAGATTTACCTATCGCAACGCAAAAAATCGAAAAAGATATTAATGTAGTTATGTCAAATTCATTTGGTTTTGGCGGAACTAATGCATCGTTAGTATTCAAAAAAATATAAAACTGTAAATTTGTGTTAATCTTAAGGAGAGTATATTATGCGTCGTGTAGTTATAACAGGTATGGGTATTGTTTCATCAATTGGTAATAATAAAGATGAAGTATTAGATAGTTTGCAAAATGGTAAATCCGGAATTGTTGCAATGCCTGAATTTGCTGAAATGGGCTTTGATTCGCAAGTAGCAGGTACAATTAAAAATCTTGATTTAAATAAATTTATCGATAAAAGAGATTTGCGATTTATGGGTAAAGGTTCGGCTTATGCTCATATTGCGATGCAACAGGCAATATCTGATGCTGGTCTTAGTGATGATATTATTTCAAATGAAAAAACAGGTTTGGTTGTCGGTTCTGGTGTTCCATCTGTTGAGAATTTAGAAAAAACAATTGATATTGCTAGGGAAAAAGGTCCTAAGCGAGTTGGCCCTTTTATGGTTCCTAAAACTATGTCTTCTACTTGTTCGGCAACACTTGCCACTTCTTTTAAAATAAAAGGTTATAATTATTCAGTTACTTCTATTTGTTCAACTTCTGCTCATTGCGTAGGTAATGCATATGAATTAATTAGTTGGGGTAAACAAGATGTTATGTTTGCTGGTGGTGGCGAAGAATTACATTGGGGTATGGCTATTCAATTTGATATAATGAGTGTATTGTCAAGTGATTATAATGATACACCTGAAAAGGCTTCCCGTGCATATGATACTGGTCGTGACGGTTTTGTAATCGGCGAAGGTGCAGGTATTTTAGTACTAGAAGAATATGAACACGCAAAAGCCCGTGGTGCAAAAATCTATGCAGAAATCGTAGGTTATGGTGCAAATAGTGATGGCTTTGATATGGTTGCTCCATCTGGTGAAGGTGCTGAGAGATGTATGAAACTAGCACTTGAAAATGTAAAAGATGATGTTGATTATATTAATGCACACGGTACATCAACTCAGTTAGGTGATATAAGAGAATTGGGAGCTATTGCTAATGTTTTCCCAGCTGATAAGATGCCGATAATTGGTTCGACAAAATCACATACAGGGCATTCATTAGGTTCAACAGGTGTACAAGAAGCAATTTATTCATTAATTATGATGGAAAACAATTTTATTGCTGAATCTATAAATATTGATAATTTAGATGAAAAAGCAAAAGATTTACCTATCGCAACGCAAAAAATCGAAAAAGATATTAATGTATTTTTGTCAAATTCATTTGGTTTTGGCGGAACTAATGCATCGTTAGTATTCAAAAAAATATAAAACTGTCGCTTATATTTGTTTTTATGTCATATTAGGATTTTTCTTAGTAAATAATTAATTAAAATTAATTTTATTTTATTATATTGTTAACATTGTAACAATTATAAAAATAGAAAGTATAAATATGCATTTATTATCGGCAATACCTGGTTCTATTGATGATGGTAGTGAAGCTTATGATTTACAACAAAATTGTAGTGATATAGTTATTTTGACCTCTGCTGATACAGAAATATCTTGTTTAGCACAGGCACAGCAAAATTTACTGAATAAGTATACTAATATTCCTTCTGTTTGTGTCGCAAACATAATGTTTATGAAACACCCTTATAGTGTTGATTTATACCTAGAAAAAACTGCTAGTAAAGCAAAGATAATAGTTGCTAGATTATTGGGTGGTAAGGGATATTTTGAATATGGTGTTGAGCAATTAAGTGAAATTGCTAAAAAAAATGATATAAAGTTAGTATTATTGCCTGGGGATTCAAATTTTGATGCTGAATTATTCAATTTATCTAATGTTGAGAAAGAAATATATATTAACTTATGGACATATTTTGTAGAGGGTGGTGTTGGTAATAAAGAAAACTTTTTAATTAATTTGTCTAGTATAATTAATAATCATTATACCGATTATATTTCTGCTCAACCACTATTAAAATCAGGTATATATTATAAATCAAATCAATATAGCAATGCAAATGATATACCTAGTTTCGATACTAATAATAAAAGTGTAGCTATTGTTTTTTATCGTGCTTTAATGCAATCAGCTAACACAGATGTTATTGATGTTTTGTGTGATAATCTAGAAAAACAAGGTTTAAATGCTGTGCCTATTTATACTTCGTCATTAAAGGACGATGTTTCGGCAAAAATAGTCCAAGATATTTTATTAGACATTGACGCTCATTTAATTTTAAACGGCACAGGGTTTGCTATTAAGTCACCTAGTGGTAATAATAAAATATATTCACCTTACGATATTATCGATAGTCCGGTTTTTCAAATTATATTCGCCGGCTTATCGAAACAAGCTTGGCAAGGTAATATAAATGGATTATCACCGCAAGATGTTGCAATGAATGTTGCATTGCCAGAGGTTGATGGTCGTGTTATTACAAGAGCTGTTTCATTTAAAAATTCAGCACACAAAGATAAAAATATTCAGGCAGATATTGTTAAGTATGAACCAGTGCAAGAACATTGTTCTTGGGTTGCTAGGTTAGCTAGAAAATACATTAATTTAAAAATTAAAAATAACAAAGATAAAATAATATCGATTGTTTTTGCTAATTATCCAAACAAGGATTCAAGAATTGCCAATGGTGTTGGGCTTGATACACCAGCGGGTTGTTTGAATATTTTAAATTCATTACAAGAACAAGGTTATAATATTCAGCATAATTTTAAAAATGGTAATGATTTAATTAATTATGTTAAAGCTAGTAAAACTAATGCTGATAATGATAAAACAAGTGATGTCGTTTTATCTGTTGATGAATACGAAAAATATTTACAAGATTTTGATAAAAACTCACTAGAATTAATAAATAAACAATGGGGTAGTTATGAAAACGACCCTTTTTATGATAAATGTAAGAAACATTTTAATTTACCACTTGTTAAATTAAATAATTTATATTTGGGAATACAACCAGCCAGAGGATATAATATAGACCCTGTAAAAACATATCACGATGCTGATCTTGTTCCACCCCACGGATACTTAGCATTTTATGCATTTTTACAAAGCCGTATTGATGCGCTAATACATATGGGTAAACACGGCAATTTAGAATGGTTACCAGGAAAAGCAAATGCATTATCAGATAGTTGTTTTCCCAATTGCGTATTGGGAGCGATACCACATTTTTATCCATTTATCGTTAATGACCCCGGCGAAGGAACACAAGCAAAACGCAGAACACACAGCGTTATAATAGACCACTTAACACCGCCTTTAACAAGAGCTGAAACATACGGTGATATGAAAAACCTTGAACGATTAATAGATGAATTGTTTAATGCTAGTACAATGGACACAAGGCGAACAAATATTTTAAAACAAGATATATTTGATTTAGCTTACAAATCAGGAATTAGCAAAGAAATTGGATTGTCCGATAAAGTGTTAAATGATAATAATCTAGAAAAACTAGATGCATATTTATGTGAATTAAAAGAATTACAAATTCGCGATGGATTACATATATTCGGGACATCACCAACAGGCAACCAAAGGCGAGATTTATTAATAGCATTAACCCGCGTTGTTCGTAATGATGGCAACGGGAAAAATGCTTCGTTAGTGCAATCAATAGCTAGTGATTTTGGAATTAATATTGACCCATTAGAATGCGAAATGGGCAAAGAGTATAACGGTAAAAAGTCCATCGAATTACAATATACAAAGTTAGGTAATTGGCGAACGAATGGTGATACTGTTGAGCGAATAGAGCAATATGCAATGGATTTGCTAGATAATAAAGTTAAGGTTTGCGGTGTAAAAACTAATATAGTTTATGATGAAATCAACACTAATATATCGAAGTTAATTGATAGTTGCGGTGGTAATGAAATTAATAGTTTATTACACGGATTAAATGGTGGTTTTGTAAAATCAGGTTCTTCTGGCGCACCTACAAGGGGGCGAATTGATGTATTGCCCACAGGTAAAAATTTTTATAGTGTTGATACTCGTGTTCTACCAACCCAAAGTGCTTGGAAATTGGGTTGGAAATCTGCTCAAATGGTAATTGATAGATATGTTAGTGATAACGGAGAATATCCAACTAATATGGCTGTTTCTGCTTGGGGAACGGCAAATATGCGCACGGGCGGAGATGATATCGCTCAGGTATTATCTTTGATAGGGGCAAAACCTGTTTGGGATAATACAACAGGTAAAGTAAAAGGATTTGAAATATTACCTGTTTCCGTACTAGGTCGCCCAAGAGTTGATGTAGTTTTAAGAGTATCGGGTTTTTTCCGTGATGCATTTAGTGGTTTAATGGATCTAGTTGATTCAGTAGTACGAAAAGTTGCAACCCTAGATGAATCTTATTTCGATAATCCAATAAAACAAAGATTTGACAAAGATTTAGAAAAATATGCAGATTATGAAAATCCTGAACTTCTTGCAGGGGCAAGGGTTTTTGGTTCAAAACCAGGTGCCTATGGGGCTGGTATGCAGGCATTAATGGACGAAGGAATATGGGAAAGTGACCTTGATTTAGCACAAACATACATTGAATGGGGTGCTTATGCTTATGGTGGCGGTCTTGATGGTTGTTATAACAAAGATGTATTTATTCATAGGTTGCGAAGTGTTCAGGCTGTATTGCATAACCAAGATAACCGCGAACACGATATCCTAGATAGTGATGATTATTATCAATTTCAAGGCGGTATGGCGAGTGCTGTTCGTCATTATAGTGGAAAAAATCCAATTCTTTATCATAATGATCATTCAAGAATTGAAAATCCCAAAGTGCGCACATTGAACGAAGAAATATCACGAATTGTAAGGGCTAGGGCATCTAATCCTAAATGGATAAATTCTATTATGAAGCACGGTTATAAGGGGGCATTTGAAATATCTGCAACTGTTGATTATTTATATGCTTTTTCAGCAACGGCGAAAGTTGTTGATAATCATCATTTTGAACAATTATTTGATGCTTATATAGAAAATGAAACAGTACGAAATTTTTTGATTGAAAATAATTTTCAAGCATACCAAGATATATTAAATAAATTTCAAGATGCAATAAATCGTGGATTATGGGATAGACAATTAAAAAATAGCACACAACAATTACTAGAATCTTTATTAGGGGAAAGCAATGAATCATAAATATGCAAATTTAAGTGAAAGTGAAAAAACAGAACGCCATAATCAAAAAATGGCACGAAAAGATAGCGCTCGCGATAAAATGCTAGCTCGTAAAACCAAAGAAAAAGGTCTGATAATGGTTCATACGGGCAAAGGCAAGGGCAAGACTACGGCTGCGATGGGGCTTGCAATTCGCGCTATTGGTAACGATATGAAAATTGGCATAATACAATTTGTAAAAGGTGCGTGGTCAACTGGTGAAACAAAAGTTTTAAATCACTTTCCTGAATTATGCACAATAAAAGCGATGGGCGAAGGTTTTACTTGGAAAACTCAAAACCGAGATCGCGATATTGAACTAGCTAACATTGCTTGGAATGAAGCAAAATCATTAATAAATAATCCAGAAATTAAAATGGTTATCTTAGATGAAATAAACATAGTGCTAAAATATGATTATATTGACTTAGAAGATGTTAAAAATACTTTAAAAAATAAACGCCAAGATTTACACATTGTCCTAACAGGTCGCAAGGCTCACGATGATATTATAGAATTGTCAGACCTTACAACTGAAATGGAAATGGTAAAACATCATTTCAGAGATGATGTGAAAGCACAGCTAGGAATAGAATATTAAATAAAATTATTTATATTTTTTTAAAGCAATCCAATGCTTTTTTTCTAGATTCTTTTAAATCTACGACCGGCATTGGGTATGTCTCACCCATTTTTATATTACATTTTTTTAAAATATCGTCTGGGGTAATGTATGGCTCAAATAAGTATTTATTTGGTAGCTTTGATAGTTCAGGAACATACTTGCGAATATATTCACCGTCTTTATCAAATTTCTGTGATTGTGTGATTGGATTAAATATTCTGAAATAAGGTGATGAATCTATACCAGTTCCAGCTACCCATTGCCACGATGCACTATTACTTGCAATATCGGCATCAAGTAATTTGTCATAAAACCATTCAGCACCGTGCTTCCAATGTAATCTTAGATTTTTTACTAGGAAAGAGCCGACAATCATTCGCACGCGATTATGCATATATCCAGTTTGCCATAATTGACGCATACCGGCATCAACTATTGGGATCCCAGTTTTTCCTTGTTGCCAAGATTGCAATAATTTATCGCTATTAGCCCACTTAAAATTATTAAATTTTGGACGCAGATTTCTATTAATTATTTGTGGTTGGTGATATAATTGATAATAAGAAAATTCACGCCAAATCAATTCTCGTATAAAATGCTCTGTTTGTTCACTTTTTCGTAAACTGTTTATCTTGTGAAATACTTGGTGTGGCGATATTAGCCCAAAATGTAAGTATGGTGATAATTCAGATACACTATTTAATGCGGGAAAATCTCGCCCATTTTTATAATTACTTAATTTGTTTTTTATAAAGTCATCAAGTTTTTTATGAGCTGATTTTTCGCTGATATTCCATATTTTATCAAATTTTTTATACCAATCTTTTTTTGGCAATAATTTTAAATCATCAATATTTAAACTATCTTTATCATTTATATACTTCTTTGGAGTTTGATTTTTGATAGGGGGATTTGGCTGTAAATGATTAGTAATACAACTTTTGTAAAAAGGTGTAAATATTTTGTAAAAATCATCATTGCCTTTTTTAATCTCCCAAGGTTCAAATAATAATGACCCGTTATAACTGTTAACTTCTATTTTTTGTTTTTTAATTTTTGTTTTTATTTCACTATCTCGCTTAATGGAATACGGATCATAACACCTATTCCAATAAATATTTGTTATATCAAATTTTTTAATCAATTTATTTAATATTTGCAAAGGCTTACCTGAATAAAAATTCAATTTATTATTCAAATCCTTATTTAACGATTTCAAGGAGTTATGTAACCAATATTTAGATGCCTGTCCTATGTCTTCATTACTATCATAGATATATATAGCTAATATTTCCCCGTTTTTCACTGCATCGTGTAAAGCAGGGTTATTTTTTATTCTTAAATCATTTCTAAACCAAATTATACTTTTTGCCATTTTATTCCACTTATATTACATATTCCCTTGACTTTATACTAGAATTATATTAATATTTTATCAACTTAATAATAAATTTTAAGGGTGGATTTGTTCTCAAATCCGCCTTTTTTAGTGAGATAATGATGAGTACAATTAATGAAAAAATAAAAAACTTAATATCGCCAACCCTTACTGACATTGGTTTGTGGGTTGTAAATATCCGCATTATGGGTGGTGATGACAAGATTTTACAAATAATGGTTGATCGCTTAGATGGGACTCCGGTTGATGTAAATGATTGCGAAAATGCATCGCGTAGCATTTCAGCAATTTTAGATGTTGAAGATCCTATTCAAACAGCTTATAACTTGGAAGTATCAACACCAGGTATTGACCGCCCTTTGGTTCGTCACCAAGATTGGGAAAAATTTGTTGGTTTTGAGGTTAAAGTTGAATTAAAAACACAAACTGAAACAGGTCGCCGTCGTTATCGTGGAATTATTGAAGGAATTGATAATGATGTAATTACATTAGTTGTTGATAATAATAGTGAAAATATTGATTTTAATAACATATTTTTCGCAAAACTTATTCTAACTGATGAATTAATTAAATTTTGTAGCCAAGAAGTAGAGGCTATAAATAAATAGTAGTATAAAAACTAAAAGGAGTTGAAAATGGAACATTCAAATCGCACAGATATGCTTACGATAGCTAGTACAGTTGCTCGTGAAAAAGGTATTGAAGTATCACAAGTCATAGAGGCTCTTGAATCAGCAATTCAAAGGGCAGCGGCATCTAAGTACGGGTTAGAATTTGATATTCGTGCAAAAATTAATCGTGAAAATGGTTATGTTGACCTAGCAAGATATACGGAAATTGTTGCTACCGAAGATGACATAGAAAATGATATGACACAAATTACTCTTGCAGGTGCAAAAGTTTCACACCCTAATTTAAATGTTGGTGAATTCATTATTGATGAATTACCACCAATTGAATTCGGAAGAATTGCAGCACAAACAGCAAAACAAGTAATTGTACAAAAAGTCCGCGATGCAGAGCGAGATAAGCAATACAATGATTACAAAGACCGTGTAGGTGAAATTGTTTCAGGTACGGTTAAGCGAGTTGAATATAATAACATTACTATAGACTTAGGTATGGCAGAGGCTGTTATGACTCGTGATGAAAGCATAGGACGAGAAAACCTACGCCGTGGTGATAATGTAAGAGCATATTTATATGATGTTCGCCGTGAACAAAGAGGCCCGCAGATTTTTGTATCTAGAACGCATCCAGAATTTTTGGTGGCTTTATTCCGTCAAGAAGTTCCTGAAATAGAAGAAGGAACAATAGAAATATTATCTGTTGCAAGAGACCCAGGAAGTCGTGCTAAAATTTGTGTACGAGCAAATGAAGCTGGAATGGATCCTGTTGGTTCGTGTGTTGGTATGCGTGGTTCGAGAGTTCAACAAGTAGTATCAGAATTAATAGGTGAAAAAATTGATATTATTGAATACACCGAAGCTACTGAATCGTTGGTGAAAAAAGCTTTACAACCAGCACAAGTTTCACAGGTAATTATTGATGATGCTAGTGAAAAAGTAGAAGTAGTTGTAGATGAAAGTCAATTATCATTAGCTATTGGACGCCGTGGGCAAAATGTTCGTTTGGCAAGTAAAATGTTGAAAATGGATCTAGATCTTATTACTGAGCAAGAATCTCAAAAGCGTAATGAAGAAAAATATAAGGTTCGTTCTGAAATATTTAAAACTATACTTGGTGTTGACGATGTTATGGCTTTATTATTAGTAAAAGAAGGTTTCACTTCTATCGAAGAATTTGCTGTAATAACAGTTGAAGAATTAATGGAAATAGAAGGCATTAATGAAGCAACAGCTAAATCGTTACAAGAAAATGCTAAAAAACACATAGAAAATGAAACTAAACAAGTTGAAAAAACAATTAATGAATTAAATGTTGAACAAGATCTTGTTGATTTCTTAGGTGGCGGTATTGCTATTGTTAAGCTAGCAGAAAATGATATTAAAACACTAGATGATTTAGCTGACTTATCATCAGATGAACTTACTGAGTTCTTGGCTGAACTAGGTATTACAGAAGATGAATCTGCTAATATTATATTGCAAGCAAGACAAAGTGCTGGTTGGTTTGACGAGGACGAGCAAGGCGAAGAATAGTTTATGTTCTAACTAAATATTATTATTTAGGAAAAAATATGAAAAAAACAGAGGAATTAAAACGCTGTTGTATTGTAAGTCGTAATATTAAACTTAAAAAACATATGATTAGGTTTGTTGTTGACCCTAATAATAATGTTGTTGTTGATATAAAGGGAAATTTACCAGGTCGAGGAATGTGGGTTGATTGTAACAAAGAATTAATTACACAAGCTGTTGAAAATAATATTTTTTCTAAGTCGGCCAAGAAATCGGTTGTTGTTAAACAAGACTTGGTAAATACCTGTGAAGTTATGTTAAGAAAAAGAATTTTTGAAATAATTTCCTTGGCAAGGCGTTCAGGTATGGCAATAAATGGTTTTGAGAAAGTAAAAGAACTATTAAAGTCACAAAAATGCGCTTTGGTTATTTGTGCTAGTGATGACAGTGATGGAAAAAATAAAATTTCTGGTATGTGTAGAATGTTTGAACTACCATTTTACACTTTTTTGAAAAAACAGGAATTAAACAAAGTTTTTGCTAGTGAAAATGTCACCTATGCAGGAATAAAAAAGTGTGGTATATCAGATATACTAAATATAGAGATGATAAGATTAAAAATGTACTTTGATGGAGAATGTTAATGAGTGATGATAAAAATATAAAAAAACCATTGTCAATAGGCGGTAGGACAATAGGTGGTAAACCTATTGCCAAAAAACCTATAACTATTGGCGGATTGGGTGTTAAAAAAACATCTCCGATAAAAAATACTGGAAATAAAGACGAAAAAAATAATTCTGATATTAAAAGAAAAATGAAAATATTAGAAAAAGCAGGTGATGTTTCTAAAAAATTAAGAAAAGATGCGGAAGATGCCGTAATCCGTTCACAAGAACAAACAAGGCTTAAAGAAGAAGCAGATAAACGCAAAGAAATGGCAGAACGCCGTCAAAAAGAAACAGAAACAGTTAAAAAATCTGTTGAACAAAAAATACCATCAGATAAACCGGCTGAAAGCAATAATGTTTCACCACCTGTTGTAAATCCTGTTGTTAAAAACACCAAAGATAGCGTTGAAAAGGAAAAAGAAAAATTCAAAGCTCCGAAAAAAGCTAGAAAAGGTGAACCAGAACGCCGTCAAAAAACTAAGTTTACAGTTGCTGATGCACTAACTGAATCAGATGAGGATTTTGATACACCAGCGGGTCCATCACTTGCAAGTGTACGCCGTCGCCGTGAAAAAGAAAAAATTAAAGCTCGCGAAGCATTAATGAGCAAAGAAAAAATCGTTCGCGAAGTTGTTATTCCTGAAACTATTACAGTTGGTGATTTAGCTAACAGAATGGCTGAAAGAACAGCTGATGTAATTAAAGAATTAATGAAATTGGGAATTATGGCAAATTCAACCCAACAAATTGATGCTGATACTGCTGAATTAATTGTTAGTGAATTCGGACATAAATTTACACGCGTTTCTGAAAGTGATGTAGAAGATATTTTGATAAGTGATGAAAATGATGCACCTGAGACACTAGAAGCTCGTGCGCCAGTTGTAACAATTATGGGTCACGTTGATCACGGTAAAACTTCATTGCTTGACGCACTAAGGGAAACTGATGTTGTGAGTGGTGAAGCTGGTGGAATTACTCAACACATAGGTGCTTATAGTGTTACACTATCAAATGGGCGTTCAATTTCTTTCTTGGATACACCAGGTCACGAAGCATTTACGCAAATGCGTCAAAGGGGTGCGAATGTTACTGATGTAGTTGTACTTGTTGTTGCCGCCAATGATGGTATTATGCCACAAACGATAGAGGCAATTAATCACGCACAAGCTGCAAATGTTCCTATTGTTGTAGCAATCAATAAAATTGATGTAGAAGGAGCAGATTCACAAAAAGTCCAAACACAACTATTAGAACACAGTGTACAAACTGAACATTTCGGTGGTGAAGTGTTGGCAGTTGAAGTGTCAGCAAAACTTCGTAAAAACCTTGATAAGTTAGAAGAAGCTATTTTGTTACAATCTGATTTATTGGAATTAAAAGCAAATCCAAATGCAAATCCTCGTGGACACATTGTGGAAGCAAAAATGGAAAAAGGTCGTGGTTCTGTTGCAACTGTTTTAATTCAAAAAGGTACATTAAGAAATGGACAAATTTTTGTTGCCGGTACACAGTGGGGTCGTGTTAGATCTATTATCAATGATAAAGGTAAAAACCAAAAAGATGCAGGCCCATCTTTACCAGTAGAAGTACTTGGTTGGAACGGCACACCGCAAGCAGGTGATGAATTTGTTGTTGTTGAAAATGAAGCACAGGCTAGACAAATTACCGAATATCGTATTAAAAAAGAACTAGAAGAAAAAAATATTGTTTCTGCTAGTAAAGGTTCAATAGACGATATATTTGCTCAAATCAAGCAAGGTCAAATCAAAGAATTGCCGATTATTATTAAGGCTGATACTCAAGGTTCGGTTGAAGCAATAAAAAGCTCGGTTTCAAAATTTGATAATGATGAAATAAAAGTAAATGTTGTTCATTCAGGTACAGGTGGTATAACAGAGTCAGATATTAGTTTGGCCTCTTCAATGAATGGCTTGATATTTGGTTTTAATGTTCGTGCTAATTCTCAGGCTCGTGATTTAGCTGAAAAGAATAATCAAGATTTAAGATATTATTCAATTATTTATGATTTGATTGATGATGTAAAACAAATGCTTAGTGGTATGTTAGCACCAGAAATTAGTGAAAACTTGATAGGTTATGCTGAAATTCGCCAAGTATTTAAAGTAACAAAACTTGGTAATATTGCCGGTTGTTATGTAAATAGTGGTATCGTAAAACGAGGGGCTGGTGTTCGCTTGTTACGAGATGATGTTGTTATTTACGAAGGTTCATTAAAACAATTAAAACGTGAAAAAAATGATGTCAAAGAAGTAAAACAAAATTACGAATGTGGTATGATGTTTGAAAATTATGACGATATTAAAGAAGGTGATGTTGTTGAATGCTTTGAAAAAGTTGAAAAGCAACGACAAATATAATTAAATGACAAAAAATAGAGCTGGAAAACCACCATCGCAACGTCAACTAAGAGTAGGTGAACAAGTTCGCCAAGCAATTAGTGATATGATTTTTCGTGGTGATTTGTATGATGATGATTTAAAGGGTGTTGTAGTTTCTGTTACAGAAGTTTCTATATCGCCTGATTTGCGTAATGCTGTTGTTTATGCAATAGCATTAGGTCAAGATGACGGTGAAAAAATGATATTTGCATTAAATCGTAATGCCAATCAATTTAAACACTATGTAGCAAAAACTATCGATTTACGAGTTCATCCAAAAATTGTTTTTAAGCTAGATAAATCTTTTGATTATGCCCAAGAAATAACTCATTTGTTAAATAAAACTAAAAACCGTGAAGATTAATGCCAATGGGTAAAAGTAAAAAAGGTGTTGCCATCGATGGTTGGGTAATAATAGATAAACCTGTGGGTATAGGCTCAACTCCTGTTGTTTCAAAAGTCAAAAAGTCATTAAATGCACAAAAAGTTGGACACGCCGGCACTCTTGACCCGTTTGCTAGCGGTATTTTACCTATTGCTTTGGGGCTTGGTACTAAAACAATACAATTTATTCAAGATGCGGAAAAAGAATATGTTTTTACACTTGAATTTGGAAAAACAACAGATACTTTGGATACAGAAGGAATAGTGACACAAACCAGCGATGTGATTCCAACAAAACAGCAGATTTTAGACATATTACCAAGATTTATTGGCGAAATAACTCAGATTCCACCTGCATACAGTGCTATAAAAATCGATGGTAAAAGAGCCTATGATTTGGCAAGACAAGGTCAAGATTTCGATATCCCAGAACGAAAAGTTTTAATAAAAGATTTACAGTTTATAGAGTGGGAATCAAGCAAATCAGCGGTTTTCAAGGTGATTTGTGGCAAGGGAACTTATGTTCGTACTCTTGGTGCAGATATCGCAAAATCACTAGGTAGTGTTGGTTATTTGACTTCACTTCGCAGAACTCGCGTTGGTGTTTATGACTTAAAAAATGCATTAACACTTGCAAAATTCCAAGAAATAACGCATAAATACACTGAAATTGATGATTTAGTATTATCAATAGAGTCTTCGCTGGACGGTATCCCGGTGTTGACTGTCGCGGACAAGAAAGTTGGAAAGTTTCAATCTGGACAATCTTTTGGTGGTTCGCACCTTGCTGAATATGCTAACTATGATTTGTTAGTAATTTCAACAACTACACACATATACGGATTTGGTCGTGTTGTTGATGGAATGTTAAAACCAGTAAGGGTATTTAATAAACCGGTACTGAAAAAGGAAAATTGAAATGTCTATTACAACAGAAAAAAAAGCTGAAATTGTTAAAGAATTTGGTAAAGCAGAAAATGATACTGGTTCACCAGAAGTACAGGTTGCTATCTTAACGCACCGAATTAATGCAATTACAGAACATATGAAAGAAAACCACAAAGATTTCCACTCTCGTCGTGGATTATTATCTATGGTAGGTCAACGCCGTAGTTTATTAGGTTATCTTAAAAAGAAATCTGAAACTCGTTACCAAGATTTAATCAAAAAATTAGGTTTACGCCGATAAGATTTGATTTAAATCTACTAACTTTTAAACCCAATGATTTTTTATATTTCATTGGGTTTAGCTTTTTATTTATTATAACCCATAAATAATATTGAAACTTATTGTTTTTAAATTGGCTTTTTTTGTTGTTTTGTGGTATCTATCATTTGGAAATCTATAATAGGATTAAAGATTAGAAAAAAAAATCGTGGAAATGGATTCTGCGACAAGACAAGAAGGAATAAAAAAATATGTTTAATATTATAAAAAAATCTATTGAATGGGGTGGTAAAACATTAACAATTGAAACTGGTAAAATCGCCCGTCAAGCTGGTGGTTCAGTTATTGTTACTTATGGTGGAACTACTGTTATGTGTAATGCAACATCTGCAAAGACTGCAAATCCAGATGTTGATTTTTTCCCACTAACTGTTAATTATCAGGAAAAATACTATGCATCTGGTAAAATACCAGGTGGATTTTTCCGTCGCGAAGCAAGACCAACTGAAAGAGAAACATTAATTTCAAGATTAATTGATAGACCAATTCGTCCATTGTTTGGTGAAAAGTTCAAAAATGAAACACAAGTTGTTGCAACAGTTATCGAACACGATCTAGAAAATGAATCTGATGTTACAGCTATGATTGGTGTATCGACAGCCCTTTCTATTTCGGGTGTTCCATTTATGGGACCAGTTGGATGTGCTAGGGTTGGTTACAAAGATGGTGATTACATACTTAACCCAGCAATGAAAGAAATTGCGGGACTTGACCTTGACTTAGTCGTAGCAGGTACAAAAGAAGGTGTTTTGATGGTTGAATCCGAAGCATCTCAACTATCAGAAGAAATTATGTTAGGTGCAGTTGAATTCGGAGCAAAAGCATATCAAGATGTTATTGATTTAATCGATGATTTCGCCAAAGAAGCATCAAAAGAAAAATGGGAATTACCAGAATCTGAATCTTGGGAAGCAGATGTAAAAGCTGAACTAGAAAAAATTGTAAAAGCTGACTTAGAAAAAGCATACAAAATAGTTAGTAAACAAGAAAGAGTTTCTGCAATTAGTTTAGCAAAAGAAAATGCAATCACAGCAATCGAAGAAAAATTCGGTGAAGAAATTAGCTTCGTAAAAGTTGGTGGAATGCTTAAAAAAATAGAAGCAGATATTGTTCGCGGTAACATATTATCTACATCAAAACGAATTGATGGACGCGGTTTATCAGATGTTCGTCAGATAGAAACAGAAACAGGCTTGTTAAAGCGTACACACGGTTCTTCTTTGTTTACCCGCGGAGAAACTCAAGCTTTAGTTGTTGCAACACTTGGAACTTCTGTTGATGAGCAAATGGTTGATGGTCTTGACGGTTTAGCAAAAGAAGCATTTATGTTACATTACAATTTCCCGCCTTATTCTGTTGGTGAAGTTGGTAGAATGGGTTCAACAGGTCGTCGTGAAATTGGTCACGGTAAACTAGCGTGGCGTGCAATTAATCCATTAATGCCAAGCAAAGAAGATTTTCCTTATACTATTCGTGTAGTATCTGAAATAACTGAATCTAATGGTTCTTCTTCTATGGCTTCGGTTTGTGGTTCATCTATGTCATTAATGGATGCAGGTGTTCCGTTGAAACAACCTTGTGCCGGTATTGCTATGGGATTAATTAAAGAAGGCGATGATTTTGCTGTATTATCTGATATTATGGGTGATGAAGACCACTTAGGTGATATGGACTTTAAAGTAGCTGGTACAAAAGATGGTATTACTGCATTACAAATGGATATCAAAATTACATCTATAACATTTGATATTATGAAAACAGCTCTTGAACAAGCAAAAGATGGTCGTAACCACATATTGGGTGAAATGGAAAAAACAATTTCAACACCTAACACAGAAGTATCAGATTATGCACCAAAAATGGAAACATTCAAAATTAAAGTCGATAAAATTCGTGAAGTAATTGGTTCTGGTGGTAAGGTAATTCGTGAGATTACTGAAACGACAGGTGCAAAAATTGATATTGAAGAAGACGGTACAATTCGTATTTCAGCTGTTGATGGTAATTCATTGAAAAAAGCCCGTAGTTGGGTTGAAGGCATAGTTGCTGAACCAGAAGTAGGTACTATTTATAAAGGTAAAGTTGTTAAATGTATGGATTTTGGTGCATTTGTTAACTTCCTTCCTAATAGTGATGGTTTAGTACATATTTCTGAATTACAAAATGCTCGCACAGAAAACACAACTGATGTTGTAAAAGAAGGCGATGAAGTTTTTGTAAAATGTATTGGTTTCGAACGCGGTAAAGTTAAATTATCTATGAAAGTAGTTGACCAAAAAACAGGCAAAGAAAAATAAAAAATATTTCTTTGTTACTATCTAAATACCTGATGTTTAATGTACTGTGTGTATAATCTGACATCGGGTTTTTAGCATAAAAAATTTAAATTTAAGTAATGTTTAATAATATATGTGGTAATACTTATGGTTGTAATTTAATTAAAAATATTATACTTTAGGTATTGATTTTTTATTTAAGATAGTGTAATAATCAGAAATGATGTTAGATTAAAAAATAAAGAACAGGGAACATTATGAATAAATTATTAACTATTATATTACTAGCAACATTAATTACCTTACCTTCTTATGCTCAAGAAAAAAATTCCAAAGAAATCGGAAATTTAAATTTAGTAATCGGCAATAATAAAGTTTCAAAATCTAATTTTGGTGGATTAGATGCAAGTAAAGATAGCAAGTTAAGTAAAGATAGCAAGTTAAGTAAAGATAGCAAGTTAAGTAAAGATAAACTTGCTGTTGAAAAAGATATGGAGAAGAAAAAATCAAAAGCTCCTGTCTTTAAAACAGATGAAAATAAATCACCTAAAAAACCCCGTCAAAACAGCCGAATGAAGTCATCTAAGTCAAGTGGTGGCAAGAAAAGTGGCCGTAGTGGTGGCCGTAGTGGTGGTCGCAGTGGCGGAAAAGGTGGTGGATATTAATACTTTTAAACTCTCCTGTAACTTTAGGGCGGTAATACTGCCCTTTTTTTTATATTTTATTGTTTTTTCTCATCATATTTGGCAACCCATCAGGAAATGACAACCCCAATTTCATTAGTTGGTTCTTTGCTTGTGGCATTCGATTTAACATATTTGTAGCTATTGATTTTATTCCTATTGATATAGGGTTTGAAAATCTTGAAAAATTATGAAATATATCTGTTCCGATAATTCTTGTTTTGATGTCTTTTAATCTTTTTTTATTATACGATATTAATATTTTGTTAAAATCATCATCTTTGTTTTTTATTATTAATTCAGCTAGTATGGCGCTATCTCTTAGAGATAAGTTAAGTCCTTGCGCTGCAACAGGTGTTATGCCGTGATGAGCTTCACCTATTAAACATAATTTGTCGGATATATTAGTTTCGGCAATTATTTTGCTTAGAGGAAATGATTTTGGTTTTGTAAGTATTTCAATTTCTCCGAACATTTTTTGTGATTTTTGAATAAATTTTTGTTTTAACAATTTATCATTTAATATAAGTTTGTTTACTTGGTCTGTTTGTTCAACCCATACGATGGCTGATTTATTTTTCCCCATCGGTACAAATGTAAATGCGCCTTCTGGATACATAAATTCTGTTGATGTGTTATTAGTATTTTGTGTGTGATTTATATTAAATACGATAGCTGATTGATTGTAATCTTTCTTTTTAAAATTAATTCCTGCACATTTGCGAATTGTTGAACTGCGACCATCGGCACCAATTGTTAACTTAGCACTGTATTTGCCTTTATCAGTATTAACAACCCAACCATCATTTTTTTGTATAGCATTTTTACATTTTGAATTAAATAAATGTTTAATAGATTTAAATTTACTAATTTCATTGCAAAGTTCAGTTCTTAAAATATGATTATCAATATTATGAGCTAGTGCATTAATACCAATTTTATTGGATTCAAATATAACTTCGTTTGATATTTTATTGGGTGGTACAATATTTATAATTCGCATACAAGAAATTTTACAAGAATTTTGTTTTATATTTTTCCAGATGCCTAAGTTATCTAGGTAGTTTACGGAACTTTCCATAAGTGCAGTTGTGCGACCATCTGTTTTATTTGTTTTGTTTGGATTTTCTAGGTTGTCAATTAACAGAGTTTTTATATTATTTTTACCAAGGGCAAGAGCTAAACTTAATCCTGCAAGACCGCCACCAACTATTTGAACATCGTATTTTTGAATTTTATCCATACTTTATTTTATACAATTAATTTTAAAAAAAGTCTTTACTTAATTTTCTTTTTTGTATAGCATAATTTTAATTCCATCGGGGTACATATTTGTTGAGATAGGATGATTTTATTTTCTTCCTTACCCGTTGAACCTGTTAGTTAATACTTACGAAGGGAATGGTAATATGAAACAAAAAATACCTGTGTGCTTAACTATTGCTGGTTCTGATAGTGGCGGTGGCGCCGGTATACAAGCCGATTTAAAAGTAATGTCTGCACTTGGTGTATATGGTGCATCAGTTATCACAGCATTAACAGCACAAAATACTCGCGAAGTTCGTTCTATATTTCCTGTTTCGCCTGAATTTGTTATTGAGCAAATTGAAACAGTTTACGATGACCTAGATATTGATGCGGTTAAAATAGGAATGTTAGGAACACCTGAATTAACATTTGCGGTTGCATCGGCTCTAAGATCACTAGGGGCTAAAAATATTGTACTTGATCCGGTTATGATTTCTAAGTCTGGTTGTAAATTATTAAATGACGAAGGAGTTGATGCTTTAAAACAGCGTCTTATTCCTTCTTCTGATATTATTACTCCGAATATACCTGAGGCAATGGTTCTTTTAAATAAAACAACTCAACCTAATTTACAAGATATGGAAGATTATTGCGTTGAATTATTAAAGTTGGGGGCAAAATCTGTTTTATTAAAAGGCGGACATATGCAAGGTGATGTATTACACGATTTATATTACGATGGAAGTGATATAATTTCTATGACTTCTCCACGAATTAATACTAAAAACACCCACGGTACGGGTTGTTCTATGTCTTCGGCTATTGCTAGTTTTGTTGCGAAAGGAAACGATATTAAAACATCAGTGCAAAATGCAAAAAATTATATTGCTGGTGCTGTTGCAAGGTCTGATGAACTTGATATAGGTTCAGGTTCCGGTCCAATAAATCATTTTTACAAGGTTTGGTAATGTTAAAAAATGTAAGCCTTAAACATAATGGTAAGTTTTTATTTAAAGATATTTCTTTGCCATTTAAAAAAGGCTCTTGGGTTTCAATACTTGGTGAAAGTGGAGTTGGAAAATCAACATTAATCCGTATCATAGCAGGACTTGATAATTTTGGTCATATCACAGGTATCGTAAATAATAATTTTAAGGTGGCTTGGATGGGGCAAGAAGATTTATTGTATCCTTGGCTTAATGTTCTTGATAATATCTTGTTACCGATTACACTAAAAAATAAAAAACCTACAACAGACGAAATAAATAAAGCAAAAAGATTATTAAATAAAGTTGGTATAAGAAATAAATTAAACCAATACCCAAATCAATTATCCGGTGGGCAAAAACAAAGAGTTGCATTGGTTCGAACTTTGATGATAGATGCAGATTTGATATTAATGGACGAACCTTTTTCAGCACTAGATGCAATGACGAAAAGAGATTGCCAAAATTTATTTTATGAAATGTTAACTGATAAAACTGTTGTAATGGTAACTCACGATGTGATGGAAAGTACACGCCTTAGCGATGAAGTTTTTGTTATGATAGGTGAAGCACCATATTTAAAAAAAGGTGTATCTTTAAAACAACCAGCCCCCAGAAATTTTAATAGTGATGAAACAATTCAAGCCAGTAAAAAATTATGGCAAATGTTAGAGAAATCATATGTATAATAATATGTTAAAATTAGTAAAAATATTTTGGGGAATTTTAATTTTTCTAATTTTTTGGCAAGGCTTAGTTGTATTTTTTAAAATACCCGAATTTTTACTACCATCACCTATTTTAGTGGGCGATGTATTAGTAAATAAATATTCTATTTTATTCCAAGATGCAAAAATAACAGGAATAGAAATTATTTTAGGAATGATATTTGGTTCTTTATTAGGCATAATCAATGGCTTGTTATTACAAATCTTTAAAAATTTTCGTAGTGTTATGTTACCTATGCTTGTTGTAAGTCAAGCTATACCTATTTATGCAATTGCTCCTATATTGGTGTTATGGCTTGGTTTTGATCTTGCTCCAAAAGTTGTAATGTCTACGATAATTATATTTTTTCCAGTTACCACAGCATTTTATGATGGATTAAGACAAACAAAAAAGGGTTACTTAGATATTGCAAAAACTATGGGTGCTAATAATATTACTACTTTATTTAAAGTAAGATGTCGATCGGCATTACCTGCGCTAGGTTCTGGATTAAGGGTAGCAGCTGCTTTTGCTCCGATTGGGGCAATAGTTGGTGAATGGGTTGGTGCTTCTGCTGGACTTGGTTATCGTATGTTATATTCTAATGCAAGAATGCAAACTGATGATATGTTCGGTGCTTTGGTTGTTTTGGTTGTTATGTCATTGTTTCTTTATTATTTTGTTGATTGGTTAGTACGAAAAACTATTCATTGGGATAATGACGATTTAAGAAAGAAATGTTAAATGAGAAAAATTATAATATTATTAAGCTTATTATTTTTTAATGATGTATATGCCAAAAAAGTTGTTTTTATGCTCGAATGGTTTGTAAACCCAGACCACGCAAGCCTGATAATCGCAAAACAAAAGGGATATTTTAAAGAACAAGGATTAGATGTTAATTTTATAGAACCGTCTGATCCTGCACTACCACCTAAATTAGTTTCATTAGGTAAAATTGATTATGCAGTACATTATCAAAATTCACTACAAATGCAATCTGTTTTAGGATTTAAAAATGTTAGAGTTGGGACAATTGTTGGACAACCCCTTGATACAATGATGACCATAGAGGGGAACGGTATTAACAAAATAGCAGATTTAAAAGGTAAAAAAATAGGTTTTCCCATTAGTGGTGGAGTTAGTGAAGCTATGATTAAAACAATGTTGGAATACAACGGCCTAACCTTAGATGATGTTGAATTGGTTAATATTAATTGGCAGATTTCTCAATCATTAGTTACAAGAAAAGTTGATGCGGTTGTTGGTGGGCCTAGAAACTTTAATATACCTGAATTAAGGAAATATGGGATTGAGGGCAAAGCATTTTATCCAGAAGAAAATGGTTTACCTAATTACGAAGAATTAATATTAATCACAAATAAAACAAATGCTAGTTCAGATACAACTAAAAAAATAGTTCGTTCAATTCAAAAAGCAGTCCTTTATATTAAAAATAATCCTGAAAAAGCTTGGAATGAATTTAAGAAATATAAACCAGATACCCTAGATAATAAATTAAACAAACAAATTTGGGATTTAACTTATCCTTTACTTGCCGATGATACTGCATATTTAAACAAGGAAATATACAAAAAAAATGCTGAATTTTTATACGATAATAAACTTGTCGATAAAAAATTGCCTCCAATTGATACTTATACAATTAATCCACTTAAACAGTAGGTTAATTGATAAATATACAATATAATAAAAAAATTGTTAAAATGGATTTAAAATGATTAATTTCGAAATATTAATGAATAATTGTGCTAAGCAATGGTATGAATATACAAACCACGAATTTGTTGAAAAATTAAAATTAGGAACACTACCCATTAAGAATTTTCAACATTATTTATGCCAAGATTACCTTTTTTTAATGGAATATTCGAAAGCTTGGGAGTATGCTGTGCATAATGCAAAAAATATTAGCGAAAGGGAATTTGCCTATAAAAATTTACGAGATTTATTAGATGGCGAAATTGAACTGCATATATCATATTGTGCTGATTGGAATATATCAAAAGAACAAGTTTTCGCAACAAAACAACACGCAAATAATAAAGCATACACTGATTATGTAATAGATTTTGGTAAAAATGGTTCTTACATAGATATGATAACAGCTCTTGCTCCTTGTGCTATTGGTTATGCAGAAATTGGTAAAAGAATTATTACTGACAAGAATACAAACAAAGAAAATAATCCTTATAAATCGTGGATTGATGTTTATTGTAGTAATGAATTTATACAAAAAGGCGAAGAATTTAAAAGCTTTATGTCAAAAGTTTATGATGGTATAAGTCAAGATGAAATTGAAAAACAAAAATATATATTTAAAAAAGCAACAGAACTCGAAATTGGCTTTTGGGATATGGGAATGGAGAAATAATAATGCGATACAATCTCTACGCAATCACAGATTATAGGTGGGATACACAAACTATGCTCGACAAAGTTGAAAAAGCTGTTGCCGGCGGGATTGATGTATTACAATACCGCCCAAAAAATATTGAAACACTTGATATGATAAAACAAGCAGGTTCATTACAAGAAATCATTACCCCACATAATATCCCACTAATAATAAACGATGCTGTCGATGTAGCAAAAACCGTTGATGCTGATGGTGTTCATTTAGGACAAAACGATATGAAAGCAAAATCAGCTAGGGATTATTTAGGTAATTCAGCAATCATTGGTTTATCTGTTGGTAATATGCAAGAATTAAAAAATCTAGATGTTTCAGTGGTTGATTATGTCGGTATCGGAGCGGTTTACGAAACAGGTACAAAATCAAACGCCGGCAAACCAATAGGTGTTGATGGGTTTAAAGCATTGCGTGATAAAATATTAATTCCTTGTGTGGCAATAGGGGGCATTACATTAAATAATGCCAAAGCTTTAATTGATAATGGTAGTGATGGCATAGCAGTTATAAGTGGTTTATTTGAAACCCAAGATATAACTGAAACAGCTATCAATTTTAAAAATTTATATAATAAGAAATAGGTAGCTTGTAAGCCGGATTCTGTTATTACGCAATCATTCATCTGGGATAAACATCACTGTTTACCTCTTGCCCCCGTAGTCAATGTGTATATGTTTCGCCAACACCCCCACATATACTGACCTTAGGCGTTGCTGTCAATAGGGTTTAGCCTGCCATTGTTATTACTAACAACGCGGTGTGCTCTTACCACACCCTTTCACCCTTACCCTGATAAATCAAGGTGGTTTGCTTTCTGTGCCACTTTCCCTAGGGTTACCCCCGCCAGCCGTTAACTGGTATCGTTTGTTGGACAGCCCGGACTTTCCTCATTGTAAGGGATTTCCCCCATAACAACGCAATTGCACCGCTACCTATGGAGTTTTTATAATATTTTTTTTAAAAATAGTCAAGTTTTCTACGAAAAAATGTAAAAAGTAGATATCTTATTCATCGTCCATTTTTAATGCATCAAGGAACACAGATTGTGGAATATCAACATTAGCAAATTGGCGCATTCGTTTTTTACCTTCTTTTTGCTTATCTAGAAGTTTACGCTTTCTGCTTACATCACCACCATAACATTTTGCTGTTACATCTTTTCGCATTGCTGCAATAGTCTCACGAGCAATAATTTTGCCACCAATTGCTGCTTGAATCGGTATTTTAAACAAATGTCTTGGAATTAAGTCTTTTAATCTTTCGCACATACGACGACCGCGGTATTCAGCTTGTGTTTCGTGAACAATCATTGATAAGGAATCAACACTTTCACCATTTACAAGAATTTGTACTCTTACCAACTTACCTTCTTCGTATCCGGTTTGTTCATAATCAAATGATGCATATCCTTTTGTTGCTGATTTTAATTTGTCGTAAAAATCAAATACAACTTCATTAAGTGGTAATGAATAAACCACCATCGCCCTTGAACCGACATATGTTAAGTTAATTTGGCGCCCGCGTTTATTTGTACATAGTGTTAATACTGAACCTAAATATTCATCAGGAACCATAATTGTTGCTTTAATCCAAGGTTCTTCAATTACCTTTATCGATGATACATCTGGGAAATCAACTGGATTGTGTATTTCCATTTTTTCCCCATTTGTTAATTCAAATTTATATACCACAGATGGAGCCGTTGTAATTAAATCTAGGTCAAATTCACGGCTTAGGCGCTCTTGAATAATTTCTAGGTGCAACATTCCCAAAAATCCACAACGGAAACCAAGCCCCAAAGCAGCTGAACCTTCTTGTTCAAAATGGAAAGATGAATCGTTTAAAGCCAGTTTTTCTAGGCTATCTCGTAATAATTCAAATTGTCCTTGGTCGGTTGGGAATAATCCACAGAATACAACAGGTACAGACGGTTGGAAGCCTTCCAACATTTCTGTGCAAGGTTTACGATCTAGGGTAATTGTATCACCCACATTACAATCTTTTACAGATTTTATTGATGCAGTAATAAAACCAATTTCACCAGCTGATAATTTACTAACCATAACACCTTTTGGTGTCATAATCCCCACACGGTCAACAGGATAAGATGCACCTGTGGACATCATTCTTATTTTGTCACCTTTTTTTAATACACCATTTTTTATGCGAACTAAAATCACAACCCCTAGATAAGAATCATACCAACTATCTACTAATAAAGCTTGTAATTCAGAATCTATGTTACCAACAGGGGGAGGTAACTGTGTCACAATTGATTCTAGGGTTTCTTCTATCCCAACGCCAGTTTTTGCAGATATTGCAATAGCATTTTCAGTATCTATGCCGATTACATCTTCTATCTGTTGTTTTATGCGTTCTGGTTCAGCAGCGGGTAAATCAATTTTGTTTAGTACTGGGAATAAATCTAAATCAGCTTCAATTGCTAAATATACATTTGCTAGGGTTTGAGCTTCTACACCTTGTGAGGCATCAACAATTAACAATGCACCTTCGCAGGCTGATAGGGAACGAGAAACTTCGTATGAAAAATCCACATGCCCTGGTGTGTCAATAAGGTTTAAAGTGTATTGTTTACCATCTTTCGCTTTGTATAATAATCGGCAAGTTTGAGCCTTAATTGTAATACCGCGTTCGCGTTCCAAATCCATACTATCAAGGACTTGCCCAGACATTTCGCGTTCGGATAATCCGCCACAGATTTGAATAAGTCGATCGGCTAATGTGGATTTTCCGTGGTCAATGTGTGCAACAATCGAAAAGTTGCGTATAAGAGATAAATCAGTCATAGCGATAAACTACTAAAAAAAAGGTTATTTTTCAATAAAAATTGTCTACAAAGTTTAAAATATTAATTTGTTAATTCCAAAGACACATCAAGATTTTTTGCAGAATGTGTTAACCAACCCATTGATATAATATCAACCCCAGTTTTGCAATACTGTTCTAGGTTTTCTAAATTTATATTTCCTGATGCTTCTAGTAATGTTTTTGTATTATTGATAGAAACACATTTTTTTACTGTTTCTGGTTTCATATTATCTAGTAATATAACATCCGGATTTACATTTAATACTTGTTCTAGCTGTTGTATTGTATCAACTTCTACTTCTATTTTAACATTTGGTTGTTTTTGTTGGACAATTTTTGTGGCTTCAATAATATTTGGGTGTGCTAGCAAATGATTGTCTTTTATCATTACCGCATCGTATAAACCAAAGCGATGTGTATCACCTCCGCCTGATTTTACAGCATATTTTTCAGCATCTCGTAACCCAGGGGTTGTTTTGCGAGTACAGGCAATAATTACATTGTGCGGTTTCGCAATTTTTACAGCCTTATTTGTTGTGGTTGCAACCCCTGATAAATGACCTATAAAGTTAAGTATTGTTCGTTCAGTGGTTAATATATTTCTTGTTGTTCCTGATATTGTAATTATAGTATCACCAATGTTTAATATATCACCATCATTTTTATTAACAGTAAAATCTAAATTAAATTGCTTTAATGTTTCAACTGCGTACTTTATCCCAGCACAAACACCATCTTGTTTTGCAAAAATTCTAGCTTGTGATTTGTGATTTTCAGGAAGTAAACTATTTGCGGTAATATCGCCTATATCTTTTATATCTTCCCGTATGGCTGATTTTACTATTTCTGTGATATTCATTTTAAATAACCTGTCTTATTTCTTCTTTGAATTCATCTAAGTTCATATTTTGTCGTGGCATTCTTTTTGTTTCTAGGTAATCACTTCTATAATGCGAACCTACGCTTTCAGTTCGCCTTAATGCGAATAAATTAGACATTAAACTAGCTATTACATTAGGTGTTTGTGGTAATGTTGATAATGTTATTATCGCATCTTTTAGTGTGTCGTGATTGCGAATTATTCCTAGCGAGCGATTGTTTATATCCCTTACGGTAGATTGTGTTGAATCTTTTTTACTTATAATTCGTCTTTTTATTATTCCACCACAAATATTTGATTTTTGTATCGTTTCAGCACAAGTTTTACCCATAATTGAGGCTTCTAGTAAAGAATTCGATGCTAAGCGATTTGCTCCGTGTAGGCCGGTTGATGATGCTTCGCCAATTACATATAATCCGTCAACACAAGTTCTACCGTTTACATCTGTTTTTATGCCACCTATTTGATAATGCACCGCAGTTCGGATTGGGATTTTGTTATAATCAATATCATACTGTTTACATATATTTGCGATAGTTGGAAATGTTGATGAAAAATTTTGTATACTAGATGTGTCTAAATACACTCTTTTTCCTTGTTGACGATTTTCAAAAACAGCACGACTTACCACATCTCGGGGTGCAAGTGAACCCATTTCGTGGTTAATTTGCATTGGATTTTTTCCAACTTTTAATAATGCACCTGCACCGCGAATTGCTTCGGTTATAAGTGGAAGTCTTGGAATTTGCGCCGTTACTTCAAGTGGCAAATCAAGTGCGGTTGGGTGGTATTGGAAAAATTCCATATCTGTTGCTTTTGCACCTGCTTGCAATGCTAACTCAAAAGCAGATAAAGGTTGCTCAGGTGCGGTTCTATCGCCGAATATTCCACAACCACCACCTGTTGCAAAAATTACAGATGACGATTTTATTGTAAAGCCTTCTGCTTCAATTCCACAAACAGTATTATTATCATCTGTTAATAATGCTGATAATTCGCCTTTAATAAACGATATATTATCTTTGCTAGATATTTTTTCAAATAAAGCATTTATTATTCCAATTCCGGTAGCATCACCACCTATGTGTGCGATACGACTTGTAGAATGACCACCTTCAAGCCCTTTTTGTATGGTTCCGTCTTCTCTCTTGTCGAAGTTCACCCCTTGTTTTTCTAGCCATTTTATTGTTTTATTAGATTGTTCAATAAAGTGGTGGACAGCTGTTTTATCACACATACCAGAACCTGCATTAATAGTATCGTATATATGTGCTTTTGTTGATTCACCGTCATTTTCAGAAAAAGCTATTCCGCCTTGGGCAAATCTAGTTGAACCACTTTTTCCTGGGTTACTATTTGATATTATAATTATTTTTGTATTGTCTTGAAAACCTAATGCACAACTCAATCCGGCAATGCCGGTTCCAACAATAACTATGTCACATTCAATATTATTCATTAGCTTCTTTCGAGCATCCTTTGTACAGAACCATATGCTTTTTGAATTATTTCATCATCAAGGCATACTTCAACGGTTTCTTGTTCTAGGCATTTAACTATGTTTTCTAGGGTTATTTTTTTCATATGTGGACACATACGACACATTCCCATAAATTTTGTATTAGGGGCTTGTTTCGAGATATTGTGGCTCATTGAACATTCTGTAATTAGTGCAACTTTTTCGGGCTGATTATCAACAACATAATTAATCATACCCGCTGTTGAACCGGCAAAATCAGCTTCTGCTACTACTTCTTTTGGGCATTCCGGATGAGCAATTATTTTTAAATCAGGGTCACTTTTTCGTAATGTTTTCATTTCATCAACTGTAAATAATTCGTGTACTTCACAAGAACCATCATCCCAAGTAATACATCTTATGCCTGTTGCTTTTTCAACATTTCCAGCTAGGTATTTATCAGGTATTAATATAATTTCATCGACACCCAATGATCTAACTATTTTTTCTACATTTCCAGATGTACAGCAAATATCAGTTTCCGCCTTTACATCTGCTGTTGTGTTTACATATGTAATTACAGGACGCCCTGGATAAAGTTGTTTAAGTTTACGAACATCAGCACCGGTTATAGAAGAGGCAAGTGAACAACCAGCCTTATCATCAGGTATAAGAACTTTTTTCTCCGGACTTAAAATTTTTGATGTTTCCGCCATAAAATGAACACCGGCCATTACTATTATATCAGCTTCAACATTTTTTGCTTCGATGGCAAGGGCAAGGCTATCACCAACAATATCAGAGACGCAATGATATATATCAGGCGTCATATAGTTGTGTGCCAATATTACAGCGTTTTTTTCTTTTTTTAATTGGTTAATTCTAGCAACCAAAGGTTCCATATATTCCCAATCGTCGAGGGAATACACATCTTTTACTTTGTCATATAGATATTGTGATTTGATTTGTGTAGGCAACTTTTCAGCCATTGTAATGTAAAACTAAAAATAAAAACTCAATAATTAGAATAAGGTTTTTATCTATTTAAGTCAATACTATAAATTATTTTTATATTAGTTTGACACGCTATAATGTAAATGCTATCTTTAATTGTATTCAATATTAATTTTTTCAGGGAGGTTCTAATGTTTATGTTTTTAAATTTTTTTAGTTATTATTTTCCATGGTTTTAATCTTAACTAAAGGTTATAAATATTTTTAATTATAAAGGGAATGCAAATCTTTTACTTTGTTATATAGATATTGTGATTTGATTTGTATTCCCAACTTCTCAGTCATTATGTCATTATAAAGCTAACAACAAATTAAAGTATAAAAATAAGGTTTTTATTTATTTAAAATAATACCATAAACTATTTTTATATTAGGTTTGACATATTATAATGTAAATGCTATTCTTGGTTGTATTAATATAGCTTTGAGAAATTATTATGGTTGAATTTTTACAACAAAACTTTTGGTATTTAAGTACTTCTTTATTTTACTCTTTTTTATTTGCAGGTGCATTTAAGAATGAATCTTTCTTAACAAATAATTCATTTTTAAATTTTTTATTATTTGTATTTATCTATCTAATAATTGATGGAACAAATATTCTAGTTGCGCAAGAAAAATCATTAATTATAAGTCCTTACATATACGAATATAATATTTATTATTTGTTTATGGCAATAATTTCAATACGATTATTCCACAGAGTATTTTTTCATCAAAAGAGATATTTTTACCGCAAAGATTAATTTTTCTATTGACAATAAGAATAAAATCCTATATAACATATTTTGAAAGCATGCACAATTGTATCTAAAATATATTATATTTTAATCATTTAAATGTTTTTTATGGATAACTTTTACAGCCCATAGTTTTCACATAAATATTATTGACCTTTTTTAAAACATCCATTTTTACTGGGTGTTTTTTTATTTGGGTAATCAAAAATATTTATTCTCTAAGAATTATAATAATTAAGAAAGGATTTAAGAAATGAGTAAAAATCTTGAATTATCGTTTATTCGCTCTTTTGAAGCAGAAGTGCATCAGGCGTATCAACGCACAGGTTCTAAGCTAAGAACAACAGTTCGCACACGCAATAATGTAAGGGGTTCATCAACAACTTTTCAAGCTGTTGGCAAGGGTTCTGCGGGAATTAAATCTCGTAATGGACAAGTTCCAGTAATGAATATTAATCATACACCAATTGAAATATCTTTGTATGATTATTATGCAGGTGATTGGTTAGATAAATTAGATGAATTAAAAATAAACCACGATGAAAAAAGGGTAGTTGCAAATGCAGGTGCATATGCATTAGGTCGCAAAACTGATGAACTTATAATTAATGCACTTGATAGTAATGCATCGATTGATACAACTACTGTAAATAAAACAGGATATAAATTATCAGAAGGTTTAACAAAACAAAAAGTACTATCAGCATTTGAAAAATTGGGCGAAAAAGATGTTGCTGATGATGGTGAAAGGTATGCGATTGTTGGTTGGAAGCAGTGGTCTGATCTAATGGAAATAAAAGAATTTGCAAATTCTGAATACATTGGTAAAGAAGATTTGCCTTGGAAGACAACACAAGCTAAAAGGTGGTTAGGAACATTATGGTTACCACACAGTGGTTTAACACTTAAGAGCGGGGCAAGACAATGTTATTGGTATCACAAGAATTCTATTGCTCATGCATCAGGTAGTAATGTAAAAACTGATGTTTCGTGGCATGGTGACCGTGCATCTTTCTTTATCAATAATATGATGAGCCAAGGTGCTGGTGTGATTGATACCGATGGTATTGTTAAAATGGAATGTGCAGAGTAGGGAGGTAAAATATGGCGTTTAAAATTACAGATTTATCAGTATTAGCATATGCAAATGGTTTTACGTTATGGCATTTAAAAACAACGGATAATATTGATGATGTTGATACACAAGGTTACCTAAACAGTGCTAATGAAATGCTTCGTGTAGGTGATATGATTATTGTTTCAGCACTTGATAAAGTTGGTTTTGTATCTGTTGCAACAAATGATAATGGTGTTGTTGATACTAAAGATCCGCTTACATTGCCGGTATCCGATACAGATTAATTATACATTAATTATTAATAAACTTGCCCCCGTAATCATTCGGGGGCTTTTTTTTGAAAGGAATAATAATGGCAAAAAATAAAATTGATTTAGTAAATCGTGCTTTGGTAAGTATAGGTGCAACACCAATCCAAGGATTTAATGAAAATACATCTGAGGCAATGGTTTTAAAAGAAAGTTATGATGGTATACGCGATGGATTATTATCATCGTATCAATGGCGATTTGCAATAAAAACAAAAAGATTACAATTATTAAATGTTGATGATAAAGGGTTATATAATTTTTCATTGCCAGCAGATTGTCTAAGAATATTAAAAGTAAATGCTAATCAATACCAAATACATAATAATATTTTAATTACAACAACACAAAATATTGAAGTCGATTATATTTTCCGTCCAGAGGAAGAAAATTTCCCGCCTTATTTTGACAATGTATTAGTTTTTAGAATATGTGCTGAAATATGTTTGCCTTTAACAGATAGTACAACAAGAACAGAATTTTTATTTAGAAGATATGAAAATGAATTCAAACAAGCTAGACTTGTTGATGCATCTCAGGAAATGAATACCAATCTTGATTTCAATATTTTAACGGATGTTAGATTATGAAACAAATAATTTTAAAAACATCATTTACCAGCGGTGAAGTAACATCTGATTTATATGGCCGTGGTGATTTAGAAACTTATAATAACGGGGCAAGTAAATTAATAAATGTTAATGTTTTAAATACAGGTGGTGTAATTAGAAGAAGTGGTTCTGTTTTATTGGGTGAATTACCAACTGAGGCAAGATTAATTAATTTTTCTGTACAAGAAGATGATTATTTAGCTGTTTTTCACGATAGAAAAGTTGATATATACAAGGGGAAAAGTAAAATAACACAACTTATTACTCCTTTTCCTAAATCAAAATTGAAAAATTTATTTTTTAGTGAAAACAATAATTCATTATGGATTTGTTCTGGTGATTATCCAATAAAAAGAATCTCTTATCAAAATAATATTTTTTCCATAGAAGATACTAATTTTTCAGGGTTTGAAAGTAATTTATTTAATTCTTCAAGTGGTTATCCAAAAACTATAGGTTTTTTCCAAGGCCGTATAGTTATTGCTGGGACAAAAGAATATCCTAATCGTATATGGTTTTCTAGATCTGGTTCAGAAAGTGATTTTTCGTTAGGAGAAAGTTTAGATGATGAAGGAATAGATATTAAATTATTATCAACGGGTAATGATTTTATATCTAATTTGTATTGTAGTTCTTATTTAATATTATTTACAAATTCTGGTGAATGGATTATTGAGGGTAGCCCAATAACGCCAAATAAAATTTTAGCGAAAAAATATACTACGATAGGTTCACCAAGAAATTCAAATATTAATGTAGTTGATACAAAAGATGAAGTTTTATTTGTAAATTCAGATTGTAATAATATTTATTCTTTTAAACAAAATGAAAATATGTCTTTAAATTATAAGGCTTGTCCAATTGTATCAATATCGAAGCATTTGACAAAAGATATTACTGATATTGCATTTAGTTTCAAACATAATAGGTTATTTTGTGTCAAAAAAGATGGAACTATGGCTGTTTTAAATAATGATTATGTTGAAGGTGTTTCAGCGTGGTCATCATATGAAACAGATGGACAATATATAAGTGTTGGAACTAATAAAGATTACATTTACACTGTTGTGAAAAGAGCAGAGCAATATTTCTTAGAGGTTTTTTCAAAAGAGGTATTAATGGATTGCTGTATTATAAAAAAAACAGAAGAACCAGCTTTTCAATTTAGTGGTTTTGATACCTTTAATGGTAAAAAAGCAATGTTAGTTGCTGATAATATTTTACACAAAGAAGTTGTAGTTAATAATGGAATCATTGATTTAAATAATAAAGCTAACAAAATATTCTTGGGTTATAAATATAAACATACAATTAAATCACTGCCTTTATCTAGTGAACAAACAGGCAGAAAAATAAGAATTCGCAATATTACAATCCGATTAAAGAATACTGCATCATTAAAAATTGAGGTTGGTGGTAGAACAAATACATTATCTTTTCAAAAATTCGGACAGGGAATTTTAAATAAACCGATTTCTTTGTTTAGTGGTGATAAATCAATCAGTATACTAGGTTGGCAAAATTATAGTAGCGATAGTTTGTGGAATATATCAGGTGATAGTCCATTACCAATTACAATATTATCAATTAAAACAGATGTTTCGATTAATTAAAGAAATAATATATAGATTTTTTAAATAATTTAACAGAAAGGAATTAAAAAAATGGCAGAAGCATTACCAATGATAACACTTGCACTTCAATATGATGAAATGGATAGGCAAGAAGATCGAAATGATAGAGAAATACGAAAACAAAATATATTAAATAAAAAAAAATACGAAGAACAAAAACAAGAAGTTAGGCGAAATCTTGCTTTTCGTCGTGCTAGGCAATATGCCGATGGTTACACAGGCAGAACCTATAATAGACAATTAGGTAGAATAAATAAATTTATAAAACAACCTTTTTACAATCGAGCAGGTAGTGGCGGTAATATATTAAATAGAATGAATTTATTCGCTAAAACTATAAAAAAAATGAGTGATGATAAATAATGACATCAAGATTAAACCCAAGAATAAATTACACCATTAATGATGGTGATGAGCAAAAAACAAGGTTTGAGTTTAATTTTCCTGTTTTAAATAAACAAGATATTAAAGTTATTACATCAGATGGTATTGAGCTTAATAATTATACAGTCACAATATTAAAAGAAACAATTGGTGGACATATTGATTTATCACAACCACTTAGTGTTGGAACTCGTATTACGATTTATCGTCATATGACTTATAATCGTCAAACTATATTCAGAGAAAACGAGGATTTTCGTGCCAGTGTAATTAATGAAGAATTTGATAGAATTATAATGTTATTACAACAAGTAGGTAGATATTCTAAGGATAGTATTCGTACACCTTTATCAGATGATGATATGAATATGATTTTACCAACTGCAAAAAAACGATCAAATAGTATACTTGGTTTTGATAGTTTAGGTAGAACAAAAATTTATAAAGATTTAGCTCAATCTACTTTACAGGCCGAGAGATTTTCTATCGATGCTAAAAATAATGCTGATATTACAACGCGAAATCGTAGAATATTAGAAACTAAATACAATGAAATTAATGAAGGTTATGCAGGAAAAAATTTATCAAATGTTTCCAATGCAGATTTTAAAAATAAAGTGTTGGTTTCTGGTTTAATTGATGAAATGAATGAAAGTTATGCAGGAAAAAATTTATCAAATGTCTCTAATGAAGATTTTAAAAATAAAGCAGATATTTCGGGTATAAGCGGAGATTTACCTACAACAATATTTACTCAAAAAAGTGGTAAGTTTTTTGTGCGAAATACAGATGGTTCACTACCTAACAATATTAATCCTTCGAATGTTTGGTCGTTAGCAGATCAATCATCATCGACAACCAAAACGATGCCTAGTGATAAAAATCATATAGAATTACCTGCTGGAAAAGTTTTATTTAAAGTTGCCGGCGGCGGCGGCGGAGGTGGTCACGGCTGGAGAAGACAAAGAAGAGATCACGGTGGTCACGGTGGCAATACATCAATCTCTTCTTTATACATTACTGCTTATGGTGGTCGAGGCGGTAAAGGAGCATATGAAAGTGATATAGCTGGTCAAATAGGAGCTTCTGGTTCTGGAGGAATGGTTATAGCCGGCGGTGGCGGTAATGGTGCTAGTGGTGGATCACACGATTTTAAACGCGCTCAAGCCGGTAGAAACGGTGGTTTAGTTAAAGCCATAAAAGTATTATCATCGGGTGATGTATTTGATTATATAGTAGGTGCTGGTGGTTTAGCAGGAAAAAATGATAACGGTTCTCCGGGATATGGTTTCAACGGCAATACGGGTGCAAATGGATATATAGAAGTGGATTATGTATAATGAGTGATAAATATTTAATTATTAAAAATAATATAGTTGAAAATATTGTGGTTGGTGAAGTCCAAGGAGGTATTTTGGCAGTTGATTATTTATCTGATGCTAATATAGGAGATACAATAAAAAACGGTAAAATTGTCAAACCTATAACAGAAATAAATTACATAGAAGAAAGACAAGCTGAATATCCTGAAATATCAGAACAACTAGATTTGATTTATCATGATTTAGTTAACGGTACGACTAAATGGAAAGATAAAATAATAGAGATAAAAGATAAATATCCTAAATCATAATTGTTAGAGAATATATTTGTAGGTGATTTTTTCGCCTACAAATATTGAAACTCGTAAATAATAAGAAAGGGCATAAATGCGGAATTTTTTACCAGATCAAAAAAATTTTTTACAATTTGTTGAAATGTGGAATAAAAATCAAAACTTTATTACCCCAAATATTCATAAAAAAATTATTTCTTTTTTACATAAAAGTTGGATAGATGGGAATGAAAAAGCACTACTTATGGCATTTCGTGGAGCAGGTAAATCGACTATGGTTGGATTGTTTTGCGCTTGGGTATTATATTTAAATCCCAGTATTAGAATTATGGTTATATCTGCGGAAAGCGACTTAGCAAGAAAAATGGTGCGAACTGTAAAAAGAATTATTGAAAGACACGAATTAACTAAAAACTTAAAGCCTAAAAAAGCAGAACAATGGGCGGGCAATTGTTTTACTGTAAATCGTGATATGGAATTACGAGACCCTTCAATGACAGCCGAAGGAATACTTGGAAATATTACAGGAAGTAGAGCAGATATAATAATATGTGATGATGTAGAAGTTCCAAATACTTCTGCAACTGCTTCAAAGAGAGAAAGTTTAAGACAGAGATTAGGAGAAGTTGACTATATTCTAGTTCCTAATGGAATGCAGTTATATGTTGGCACACCTCATAATTATTATTCTATATATCGCAAAGATAAAATAGGTGACATATCACCTTTTTTATACGGTTTTAATCGCCTTGAAATACCTATAATAAATGAAAAAGGTAAATCGTCTTGGGCAGAACGATTTTCGGAAAAAGAAATAAAATTATTAAAAATTAGACACGGAGAAGAAAAGTTTAATTCACAAATGCAATTACAATGTGTGAATCCGAGTGAGTCTAGATTAAATTCATCACAAGTGAAAATATACGATGGAAATATTGAGATATCTTATCAAAACAATAAATTTGTATTATCGATTAATGGAGTAAAAATGAATTCAGTTTCTGCTTCTTGGGATCCATCTTATGGAAGTATTGGTGGAGATGATAGTGTTATTGCGTGCGTATTTACAGGTGATGACGGTAAATATTATTTACAAGATTTAGAAAAAATAAATGTTAATAAATACTCTAATATTGATCCTGCTCGTTCGCAATGTTTGAGTGTAATTGATTTTGCGACAAGGAATTATTTACCTAGCATAAATTTAGAAAGTAATGGAGTGGGAAAATTTTTACCAGAATTATTAAAATCAATGCTTGATAATAAAAATATAAAACTTTCAGTGCTTCCCTTTACATCTAAACAAATAAAAAATAATCGAATAATGTCAGCATTTGATAGTGTTTTAGATGCCCAACATTTGTATATAAATAAAAAAATTATAAAAACTGGGTTTTTAGAACAACTAAGCGATTTTAAACCAACAGAAAAAAATAATAAAGATGATATGATAGATGCTGTTTCTCATTGCTTAAATTTTGAACCTACGCGATTTAACCGTTCTTACAACGGTAAAACATTGGCAAAATGGAATAGGGGAATCGAACCAACAAAAGCACAAAATGATTTTACAGTTTTGTAATATTGTGGTAAAAATAACTTTATGAAAATATTTAAAATATCCCTATATTACTTTATGTTTGCATTAACTGTTTTTGCGTTTTTAATTTTTATGTTTTGGATTTTATTCTTGCCTAAGAAATATGTACGTAAAATGTGCAGTATTTATTGTAGTTTATTTGTGAATGTTAATGATTTTATATTTGGATTTAAACGCCGTATTATTGGTACTGAAAATATTGCAAAACACCCAGTTATATATGCATTAAAACATCAATCAACCTATGAAACATTTTGGTTTGGCTCTGTTATACAAAATAGTGCTTGGATAATGAAAAAATCATTGATGTATATACCAATTCTTGGATTATATTTTTGGCGTTCAGGAATGGTTCCAATTGATCGCTCTAAGGGGCGCGATTCAGTTATAAAAATGATTCAAGAGTCAAAAAAAATATATGAAAGAGATTGTGTTCTATCTATTTTCCCAGAAGGGACTCGTCGCCCATTAGGTTCAGAACCTGCATATAAACAGGGTGTTTACATATTATATAGTGAATTAAATATACCTGTTGTGCCAGTTGCATTAAATACAGGTTTATATTGGAATAGAGGATTGTGGAATGGCAAAAAAGGTCGTGTCACAATGGAGTTTTTGCCTGAGATAAAACCAGGTTTAAGCAAAGAGCAATTTATGAAAAAATTACAACAAGATATTGAAACAGCTAGTAATAGATTAGCTAAAAAACCATAAAATATATTAAATTAAAATTTTAAAACCATTCTAGTGAGTATGTTGGTTTTTGACCGTATTTTTCGATTACATTATCAAGATTTGTTTTTGCTATTTGTTCCTTGTGTATTCCACTTGTGATAAATACGGAATCTATATTTGCTTTTATTGCGCCTTTTATATCGTGTTCAAGACTATCACCAACAGCAACAGCATTATTCCAACCATTAGCCATTTTATAACATAATTCGTAAATTTCTGGTTGTGGTTTTCCAAACCAATGAACTTTTCCGCCCATTTCTTTGTACAATTTTGCAATGGCACCAGGGCAATCTTTTAATTCGCCTTGTTTATTCATTGCCACTATATCTGGATTAGAAACGATTAATTCAAGATTTCTTGCTTTTGCAATTTTTAAATCTTCAATATATTTTTCTGCATCTCCTCTTTCTACGCCACAACATAATATGAAATCAGATGTATTAATGTCAGTGTTTTTAAAACCTAAAATTTCCATAATCGTAAAATCATTATCCCAATCATAAAAAGTTGGATTTTTTCCTAATTTGTCAAACATACCATTTTTAAAATTATGTAACATATGTTCGCCTGATGTCATTACATCAAGGTATAAATCACGATTTATTCCAGATTCAGACAACCTGATATAACTGTTATGTTTTTGTTTGCCTGAATTAGATAATATAACAACTTTTTTGTTATTTTCTTTTAATAACTTTAATGTTTCAACAGCGTGCTTAAATGCATTTCCACCATTGTGTAACACACCCCATTGATCGAGTATGAAAGTATCATATTTTTGGATTATTTCAGATATATTATTTATTATCATTTTACTTTACTTCCGACAGCTTGACTAATATTTTCAAATCCATTTTGCTTTAATATTTTTACTAAATCTTTTTTGATATCTGTTATTAGTCCAGCACCGCCATAAACAAGTGCTGAATAGAGTTGGACTAGTGAAGCACCGTTACATATTTTTTCGTATGCTTCTTCTCCTGATGATATTCCACCAACACCTATTAAAGGAATTTTCCCGTCAGTGAGTTTATACATTTTTGCAAGCATTTCAGTAGATTTTTTAAATAGAGGTTTTCCTGATAAACCACCGGCTTCATTAAGAGTATCTTTATGATGTAAATTATTTGGTCTATCTAGTGTGGTATTAGAAATAATAATACCATCGATTTTTAATTTTTTTGCAACCTGTGCAATATCGTTTAAATCTTGTTCATTTAAATCAGGAGCAATTTTTACCAATAGTGGTGGTGGATTTTTACCACACTCTTTATCCCTTGTTTTTTGAACATTAGATAATATATCAGTTAATTCTTTTTGCCCTTGTAATGTTCTTAACCCAGGTGTATTGGGTGATGAAACATTTATAACTAGGTAATCTGCTAAGGGTGATAATTTTTCACAGCCTTTGACAAAATCGATTATTGGGTCAGCAGTAGTCTTGTTTTTACCTAGGTTTATTCCTACAATTCCACGACGCGGTTTTTTTAATTGTTCATATACATAATCAATGCCTAGATTGTTAAATCCAAACCTATTTATTACTGCGCCGTCTTTTGGCAATCTAAATAATCGTGGTTTAGGGTTGCCTTGTTGTGGCAATGGGGTTACGGAACCAATTTCACAAAACCCCATTCCTAAATCTAGCATAGCATTATAACATTCACCATTTTTATCGAATCCTGCTGATAAACCAACTGGATTTGGAAATTCCTTGCCCCAAAGCTCGGTTTTTAATATTTTATCGTCTTTATAAAAAGGTTTAAAATATATGCCGTTTTTTAACATTTTAATCGTAATGTTATGAGCAGTTTCAGGGTTTATTAATTTTAAAAAATTTAGTGCAATGTTATTTATATTCATAGCTTAATTCTATACCACATTTTTTTATTTAATAATATTATTTTTTTTCGCCACTTCGTTTATAAACATAAACACCTAGCACAGATAATCCAACCGACCACATAACACTGAGTTCTGCGAAGGAGCTAATTATTTCCCCTGATATTTGCGGGTTAGTAATTACAGATATTGCTATTATTGTCATTTGTATAAACCAAGAAATAGCCATTATATAACCAAATGTAGGTCTCATTCGTCTTACATATTTATCTTGCGATAATACCTCAGTTCGAAGTGATGTATTTATTTGCTCTATTTTTTCACTATCTCGTTTTTCAACTTCTGTTATTGATTGTAATAATTCTTTATTTGTTGGTAATTTAGTTATTTTATCTAATTGTTTACCCGCAGATTGTGCTATTTCATCATTACTTTTTAATAGAGTGTTTTTAACTATATCAATTAATATAGGAAAACCTGTTTTTAACAATATGTTTGCAAGCATTATTTATTTTGCCCAGTTTATGCTAGTTTGTAAAAAATATGATTGCCAATATTTGCAACTACTTTATCAACATTAAGCCAATTTGGCCTTGTGTTAACTGTATGATAATGGTCAGCACAATTTGTTATATCACGATTATTATTAAGACGAACTAGTTTTGAGGCAATTCTTTTTGCCGTTGCAAATAATTTATCATCAGTTGTTACATTAATTAATTTTTCGTAATTTACATCTTTTTTATTCCAGCAAGAAAATTGATAAGGTTTTTTACATATTTCACTAATGTTATTACCCCACCAAAATTTACCTTTAATTTTCGATATTTTATATCTGTTCATTATTACAAAACCAACAGCTTCCATACCTTTTAATCCTTCACCTCTGGCTTCGCCCCATATCGTTCGTGCCATAACATCGATATGATTTTGTTGTTCTTCGTTATCAGCAACTTGTTTCGTAAATAAATCTAAATTACTCATTTTTTTAACCCCGTTAATTTATTATCTAGTTTTTCTTCTATACGAATTAAATGATTGGTTAAGCGATTTTCTACATCTTTTAAATATGAAACCGAAGCGTATTTTCTCGCTACTTCCAATTTATAATTATTTATTTTTTCATTTAAATAACGATATCTTTTTTCCATATTTATTTTTATTAAATCTATATTCTTATTAATTGCTTCTTTTTGTTTTATTATGTATGTCATAAATGCAATAAAGATCGGTATTTCAATAAATACTATCCACATTACTACATCTGTGCCAAATGTTATATTTCCATTAAATATTTGCATTAATTATTCCTTCCTCAGTTAGTTAAGGCTATTTTACTTGTTAATTTTTTTTGAAATAAAAAAACACCACTAAGTGAATCCATATTTTGAATACACTTGTGGTGTTTATTGTTTATATAAATAGGATATTATTCTTATCTTGTCAATAAAAAAAATAACTTTTTTATATTAATTATTTATAGGTAATAAAAAAAACCCCATAAATTAAATTATGGGGTTTTGTTTTTGATGTTAAAAATTAGCCTTTATATTGTTTGGCGTGTCTTTTAATTTTTTGTTTTGCAGACTCTGAGTTTTCCCAACCAGTAACTTTAACCCATTTATCATCTTCTAGGTTTTTGTAAGTTTCAAAGAAAGCTTTAATTTGCTCAACTAATAGTTTTGGCAAGTCTTCCATTTCTTTTATATTGTCATATATTTTACATACTTTTGTATGTGGAACAGCGATAACTTTTTCATCAATCCCGCTTTCATCTTCCATATTAAGGATACCGATTGGACGACAACGAATAACTGAACCTGATGCGATTGGTTGAGGAGTTATTACTAGTACATCTGTTGGGTCACCATCATCAGCTAGTGTTTCATTGATAAATCCGTAGTTTGCAGGATAATACATTGGCATTGCAACGAAACGGTCAACCACTACGGCACCGCTTTCTTTTTCGATTTCGTATTTTACATTACTACCTTCTGGAATTTCAATTATTACATTTAAATCATTAGGTATATCGCGACCTGCGGATATTTTATCAAGATTCATTTTGTTCACCCTTTATAAATTAAGATTTTATTTTTATTTCTTATAACAGATTAAATTTTACTTTTCAATTATTTATTAATATTTAGTAATTTTGAGCCCATAATAATTAATATTATAGCTGGTATTCCGGCTAGTGCAGTAGATATCCAGAACCAAAAATAACCAATATTATCAACGATAACTCCTGAATAACCAGCAATGAATTTTGGGATTAAAATAATAAGTGATGATAATAGGGCATATTGAGTTGCGGAGTATTCTTTGTTTACAATTGATGATAGAAAGGCAATAAAAACAGTTCCTGCCATACCTGATGCTAGGTTATCAAACATAATAGTAAATACAAGAAAACTTAAATTATTTCCTATTACACTAATTACAGAAAATAATAGATTTGAACTTGCTGCTAATAATGCGATAAATATTAAAGTATTACGCATTCCTACTAAGGATAATAATAAACCACCGACACCAAGTCCGGTAATTGTCATCCAGAAACCAAATGTTTTTACAGCAAATGCTATTTCTGTTTTAGTAAAGCCCATTTCTAAATAAAAAGGGTTTGCCATAACTGACATTAATATGTCACTGATACGGAATGTTATTGCAATTCCAAGTAATATTAAGAAATTTCTACCGTATCTTTCAAAGAAATCAGCGAAAGGTTCAATAAATGCTTGATTAATAAAATCACTTATACTTTCGTATTCTTTTATTTCTATTTTTGGCTCTTTTAAAAAAAACAATACAAACATTGTACACGGTAAAATTGTTATTGCCATATATGTATATGCTGCTCTCCAAGCTTCGTAATCATAACTAGCCCCAGTGTCGGAAAGGTATAAAACACCTGCACCACTTAATAACATTGCCGCTCTGTATCCATAAACATAAAGGGCAGCCATAATTGCTTGTTCGTCTTGTTCACCGCTATCAATACGAAATGCATCAATTACAATGTCTTGTGTTGCTGAACAAAAAGATAAAACCACAGCAAATATAATAGAATATGTTAATGTGTATTTAGGGTCTGAATTTGCCATACCCATTATCCCTATAATCACACCAATTTGGGAAACTAACATCCACGAACGACGGCGACCTAGTAAATTTGTAAAATATGGAATTTTTAGTTTATCAACCAGTGGTGACCATATATATTTGAAACCGTATGCAAGTCCCACCCAACTAGCGAAACCTATTTCTGCTCTTGATACGCCTGCTTCTTTTAACCAAGCTGATAGCGTAGAAAAAACCATTAATAGTGGAATACCTGCTGAAAATCCTAGAACTAACATAACTAATATTCTAGGTTTTAACATTATCTGTTCGATTTTTGCGCTTAAAGACATAATATTTTCCCTTATTATTATTTAATTGTTTATCTTTAATAATTTTTAATATAATAATTATATTATCATTTAAAAATCAAGTAAAAACAAGAGAGGTTATAATGAAGTATGATTTATTAGGAATAGGCAATGCATTGGTGGATTGTTTAGGTAAATGTGAAGAAGAAATTATTTCTGAGAATAATTTAGAAAAAGGGACAATGGCTCTTGTTGATTCACAAATTGCTAAAAACATTTTTGAAAAACTAGTAGATACTGAAATCAAAGGCGGTGGTTCAGTTGCAAATTCAATGACTGGTTTTTCTGCTTTGGGTGGTAAATCAGCTTTTATTGGCCGTGTTGGTAACGACACAATGGGACAATCATTCGTTGAAAATATGAATGAATTAAACATTGACTTTTTAGGTCGTGATAAATCACAAACACCATCTGGTAATTGTACCGTTATCGTATCACCGGACGGGCAAAGAACAATGGCAACATACTTAGGTGCATCAGTTGAACTAAGCGATAAAGATTTAGATTTTGATAGTTTAGAACACGCAAAAATAATATATTTAGAGGGTTATTTATTTGATTCTGACAATGCTAGGGATTGTTTCGATAAACTAGGTACTACATTAAAACAAAGCAATACAAAAATCGCTTTTACATTATCTGATATATTTGTTGTGGAAAGACACAGAACTGATTTATTTGATTTTGTAAAAAATAAAGTCGATATATTATTTGCCAATGAAGAAGAAATAAAGCATTTAATGCAAAACGATGACATAGATTATTGTATTAACAATATTAATAAATTTGTTGATACAGCGGTAATTACAAAAGGTGAAAAAGGCGCTGTTTGTTGTGTAAATAACCAAGTGTATAGTGCTGATGCTAAGGTTGTAAATGTTGTTGATACAACGGGTGCAGGTGACCAATTCGCGGGTGGATTTTTATACGGATTATCACAAGGATACAGTATTAATAATTGTCTTGAAATTGGTATAAGACTAGCATCTAGTGTTATTAGCCATATGGGGGCTAGATTATTGGTAGATCCGAAAGATTTAATAAAGGACATTGAATTTGACAAGGCCTGATCTTAAAGAAATGATGGAAAAGGGGACTGGACTATCAGGTTTTGAATGGCCTGATAGTTGCGGTTCGTTTGATTTTGTTATTAAGAAAGATGGCACTTGGTTTTACAAGGGTAGTCCGGTTGGACGAAAAAAACTATGCCAATTGTTCGCAGTCGCTTTACAAAAAGATGAACAAGGGTATTGGCTTGTTACACCCAATGAAAAGGGCAAGATAGAAGTAGAAGATGCTCCTTTTTTTGTTGTGGAAATGGATATTAAAAATGCTGGTACTGATAGGCAAGTTATACAATTTAGAACGACTCTTGATTGGTGGATAAGCGCTGGTTCTGATAATAAAATATGGGTCGAAACAGATAAAAAAACGAAAGAGCCAAATCCGTATGTATATATTCGTGATGGATTGCATGCAAGATTAAATAGAAATGTGTTTTATCAATTGTGTAACGAAGCTAATTTAGTTGGCGATGAATTAGTTATAAAATCACAAGGTGAATCATTTTCTTTGGGAAAAATAAATGAATAAAATAAAAATACCAAAAAATAAAGATTTACAAATATTATTTGATATCGCTTCAAAAAATAATGCTGAAATAAGGATTGTTGGTGGTGCAATAAGAAATATTTTATTAAAAGAACCTGTTAATGATATTGATTTATCAATCAACATATTACCGGATAAGGCTACTAATATTTTTAAAGATGCCGGATTAAAAGTAATTCCTACGGGCATAGATTTTGGCACAATTACGGTAAAAGTAAATGAAAGTTTATTTGAAATAACTTCTCTGAGAAAAGATATTTCCACAGATGGTAGAAAAGCGGTTGTTGAATATACACATAACTGGCAAGAAGATAGTATTCGCCGAGATTTTACGATTAATGCGATATATGCTGATAAAGACGGAAAATTATATGATTATCATAATGGTTTAGATGATTTGAAAAACAAAAAAATAGTATTTGTAGGAAGTGCAGAAAAACGAATAAAAGAAGATGCACTGCGTATACTAAGATTATTTAGGTTTGCTGTTATAACAGAATTTAAGATTGATGAAGAAACATATTTGGTATGTAAAAACAATTCTTCATTAATTAAAAATTTATCTTTTGAAAGAATATCGCAAGAGATGATTAAAATATTACAATCTAAAAACTTTAATACAAGTATAATTTATAAAATGCGAGACACAGGAATATTACAATCAATAATTCCGATGCCTATAAAATCAGAATTACCGTTATTTAATAAATTATTGATTAGTAGCAATGATTATATCGCAAAAATTATTGCACTTAGTGATGGAAACTACGACACAGCTATAACGATTTGTAATGTTTGGAAATTATCTAATAAAGAAAAAAAATCAATACAAAATATTTTTAAAATATATAAAGACCGTACATTTACGCCACAAATGCTAGATAAGTTTTTATATTATTATGATTATCATATCGTTTTATCAGCAAGCTTGTTAAAAAATGAAAAACTTTATAAAATTGTTGCACAAAGAACTGACTTCATAAAACAAAAGTTTCCAATTAGTGGTAATGATTTAATTGAGTTGGGTGTTCCAAAAGGTGCAAAATTAGGCTCTTTATTAAAAGCAGTTGAGGCGTGGTGGGTTACAAATAATTTTAAGCCGAAAAAACAAGATTGCCTATTATATGCAAAACAAATCGAAAAAATTTAATCTTATTCTATATTTTCTCTGTTTCTAGTATAATTCCCATAGCAAGTTCTGTGCATTCATCATCACCTATACCATCAATTTTGTTAGGGCGATATCGTCGTTGAAATGCTTTTATGGCATTTTGTGTATTTGATAAATCATATCCTATCATTTCTAACAAATCTAATAAATCTATGTCTGTGTGTGTTGGTTTTGGATAAATACATAAATTCTGTTCAGCTAATTTTTTCCAAGGAAATTTATAATCTGGGTCAATTTTACGATCCGGAGCAACATCGCTGTGTCCCAATATATTTTGTTTTGCAATTTTGTATCTTGTTTTAATATCTTTGATTAATTCAATTAATGCATTTATTTGTATATTTGGAAAATCTTCGTATCCGTATCGTTGCCCTTTGTTTTCTAGTTCAATGCCTATACTAGTTGAATTTATATTATCGTCACCTTGCCATAATGCAACACCTGCGTGCCAAGCTCGGTCTTGTTCGTTTACTAGATGGTATATTGTGCCGTCGGTATCGATTAAGTAATGTGCTGAAACTTCATTTTTTTTATCACACATACGATCTAATGATGCTTCACAAGATGGCATATCTGTATAATGAATTATTATTTTATCAATTTTAAAATTTCCACGACTGTTGTAACTTGGACTTGGTTTTTCTATAAAGTTTATCATTTTGTTTCCACATATTTAAATATTCGTTTTTTGTTTAGTGAATATATTATTCTTGTAATTAAAATTAGCGAAGTTGTAATTATACCTAAAATCATAGATATATAAATACCTTCGTTTTTAAAATCATATATAAAACATAATATATATCCACTACTTACACCTATTAATATATATCCTATGAATTGTGCTATTGGAATATATTTAGTATCATTTATACTTTGTAGTAGCTTTGTTGGTAAGTGTACCGTGCATTCAACCATTATTGCAACTATAATTAAATATTTTAAATCATCGGCAATCTTAACTATCATTGGATAAGCAGAGTTATTAGTATCTAGCATAAATTCGAATATATAATTTGATGTATAATAATACCATAAGCACAATAACAACAATATAATTGCCATTTTAATAATAGCTTGTTTTATGGTTTGAATAATATCATTTATGTTTTTCTCGCCCGCTGACTTAGCGACTAAAATTGCCACACCTTCGGAAAAACCAAGTACAATAGCATAACATATATTCCAGATTTGAAATGTAACAGCGAATGCTGAAATTGAATATTTATCAAAATATGCTACATAAATATTTGATGTTGTAAATAATAATGTTTCAAGACCTAGGGCAATACCGGTAGGTATTCCATATTTTAATATTCTTTTAAGTATTTGAAAATCTATCTCGAAAAATTTATGATAAATTTTTATACCTTGCTTTTGTGCATAATTACTTGCAAATATCCACAATAATACACTGCTTGTAATAACAGAAACAGATGTGGCAATTCCAGCCCCGTATACTCCCATTTCAGGTATAAATCCATAACCGTATATAAATACATAATTAAATAATATATTTAATGGAAATACCATCATACTTAAAAATATAATTTGTCTAAATATTCCTTGGTTAACTAAAAAATATCTAAATGGTATTGCAACAAATATTAATACACTGTATTTTTTCCCCGCAATAAAATCTCGCATTACAGTTATTATATCATCAGAAAAATTAAATATAGCCACTATTTCCACTATATATGAAAATATAATGAATAAAATAATCGCAAATATCATACCAATCCAAATACCACTACTAACATTTTTAGCGATTAATTCATTATTATTAGCACCCCTTGCTTGACCAATTAATGGTCCAATCATCATCATAATTCCGAAAAATAATGTAAATATAAAATAGAAAATCATTCCCGACAGAGAAGTTGCACCGAAACTAATAGGATCGTAGTTTCCAATCATAGCTGAATCAATAAACATTGAGCCGAACTCAATCAATTGTAAAAGTACAGGGGGAAATGTTAGTTTTATAAAGTTCGTGTTAGTATATTTCATTTCATCTGTTCTGATTTAATTGTCAATTTTAACCACTGTTCTTCTAAAATACTAAGTGTATCTTGTGATGTAGCAAGTGCATTTGCAACAGCACTAAATGTTTCAGCATCTTGTGTATATAATTTTTGATTTTGGAGTATTTTTTTCATTTTATCAATATTTTTATTCAGTTCGTCAATTTGCAAAGGCAAGTTCTTTAATGCGTGTTGTTCTTTTGGCGATAGTTTTTGATTTTTTTCATTTGCCGGTAATGGTTCTGGTCTAGATAACTCTACCTTTTCTTTTTTTAATGCAGATGGTTTTTTTACACTATTTCCATTTTTTTGTTGCCTAATGTAATCGTCCCAATCCCCGATTATTTCAGTGATTTTTCCACCGCCTTGCATCACAAGCAGTGCCGAGCATAATCTACCAACAAAATCACGATCGTGAGATACTATTATCAATGTACCATTATAAGAGGCTAGCATATCTTCCAATACATCAAGTGTATCCATATCTAAATCATTTGTTGGTTCATCTAGTATCATTACATCAGATTGTTTTGCCAATATTTTTGCTAGTAATAATCTATTTTTTTGTCCACCTGATAGGGTTGAGATTTTTGATTTAATTTCATCATAGGTAAATAAAAATCTTTTTAAATAACCAACTATATGAATATCTTTGCCGTTTACATTAATGTATTGCCCACCATTGCCTAGTAATTCAAATGGTGTAAGTTTTGGATCAAGTTGTTCGCGGTATTGATCAAAATAGGCAATTTCAAGATGCTTTGCTTTGCGAATTTGCCCGCTATCGGGATTGATTTGTTTTAATAATAATTTAAGTAATGTTGATTTACCAGTTCCATTTCCACCAACAATACCGATAGTATCACCTTTTAAAACTCGCAATGAAAAATCTTGGCATATTACAGTATCCCCAAACTTTTTCGAGATATTTTTTGTTTCAAATATCATTTTTGAAGCCGATTTATTGTCACTTGCAATTATTGTTGCTTGTTGTGGATTTTTTCTATTTTTTCTTTCTTGCCTAAGCCTACTTAATCGTTCCAATCTTGCTTGGTTGCGTTTTCGCCTTGCTGTTACACCGCGCAGGGCATATCTTTCTTCTTGTTTAATATGTTGTTGTAACTTATTAAACTTTTTTTGTTCTTGTTCGTATACATCGTCTTGCCATTGTTCGAAATATTTAAAAGATTTATTTAAAATTCTTACGCTTTGGTCTTCTAGCCAGAATACACCATTTGATACATTGCTTAAAAATCTGCGATCGTGGGATATTACAACTACCGCACCATTAAATGACTTAATTTCTTTCTCTAACCACTCAATTGCATTTAAATCAAGGTGGTTTGTTGGTTCATCTAACAATAAAATATCAGGTTGACACGCAATTACACCAGCTAGCGAGGTTTTGCGAATTTGTCCACCCGACATTGTGGAGGCTTCCATTTCAGGATTAATTCCTAGTTCCTTTAATAACGAGACAACTTTATATTTTTCCATATCTCCGATTGACATAGCGTATTGTAATGCCGTTATCGATTTTTTAGGATTTTTTGGATCTTGGTCGAGGCGGGTAATGGTTAAAGGCTCTAAACGGAATATTTCGCCACTTTCTATTTCAAGGGTTTTGTCTATTACATTAAATAAACTTGATTTACCAGTTCCATTTTTGCCGACTAATGTAAAGCAATCACCACGATGCAACAATATATTTACTTGTTTGAATAGAGGTTCATTCGTGTATCCAGCCGATACATCTTTCATATAAAAAATTACTTCTTTTGCCATTTACCGATGCGTTCAGATTCTGATTTTAATTGTCCACAAGCCGCCATAATATCTTCCCCCCTTGTTTTACGAATAGGAGCCGGTATTTTATTTTTTAATAATATTTTAGCAAAATTTTGTATTTGTTCTGGTTCAGAACATTCATAAGGGCTATTATCCCAAGGATTAAAAGGAATTAAATTAACTTTTGATGGAATTCCTTTTATTAATTTGGCTAGTAGTTTTGCGTGCTCATTTGTATCATTCACACCTTTTAACATTACATATTCCCAAGTAATACGATTTGTATTAGAAATTTCAGGATATTTACGACAAATATCCATTAAAATATCTAAGTTGTATTTTTTATTTATTGGCATAATTTTTGTGCGTGTTTCATCATCTGGTGCGTGCAATGAAATTGCTAATGAGGCATTGGTTTCACTGCCTAATCTTTCAAGTTGATCGGCAACACCACTAGTTGAAACAGTTATTTTTCTTTTTGAAATTGCAATCCCATTTTCATCGGTAAGAATTTTTAAAGATGAAATAATATTATCGGTGTTGTACAAAGGCTCACCCATACCCATAAATACTATGTTTGTAAGTTTTCTCTTCTCACCATTTAATTGCCATCCTTCGAGCATATCGCGGGCAATTATTACTTGTCCTGTTATTTCCGATATTTCTAGATTACGAACTAGTTTTTGTGTTCCTGTATGACAAAACTTACAGGTTAATGTACAACCAACTTGTGATGATACACATAATGTACCGCGATCATATTCGGGAATAAATACCATTTCTGCTTCGTTGCCATCTTTGTATTTAAGCAACCATTTTTGTGTTCCATCTTTTGAAATTTGATGATTTGTAATATACGGCCTTGATACACAATAATTACGATGTAATCTTTCTCTCAATGATTTTGATAAATCTGTCATATCATCTATTGACTTTGCACCTTTTGAATATATCCAAAGATATATTTGCTTAGCGCGAAAAGGTTTTTCACCTATCATTACCATTTCTTGCTTTATTTGTTCAATATCCATACCAATAAAGTTTTTTTTGTTATCGGTCATATTGCCACCAGGCATAAAATCATTTAATTGTTTGTTGCTCATCTGCAAGCCCTATCTATGATAGAGATTGCCTGAATAAGTCCATATAATGAATATTCATCAGTTATTAATTTGTCGTTATTATCATATATTTTGATTATTAATTTACGGGCGCGACGCATATCTCTTATAATTCTTTTTTCATCTTTATTATATGGGAATATAAAATTTTTATAGGCGAAAAAAGTATATTTTTTATCATCAATCATTACCAGTATTGGTTTTTTTGTATTAACATTAATTCCCATATTAATTGATAATTTATGACGATGATTTTTTTGTGGACGATTTGTAATATGCAATTTCACATTTGTACCGCGATACGGCGTTGATTGTGTAATAGGTGATGAATACAAATTACATATTGTTTGTTCATCTTGTTTATACATATGCATATTGAATCTTTTACTTACACCCAAGTCCTTGTCAAGAGCAAAGACAGGGTTAAATATAAACAATGAAACAACAACTATAAAAAATTTTTTAAAAATCATAACCTTTATTATTCCCACGACGAATTACAGGGCCACCAGAAACATGAGGTTTGTTTTTTTCTGGCTTATCCCTAGGTGTTAAGGGGCGACGGCACCATTTATGCAATGATTGTATACGGTCATATATTGTAATTGCAACTGCTGTTGAAACATTAATACAGAATTTAGTTGGAATTTTAACCATATAATCACATTTTTCTTGTGTTTCTTTTGATAAACTGCCTCGTTCGGGCCCAAATATGTAAGCACATCGTATAGGGTGGCAAAATTCGGGCAAGGCAACAGCTTCATCACATAATTCAACCCCGACAATTGCACAGTTTTTTGGAACTGATATTTCTTGTGGAGTTTCATAATCGTAATACGGAACACTTTTAAATGTTTTTGAAGTATCCGTTGAATACATAGATTTAACATCTACCTTTGAGTTTACAGTAAAAACAAAATCTGAATTAAATGCGTGGGCTGTACGAAATATGGCACCAGCATTTCTTGGTTTTGAAACACCTTCAACCCCAATTGCAAAAAATCCAGTTTTATTATAAGGATACATTGTTTTTTCCATTTAGTTTAATAATTCGTCAACTAATTGTTCTAGACCTTGTATTTCAAATGCTAGGTCTTGTGCTAATTCATCAGATTCAGCATCAATATTATCTAGTTGATTAGTTAATTTTTCAATAACAGAACTGATTATACTAACCATTGCTTCATTAATTTTTTTATTTGTTTCTAGCACTATGTTTTGCGACATCATCATATTTGCATATGCTTGCATATCAGTGTCCGCTAATTCGGTTAATTTTGCATCTACTTCATTCCAAGCATCACCAAAGTTATCAAGTAATATTTTTCCTTCTTTATTGGTTTCAGCTTCAACCATAATGCGAACAAATTGCCAAATATCTATTTCTTTTTTCATTTTTTACCCATTTGTAAGTTGTAAAAACAAATCTTCTAGTTTTGTTTCTTTTGTTGATATATCTTGTATATTATAATTCGAATTATTTAATTCAGTTAAAACATTTCCTATGTTAGTTTCAGTAGGTTTAAACGATAGTTCAATTATATTATTTTTTACTGAAATCAGGTCTGTATAGTTTGGAATGTGTTTTTTGTCAAATTTTTTATTCAAACTCACAGTTATAGTTTTTTGGTTTTCATTTTTTAATAATTCTTTTACTTTACCTGTTTTTACTAAATCACCCTCATCTATTACTGCGATATAATCACATAATTCCTGTGCTTCTTCTAGGTAGTGTGTGGTAAGTATAACAGTCGTACCCATTTTATTCAATTGTCTTATATTATCCCACAATTGTTTTCTTAGTTCGATATCAACACCGGCTGTTGGTTCATCTAGCACTAAAATAGGTGGTTGATGCACCATTGCTTTTGCAATTAATAAACGGCGTTTCATACCACCGGATAACTGTCGTGGATAGGCGTGTCGTTGTTCCCATAAACCAACTAATTTTAAAATTTCTTCGGTTTTGCGGTTTTGTTTTTTTATTCCGTATAAACCGGCGTGCATTTCTAACAATTCCATAGGGTCAAAAAATGGGTCAACAACAAATTCTTGCGGAACGATACCAATTGCATTTTTTGCATTTCTGTGGTCATCGTCAATATCTATACCCCATATTTTTACATTTCCTGATGTTTTTATTGTTAATCCGCATAATATATTGATTAGGGTTGATTTACCGGCACCATTTGGACCAAGTAAACCAAACATACAGCCCTTTGGAATATTTAAATCGAAACCTTTTAAAGCTTTTTTATTATATTCAGAGCCTGATTTAAAATACTTCTTTATATTTGTTATTTCTATTGCATTTTTTATATTTGTCATCAAAATACCACCTAATAAAATTATTTAACTGCAATATATATAAAAAATATCTTTTTTACTAGTTAAATATAGCATAAATTTTAAATTTATAGTACCTTATTTTATAATAAACAAAAGTAATATTTTAAAAAGAAGCTAGTGGGATTTTACATATGCAACCAAAACATTTATACCTCATTGATGGTTCAGGATTTATTTTTCGTGCTTATTATGGTTACCCATTAATGAACCGCGAAGATGGGACACCAACAAATGCTGTTTATGGTTTTTGTACAATGATAAATAAATTGATAAACCAAACAGATGCTGATTTAGTCGCCGTTATTTTTGATAAAGCAAGACGCAATTTCAGAAACGAAATATATCCCGCTTACAAGGCAAATCGCGATGATGCACCTGAAAATTTAATCCCACAGTTTAAACTTATTAGACAAGCTTGTAAGGCATACAATATCCCTATGGTTGAAATGGATAATTACGAAGCTGATGATTTAATAGCTACATATGCGAAAATGGCCGAAGATATGGGGGCTGAGGTTAGTATAATTTCATCAGATAAAGATTTAATGCAATTAGTTAATGATAATATTACTATGTTCGATGCAATGAAAAATATTACCATTGATCGTGAAAGAGTATTTGAAAAATTCGGTGTTTATCCAGAAAAAGTTGTTGATATACAATCCTTAGCCGGTGATAGTTCTGATAATATTCCTGGTGTACCTGGAATAGGTATAAAAACAGCTTCACAATTGATAGAAGAATTCGGTGACCTAGAAAATTTATTAGCAAATGCTCATACAATTAAACAAAATAAACGCCGTCAAAATTTAATTGATTATGCTGATGATGCTCGAATGTCGAAAAAATTAGTTACATTAAAAAATGATGTTCCAATCGAAGTTGGACTAGAACACTTTACTCGTAAAAAATATGATAAATCTGAATTAAAAGAATTTTTACTAGAAAACAACTTTAAAAGATTATTATCAAAATTAGATTCAGATACTGAATTAATAAAAGACGAAGAAGTAAAAGATTCACAAGATAAAAATGAATCTAAAAATTTAAAAGAAAAAATAAATTTAACTAATTCTGTTTTTGATAAGGTAAAAACGAAATATGTTTCAATTCATACTGCTGATGAACTTACAAAATGGCTTTCAGGTGTAAAAAAAGCTGGCATACTTTCTATTGACACCGAAACAACAGGATTACACGTAGTGGATTCCGATATTGTTGGAATTTCAATGTCTTATGAATATGGTAAAGCTTGTTACATACCGATAAATCATTCGAGCGGTGAAAATTCAGAACAAGATGACTTGTTTAGTGAACCAGTTCAAGATGAAGTTCAATCATTTGAACAGATTCCACTTGATAAAGTAGTGCAAATATTAAAACCAATTTTGGTGGATAGCAGTATTTTAAAAATTGGACAAAATATAAAATATGACATTTCAATACTTAAAAAAATAGGCTTAGATATAAAGCCTTTTGACGATACAATGTTGTTATCTTGTTGTGTTGATAGTGGGCGTGCAAAACATAATATGAATGATTTGGCGAAACGCTACCTTGATCACGATTGTATAAAATTCGAAGATGTTTGCGGTAAGGGTAAAAAACAAATACTATTTTCACAAGCTGACATAGAAAAGGCAACTGATTATGCTTGCGAAGATGCAGATATAACATTAAGGCTACACAAATTATTAAAAAATCAAATAGTTGTTAATTCTGTTGTTTCAGTTTATGAAAATTTGGAGCGTCCTTTAATACCTGTAATTGCTAATATGGAAAATTCAGGCATAAAAGTTGACAGGGAAAAACTTATTTTATTATCAAAAGAATTTGGTAAAAAAATTGAAATGACAAAACAAAAAGTTTTGGATATTGCAATAAAACACGGTATGGATGATTTTAACGTGGCAAGCCCTAAACAATTATCCGAATTATTATTTGAAAAAATGGGAATTAGTGGCGGTAAAAAAACTAAATTGGGTGGATATTCTACTAGTTCTGATGTTTTGGAATCAATTTATGATCAAGATCCAATTATCGAAGATATACTAAGATATCGTCAGTACTCAAAATTAAAATCAACTTATACTGATGCATTACAAAATCAAATCAGTTTAAAAACAAATCGAGTTCATACTTCCTTTAATATGGCGGGTACAACAACAGGCAGGTTGTCATCATCAGATCCTAATTTACAAAACATTCCGGTAAAAGGTATTGATGGTAAAAAAATTCGCGAATGTTTCGTTGCTGATAAAGGTAAGGTATTTTTAAGCCTAGATTACAGTCAAATTGAACTTAGATTGGTTGCTCATATATCAGGCGATGAAGAAATGATAAAAATTTTTAATGATGGTGGTGATATTCATACCTCAACAGCTAAGTCTATGTTCGGGGTTGATGAAGTTGATAGCGATATGCGTAGAAGGGCAAAGGTAATAAATTTCGGTATTATATACGGTGTTTCACCTCACGGACTAGCAAGACAAGCCGGATGTTCAAGGACTCAGGCAAAAGATTTTATAGATAGTTATTTCAAGGCATTTCCAAATATTCGTATGTATATGGAAAATACAAAACAATATTCAGATGAAAAAGGCTATGTAGAAACAATATTCGGGCGAAAGATTCATTTACCTGATGCAAGCAGTAATAACTCAGCTCTAAGGGGGCACGCACACCGTCAAGCGATTAATTCACCTATACAGGGAACTTCCGCAGATATAATTAAAAATGCAATGATAAAAATTTACAACGAAATCCATAACAAGGAAGATATAAAATTATTATTACAAGTTCACGATGAATTAATATTTGAAGTTGATGAAGATAAAGTTGAAAATTATCAAGATAAAATTAAAACTATAATGGAAAATTCTCATACAGATTGGTTGTATTTATCAGTTCCACTAGTCGTTGATTCTAGCATTAATAAAGTTTGGAAATAATAATAAAAAAAAATAGGAAAGTAATAATATGACAAGAAAAAATAACGAACTTCGCAAAATTGAAATTATAACTGATTATACACCGTATGCGGAGGGTTCTTGCTTAATTAAATTTGGTAATACCACTGTACTTTGTAATGCAACTGTTGAAACAAGAGTTCCGCCTTTTTTAAGGGGGACTGGGACTGGTTGGGTCACGGCTGAATATGGAATGTTACCCCGTTCAACACACGAAAGAATGAATCGTAAAAAAAGTGCTGAATCTGGACGAACCCAAGAAATACAAAGATTAATAGGCAGGTCATTAAGGTCTGTTGTTGATTTTGAAAAAATGGGTGAAAATCAAGTTAGAATAGATTGCGATGTTATTCAAGCAGACGGTGGGACAAGAACGGCTAGTATTACCGGTGCTTGGGTTGCTTTGATGTTAGTACAAAAATATATGCTGAAAAATGCTATTGTTAGTAAAGAATTTATAGTTGATAACCTATCTGCGATTTCTTGTGGGGTTGTTGATGGTAAATGTGTACTAGATTTGGATTACGAACAAGATTCATCGGCAGAAGTTGATGCAAATTTTGTATTAACACAAAGTGGTAATATTGTTGAAATTCAAACAACGGCAGAGAAATATTCTTTTGCTCCGGAAAAATTTAATGAATTATTTAGTTTAGCTCGAAAAGGGTGTGAAGAGATAATTCAAATTCAGAAACAGGCATTAAAATATGCAATTGAATAATACTGAAATAGTTATTGCAACGCATAACAAGGGTAAAATCCCTGAAATATCTTCGCTGGTTAAACCATACGGTTGTATCGTTTCAATTGCAAGCGATTATAACATTTGTGAACCTGTGGAAGATGGGCTTACATTCGAAGATAATGCATTATTAAAAGCAAGGCATAGTGCAAAGGCAAGCGCTAAGGTATCACTTGCTGATGATAGTGGTTTATGTGTAGTTGGACTAGATAACAAACCAGGTATTTATTCGGCAAGATATGCAGGTGCTAAGAAAGATTTTAACCTAGCAATACAAAGAATTAATGACGAATTAAATGACAGGAAAGTAACTGATATGTCAGCTTTTTTTGTTTGTTGTTTGGCTATTGTAAATCCTATTACTAAACAAGAATTAGTTTTTAGGGGTGAAGTCCACGGTCAACTTACCTTCCCACCCAGAGGAAACAAGGGATTTGGTTATGATCCAATATTTATTCCCGATTGTTATGATATTACCTTT
>Ga0315322_10000028_pt1 | contig 85735 bp, 94 predicted proteins | sample M110021515metaG_FD_203461 | JGI IMG/M metagenome (GOLD analysis project Ga0315322, IMG submission 203461) | Ammonia-oxidizing marine archaeal communities from Monterey Bay, California, United States - M1 100m 21515 | ecosystem: Environmental > Aquatic > Marine > Intertidal zone | place: USA... | reverse complement strand
CTTGTTGCATTAAAAGGACAAACAGCAGGTATGGGCAAAGAGAATTCGGGTGCCCTTGGTTCTAATGAAGTAATATTATCGGGTATAGGAATTGATATTTATAAAGATTATCAACTTGTTTACGGTGGTTATGGTCCAACTCTTGATGCAATGGCAAATGGTCAAGTTATGGCATCAGGTATTCCATCAGGTATATCAACTAGTGCAATAACTAAATTAATGGCTAGTAATAAAGGTAAATTTATAATTTTAGATATTACTGATGAACAAAGAGTAAGAATTGATGCTGGTCGTAAATTATGGAGAAACTATAAAATTAAGGCTGGTTCTTACCCAGGTCAAGATAAAGATGTTAATACTATCTCACAACCTAATTTCTTGGCTGTAAATAATAGTGTTGACGAAGAACATGTATATAGACTTACAAAATCTATATACGAAAACTTATCATTCTTACAAGCTATTCACCCAGCAACAAAAGAAATGGCTATTGAAAAAGCAATTGCCGGATTGCCTGTCCCTCTACATCCAGGTGCCAAGAGATATTACAAAGAAATAGGATTAAAAATCCCTTCTCATCTAGAATAAAAATAATTTAAAATTAATAAAATATTTAATGAGGGTACATTAAAATGTACCTTCATTAATCGAAAGTGATAAATAATGGCAAACACTATAGAAAAAAATTTAGAGTTTAAAAGAAACAGTGCATTTGATATATTTGACAAAAAAAATCGTTCGATTTTTGTAATTTTGTTTTCTGTTGCTTTTGGTATATGGCATATCGCGACAAACATATATATTGTTGAACCTATTCATACACAAAATGCTATACATTTCGCAGGTTACTGTATCTTAGCTCCTATTGTTTTTAGTACATTTAAACAAAATTCAGATAAACCATATGCTTGGTTTTTTGATGTCATTTATGGTTTATTGAGTGCGGCGGCGATTTTATGGATGGCTTATATAGAAAATGATATCTATCAGAGGACTTTATCATTAACAGGACAGCAATGGCAATTTAGCTTAATAGATTGGGTTGCCGGACTTTTTGTTATTTTTGTTTGTCTTGATTTATCTCGTCGTGTTTCGGGTTGGATTATTCCTTTGTTAATAATGATATCTTTATCTTATATATTATTCTTAGGAAGTTATTTACCTGGTATTTTCCGTTCAGCTAGTTTGCCAATAAGTGATGTTTTATTCCGTAGTTTATATAATGACGAGGGAATATTGGGAACATTAACTACTATATCATCAACTAATATAACTTTGTTTATGATTTTTGGTGGTTTTTTAGTTGTCTCCGGTGCAAGTGATTTTGTAATTGAATTATCAAAAGTATTGGCAGGCCGTATAAAAGGTGGTGCTGGTTTTGTGGCTGTTATTTCTTCGGCTTTAACAGGAACAATATCAGGCTCAGCTATTGCAAATACTGCATCAACAGGTGTTATTACTATCCCACTTATGAAATCAAATGGTTTTCGTGCACAATTTGCAGGTGGAGTAGAAGCGGCTAGTTCTACCGGTGGTCAATTGATGCCACCAATTATGGGGGCAGGGGCATTTATTATGGCAAGTTATACCTCTATTCCTTATTACAGTATAGTTATGGTTTCTATTGTTCCAGCTCTTTTATATTTTATGTCTGTTGCTTTTGTTATTAGAATCGAATCTGTAAAGTATGATGTTGGTTCAGAAATAGATTTGGTTGTAGATAAAGCTAAATTATTATCTGGTGGACTAGTATTTATCATTCCATTAGCTGTAATGATTTATATGTTGTTATCTGGTGTTACGCCGTCTTATTCAGCTTGCGGAGCAATTATAGCAGTTATCTTAACATCTTGGGCAACTAACATTTTATCTAAGGTATTTACAAGTAAAATATTTAATTCGATTGTTTTAGGGCCTGTACAAATAACAGAAGCAATTACATATGGTATTCGCAGTGCTATTGTAACAGCAATTCTATTAGTAAGTATTGGTATTATCAATAATGCAATTGTAACTAGTGGTGTTGGCAATAGCTTTTCATTAATGATTGCTCAATGGTCGCAAGGTTCTATATTACTTGCTATTGTTCTTGTTGGTCTTGTATCACTTGTACTTGGTATGGGATTGCCAACTACGGCATCGTATATAATTTTGGCTATTTTGACGGCTCCTGCATTATCGGGTATTATGTCTGATACATTAATTGTAAAACAACTAGTTGCTGGTATTTCTGATCCAGTTAAATCAAACTTATTCTTGTTAATTGATCACCCTAATGTAGCGAAAATAACTACTGGTATGACTGAAAGTCAAGCTTGGGATTTAATGTATGCAATTCCGTTCGAGATAATTACTACTATTCGTCCTGCTTTAGTTGATACTACAACTGCAACGACATTTTTATTAATCGCGCATTTAATTATTTTTTGGCTTAGCCAAGATTCAAATGTTACACCTCCTGTGTGTCTTACTGCATTTACTGCGGCTGCTATTGCAGGTTCGCGTCCTATGGCAACAGGATTTGAAAGTTGGAAGCTTGCAAAAGGGCTTTATATTATTCCGTTGATGTTTGCATACACTCCTTTAATTTCTGGTGGATTTTGGGAAATATTGCAAGTTGGATTTTTCGGATTGTTTGGTATTTACGCTACTAATGCGATAATTCAATTATACAGTGAAGGGCCGATTGGCATTAAAGAAATATTTATGTTAGCAACAGGTGCTTTCCTATCTTATTTACCATTGAATTTAGTTGCTAATATTCTTGGTGCATCGATAGTATTATTCGTTATGTTTTCCACTAGTTTAAAAAATAAAAAATTACGAGTATGAAAGAAACAAGTGATATATTGATTGTTGGAGCTGGAATAGTAGGTATTGCAACCGCTTTGGAATTGCAAAAAACTAATTCAGCTTTGACAATTACTGTTATTGAAAAAGAAAAATATTCTTCTTGTCATCAATCAGGTCATAATTCTGGTGTGGTTCACGCTGGTATTTATTACGAACCAGAAAGCTTAAAGGCAAAGTTTTGTTCACAGGGTTTGAAAGCAACTGAAAAATTTTGTAAAGAACATAACTTGCCTTATAACAAAGTAGGAAAGTTAATCGTAGCAACTAACCAAGAGGAAGTTTTAAGATTAAAAAAGTTAGAAGAACGAGCAAAAGCTAATGGAATCGTTGTAGAAATTATAAATAAAGCAGAACTAAGAAAGTTAGAACCAAATATAAATGGATTACAAGCATTATATTCACCTAATACAGCCATTACAGATTACAAACAAATAGTATTTAAAATGGAAGAGATTTTTAAATCTAATGGTGGTGTTATCTACTACGATGAAAAAGTTATATCAGGTAAAGAAAATGATAATTGTGTTGTAGTAAAAACAAATAAAAGAACAATAGAATGTAGTAAAGTTATAAATTGTGCGGGACTTCATTCTGATAAAATTGTAGAATCATTTGGCTGTAATCCAAATTATAAGATAATTCCTTTTAGAGGTGAATTCTTCCGTTTAAATAATCAGCCCGATGATTTAGTTAAACATCTTATTTATCCAGTTCCCAATCCTGAAAGACCTTTTCTTGGGGTTCATTTAACACCTAAAATACAAGGTGGCTTTACGGTTGGCCCAAATGCAGTACTTGCATTTAAACGAGAAGGTTATAAACTAACAAATTTTAATTTTAAAGAATTTATGGACACTATTTTTTATAAAGGTTTCTGGATTATGTTATGGAATAATAAAAAATCAGCTGTTTCTGAATTAAATAGACTCTATTTCAAAACTAGCTTATTTAAAAAGAGTTAATAAATATTGCTCACAAATTAAATTGAATGATTTGGGACATTATCCCGCAGGTGTCCGAGCACAAGCGGTTTCATTGAACGGCAAAATAATAGATGATTTTTTATTTATTGAAACCAAAAGATGTTTACACATAGGAAATGCACCCTCACCTGCTGCAACATCTTCAATACCAATTGCAAAATATATAGTTAATAAAATTAATATTAATTAAACCATTTGCTTTTTATAATAATATATTGTATTAGTTGTGGCTTGTTACGAAAGCTTTGTTATTCTACTGGCTTCATATGTTCGTTATTCTTATTGATGTAAAATATTCTATACATTATTTATTGTGATATATATTTGGTTTAATAACAGAGTTTTTTTGTAATAGATGATATGATTATATTAATTTATTTTTTATTAAAAAATTAATAATTTAGGGTTAATATGATTTAATAAATGTAATTTTTATGTTACATTCTAATTTTAGAAAGGATTTCAAAATATGGAAAATCATAAAAGACCAAGTTTTATAATGGCTATATTTCCTATATTCGCCACAGTTTCGTTACTAATGTTACAATTATTCGTATATGAAGATTTTACACCTCATATACCAATTGCACTAGGTTTAGCTGTTACTTGTTTAGTTGGATATTTTAATGGTTTTAAATGGGATGATATAGAAGACGGAATATTTCGTGTAATTAGTGTAGCACTGCCGTCTGTTTCAATATTATTAATTGTAGGTATGACAGTTGGTATCTGGATTGCATCAGGTACTGTTCCTTCTATGATATACTACGGGTTAAATATAATTAATCCTACATATTTCTTAGCAACATCTATGTTGTTATGTGCTTTTGTTTCTGTTTCTTTAGGTACATCTTGGGGTACGACCGGAACTGTCGGCCTTGCACTTATGGGAATAGGTGCAGGTTTTGGTATTCCTCCATATTGGATTGCCGGTTCAGTTGTTTCAGGAGCATTCTTTGGTGATAAGGTTTCACCATTATCTGATACTACAAACTTGGCTCCTGCTGTTGCTGGTGTTGGTTTATTTGATCACATTAAAAATCTTTTACCAACTACGATTCCTGCTATGTTGATAGCATTGACTATTTACCTGATTGCAGGTTTTGTATTAATTTCAGAAGAATCTTTTTCTTTAGATAAACTTAGTTTAATGACATCTACTCTTGAACAAAAAACAAATGTTTCAATTTTAACATTATTACCTATATTATTAGTAATAACTTTAGCTATTAAGAAATTTCCAGCAATTCCGGCACTATTTGCAGGTGTTGTTTTAGGTTCTATTATTGCAATGATACAAGGTGTTTCATTCCATAATATTTTATCTTATGCATACGATGGTTACAAAATTGATACAGGTTTAGTTGAATTAGATAGCTTGTTAAATCGCGGTGGTATTACATCTATGAACTGGGTTATTACATTAGTTTTATTTGCCCTAGGTTTAGGTGGAGCATTGGAGCGCACCAAGTGTTTAGAAGTTATTATGGAAAAAGTCCTACAAAGAATTAAATCTTTTGCTGGATTACAAATTTTTGCAACCACTAGCTCTATATTAACAAATGGTATTTCAGGTGATGTATACTTATCTATTGCTTTACCAGGTCGTATGTTAGCGCCTGCATATCGTGGAATGGGATATTCTACTAAAAACCTATCTCGTGCTATCGAGGAGGGTGGAACATTGATATCTCCTTTGATTCCTTGGAATGTTGGTGGTGCATTTGTTATGTCCGTACTAGGCTTGGGTATATCAGAAGGTAACTACGAAAACTTAATGTATATTCCATTATCTTTTGCTTGTTGGATTTCACCATTAATTGGTATGACTTATGCATTAACTGGTAAGTTTAGCCCTAAGGCTACACCAGAAGAAAAAGAAAAATGGAAAAATGATAAAGAAGAGATTTTAAAATTATAAAAAATTATTCTTAACAACAATAAAAGCCCCTTTTAATAAAAGGGGCTTTTTTTTATTTTGGATTCATCGTATATTAAAAAAGCCACTTCATAAGAAGTGGCTGGTTTATGGTGCCGACAGAGAGACTTGAACTCCCGACCCTCTGATTACAAATCAGATGCTCTACCAACTGAGCTATGTCGGCTTGACATTGAGAGATTTTTAACAAAAAAAAACTTATATTGCAAGTGTTTTTATGATAAATATAAAAAAATATTTACGAGGAGTGCAAAATGTTTATATTTAATGTTATTTTAGCAATAATAAAGATTTTATTGTTTTTTATTCTGACTCTATTTTTTTCCATTGTGGTATTAATTTCACCTATCCCTCAAAATCAACGTATTTTTTTATGTCGTGTTTGGGGTTGGTTAAGTCTTAAAGTATTTTTTATTAAGTTAAATGTAGTTGGTGATTTATATAAAAATAAAAACCGCCCTATAATTATAATATCAAATCATTTTGGCTTAGCAGAAATACTAGCTATATTTTGTCTTTATCCTGCTCATTTTGTTGCAAAATCTGAAATGGCAAGTTGGGCATTAGTTGGTTGGTCGATGAGAAGAGCAGGTCAAATATTTATAAATCGAAAACGAAAAGATTCCAAAGATCATATTGATGCAGTTTTAAATTCATTGAAGGAATATAAAAATGTAGCTTTTTTCCCAGAGGGGACAACATCTGATTCATTGATTCTATTACCATTTAAAAGCACATTGTTTAGGTCTTTAAACAATGAGAACTTTATTATTTCTGCAACCATTCAACCTCTTGTAATTACATATACAAAAGTTTCAGGAAAAAAGATAACTCCTGAACAAAGAAAAAAATCTTCTTGGGGTGATAGCGTGGGTATGTTTGAATTCTTATTTAATATGTCTTTACTTCCAAGTGCTGAATTGACTGTAAAGGCATTACCACACATAAATGTTGATGAACCTATTGAAGCTAGATTGTTAGTTGATAAATTACAGCACGATATGAATGCTGAATTTGTTAATTTAATAAAATAATAATTTATTTATATTTATTATATCTATCTTGAATTTCTTGCGGGGCAAGGTGTAAATATCGTGTTAGCACCTTGGCTTGTTTATTTTTTAACATTATTTCTGCTAAGTCGCCTTGATTGCTATTACATACTGATACATATCGTTTGTATCTATCAATATCGATGACTTTACAAGATACTTTTCGATTCCCTTTTTTTATTAATTTTATCATAAATGTTTTTGCTATCTTGCCTTTTTTGGTATTAAGTTCTGGGGCATTAATTCCGAATATACGAACTTCATATTTTTTAAAATCATTACTACTAATTCGTAGTGAATCTCCGTCAATTACCCATACTTTACCATCAATTTTTGCCCCAATTTTTAATTTGGCTTTTGCAGGTATGATTAATAAAAAAGAGCAAATTATTATGTAAAATATTTTCATGTTAACATCATACATAAAAAGTGTTATGATTCATATTATTAATTATTATTAATTTTTCTATGAGGGAGAATTTTATGGCAAAAGTAGAAATTTTTTGGCGTGATGGTTGTGGATTTTGTAGTCGTGTACAATCTTTGTTTACAATGAAAGGTGTTCAGTATGAATCTTACAATATTTGGGAAAGCGAAGAACACGCAAATTTAATGAAAACTAGGCTTCCAAATGCAACTACTGTTCCGCAAGTATTTATAGATGGAAAACATTTGGGTGGTTGTGATGATGTTATGAAATTAGAACAATCAGGTAAATTAGATAAATTATTAGGTATATAAGACACTGTAATATTTTGTAATATTGTTTTATTGGATATATTTTAAACGGGATTGTATTATATTTTTATGAATAAAATTAGTTTTATAATTATGGGCGCAGGCAGGGGAACACGAATGAAATCTTCGGTTTCTAAGGTTATGCACAAAGTCGCAGGCTTGCCTATGATTAATTATGTTATTAATGCAGTAAAACCATTAAATCCACATACTGGATGCGTGGTTGTTAATCCTGATAATAAAGATGAAGTAGAATCAGTTATAGGCGATGTTTCAACTGTATTACAACAAGATCCTAACGGCACAGGTTCCGCTGTTAGTGCTTGCAAAGATTTATTTACAGCTAAAAATAATACTGAAAATACGGTAATTATTTTAAATGGTGATGCTCCTTTAATTCAAACTGATACTATTGCTCATTTAATTGATACAAAAAATGAAGTTAATGCTGATATTTCCATATTAGGTTTTCTTGCTGATAATCCAACTGGATACGGTCGTATTATGATTGCTGATGATGATTTTGTTGATGCAATTATTGAAGAAAAAGAATGTAACGACGAACAAAGGCAAGTTAATCTATGTTATTCAGGAATAATGGCGGTAAGTAATAAATTATTATTTGAATTAGTTGATAAGATTGATAATAAAAATGCAAAAGGTGAATATTATTTAACCGATATAATCAAGATTGCAAAATCACAAGGTAAAAAAATTACATTCGCGATTGCTGATGAAAATGAAGTTATGGGTTGCGATTCAAAAATTGATTTATCTGTGGCCGAAGCTATTTGCCAATATAATTTACGAATGAGGGCTTTGGAACAAGGTGTTCATATGCTTTCACCTGAAACCGTTTATTTTTCACATGATACAAAAATCGGAAAAGATGTTGTAATTGAACCTAATGTCGTATTTGGTCTAGGTGTTGAAATTTCAAACAACACAACGATTCGTGCATTTTCACATTTTGAAAAATGCATAGTAGGAGAAAATTCTGTTGTTGGCCCTTATGCTAGAATTCGTCCAGAAACTGTATTACAAGGTGATAATAAAATTGGAAATTTTGTTGAAATTAAAAAATCTGTAATTGGCAAGGGTAGTAAGATTAATCACTTGTCATATATTGGTGATACAACAATGGGTAACAAAGTTAACATTGGCGCCGGTACTATTACTTGTAATTATGATGGTTATGATAAATATAAAACTAAAATCGGTGATAATGTATTTATCGGTTCAAATACGGCAATAATTGCCCCTGTTAATTTGAGTGATGATTCTATGGTTGGTGCCGGTTCAGTAATTACAAAAAATGTTGAAAAAGACCAATTGGCATTAAGCCGTTGTGAACAAAATAATATTGATAATTATTCAAAAGAATTCCGCGATTTGAAAGAAAAATAATGTGTGGAATTATTGGAATTATTGGCAAAAATCAAGCTAGTGAATTGTTGATTGATGGACTGCGTAGATTAGAATATCGCGGTTATGATTCAACTGGGATTGCAACCGTTGATGACGGAATTCTTAATCGTCGTCGTGCTTCTGGTAAAATTATCAACTTAGAAAAAGAAATTTTAAAAAAGCCTATATCCGGAACAATGGGAATAGGTCATACTCGTTGGGCAACCCACGGTGTGCCTAGCGAAAATAACGCTCATCCACATATGACAGAAAAAGTTGCAGTTGTTCATAATGGCATAATTGAAAACTATCGTGAATTAGCTGATAGTTTAGGATTAAAACCAAGTGATATGGAATCAGAAACAGACACAGAGGTTATAGTTCATTTATTAACACAAAAATTGAATGATGGAAAAACACCTTTACAGTCAGTACAAGAAATATTACCGCAATTAAAAGGTGCTTTTGCATTATGTATGATTTTCTCAGGCCATAATAATACTATGATTGGGGCAAGGGTTGGTTCTCCTTTGGCTATTGGTGTTGGTGATGGTGAAACTTATTTTGGTTCTGATGCTTTGGCTCTTGCACCATATACACAAGATATATGTTACTTAAATGATGGTGATTATGTTATTGCAACAGATGATAATATCAAAATATATGACAATTCAGATAAAGTTGTTGAACGCCCGATTGTAAAAACTTCTCTGAGTGGTGATTCAGTTGGTCGCGGGAATTATGAAACCTTTATGGAAAAAGAAATTCACGAACAACCAACGGTAATAGGTGACACTCTTACAAGTTATATCCACCCTGCAAAACAAACTCTTACTATTCCAGATTTAGGAGTAGATTTTAATAAAGTTGAAAAAATTACGATATCTGCTTGTGGAACGGCTTATTATGCAGGTTTAGTTGCTAAGTATTGGATTGAAAAGCTTACAAGAATACCTGTTGAAATTGATGTTGCATCGGAATTTAGATATCGTGAGCCACCAATGTTTAAAAATGGTGTTGCTATATTTGTTTCCCAGAGTGGTGAAACAATGGATACATTAGAAGCCTTGCGATATTGCAAAAAACAAAATCAAAAAATTATATCAATTGTTAATGTATTGGAAAGCACTATTGCCAGAGAATCTGATGCTATATTACAAACACAAGCAGGCCCTGAAATAGGTGTTGCATCTACAAAAGCCTTTACTACACAATTGACAGTATTATTATGTTTAAGTTTATCTATTGCAAAACAAATAGGAAAATTAGATAAAAAACTTGAAAAAGAATTCGTTTCTGCATTACTAGAATTACCATCAACAATATCACAAGTACTAGCAGAAGCTGATAACATTAAAGCCATAGCCGAGAATGTTGCAAAAGCAAAAGATGTATTATTCCTTGGAAGGGGAGTTAATTATCCAATTGCAATGGAAGGTGCATTAAAATTAAAAGAGATATCTTATATCCACGCCGAAGGTTACCCAGCGGGGGAAATGAAACACGGACCCATTGCTTTGATTGATGATAGTGTTCCGATTATAGCATCTTGCCCAAATGATGAATTATTTGACAAAACAGCAGGTAATATACAAGAAACAATTGCAAGAGGTGGTAAAGTTGTATTTATGTCAGATAGTGAGGGTATTGCAAAAATGCGAAAAATGACAAGTACAAGTTTTGCTGAATTTTGTGTGCCAAAAATTAATCATTTAGTTGCTCCGATACTTTATTCCGTACCCGTTCAATTACTAGCATATTATTGTGCATTTATTAAAGGTACAGATATAGACCAACCTAGGAATCTAGCTAAATCTGTTACAGTAGAATAAACTTAGTCTGTAAAAAAAATTCTAAAATCGTTATAATTATTTTATTTTTTAGCTATTATATGATAATCACCTTATTAAAATACTGTTTTAAGGAGTAAAAAATGTATAAACCTGTAATAATACTAGTTAATCCCCAGATGCCTGAAAATATAGGAATGTCGGCAAGAGCAATGTACAATTGTGGTATTGAGAATTTAAGATTGGTTAAACCAAGAGAACATTATCCATCCTCCAGAGCAATGGCCACATCCGCGGATTGCTTAAAACAAATGCCCGAAGTTGAAGTTTTTTCAACAGTCGCAGAAGCCACAGCTGATTTACAGTATATATATGCATCAACAGCTCGTCCTCGACAAATGCAAGTTGAAGTCTTAAATCCAATGCAAGCAGGGGTTAAAATGGCAGAACAAAGCCAATCTGATGTAAAGGTTGGTATATTATTTGGGTGTGAAGCAAGCGGGTTGGCAAATTCTGATATTGCTCAGTGTAATTCAGTAGTAACAGCACCGTTAAATCCAAATTTCACATCTTTAAACATATCACAAGCCGTATTATTATTATCTTGGAATTGGTGGATAAATTTAAATAATGAAAATTTCCCAATGCCTAGTATTGCACCTGATTATGAATTAGCAAAAGGGGTTGATAAACAACAATTTGTAAAAAGATTGATAAGTGAAATTGAACCAAGAGGTTTTTTTAAATCGAAAGATGCAACAGATACAGTAAAACGAAATATCTATAATCTTTTTTCAAGAATAGATTTAAATGAACAAGAATTAAAAATGTTACAAGGTATTTTATCTACTTTAATAAAATATTAATTTATATTAAATGTTTATCAAAATCTTTTATCACTTGTTGATAAATTTCTTTTTTAAAAGGCACTATATTTTTAACTAAGCTTTCAATATCTGTCCATTTCCAGTCACTAAACTCTGGATTTTCGGTATTTATATTAATTGCTGAATCTTCGGATGTTAATTTTAATAAAAACCACTTTTGTTTTTGTCCTTTGAATTGACCATTCCATAATTTACTTGATAAATCACTTGGTAAATCATATTTTATCCAATCTTTATGACAATCAATTATTTCGGCATGTTTTTGCGATATACTTGTTTCTTCCTGTAACTCGCGCCACATAGCTTTTTCTATGTATTCGCCTTCATCAACACCACCTTGTGGCATTTGCCAATATTCTTGTGTTGGGGTGTTAGGGTAATCAATTCGACTACCCACCCACACTTTTGATTTGTTTTTATTCAGTAACATTATCCCTACATTGGGACGATACGGACGATTATCAGTCATATATTATCTAATACTCTCTAATAATATAGCAGTTTTTAATGTATCAATTGCTCTTGCAAGAGGGTAATCAGTAATATTTAGAGTTTTACCTTCTTTCCCATCTTGTTTTTGCTTTAATTTATCTTCGATGGATATTTTTTCTTGTTTTTTCTCTTGTTCATTAGATAATGCACCTGATAATTTATTTTCACCATATTCCACCTCTTCTAATTCTTTCGTAACAACAAGCCTTGGGATTACAACATCTGGAATTATACCAAGCTTTTGTATGCTTCGTCCTGATGGTGTATAATACCTTGCTGTTGTAAATTTAATTGCTTTGTCCTTAGATATTTGAATTATTGATTGTACAGAACCCTTACCAAAAGTTTTTTGTCCAACAATTATTGCTCGTTTATGGTCTTGTAAGCTACCGGCAACGATTTCAGAAGCAGAAGCAGAGCCACGATTAACTAATACGACAATAGGTTTTCCACTTGTAATGTCACCTTTTGCTGCATTCCATCTTCTTGCCGAATCTTTTTGTCGTGAGCGTGTTGAAACAATTTCACCTTGTTCAAGAAAGGCATCACTAACTCCGACAGCTTGACTTAATAAGCCACCTGGATTGTTTCTTAGATCAATAATATATCCTTTTATTTTGTTATTTTTCTTTAATTTTTTAACTTCTCTTGTTAAATCCTTAGTTGTTTTTTCTTGGAATTGAGTAATTTTTATGTGTGCGATATTATCTTCTATTATTTTTGCTTTTATAGATGGAGTTTTTATAACAGCACGAGTTATATTAACATCAAAAGGCTTTTCTTTACCGCGCCATACTTTTAACTTTACTTCTGTTCCTGGCTTTCCCCTTAACATTTCTATACCATCGTTAAATGATAAGTTGTCAACATATGTACCATCAATTTGAATCACTAAGTCACCAGATTTCATTCCAGCTTTTTGGGCTGGGGTATCATCGATAGGTGAAACAACTTTTATAAATTTAGTTTTTTCATCGCGTTGTACTACCATACCAACACCTGTAAATTTACCGGTTGTTGCTTCTTTCGATCTTTCAAAATCTTTTTCTGTTAAGTAAGCAGAGTGAGGGTCAAGTTTATTTAACATTCCTTCAATAGAGTAATCAAATAAATCTTTAAAAGTTTTTTCCTCTACATAATTATTTTTAATATTCATTAATATTTTTACAAATGTTTCAACACGATTATAAAAATCGTCTTTATCTGTTTTTTCCGAAAATGCAAAACCGTATGATGCAATAGAACCTATCAGTAATATAGAAAATATAATAGTAGTTAATTTTTTCACGCTTTATCTCCTTAACGTATCCTTATTTATCCATCTTAATGGATTTAATGGTTTTGTGCCATACCTAATTTCAAAATGTAGTTTAGGGTTAGTTTTTGGCATCTGTCCAATTGGCTCACCTGTTAGTACCCAAGAGCCTTTATCAACATATACTTTATCGAATCCAATCATTACACTGTTATATCCGCCTTCGTGTGAAATTATTATAACATTGCCTAGTTGTTTGAATTTACCAGAAAATGAAATATAACCATCAAACGGTGTAATAACAGTGGCTTTACTTCTTGATAATATTGTTATTCCTGTATCTTTTTTACCAGAAATACTCAGGCTTCCAAATGATTTTATTAATTTCCCAATAACAGGTACTTCAATTTTACCTCTTCTAGGAAAACTTCTAATCGATTCTGGTTTATTTAATCTTTCCGATTTCCTTTTTTTATTTTCTGCTTCAATTTTATCAAGAAATTGTTTTATGCTTTTTATTTTTTTTGATAATTCATTAGATTTTTTTTGTAGATTATTAATTTTTGATCTAGTGTTTTTTTGCAATAATTTTTTATTATTAATTTGCTCATTTAATCTTTTACGATTATTTGTTAAATTTTGCTGTTTTTGTAAAAATACATCTTTTTTTACACTAAGTGCATTTTGTAAATCATCTAGTGTGTTTAAATCATTTCTTATTTCAATTCTAGTTTTTTCAATCTGTTTTAATATTGTTTTTAATGCTATCGTGCTTTGAATTGCAGTTTTTGAAGAACCAGGATATATAATAATAGAATTTTCCGGATTTTTTGATATTCGTTCTAGTGATATAATAATTGACGATAATTTTTTTGTATTGTTTTGTAGCTGAGAAAATTTAATCTCGTACTCGGAATTTAATGAATTAATATTCTTTTCTAGCAAATATAATTGCTTTTCATATTCGCGATTTTGATTGGCAATTGATTTTGTAAGAACATTTAATTTTTTAATCTGCTTTTCAAGATTATTCTTTATTTTTAATTGTTGATTTTGCTCGTTTTTTATCTTGTTAAGATTGTTTTTAGCTTGTTCAAGACTTACTTTGGAATTAGCATTAGCATTATTAGGAATCAAAAATATAATAAAAAATATTAATCTTAGCAATCGCATTGTATTAGGTTTTCCCCTGTCATTTCAATAGGTTTTTCAATGCCAAGTAAATATAATATAGTAGGGGCTATATCTCCTAATACACCATCATTTAATTTTATATCATTTACCCCTGAAATAATAAAATTAACAGGGTTAAGGGTGTGTGCAGTATGAGGCTCTTGTTTTTGTTTATTGTACATAATGTCACAATTTCCGTGGTCGGCTGTTACAATTAAAATACCGCCTAGTTTCTCAACACAAGAATGTACCTTGCCCAAACATTCATCAACTGCTTCACACGCTTTAACAGCAGATTCTAGTATGCCTGTGTGTCCCACCATATCTGGATTAGCAAAATTAAGAACAACCATATCTGTTTGCCCTTTATTTAGTTCTTTTACCAAATTATCAGTTAATTCATACGCGCTCATTTCTGGTTTTAAATCGTATGTTGCAACTTTTGGACTATTTGATAGTAATCTTGTTTCCCCTTTAAATTCGCTTTCATTACCACCATTAAGGAAAAATGTTACATGTGGATATTTTTCTGTTTCAGCAGTTCTTATTTGTTTTAATCCGGCTTTTGCGACAACTTCACCCAGTGTATTATTAATCGGAATTGGCTTGTAAACAATTCCCATATACTCATCGTGTTTATATGAATATGATACAACACCGCAAGCGGTTGTTATTTTTTTATCGTGAACGGTGTATTCATCAAAATTACTATCTAATAAGGCTGATAGTATTTGTCTTGCTCTATCACTACGGAAATTTGTACAAAATATTCCATCACCATCTTCAAAACCTTGATAATCATTTATTACAGTCGGTTTAATAAATTCATCAGTTATATCATTTTTATATGATTGTTCTATTAATTCAATTGGGTTATCACTAGTTGGATTATCCTTGTTTGTAATACCTTGTGCAATTACATCTGTGGCTAGCTTTATTCTGTCCCAATTTCTATCTCTGTCCATTGCATAATATCGCCCAGAAACAGTCGCAATTGTCGCACTTGTTTGTTGTTGTATTTGGGTTATATATTTTTTTGCACTAGTAGGGGCTGTATCGCGTCCATCAGTAAATATATGTAGTTTAACTTTAACACCTTGGTTTATAATTTCATTGGCAAAAGCTATTGTGTGATTAATGTGTGAATGAACTCCACCATCTGAAATTAATCCTATAAGGTGTGCCGTAGAATTTGCTTTTTTTAATGAACTTACAAATTTTATAAAATCTTCTTCGTTTGTAAATGATTTATCGACACAAGACTTATCAATTCTAGGTAAAGTTTGAATAATAATTCTTCCCGCTCCGATATTCATATGACCAACCTCGGAATTACCCATTTGCCCATCAGGCAAGCCAACTGCTAGCCCGCAAGCTTTTAAATGTGAATTTGGACAAGAATTTAACAATTTATCAAAATTTGGTGTATTTGCAATTTTAGGAGCATTATATTCTTTGTTTTTTTCATCGCCCCAACCATCTAGTATACAAAGTACAACGGGTCTTTTATTCATATGATTTTGTTCCTTTTAACATTAAAAATATAATAACAAAAAAAGATTAAAAAATAAAACTTAAATCTTGTGATACGGATGATTATCCATAATAGTTTGAACGCGATATAACTGTTCGCACAACATAACACGAACTAACATATGTGGAAAGGTCATCGCTCCGAAAGATATAACAATATCTGCTCGTTGTTTTACAGATTTATCTAAGCCAAATGCACCACCAATTACAAAATATATATTTTGTCCATTTGCGGTTAATGTTTTTATTTTTTCAGAGAATTTTTCACTAGAAAAAGTAGTTCCTGTTTCATCTAGTGCTATTAATATGTCATTATTTGAAATTTTACCTAGTATTAAATCAGCCTCAGCCTTTTTTATCTGATTTTCAAGTAATGTTTTCTTTGTTTCAAGCTCTATGATGTTAATAGGAATACTACATCTTTTTATATATTTTTTCGCTATATCAAGTTCAGGACTTGATTTCATTTTTCCAATAGCAATAATATTGAACTTCATAATTTTATTCGTTTATTAGTGGCGGATCAATCCATAATTTTTCTAGGTCATAAAATTCACGAACTTCTGGGCGGAATAAATGAACAACAACATCACCACAATCCATCGCAACCCAATCACCAGATGTTTTTCCGGAAATAATAGCTTCTTTATAACCTTTTTTTCTTAGTTCATCTTCTACATAACGAGCAAGAGCTGAACATTGCCTAGAAGAAGTGGCCGTTGCAATAACCATATAATCGGCAAAGTATGCTTTGCCATTTAAATCAATAATCTTAATATCTTGTGCTTTATTAATATCAAGAGTATTACTTATTAAATCTAGCATTTCTTTGCTTTTAATCATTTTTTATTCCTTGCCATAAATTTTATTTTTACGAATTTTAGTTGAAGATGTATAATTATTAGTCGAATTTATCAATACAATGCCGTTATCATTTTTCATAAAATCATTAATTTCATCTTTAAAGATAAGATTTGTACCACAACCTAGAAAATCTTGCAAGTTTTCGCTGTTAAATTCATAATTTGGGCGATTGCATATAACAATTTTTATATTGTTTAAAATTGTTTCATAAGATTTCCATTTTTTAAAGTCATTTATGTTATCAGAACCCATAATCCAAACAAAATTATCATCATAACTTTGTTTTAAATGATTTATTAAATCAACTGTATAAGGGCTGTTTATTTTTTCTTCAAAATTATGAATTTTTATTTTATTGTCTTTGATAACTTCCTTGGCAATTTTTATACGCTTATCCAGTGATAAATATGTTTTTGCATCTTTGAAAGGGTTTTTCGATGTGATTATCCACCAAATTTCATCTAGATTTAATTTTTCCATCGTTTGACAGGAAATTTCTAGATGTCCATTGTGGGCAGGATTAAATGAACCGCCTAATACCCCAATTTTTTTTACGGTTGCCACGATTTTTCTATTCCTTGTTCTTTTTCTTTTTGTTTTATTTTCTTATCTTTATCTTGTTTTATCATTTTATGCAATTTTCTTAGCACAGTTTCAATATTTTCACCTGTTACACCAGACATTGTTAAAATTGTGGAATCTGTTACTTGCTTTAATTCCTTTTTCATTTCCGTAATTATTTCCGGAATTAATGCATCTATTTTGTTGATTACAACAACTTCTTGCTTATTGGCTAGCTTATTACCATATTTTTCAACTTCATTGCGAATTGTTTTATATGCTTGTACTACATTTTCATCAGATCCATCAATTAAATGTAATAATGCACCGCATCTTTCAATATGCCCTAAAAATCTAGTCCCTAATCCTTGCCCTTGACTTGCACCTTCTATTAACCCAGGTATATCAGCAATCACAAATTCTTGTTGGTCTTGGTATACAACCCCTAAGTTAGGGTGAAGTGTAGTAAAAGGATAATCAGCAACTTTTGGCCTTGCCCTTGATACTTTTGAAAGAAAAGTTGATTTACCAGCATTTGGAAGACCTAACAAGCCAACATCGGCGATTAATTTAAGACGAAGCCATATCCACATATCTTCACCAGGCCAACCAGGTTCTGATTTTCTAGGCGCTTGATTTGTAGATGTTTTAAATGCAGTATTTCCTCTTCCGCCATCACCACCTTGTAACAATTTTATTTTTTGTCCAACTTCTGTCATATCGGCGATTACAGTACTACGATCTTCTGATAATATTTCCGTTCCAACCGGTACCTTTAATATTACATCTTGCCCATCTTTTCCGTGGCGATCACGACCCATACCGCCGTCACCTCGTTTTGCTTTGAAGTGTTGAGTATACCTGTAATCAATCAATGTATTTAATCCATCGATTGCCTCAACCCATACATCACCACCTCGTCCGCCGTTACCACCGTTCGGGCCACCGAATTCAATGTATTTTTCACGACGAAATGAAACAGAGCCAGTACCACCGTCACCACTCTTTATATATATTTTTGCTTGGTCTAAGAATTTCATAACTTTATTATAATCTTTTTTATTGGTTAAAAAAAGCGGGAAATAAATTAATTTCCCGCTTATTAATTTCATAAATTAAAGAATTAATTTACCGGTACAATCTCAACAGTTGTTCTTGTTCTTGTTTTTTTGAATAAAACATTGCCCTCAACAGTTGCAAAAATAGTATGGTCTTTACCCATACCAACATTACGACCAGGGTGGAATTTAGTACCTCTTTGACGGATTATGATATTACCTGGAACTACTTTTTCACCACCGAATTTTTTTACACCTAGTCTACGACCTTCGGTATCACGACCGTTTCTTGAACTACCACCAGCTTTTTTATGTGCCATTTTTCGTTCCTTTCCTTATGCTTTAATATCAGTTATTTTCAAAATAGAAACCGCTTGACGGTGTCCGTTTTTGCGACGGTAATTATGACGACGCTTTTTCTTGAAAATAATAATTTTTTTATTGCGAGTTTGCTCAACAACTTCTGCTTCTACGCTAGCACCTTTTACAATCGGAGAACCAACAGCCGGCTTATCGCCACCAATCATTAATACTTCGTCCAATTTAATTTTTTTACCAGCTTCCGCTTCAAGCTTTTCAACGCGAATTACATCGCCTTTGGTAACTTTGTACTGTTTACCACCAGTTTTTATAATTGCATACATTTTGTACGACCTTTTACTTTAATATTCGCATTTTACGGTGATTTGCTTCTATTTAAACAAATTCTTCTATTTACCTCAAATAGCATCTTTATAAAATCATAAATATCAATGACAGAATCAGAGATTATTAACCTTATAATATAAACAAGACAAATAGTCAATTAATTAATTAATTTTTGGAATCCCTTGATATACTTAGATTATTTTAGCTTAAAAGCTTTGTAATGTGTAAAACTATGGTTGACGAAATACTAAAAATATAATAATATAATCGGTAATTTGTCTAAATAATAATAATAGTAATAGTAGGAAAATATACATGACATTAAATCTTGATAAAAAAAATATCCCTGAAGGTGTAACAGCAGTATTAGTTTTAAATGATGGCAATGTATTTTTTGGTTATGGCCTTGGTGCTGAGACGACTACGATTGCAGAAATTTGTTTTAATACTTCCATTACCGGTTATCAAGAAATTATGACTGATCCGTCATATGCGGGGCAATCAATTACATTTACATTCCCACATATTGGAAATGTTGGCACAAACGAAGAAGATTTTGAAAATATCAAACCTGTTGCAAGGGGGGCTATATTAAGAGCCGATATTTCAGAGCCATCAAACTGGCGTAATATGCAAGATTTTGATAGTTGGTTGAAAAAATATGATATACCAGCTATTTCAGGTATTGATACAAGGCATGTTACGGCGAATATTCGTGATAATGGGGCTCCGCACGGGGTTATATGTCACGATAAATCAGGTAATTTTGACCTAGAAAAACTTTATGAACAAGCAAAATCTTGGTCTGGTTTAAAGGGGTTAGATTTGGCAAAAGAGGTTTGTTGTAAAAAACCTTATGAATGGAATGAAACCCTTTGGAAATTGGGTAATGGTTATACTGAAAGCCAAGATTTAAAATATCATATTGTTGCGATTGATTATGGAATAAAACGAAATATTTTACGCAATTTATCATCACAAGGTTGTAAAATAACAATTGTTCCTGCAACTACAAGCGCACAAGAAATACTCGCATACAATCCAGATGGAATATTTTTATCAAATGGTCCAGGTGATCCAGCTGCAACGGGTAAATATGCCGTTCCTGTTATTCGAGAATTAATCGCAAGCGGAAAACCTATATTTGGTATTTGTTTAGGGCATCAAATGTTGGCATTAGCATTGGGTGCAAAAACCGAAAAAATGCACCTAGGGCATCGCGGAGCAAATCATCCTATCAAAGATTTAACAACAGGTAAGGTTGAGATTACATCACAGAATCACGGTTTTGTGGTAAATAAAGATAGCTTACCTGATAACATTGAAATAACACATTTTAGTTTATTTGACGGTACCTTAGCAGGTATTGCGATGAAAAATAAGCCTGTATTTTCCGTGCAATATCATCCAGAAGCTTCACCCGGACCACAAGATTCGCACTATTTATTTAAGAGATTTACCGATTATTTAAAGGCACAATAAATTTTGTTTATAAATAATTATTATTTTAATAAAAAAACACTTGAAAAAAGAATGAAAAAAACATATATATGCTTACAGTTACTTATTGGGATGTAGCCAAGCGGTAAGGCAACGGGTTTTGATCTCGTGTACCGTAGGTTCGAATCCTACCATCCCAGCCAAGTAAATAAAGCCACCTTTTATAGGTGGCTTTTTTGTTTACTCATTTTACTTGTATAAAAAAAAGTGGGGCAATAACCCCACCAAGTTTGCTTGCCCGCGGTTGTTATTGCATCGTTGAAAACGTAATAATTGCAATAACAGAGCTTAATAAATTTAAATGACTATCAAGCAATATAAAAAAAAGTGGGGCAATAACCCCACCAAGTTTGCTTGATAGTAGGAAGGGGGTATTGCTACCCCATCTCCGCGCGTAAAAGCTTGCGAAGCTCGTCAATCGGTTTAGCATTTGGTAATCGCCAGTAAGTCCAGCCATTACAGCTAGGCGCACCTTGCACCATAGCTCCAACTTTATGAATGCTACCCGAAAATTCTTGTGATGTAATAGAGCCGTCAGCTCTTACATTAGCAATAAATTTTTTACAAGGTGATATTAATTTCTCACCTGCATTTAATAAACCTTTTTCTATTAAATTACCGAATGGAATACGAACTTCTTTTCTCTTTTCAACGGTAACTTCTAGTGTTTTTGGATCTGTTGTGGTTATTTCAGACAATCTTTTTTCTGCATTTTCTATGTAATTTTTATCTTGTTCAATACCAATGTATTGTCGACCCATCTTTTTAGCTACTGCACAAGTTGTTCCTGTGCCGGAAAACGGATCAAGGATAATATCGTTTGGATTTGTAGAGGCAAGAATAATGCGGTATAGCAAATTCTCGGGTTTTTGTGTTGGGTGAATTTTATCACCGTTTTTATCTTTTAATCGTTCATTTCCTGTGCATAAGGACATATACCAATCAGAACGCATTTGTAAATCTTCGTTTAAAGCTTTTAAAGCGTGGTAATTAAATGTATATTTTGCGTCTTTTTCTTTCGATGCCCAAATCATAGTTTCGTGTGCATTGGTAAATCTAGTCCCGCGGAAATTTGGCATAGGGTTGTTTTTTACCCATACTACATCATTTAAAATCCAATATCCTAGATCTTGAATTTTTGCACCTACGCGAAATATATTATGATAAGAGCCAATAACCCATATAGTTCCATTTGGCTTTAAAATTCTTTTTGCTTGGGTAAGCCATTGTTGTGAAAAATTATCATATTCAGAAAAAGTGTCGAATTTATCCCAATCATCATTTACTCCGTTTACTACCGAATTATTAGGACGAGTTAAACCTTCGCCTAGTTGTAAATTATATGGAGGGTCAGCAAAAATCATATCAACAGATTGTTCAGGCATTTTTGACATTGCTTCGATGCAATCTTCATTTATTAAAATATTTGTTTTTATTTTTGTCATTTAATTATAAAACTTTCATAAAACGAATCACCACTACCGAATCAATAACATATAAAAAGAATCGGTGTCAAACACAAAAATACTTTAATATCTAGCGTTTTATATAAAAGTGTTTAAAATCAATAACTTATAAAAAAAGAATCATTTTTAGGTGATTCTTTATTTTTTGATTGTATGTTCAAGGTAATTTATTAGAAGTTTATTTTTGGTTACTTTGTATAGCTTTTTTGATGGGTGCAAATGATTTTCTATGGTGTTGGCATATGCCGTAATTTTCTATGCCTTTTTTATGGTCTAGGGTTCCATAGCCCGCGTTTCTTTCCCAACTGTAATGGGGGTGTTGTTTTGCCAATTCGGACATCATCAAATCTCTTGATACTTTTGCTATTACGGAAGCAGAAGCTATTGAAAAGCTGATTGAATCGCCTTTTACTATTGTTGTTTGTGGGATTGATATATTTACTTTTTGATTTCCATCTATTAGTGCGTGTGAAATTTTATTTTCTAGCATTTTATTTAAACCTTCTATTGCTCTTTTCATAGACAATAGACTTGCTTGTAATATGTTTAATTCATCAATTTCATCAACGGAAGCAGTTGCAATACAGTAATGACAATGTTGTTTTAATGGTTCAAATAATGCCAATCTTTTTTTGTCGGTAAGTTTTTTTGAATCATCTAGGATTTCTTTTATACTTGTTGGCAAGTCCTTATCTTTTAGTACGACGGCACAACTAAGCACAGGGCCAGCCCAAGGGCCTCTTCCGACTTCGTCGACACCGCAAATCATACCGCTGATTTTATTTTCATATTCAAAATTTGGCATGTGCTTATTATAGAGATTGTTTAATCAATAGTATAGAGGTTTTTTTAGTTTTTTTACTTGCATATATAAATGATTCGGTTATGATTAAAGCATATTTTAACCAAATTAGAATCGATTCTAAAAAGACTTATGCATAGAAAATTTATTTATATATTATTACCGTTTATTGTTTTTTGTGCCTTAGGTTTAAGTGCCAATTCATCGTATGCTAGAAATGTTTATGGTAATAAGTATGCTTCCATTATAATAGAGCAATCGACAGGAAAAATACTTTATTCAAGGGGTGCTAATTTAGAAAGGTATCCGGCTAGTCTTACAAAAATAATGACTCTTTATATTCTGTTCGAAGATTTAAAGAAGGGAAAAATAAAGCTTTCTACTAAGTTAAAGGCATCATCTCGTGCGGTAAGGCAACCGCCTAGTCGCATTGGTTTAGGAATTGGTGAGAAAATAACAGTTAATAATGCGATATTGGCATTAGTTATTAAATCTGCAAATGATGTTGCTGTTACGGTTGCTGAAAATCTTGGTGGGAGTGAGCGAAATTTCGCTCGTCGTATGAGCGAAACTGCAAAAAGACTTGGTATGAAAAAAACAGTTTTTAAAAATGCTTCTGGGTTGCCGAATTATGCACAACGAACAACGGCATATGATATGGCAATATTAGGTTCTAGAATTTACAGAGATTTTCCAGAGTATTATCATTATTTCTCTAAGAGATCATTTAAATACGCTAGAAGAGTATATTCAAATCACAATAGAATGTTAAAACAGTATAAAGGTGCAGATGGTATTAAAACAGGTTATATCAGGGCATCTGGATTTAATTTAGTTGTATCTGTCGAAAGAAATGGAACAAGGTTAATAGGTGTTATTTTCGGCGGAATTTCTAGTTCAAGGCGTGATTTACATATGAGTTATTTATTAAACAAAGGTTTTAGGGTTATTGAGCATATGAAAACTCGACCATTTGATAAAACACAAATTGTTAAATATAATATTTTAGATGAAGATAATATTGAGCAAGGTTCACGAACACCTAGCGATAAAATTTGGGCGATACAAGTAGGTGCATATCGCAACAAAAATGTTGCAAAAAATGCAACAAAAGAGGTTTTATCATTATTACCTGATACAAATGATATCACAGTTGAAATACTAGAAATTCAAAGAAATAAAAAATCATTATTCCGTGCAAGGGTAGAAGGATTTGACAAGGAATATGCCGGCAGAGTTTGTTCTGTTGTTCAGACAGAAACCAATATTCCGTGCATATTGGTAAAACCATAATTTCAAAAATATTAATTAAGATAATATTATATAATAATTTCTATATTATGTTGCGATAATAATTTATTTACATCATCAATAGATTTTTGCAGATTTTCTTGTGTATCGGCTTCAAAACGCATTGTAATAGAATTTTGTGTGTTAGATGCACGACAAAGCCACCAACCGTTTTTATTGCGAACTCTTACCCCGTCTATTTCACAAATATCAAGGCCTTGTTCTTTAACCTTTTGTTTAAGGGATTCGATTATTGGAAACTTATCTTTTTCATCAACATCAATACGAATTTCAGGAGTATTTATTACTTGTGGCAATTCATCTATTAATTCGGCTAGGGTTTTGTTTTCTGCAAAAACGGAATTTATAAATCTTATTGCTACGTATAGTGCATCGTCGTGACCATAAAATTTATCAGCAAAAAATATGTGTGCGGACATTTCACCTGCTAGCGGTGATTTTTCTTCGATCATTTTTGTTTTTACAATTGAATGACCAGTTGCAACCATTACTGGTCTACCGCCTAATCTTTTTATTTCATTAAATAAAACATCGCTTGCTTTTACATCAGATAGGATAGGGGCATTAGGGTTTTCTTTTAATACCGGTTTTGCGAGTATGCAAAGCATTTGGTCACCCCATAATACGCGACATTTATTATCAATTATTCCTATGCGGTCGCCATCTCCGTCAAATGCAATACCCATATCGGCTTTTAATTCTTGCACTTTTTGTTTTAATTGAGTTAAGTTTTTTTCAACAGTTGGGTCTGGGTGGTGATTTGGAAATGTTCCGTCAACTTCCCCATTTATTAAGGTATGGGTTCCACTTAATTTTGATATTACTTTTTCAATTACTGCACCCATTGCACCGTTTCCTGTATCCCATACAATATTGTAAGATGCTTTTTTATCATAATCTTGTAATATTCGCTGGGCATAAAATGCTGTAAAGTCTTGTTCTTTATAATCACCGTTTCCATCTACCCATTTATTGTTTTTTGCATATTCATCAATTAACAATATATCATCTCCGAAAAATGATTTTCCATCTAGCATTATTTTAAAACCATTGTAATCTTTTGGATTGTGACTTCCTGTTATCATAATTGCTATTGATGTATTATATTCTTTTCCGGCCATATACAGCATTCCTGTTGGACACAGGCCAATATCAAATACATCAATGCCTGAACTTGTTAAGCCTTTTATTAAATGTTGGGCTAGTTCTGGTGATGATAACCTTCCATCAAAGCCGACTGTTGCGGTTGGGGCAAGTTTTTTATTTTTAGCAATCGCTCCCATTGATTTTCCAATTGCGAATGCATCAGCTGTTGTAAGGTCTTTTCCGACAATTCCCCTTATATCGTATTGTCGTAAGATATTTGGGTTAAAATTATGTGACATTATATATACTTTTCTAATATTGATTTTAATTTTTGCTTTATATCTTTGTCTTTATTAGCGAAGGCTATTTGTGCTTCTAAAAATCCTATTTTAGAGCCACAATCAAATCTTTCACCTGTGAATTTAAGGCCGTAAAAATCTTGTTTTTTTAGTATTCCAGCCATTGCATCTGTTATTTGAATTTCCCCGCCACTACCTACGATATTTTTATCAAGTTCATCAAATATTTCAGGTGTTAAGATATATCTTCCTACGATTGCTAAATCGCTTGGTGCTTGTTGTTTTTGTGGTTTTTCAACAAATCCATCAATTTTTATTTCATTGTTATTTTTTTTGCCAGAAACAACTCCGTATTTATGAATTTCATCTTGTGGTATTTGCTGTAAAGCAACAACTCCACACTTATGTTTTTTATACACATCGGCTAGTTGGCATTGCACAGGATTATCAGACATTATTAAATCGTCCGGTAGCAATACTTGAAACGGTTCATCTTTTATAAAAGGCTTAGCTAGGGAAATTGCATGCCCTAAACCAAGTTGTTTTTGTTGTACTATTGTTGTTATTGATCCTGATATTTTAGGCTTTACAATATCAACTAATTCTTGTTTGCCTTTTTTAACTAATTCGTGAACTAAATTAGGATCATCTTCAAAATATTTTATAATACTTTTTTTATCGGGTGATATTACAAAAATAAAGTCGGTTCCGCCGGCTGATATGGCTTCATCAACTGCATAATCAATTAATGGTTTGTCTAGTACAGGAAACATTTCTTTGGCAATAACTTTGGAAGCAGGTAAAAATCTTGTCCCAAGTCCAGCAACAGGTAATACAACTTTTTTAATTTTCATAATATGTACTTTTTACACTGTTTTTATGCAAAAATCAAAATAATAATATCTTGATTTTTTTACGCTTTATGTGTATATAAATTTTATGAAATATTTAACAGATTTAGAAATTGAACAGTACTGTAAAGACCATTCATCAAGAGAAAATTCTTTATTAAAAAAAATCCGTCAAGATGCTTTTCGTTTTGCCCCGCAAGCCGATATGTGCTCTGATCAATTATCAGGAAGTTTTTTACGCAATATCGCACTGTTAAAGCAACCAAAAAATATTTTAGAGTTGGGAATGTTTTACGGCTATTCTACATTATGTATGGCCGAGGGTTCGCCAAATGCAAAAATAACTTGTGTTGAACACGACGGCAGGGTAATTAACATAGCAAAAGATTTTTTTGATGCTCACCCTTGTAATAATATAATTAATGTTATTCACGCTGATGCAAATACACAACTAGATGAAATATTATCAAATGAAAAATTCGATTTTATTTTTATAGATGCGGATAAAAAAGCATATGTAGATTATGTTAAAAAATGTTGTAACCACCTAGACACAGGAGGCGTTTTAATTGTTGATAATGCATTGTGGCGTGGTAATATTTTAAATACAGAAAATGATGAAAAAGCAATTTCTGTTGATGAATGTAACAAAGAATTATTAAATGATGAAAGATTTGAAAATTCTCTGTTACCAGTTAGGGATGGAATGCATTTAGCAATAAGGAAATAAAATAAAATGGAAAAACAAAATATTTTAAACAAGATAAAAAACAAATTTATTGAGTTGTTAATGAAACCGCAAAAAGTTTCTTTTCTTAAATTTTTCTTTTACATAACAATGTATACATTGATTGTATTTAATTCTGAATTCATTACTAGGTTTTGGTCAATACCCGAGGTTTCAGACAATATATTTATAACCCTTACTATTCCATTTGTATTAATATCTGTGATTATTCTTTTTTATCTTATTATGACTCCACCTGTTATTGGCAAGTATATAATTGCGATTAGCTTTATTACATCAGCCATTGTTTTATATATGATTAAATTCTATGGCATTGGTATGGATTATGATATGGTGGTTAACTTTGCTAAAACAGATACCGCCGAAGCTGATTCTTATTTTAACCTATATTCCTTTTTGTTTGTGACATTAATTGGTGTAATACCAGCTATAATTATTGCAAGGGTAAAATTTAAACCTATGAAGTGGTATAATCACATATTACATAGATTGTATTTAATTATTATCGCATTGGGAATTTTATTCTCTTGTGGAAGTTTTTTATATAAAGAATATACTTTTATACTTCGTAATAATCATCATTTATATGCAAAAATGGTTCCGGCTTATCTTGGTAATGTATACAGATATGTTCGCGATACTTATTTCTCTGACCCTTTACCATACAGAGTACAAGGATTGGACGCAAAATTAATACCAGCAAAAAATGATAAACCAAATTTATTTGTATTTGTAATTGGTGAAACGGCAAGAGCAAAAAACTTTTCTCATTACGGATATGAAAGAGAAACTAATAAATATACACAAAAGCAAGATGTTATTGTTCCGAAAAATGTCTCGTCTTGTTCTACTTCTACGGCTAAGTCTCTGCCTTGTATGTTATCTAGTTTAAAACGCACAGATTATAGTTATTCTATTGCTGATTCACAAGATAATGTACTAGATATATTGTACAGAGCCGGCGCTAGTGTATTATGGATTGATAATAATAGTTCAGATTATAATGTTGCGAAAAAAGAACGAGTTAAAAAGAAATTTACCGATCGTGATAATGCAAAATATTGTAAAGATAAAGTATGTTACGATATTTTATTATTAAATAATTTTGATGATGAAATATCGGCATTGGAAAAAGATAATAAGTTTGTTGTATTTCATACAATTGGTTCACACGGCCCCAAATATTATCAAAGATACCCAAAGGAATTTGAAGTATTTAAACCTGCTTGTAATAACCCAGAGGTATCTAGGTGTGATAATAAGCATTTAATTAATACATATGATAATAGTATTTTGTATACGGATTTTGTTCTTAGTGAAATAATAGAAAAATTAAAAACATATCAAGATAAATATAATGTGGCGATGTTATATGTCTCAGATCACGGTGAATCATTAGGGGAAAATGGAATATATTTGCACGGTATCCCATATAGCATAGCTTCGAAGGTACAAACAAAAATTCCATTAATAATGTGGGTTCCTGATCAATATGCAGATGCCAATGGAATTGATAAAAAATGTTTATTAAAAAATGCAAATGATAAAAGTAATGAATATTCGCACGATAATATATTTCATTCATTACTAGGTGCATACGGTGTATCTACAAAAATAAGAAATGATAGACTAGATATATTTGCCGGTTGTAAAAAATAGATTTTGTTTATAACTCTTAATTTAATAATAATATTTATAGTATTAAAAAATCAATGTCGTAGCTTGATTTTTGTTTAATTTTACTATAAAGAACTACTATAATTAATTATAAAAATAAAAGGATCCAAAATGTCGTATCAATATGTATATGGAATGCAAAATTTAACTAAAACATACTCTGGTGGTAAAACTGTTCTTAATGGTATTAACTTACAGTTTCTTCCCGGTGCCAAGATCGGTGTTTTGGGTTATAACGGGGCTGGTAAATCAACACTATTAAAAATTATGGCTGGACTTGATAATGAATACCAAGGCGATGCTTGGGTTGCTGATGGTGTTAATATTGGTTATCTAGCACAAGAACCTCAACTTGATAATTCTAAGACCGTAGCTGAAAATGTTATGGAGGGTTTGGGTGAAATTAAAAAAGTAGTTGATGAGTTTAATGAAATATCGATGAAGTTAGGCGAGGTTTCTGATAATGATGAAATGATGGCCTTGATTGAAAAACAAGGACAATTACAAGAAAAAATTGATTCAGCTGATGCTTGGGATTTAGATCGAATTGTTGAAATTGCTATGGACGCACTAAGATGTCCTGATGGTAATGCAAAAGTCGATAACCTATCTGGTGGGGAAATTCGTCGTGTCGCATTATGTAAATTATTATTATCAAAACCTGATATGTTATTACTAGATGAACCAACAAACCACCTTGATGCACAAAGTGTTGCTTGGTTACAAAGATTCTTGGGTGATTATGCAGGCACAGTCGTTATGGTAACCCACGATAGATACTTCCTTGATAATGTTACAGGTTGGATATTGGAACTTGACCGCGGACAAGGTATTCCTTATGAGGGTAATTATACTTCGTGGTTGGAACAAAAATCAAAAAGATTGCAAGCCGAAGGTAAGGCCGAAGATCAAAGAGCAAAAACTATTGAACAAGAAAGACAATGGGTTTCACAAGCTCCAAAAGCTAGACAAGCAAAGAACAAAGCTCGTATACAAGCATATGAAGAATTATTAAAACAACAAACCGAAGAGAGAAAAGTTACTAATTCAATTGTTATACCAGCCGGTGAAAGACTAGGTGATATTGTTATTCAAGCAAATTCAGTTTCAAAAGGTTTTGAAGATAAATTATTATACGAGAATATGGATTTTAATTTACCAAAAGGTGGTATAGTTGGTGTTATTGGTCCAAACGGGGCTGGTAAAACAACTCTGTTTAAAATGATTGCCGGAACGGAAAAACCCGATACAGGAACATTTAAAGTTGGTGAAACGGTAAAACTTGGTTATGTTGATCAAAGCCGTGATAGCCTAGATGATAAAAAAACAGTATGGGAAGAAATCTCTGATGGATTGGATAATGTTGAACTAGGCAAAAGGGTAATGTCATCAAGAGCATATGTTGGTTCGTTTAATTTTAAAGGAGTTGATCAGCAAAAGAAAGTTGGACAACTATCAGGTGGTGAGAGAAATCGAGTTCACTTAGCAAAAATGCTAAAAAAAGGAGCCAATGTATTATTACTTGATGAACCAACAAACGATTTAGATGTTGATACTTTACGAGCACTAGAAGAAGCATTATTAAGTTTCGCTGGCTGTGCTGTTGTAATTTCCCACGATCGCTGGTTCTTGGATCGTATAGCAACTCATATACTAGCATTTGAAGGCAATTCAAGTGTAGTATGGTTTGAGGGTAATTATCAAGATTACGAAGCAGATCGTAAACGAAGATTAGGTGATGAGGCTTTAAACCCAACACGAATTAAATATAAACCGGTAACAAGGTAAAAATATTATAACCATTTGATGAAATTAAAAAATAGGATAAAAAATTATGACTGAACAACACGAATACAACACAGTTGATGTAACACAAAAAACAACAAATGAAGCACCAAATAACGAACAAGTGCAAGCAGGAATAACACCTACGGGACAAAGGTTAAGAGCATATTTTGAAAGAATAGAACGCCTTGAAGAATCTAAAAAAGAAATAGCAGAAGATATAAAAGAAGTGTTTGCTGAGGCAAAAGGTGATGGATTTGATGTAAAAGCTATGCGTAAAATTATTTCAATACGCAAAAAAGACCCAGCCGACTTAGAAGAAGAAAATGCGATTCTAGAAACATATATGTCAGCATTAGGAATGAAATTTTAATATTAATTAATATTTTGTATTTGCTTCGGTGAATGACTAAATAAATCACGGTAACATTTTGAAAAATGCGAAACAGATGAAAACCCTGTTGCAAGGGAAATGTCCGTGATTGAAAGTGTCGTATACTGTAATAATCGATTAGAATACTTTAATCTTACTTGTAAATAATATTTTGCAGGTGATATACCTAAGTATTTTTTGAATAATCTTTCCATTTGCCTAGGTGACAATTCAATTTCCTTTGCGATGTTATTTCTAGGAATTGGCATCTCAATATTTTTTTCCATTATTTCAATTGCTCTTATAATTTTTTTATTTCTTGTTTTCACCCTTGTTTGTAATGGTATCCTGTGATTATCAGTAGGCTTCCTAACCTCGTTATGAATTAGCTGATCTGCAATATAGGTTACAGTTTCTTCTGAAAATCTTAATTTTACATCTTCTAAAATCATATCAACAGGGCTTTCACCACCGGCACAACTAAATCTATCACGGTCAAATATGAATAATTCGGGCTTTGTATTTATATTAGTAAATTGTTCGTTAAAACTATCGATATTTTCCCAGTGTAATGTACAAGTGTAATTATCCAATAAACCTGCATTAGCTAGGACATAGCTTCCCGTACAAGCAGAACCAATATATGAACCTTTTCTTGAACAACAACGCAAGTAGTTAAAAATTGTTTCATCTTTATATAGATTAGCATTAATACCACTTAACACTATTATATTATCGGGATTTGGCACATCTTCAATACTACCTTGTGCTTTTATTTGAACACCCGATGATGATTTTTCAGGTAAACCGCTTTTAGTTATTATTTTCCAAGAATATATGGTTTTTTTAAGGTTGCGATTAGCAAGTCGTAACGGCTCAATTATCGATGATAATGAAATTAATGAAAAATTCGGAACTAGTAAAATTGTTATAATTACAGAATTTAGTTCATTACTAGGTGATTCTTTGAACATTATGATTTCCCCGATATTTTTTTTATTATTATAATTTTAGGAATAGTTAAGTTTTTATTCTTTGTCAACACAATATAATTATTTTTTTTATAAGTTAATAAGTAGGCTTTTTAGGTTTAGTTTTCAATAAACTTTGCTGTAATATGTCGGTTTATTTGAATTAAATGCTGTTTTTTAGTTAATTTTTTGTTTTATATATTTTTTTATTTTAAAAAAAAGTATATACTTTCTTACTGATTTAGTAGTAATTATCATTTTGATCGAATTGGACATAGTATGACAAAATTTAATATATTTTCATTGATAAAAAATTCTTTATCTTATCACGAAAATTGGGAACAACATTGGCGTAGTCCAGAACCAAAGAAAGAATATGACATTGTCATTGTCGGTGGTGGTGGCCACGGCCTAGCAACGGCTTATTATTTAGCATCTGAATTTGGCATTACTAATGTAGCAGTACTTGAAAAAGGCTGGATAGGTGGTGGTAATACTGGGCGAAATACTACAATTATCCGCTCTAATTATATGTGGGATGAATCAGCAAAGATTTACGAACATTCTTTAAAACTTTTTGAAGGTTTAAGTCAGGAATTAAATTATAACATTATGTTTTCACAAAGAGGTGTTTTAAACCTTGCTCATAATGTACACGATTTACAAGAAATGGGTCGCCGTGGAACTGCGATTAAGTTAAATGGTATTGACACTACATTTTTAAATCCTGAACAAATTAAGGAAAAAGTTCCATTAATTAATTTAAACGGTCGCTATCCTATTTTAGGGGGATTATTTCAACCAAGGGCAGGAAGTGCAAGACACGATGCTGTTGCGTGGGGTTATGCTAGATCGGCTGATAAATTGGGGGTTGATATTATTCAAAACTGTGAAGTACAGGGTTTTGATATAAAAAATGGTAAAGTACAGGGTGTTAAAACAACTCGCGGAAATATAAAAACTAAAAAGGTTGGTATCGTTTGTGCTGGTCATTCATCAGTAATTGCTGATATGGCCGGATTTAATTTACCGCTTGAAACCGTGCCATTACAAGCATTGGTATCTGAACCTATAAAACCGGTTCTTGATACGGTTGTAATGTCAAATGCTGTGCATGTTTATCTATCTCAGTCTGATAAAGGGGAATTGGTTATTGGTGCTGGAACTGATGAATTTGTGTCTTATTCACAAAGAGGCTCTTTTGATGTGATAGAACACATTATGCCTCCAATTATTGAATTATTCCCTTTCACATCTAGATTGCGTCAACTAAGGCAATGGGGCGGTATGACTGATTGTACTACTGATCGCAGTCCTATTATTTCAAAAACTCCTGTTGATGGAATAATGATAAATTGTGGTTGGGGCACAGGTGGATTTAAAGCAACAGCTGGTTCGGGCAATGTTTTTGCTTCATCACTTGCAAAAGGTGAAATGCATCCTATTGCTCAACCATTTTCTATTGATCGTCATTATGATGGATATTTAATTGATGAAGCCGCCGCGGCTGGTGTAGCACATTAGGGGGAAATTATTATGTTGTATGTTAGAGATCCTTATTTAAATGAAATGCGAGACCAAACAGAATATCATATTCGCAGTGAAGCACACAAAGCGCGTCCATTGGAACCATCAAAGGTTAGTGATAAAGATTGGGGTGATTATATATTCTTTTTTGCCAATACCAAGGGTATACATTTTGAAAGATGGGTAAATTTCACAGGTCATCGCAAATGGTTTAATGTTATTCGCAACACTGTAACAGATGAAATTCTAGCAACTTATCGTCCAGATGAAGATGTGAAAAAAATCATTGCTGATTTAGGAATTGATAAAAAAGATATCAAAGTTTCAGGTGTATTGAAAAAATTAAAAAAGAAGAGTTCTTAAAGGTTGAAAATTATGACACAGAAAAATCGTTTACCAAAAGGTGGAAGAATTAATCGTCAAAAAGAATTATCATTTAAATATGACGGAAAAAATTATATTGGTTATGATGGTGATACTCTTGCTTCGGCTTTACTTGCTAATGATGTGCATCTAGTGGGGCGCTCTTTTAAATATCACCGCCCAAGGGGAATTATGAGCGCTGGGGTAGAAGAGCCAAATGCATTGGTGCAACTTGAAACAGGTGAATACGGCGAACCTAATACTCGTGCAACACAACTAGAATTATACAATAATTTAACCGCAAAATCACAAAATTGCTTCCCATCAGTTAAATATGATATTGGTGCTTTTAATAGATTGATTTCTAGGTTTATTCCGGCCGGTTTTTATTATAAAACATTTATGCCGAATATGAAGGGGTGGATGTTTTTTGAAAAGTTTATTCGTCGAACTGCGGGCTTAGGTAAATCAACAGAATTACCAGATCCTGATCATTATGCAAGAAAAACAGTTTACTGTGATGTTTTAGTCGCAGGTGGTGGCCCTGCGGGTTTAGTTTCTGCTCTTAATGCAGGAAAAACCGGAGCAAGAGTAATTTTAATGGACGAACAAAACGAAATGGGGGGTTGGGGATTAACTAGCCCAAATATGCAAATTGACGGCAAAAAGGCAATAGATTGGATTAGTGATATGTTATCTAAAATTGCTAAGCTTGATAATGTGCAAGTTGTTCCAAGATGTAGTGTAATAGGTTATTTTGATTATAATTTCTTAACAGCTGTTGAGCGAGTAACCGACCATTTAGGAGCCGGCAATGGTGGTAGCAAACCAAGGCAAAGATTTTGGCGTATTCGTGCCAAACAAGTAATACTAGCACAAGGAGCATTGGAGCGACCTATGTTGTTTGCTGAAAATGACAAACCTGGGGTAATGATGAGTTCGAGCATTCGTACCTATATTAATAGATTTGGTGTTTTACCTGGTGATAATATTGTAATAACAACAAATAATGACACTGCTTATTTTAGTGCGCTTGATGCATTAAATGCAGGTGCAAAAGTAACAATTATTGATATTCGCAAGGATTTAAAGTCTGATTTATTAGAAAAGGTAAATGAAAAGGGCATCACCGTACATAAAAATAGTGCTATTGTTAATGTAAAAGGTGCGCACCGTGTCAAGGCTGTTGAAATGATGAAACTATCAGATGATGGTAAATCTTGCGTAGGTGAAAAAAGAGAGATAAGTTGCAACCTAGTTGGTATGTCATCAGGTTGGACACCTACTGTACATCTTTATTCACAAGCCCGCGGTAAATTAAAGTGGGACGAACAAAGAACTATGTTTATACCTGATAGCTGTCAACAAAATGTACAATGTGTTGGTGGTTGTAACGGTACAATGGATATGTCAGATACTCTTAATGAATCAGCTGTTTCAGGTGTTAAGGCAGGAAAATTATCAGGAAATAAATCTGTTTCAGCTACCAAACACAAAGCTGTTTCACATAATGAACAACCGCCAAGAAAATTGTGGATTATACCTGGTGAAAAACCTATTACAAGAGATAGAAAACATTTCCACGATTTCCAAAATGATGCAACTGTTACTGATATATTACTAGCAGGGCGTGAAGGTTACTTGTCAGTTGAACATTTAAAAAGATATACCACAACAGGTATGGCAACAGATCAAGGAAAAACTTCTAATATAAATGCATTGGCTATAATGGCTGAATATCGCGGTTTAACAATTCCAGAAGTTGGGACAACAACATTCCGCCCGCCATATTCAACAACCACTATCGGGGCAATTGCTGGTGAAGCGGTGGGGGAATTATTCGAACAAGATCGAAGAACACCTATGGATGCTTGGCATAAATCACACGATGCGGTATATGAACCGGTTGGCGATTGGTCAAGAGCTAGATATTACCCAAAAAATGGCGAAGATATGTATGAAGCTGTGCAAAGAGAAACTCTTGCCACAAGAACTAGTGTCGGTGTTATGGACGGTTCTACACTTGGTAAAATTGATATTCGCGGTAAGGACGCCGGAAAATTTTTAGACTTAGTTTATACAAATGTATTTTCTAGCTTAAAATCAGGATTTTGCCGATATGGATTAATGTTAAATGAACACGGTATGGTGTGGGATGATGGTGTTACAGCAAGAATTAGCGAAAATCATTATCATATGACAACTACAACAGGTGGTGCAGGTAGAGTATATGAATGGTTGGAAGAATTACACCAAACTGAATGGCCAGAAATGGAAGTATTTATTACATCAGTTACTGAACAATATGCAGTTGCGACACTTAACGGCCCTAATTCAGCCAAGGTATTATCAAAAATTTGTAAAGATATTGATCTAGATAATGAGGCATTTCCCTTTATGACATTCCGCAATGGTACAATTAGTGGTATTCCTGCAACTGTATATAGGATTTCATTTACCGGTGAATTGTCATATGAAATTAATGTTCCAGCTAGATATGGATTGCAATTATGGCAAGAAATTATTAAAGCTGGTAAAGAATACGACATATGCCCATATGGAACTGAAACAATGCATGTATTAAGGGCTGAAAAAGGTTTTATAATTGTTGGTCAAGATACAGATGGAACGCTAACACCTATGGATTTGGGTATGAATTGGATTGTATCCAAGAAAAAACCAGATTTTATTGGTAAAAGATCATTTGCTAGAATTGATACTTCAAGACAAGGGCGAAAACAATTCGTGGGATTATTAACTGATGATAAAAATATTATTCTACCAGAAGGGGCTCATATAATAGAAAGCAAATCGATAGAACCGCATGTTAATATGCTAGGCCATGTAACATCTTCTTATATGTCGCCTAATTGTGGTCATTCAATAGCTCTTGCTTTGATTGAAGATGGATTTAATCTAAAAGGTAAAAAAGTTAATGTGGCAACGATAGAAGGAAAAGTATATTCTGCTAGTGTTGTCGATACCGTATTTTTTGATAAAGAGGGAAAGCGAATTAATGGATAAATTACAACCATATAGTCCTTTACAAGGATTGGCAGGAACAACAGGTATTAATGTTAAATTAAAAGAGTTAAATCGCTTTAATTTAATATTACGAGGTAAGCAAGATGATAATAAATTTATGAAATCAGCACAAAAAATATTTGATAAATTACCGGTAAAACCTAACTCAACATATCAAAAATCTGGAATTACAATAATTTGGGTTTCACCAGATGAATGGATTTTTACAGGTGATTACGACAAATTAGAAAAAGTTAAAACTGATTTAGATAAATCGTTGGAAAACACACATTATGCTTTAATAGATACAAGTGATTATTATATGTCTGTTAATATATCAGGCAATAATGTTCGCGAAACCCTAGAAAAGGGCGTTGTTGTTGATTTGCACGATTCCGCTTTTCCAATTGGGTATGCAACCGGTACAAGATATGAAAAAGCTGTTATAAACTTGCACCGTGAAGATAATAATAGTTACAATATTATCTTCCGTCGTTCCTTTGCTCCTTATCTTTGGGGGCATCTTGTTAAGGCTAGTCAAGAATTTAAATAAAAACTAAATATAACTTAGAATTATAATTTTATGATTCTGAACCATATTTATTTGAATATGTTTTCTTTTGTCTTCTTAGGGCATACATTATATTACGCATCAAGATAGAAACAGTTACAGGGCCAACTCCACCTGGAACGGGGGTAATCCAACCTGCAACATCTTTTACACTATCGTAATCAACATCACCGACAATTTTTTCTTGTCCGTCTTTGTCCTCGATTACATTGATACCAACATCAATTACAACAGCACCTTTTTTAATCATATCGGCTTTGATTAAATTAGGAACACCTGTTGCAACAATTACTGCATCCGCGTGTTTTGTGTGATTAGATAAATTGTTCGTCATATGATTACAAACTGTTACCGTTGCACCTTCGGCCATCATCATAAAAGCAGCGGGCTTACCAACAATAGCAGAGTGACCAATCATAACAACTTCTAGACCTTTCATTTTTAAACCTGTTGCGTGTAGCAATTCCACCGCGGCGGCAGCTGTGCAAGGTGCAAGATCTAGTTCATTATATACAATATTACCAATAGATGCAGGGTGCATACCTTCTACATCTTTTAATGGGTGGATATATGTTTGCATTTCTTTTGTATTGATGTGTTTTGGAACGGGTCTTTGAATTATGATTCCGTTAATAGAAGGGTTTGTATTCATTTGGCGAATCATAACTTTTAATTCTTCCTGAGAAATACTTGCAGGAATATGTTTTTCTTCGAATTCTATGTTGCATTTTTCGGCAGAACGGCGTTGATTTCTTACATAAACATCAACAGCATCAGTATCGCCGATTGTTATAGATACTAGCTTTGGTTTCCAGCCTTGTTTTGCTTGCTCTTCTGCTTCTCGTCTAACTTTTTCAAATATTTTGTTGGCTGTTGGTTTCCCTAGTAAATCATTTGCAGACATATGAAACTCCTTTATTATTAATTATTATTTTTAAGATCATTTAGATTACAGCTTTTTTTACTATATTTAATTTTTAAAGTCAAAAAAATAAGGTTATTTAACGAAAAGTAAATGAATTTTAATATAAGTGGGGTTTCTGTTGCTAGGGACCCCAACCCCCACCTACACTTAGTTGAAGTTTAGGAATTATAGTAATAAATTACTAACTTGTTACTTTCACTGCTTAGGCAGCTACAGCAACCAACTCTTCGTTGTCGTTTGCATTTATTTAATTTTGAACGATAACGCCGTATCTAAGCGAGTACCCACATATACCTTTACTACGCGTGTCGATCCTATTTCGTCCCCATTGGTGGAGACGCTCGGTACCGCCCCGAGGTCCACAACGCTTATTCCGCATAGCAGTTAAGCACCATTAGTTAAGGTTATAAAACAAAATTTGTTCAAAATCAATCTTATTCTTGCAAGGTAATTGTGTTTTTGGTATCTTAAAATGATAAAAATAGTAGGAAAAAAATGAAACAATATCTTGACTTGTTACAAAAAGTAATGAATGACGGTTCATATAAAACTGATCGTACCGGAACTGGGACAAAATCAATATTTGGGCATCAAATGCGCTTTGATTTATCACAGGGTTTTCCTTGTATTACTACAAAAAAATTACATTTAAAATCTATAATAATTGAACTTCTTTGGTTTTTAAAGGGTGATACTAATATCAAATATTTAAAAGATAATGGTGTTAGGATATGGGATGAATGGGCTGATGAAAACGGTGACCTTGGCCCTGTATATGGTAAGCAATGGCGTTCTTGGGCAAAACCCGATGGGAACGAAATTGATCAAATAAAGGTGTTGCTTAATACAATAAAATCAAATCCTGATTCCCGTCGTATGCTTGTAAATGCTTGGAATGTTTCATTTGTTGATGATATGGCATTACCGCCTTGTCATTGCTTGTTTCAGTTTTATGTAGCGGATAATAAATTATCTTGTCAATTATATCAAAGATCAGCTGATATATTCCTAGGTGTGCCATTTAATATAGCTTCGTATTCTTTACTTACAATGATGATTGCACAAGTTTGTGATTTAGAGTTGGGTGAATTTGTTCATACATTCGGTGATGCGCATATTTATTCTAATCATTTTGAACAAGTTAATACTCAATTATCAAGAAATCCTAAGCCATTACCAAAAATGTGGATTAATCCGGAAGTAAAAGATTTATTTGATTTCAAATACGAAGATTTCAAACTAGAAAATTACGAAGCTCATCCACATATCAAGGGTGATGTTGCAATATAAGGAAATTATAATGAAAAAAAGTATTATAGTTGCAGTTGCAAACAACCGCGTAATTGGTGATGATAATAAAATGCCGTGGCATTTACCGGGTGATTTTAAATATTTCAAAGCTACTACTATGAAAAAACCAATTATAATGGGGCGAAAAACTTTTGATAGTATCGGTCACGCCTTACCAGGAAGAATAAATATTGTTATTACTCGCGATAATTCGTGGCAGGGTGAGGGAACAGTTACAGCTACCTCAATCCCTTATGCTTACGAAATGGCAGAACAAATGAGGCTTGTAAATTCAGTTGATGAAATAATGATAATTGGTGGTGCAAATATTTATGAACAAACTATTAGCGATGTTGATAAATTATATGTTACAGAGGTTGATATGGATATAAAGGGTGATTCCTTGTTTCCAGAAATTAACAAAAATGATTGGACTAAAACCTCGGTTAGCCAAGATTTTAATGAAAATAATACAGTATATAGATTTGTTGTTTATGAAAGAAAGAAATAAAAAATGAACGAAGTAAAAACAAAAGTTTTAATTATAGGTTCGGGTCCGGCCGGCTATACCGCTGCTATTTATGCGGCAAGAGCAAACTTAAAGCCAATTCTTGTGGCTGGATTACAAAAAGGCGGGCAATTAACAATTACAACTGATGTTGAAAACTATCCTGGTTTTGCTGATGCGATACAAGGGCCTTGGCTTATGGAACAAATGGAAAAGCAGGCAAAAAATGTAGGCACGGAAATTGTTAATGATATGATCAAATCAGTTGATTTTTCCAAGCGACCTTTTGTTTGTAAATCAGACGATGGAACAACTTATATCGCCGATACAGTTATTATTTCAACCGGAGCTTCGGCAAACTGGTTAGGTATCCCAAGCGAAAAAAAATATATGGGCAAAGGTGTTTCAGCTTGTGCTACTTGTGATGGGTTTTTCTTTTCCGATCAAAAAGTTGCAGTAGTTGGTGGCGGTAATTCCGCTGTGGAAGAAGCTATTTATTTAGCAGGAATTGCCAAAGAAGTTGTATTGATTCACCGCCGAGATAAATTAAGATGCGAACCAATCCTAGCCGATAGATTATTTAATAACGATAAAATATCTGTTATTTGGAATTCCGAAGTTGACGAGATTTTAGGCGATGATAACGGTGTTAACGGATTAAAATTGAAATCAACAACCGATGACAGCTTATCACAGATAGATTTAAACGGCGTATTCATAGCAATTGGCCATTCCCCAGCAACCGGCATTTTTAAAGATAGCGGACTTGAAATGGACGAACAAGGCTACTTAATAGTTGAAAAAGGCACACCAAAAACTAATATCACAGGCGTATTTGGTGCCGGTGATGTGGCTGATAAAACATACCGCCAAGCCGTAACAGCCGCTGGTTTGGGATGTCAATCCGCCCTCGAAGCCCAAAAATTACTGGAAAGCGAATAAGATAAATTATAGGGGTATTGGTTTACCTTATATCTTTGTTAAACTTTTCATTTCTTGAATTGTTTTCCATGGTTTTTTACGATGTATCATTCTATGACAATTAGAACACACAAGAGCAAGATCCTCTAATTTAGTTTTTGATTTTTCATTTAATGAAGATATTGGTTTTATATGATGACATTCTATAAACCCTGTGCCAAGAATCCCATATTTAACTGCAAAATCAAAATTACAAGATTCACATTCTAATTTACCAAAATTATCCATAGCCCATTCTTTTTTGGTTTTTACAATTTTTTTGTTTCTTTCTTTATAATTATGTATTCTTGATAATAATCTACCTTCAAAAGCTTCTTCTTCAAATTCAGCAGGGGGCAATATTTTTATTTGTTTTTCTGATGATAATTCCATTAAATTTTTTTTGATTGAATTAGCTGTTGAAAAAAGATCTTGTTGATTATTATAGTATTCATTCCATATATTACGAAATCCTTTGCCACCGCTAACTAAACCTTTACCTAAGTAATCGGGGTCAACAGATTTAAAATTTTGCATACGGGCATGTATTGATTTTGTACTTCTTGTTTTTTCCGTTAATTGCCCGCCTAACGAAATGTAAAGTTTTCTGAATAAATCTGATAACTCTTGTATTTCAGGTGCATTTGCGGGAATATATTTGTATTTTGACTTACTTTCTAGGTAAAGAGCCATAGATAATATTAATTCGTCATTAGTCCATAATTTTTTTTTCATTTAAAGCCGTATTATTTTGATTTTCAAGATATGCAGGTGTGAAATATGGTCGGATTAGCAGGATTTGAACCTGCGACCCCTTCACCCCCAGCGAAGTGCGCTACCAGACTGCGCCATAATCCGTACTATTTTTGGTTTAGTAGTTCATTTATCACATATAAAGTTTACTTTCAATAACAAGGTTATTGAATAATAAGAAATAATAGAAAATTTTTATGATTAAATCAGTTTAATAACATTTTCTGCGAAGCTTTCATCATCAAACAAGATTTGTTCAGCAACACCATCGCGGATAATCATTGCATATCTTTTTGATCGAATTCCAAGACCTATTTCACTTAAATCATCTTCTAGGCTGTATTTAGATGTAAAGCTTCCAGTGCCATCAGCAATTAATTTTAGGTTGCTAAGGTCATAGTTTTTACCCCAAGCTTCCATTACAAATTTATCGTTTACTGACAAGCAATAAATTCCTTTTACACCTTTTTCTAAAAAGTCTTTATAGTTTTCAATAAAACCAGGTAAATGTTTTGATGAACAAACCGGAGTAAATGCACCTGGGATAGCGAATATTACAACTGTTCCGTTGCTAATATTGGTTTCATTCCATTCGTTGTTTTCTAGGATAGTTAATTTTTCTTGTGCTATATTTTTACCGACTTGTGACATTTTTTGATTCCCTTCATAGTTTTAAATAAAATTCATATTATCAATTTTTACTTGTAAAATAAATTAAAAAAAATCCCCATATAAAAATATAGGGATTTATTTGATTTAATAATTATTTTAACTTAGAGCTAAAAGTTGAATTAAATTGTTGTACAACTTTTATAAATGTTGCTCGCTTAGAAATTTGTTTAAGTGTTGAGGCACCAACATATGTACAAGTAGAGCGAACTCCGCCTAATATATCTAGTATTGTTGCTTCTACACGGCCACGAAATGGAACTTCTACTGTGCGACCTTCACTTGAACGATATTGTGCAACACCGCCGGAATATTTATCCATTGCCGTATCAGAAGACATTCCGTAGAATTTCATAACTTTCTTTTCGTGTATTTTCGGTTTACTTGATTTTACCGTTCCGTCCTTATTAAATTCAACTTCTACTTCGTCGGTTGTGTAATAAGATGTTTCAATTTTACCGTTACATTCTTCGTGTCCGGCTAGCATACCGCCTAACATTACAAAGTCAGAACCACCAGCAAATGCTTTTGCTACATCACCAGGACAAGTACAGCCACCATCACTACAAATTAAACCACCAAGGCCGTGTGCGGCATCGGCACATTCCATAATAGCGGATAATTGAGGCATACCTACACCTGTTTGAATTCGTGTAGTGCAAACTGAACCAGGGCCTATGCCGACTTTAATTATATCAGCCCCCCTTAGTATTAGTTCTTCGGTAATTTCGCAAGTTACAACATTACCAGCGATAATTGTTATATTCGGGTGTTTTTGATGAAATTTTGCAACCGCATCGCCAAATCTTTCTGTGTATCCGTTTGCCACATCAATACATACAAATTTTACTGTTTCTTGTGAAACTTTCGCATAGAATTCATCCCATTTTTTAAAATCTTTTTCTACAATACCCATTGAATATGCTACATATTGAGTATCTGTGTCGGGTGAATTGAAAAATTCAGCAAGTTCATCAACAGTGTAATGTTTGTGTAAACAAGTCATTACTTTGTGTTTTGCAAGTTCGCGTTGCATTTCCATTGTACCGGTTGTATCCATATTTGCCGACATAATGGGAATTCCAGTCCAAGAATTGCCAGAATTTTTAAATTTAAATGTTCTCATTAAATCAACTTCACTGCGTGAATTTAGCGTAGAGCGCTTAGGCCTTAGCAGTACACTTTTGAAATCAAATTTGTCATCTGGAATAATTTGCATTGTTTTTCCTTAGCTATCATTTATTAAAATATATTTATTTTGCAAGGAAACAATATTGATGTTTATCTTGCGAATAATAATAGTACATTTTACCGTGCACAGTCAAGGAAAAAATTATCTATAAACAAGGAGTTAGGAAATGAGAAGGGGGTTTAAGTGAATCATTTAAGTTAAAAAACAGAAAACCCTACTAAATAGTAGGGCTTTTTGTAAAATTATAGATGATTAAAATTATTTTCTATATAATCTTGCATCTAGTTTTTCAGCTAAAATACCACCAACTATTTGAGAAATAGCGATGATAAGAAGTACATATAATGAACCACCATTGAAGAACTGAGCAATTGTAAGAGATGTATTAATCATAAATCCAAGTGGTATCAACACAACATGTGCAAGTGCTACACCAAGTGCAATTGTCATTTTGTTACGCATGCAACCAAAAAGAGCTATCAATAATACAGCCGATGCTATTAATTCAACAATCCAAGTATTTTTTCCAATAGTTCCACCCATTATATCACCCATTTGTAAAATCTCGTTATCAGAGAACATATTTACTAGAGCAATTGCTAGTACAGCACCAACAACTTGTGCTATTGAATACTTTATAGCATCCATAAAAGAAATTAGCTTTCTTGACCACATAGCCATTGTAATTGAGATGTTAAAATGTCCACCTGAAATGTTACCGAATGCGATTATAGATATAGCAAGTATACTTGCGATTGCGAACGCATCACCATTACTAAGTATAGCAGTGAAGGCTAGTAATCCAGTCCCCAGTGCTTCAACGATTAATTTTTTCATAATTTATTACCTTTCGAATTATTTAAGTATTTAAAAAACTACCTCAATTAACATAATGTATTTTTAATTTTGATTTGTCAACAATTTTAAAATTTTAAAATCTTTGGTGGTAATTTTATTAGTAATTATGTCGATAATTATTTGGGCTGTGTATGGTGCATTTATGTATCCCCTTGAACCCATTCCACAAACACAAATTGTTTTTTCATTTATTTGTTTTATAGTTGGAATACGGTATTTTGTATTACACCTATACCCGTGACGCATTGAAATGCCTTTATCTACGGCGATTAAGTTTTTTGTTTTATCAATAATTTGTTTTTTGTCATTTTGTGTAGGTTGATAGGTTGATACTTTTTCAACTCTTGTAAAACTTGAACCTATTAAACACATATTTAGCTTCTTTGAATTAATATAATAACCATTTTGACTTTCTGCCTTATCACTATTTATAGTTGAATCGGTTATGCCAATAACTCCACGGTTAATAGAATAGTTTATATCTACTATTTTATTTGTTTCTGCTCCTGTACATATAAATATTAAATCTTCTTTTAAATCGTTTGGTGATTTTATTTTAGATTTTATAAAATTTATATTTTTTGCTAGTTTATTTTTTAATTTATTTGTGTCGATTGCTCCACCTGTTGGTAGAAAAACAGAGTCATTTTCGTATGAAATATGTTTAGATTCAATTTTTTGAATCTTTTCCCATGATTTTAATCTTTCGCTATCGATTCTTTCACTTGTATGTTTTAATAATCCTTTAACTGCAAAGCAATCTTTTTTATTGTAATATTCAACAGAGTATAAGTATGCATTTCGGTTGAAAATTCCCTCGCCATTATTTGTGTTGTAAAATCTTGGGTCAAGTATTGCAAGTGGGTTACCGCTGGCTCCTGTCATTATTCCTGTATGATCATATAAATTTACACTATAACCTTTTTGTTGTAATTTATCTGCTATTGTTAATCCTGTTATTCCGCCACCAACTATTGCAACAGATTGTATATTATCATTAATGTGTAGTACAGATTTGCGGGCTATCATACACTCTCTTTTTTTTGCAAATCCGGTTCTTTTTTCGACAAAAAAATTACTTTCTTCTAGTGCTTTTCTGACATTTGAGGATGCGGAAAAAGTAGTTATGATTCCATTTTTGTTTAATATTTTATAACAACTATCAAATAGATTTTTTTCCCACATATCTGGATTTTTACTAGGTGAGAAGCCGTCAAGGTATATTACATCAATATTATTTTTTATTTTCGTTATACAATTTTTTATATCATCAAAGTACAGTATTAATGTTGCCCCGAATATATTTATTTCGTATTTACCTTGATTTATATCTGGATAGTTATTTATTAATTCGTTAGCGTATTGTTTTAGATAACTAGGTAAAAAATTATATATTTTTATTAATTCTTTTTTGATTATAGGGTGTTTTTCAATACTTATAAATGTTAGATTTGTTGGGTTTTTTTGAAATTTATATAATGTTAATAAAAAATTTAGACCCGTACCAAAACCAAACTCTAATACAGTTGTTGGCTGTTCTTGGAAGTTTGATGGTTCAATGAATATGTAATTACTTTCGTTTATGCCTTTTTCAGGAATAAAATAAATATCGTCAAATTGATTCGAGCGGATATTTCCATTTTCATAGATTGTTATATCCGCAGGTTTAATTTTCATATTTTAATTTGATACTACTTTGTATTTATTTTCTAAGTAATTAAACATTCTTGTAATAACAAAATTTATTAACAAGTATATTGAACCTGCAATAAAAATCAATTCGTACACTGCATAAGTTTCTGAACGAATTTTATTCATTGTGCCTGTTATTTCCATAATCGTAATTATTGATGCAAGCGAAGAACCCTTTACCATTAATATTACTTCGTTTGAATAAGCAGGTAGAGCTTGCCTTATTGCTTGTGGCAATATAATTTTAACCATTGATTGATAATAAGATAGCCCTAGTGAATATGAACTTTCAAATTGTCCTTTTGGAATTGAAAGAATCGCTCCCCTTAATATCTCGGCCGTGTATCCGGCGGTGTTAAACATAAGTGCGGATACGGCATACCAATATGGTTCGCTTATTATATCCCAAAATATTGATTGCTTTACATTTTCTTGCATAGATAGCCAATATCCAAACCCAAAATACATTAGATATATCTGTATTAATAAAGGAGTGCCACGAAAATAATATATATAAGAATTGGCAAAAAATCTTACCAACATTAATTTTGATAAACTCATTGCTACAATAAATATAGCCATAATAAAACCAATTGATAACGACAGCGTTACCAAGCTTAAAGTTGTCGGTACTGCTTTTAATATTTCAAAAGTTGAATTTATAAATAGTTCTAGTTCCATTATCTTACCATTGACCTGTTATATTTTTTCTCAATTATTTTTTGTATTTTAGTCGATACACTTGTTAAGAACAAGAATATACAAGCTGCAACAATAAAGAACAGAAAAGGCTCGCGTTCTGAATTTGTTGCTACTCTTGATATACGCATAATTTCAGCTAGTCCTGTTACTGAAATAAGAGCCGTATCCTTTAATGTTAATTGCCAGATATTACCCAGTGACGGAATTGCAATACGGATTGCCTGAGGTAAAGTAATTTTATCAAATATTTTGTCTTTACTTAAACATAATGATAAACCAGCTTCCATTTGCCCTTTATGAACTGATTTTATGCTTCCGCGGAATACTTCGGCTGAATAGCTAGCAGATATAAAACCAATTGCAAGAACACCTATTAAAAACGGTGGTAAATTAATAAATCCATCGTATCCAAAAACACTAGCAATTTGTGTTATTATGTTTTCACCACCGAAAAACAATAAATATATCACTAGTAGTTCAGGAATTCCGCGAACAACAGTTGTATACCCATCTAAGGATATTTTAACTATTTTGTTAGAATATAATTTCCCCATTGCAATGTACAGTCCAAGTACCAAGCCCAGAGCATAACTACACACAGCAAGTGCAATAGTAACAAGTGATGCAAAAAATATTTCATCACCCCAACCATTATTTCCCCAATATAATAATTCCATCTTTTAATAATTCCTATCAACGAAAAAGGCGCAAACGATATTTTACGCCTTGTTTTTATATCATAAGTTATTTATTAACGCAATGATGCATCGTACCCAAACCATTTTGTAGCAAGATCAGATAGTGAGCCATCAGCACTCATTTCATCTAATACTCTATTTAATTCAGATAATAATTCAGTTCTACCTTTTTTGACACCGATGCCAATACCTTCACCAAACAAAGGATCATCTTTACTAGTTAGAATTGGTGAAACTATTTTAATATCTTCGTTTCCTTTTTGTAAAGCAGTCCATACAGAAGTATCATTCATACCTGCATCAATACGGCCGTTTAATAAATCAATATTTAATTCTTCTTGTGTGCCGTATGAACGAATAATCGTGTTTTTCAATGTTTTATCAGCCCATTTTGCAGAGATTGTTCCTGTTTGAACACCTAGTTTTTTGCCTTCAAGTTTTTTTAATAACTCTTCTACAGAATTGGACTTTTCAAGTGATAATGAACCAACAGCCACACCTGTATCAGCATATCCACGAGTGAAATTAATTTTCTTTTTTCTTTCTTCTGTGATAGTTATACCCGCCATTATAACATCGTATTTATTATTAAGTAGTGCCGGTATAATTCCGTCCCAGTCTTGTTTTATAAATTTACATTTACGATTAATTTTTTCACAAATTATATTGGCAAGCTCGACTTCAAAACCAATTACATTACCACTAGGATCGATTCCACCCCAAGGTATATAGGCTCCTTCTACACCAACTCGTAATACTTCATCTGAACTTTTCTTGTTAAACTGAATTATTGTCAATATTGCAATAATTATTATCGTTAAAAAACCAATTTTTTTCATTATCTACTCCTCAAATTTGTTATTTTTAAATTATTTCGCATAATAAAAATTATAATAAAAATATGTCTTTTACAACAATATATTTTAATAAAATTAATATTTAACTATTTTAAGGCTATTAATAATGGTGTGTGATCCGATGCTTTTTCCTTGCCTCTTGGTTTTGTATCAACCCAACAATTTGTGGTTTTGTCCAAAGCATTACCATTTAATAAAAAGAAATCTATCCTTATTCCGTTATTTTTTGACCAAGCTCCTCTTTGATAATCCCAGAATGTAAATGCTTGTTTTTTATTTGGGTTAAGTGCATTAAATGCATCGTATAAGCCAAGGTTTTGGTATGCTTTAAATCTTGCTCGGACTTGATTACTTGCAGCGGCATCATCAACCCAATCATCTGGATCTAGGCAGTCATCATCAGTTGGTATTACATTCCAATCTCCACCAATTAATAAAGGTTTTGCTGAATTTAATAATTTATTTTTTATGTGTTTACCTAATCTATCCATCCATTTTAATTTATATTCATACTTTTCTTTACCTATTGGGTTTCCATTTGGTAAATATAAATTGCAAACATTAATGCCTTTTATTGTGCATTCCATATATCTTGATTGTTCATCACTATCATCACCAGGTAATCCTTTGACTACTTTTTCTATTTTATGTTTTGAAAGAACAGCCACTCCGTTATATGCTTTTTGTCCATATACAGATGCTTCATACCCGATAGATTTTAATTTTTCATGTGGAAATTGTTCATCTTGACACTTTAATTCTTGCAATAAAACTATATCAGGTTGTTCGGTATTTAACCAATCACACAAGTTTTCAATTCTTGCTCTTACGGAATTAATATTAAATGTAGCTATCTTCATATTTGCCCTTATTATTTTTTCATACAGAAAATGATGTTCCACAACCACAACTTGATTTAGCATTCGGATTATTGATTGTAAAATATTGCCCAGTTAATGAATTAATAAAATCCACTTCACCATTATTTATAAATTCTAGGCTTTTTTTATCAATAGCAACCGTTATTTCATCTATTTTGATTGTGAAATCTTTTTCCTTATCAAATTTTTTATCAATATCAAATTTATATTGAAACCCAGAACAACCTCCACCGGAAACAATTATTCTAAAAACTTTATTTTTTTCTTCTGCAAATATCTTTTTTAAGCGATTAATTGCATCATTAGTTATTGTAAGTTTATATTCAATATTGTTATTTGAATTATCTTCTTCTATAAATGGATTATTCATAATTAATATAAATACTTCTTATTAAATTATAATTCAAGTATAAAAACCTTGTTTTTTGGTATAATTTGTCGTAAAAATAATTATGCAAAAAATATCTAAATATGGCATTTCCCCAACAGATAGTAAGGGCAGATTACACAAAGAAAGTTCACGCCCTGATGTAAGATCTTGCTTTGCTCGCGATAGAGATCGAATTTTACACAGTGAAGCTTTTCGCAGGTTAAAAGGTAAAACACAGGTTTTTGTTTCAACGACCAAAGACCACCATAGAACAAGATTAACCCATTCATTAGAAGTTTCTCAGATTGCACGAACGATTGCACGAACTTTAATGGTTAACGAAGATCTAACAGAAACAATCGCATTGGCTCACGATTTAGGACATCCACCATACGGACACACCGGCGAAGAAGCATTGATTGAATGTATGAGCGAATACGGAGGTTTTGAACACAACGAACAAAGTTTTAGAATTGTAACAAGTATTGAAAAGCGTTACCCATTATTTGATGGGTTAAATCTTACTTGGGAAAGTTTAGAAGGTATATTAAAACATAATGGACCTGTGGATAAAGTTTCCGATTATATTAGAGAATTTAACAACAACTACGATTTAAAAATAAATACTTATGCATCTTTGGAAGCTCAAATTGCTTCGATTTCAGATGATGTAGCATATAATCATCACGACATAGAAGATTCTGTAAGGGCGGGTTTAGTAAGTATTGATGATTTGCACAACATTAAACCTATTGGTCAAGTTTTCGATGATGTAAAAAAAGAGTATGGTAGAGTTAATGACAAAATATTACTTGCCGAAGCATTGCGTAGATTGATGTCAAAAATGATTATAGATATTGTTGAGACAACTAAAAAGAATTTGTCGGAGATTAATCCATCTTGCCCACAAGACATTAGAAATTGGAATAATCAAACTGTTTGTATGAGTAAAGATATGGCTAAATATAAAAAAATAATAAGAAAATTTTTATTCGATAATGTTTATCTTACAGAATCAATGAATATTAAACGAGATGAAAGTAAAGAAAAGGTAAAGACATTGTTTGCATATTATATGAAAAATCCGGAAAGTATGAACTTACCAGAAAAAACTAATATGTTGTTGTCAAATTCCCTTAGTGTTGATACAACAGAAAAAGAAAAAGCAAGATTTGTTGCTGATTATGTTGCCGGTATGACAGACCAATACGCAGATATTCAGTATACGAACATAAAAAAAGTATATAAGATATAATAAGGAATAATAATGAATATTTTTAAAATTATTCGTACCGAACTAGAAACTGTATTATCTAGTATAGAGTCAGAAAAAGGATATAATTTTGACACGAAAAACATAACAGTTGAACCGCCTCGTGATGAAAAACACGGCTGTATGTCAACAAATTCGGCTATGGTTTTATCTAGGCAGGCAGGCATAAATCCAAGAAATTTGGCTGAAATGATTGTTAAAAAGTTACAAAAATCCGATTTTGTTGCTAGTGCTGAAATAGCAGGGCCTGGGTTTATAAACATTAGATTAAATAAAAATATTTGGTTTGATGTTCTAAGTTCGATTTTATCACAACCTAAAAAGTATGGTGATAGTGAAATTGGCAAAGGTGAAAAAATCAATATTGAATATGTATCAGCAAATCCAACAGGACCGCTTCATATCGGACACGCTCGCGGTGCAGTAGTTGGTGATGTATTAGCATCACTGCTTCAAAAATGTGGTTATGATATAATGCGTGAATATTATATTAATGATGCTGGTGTTCAAGTTGATGTTTTAGCAAAATCAGCTTTTTTACGATATTTGGAAGCATTGGGCGAAAAAATAGAAATCCCCGAAGGTTTGTATCCAGGTGAATATTTAATTGATGTTGGTGTTGCTTTAAAAGAAAAATACGGCGATGAACTACGCGCTAAAAACGAAGCTGATTATTTACCTGTTGTAAAAGATTTTACAATTAATGCAATGATGACAACAATTAAAGATGACCTTGCTTTGTTAGGTGTTAAACACGATATTTTTACATCTGAGAAGAAACTAGTTGAAAGTGGTGCGGTTGAAAAAACTATCGATAATTTAAAACAAAATGGTTTTGTATACGAAGGTGTTCTAACCCCGCCAAAAGGACAATTGCCAGATGATTGGGAACAGCGAGAACAGACATTATTTAAATCAACAAAATTTGGTGATGATATTGATAGACCACTGAAAAAAAGCGATGGCTCTAATACTTATTTTGCCTCTGATATAGCATATCACCTAGATAAATATAATAGGGGTGGTGTTAAACAAATTGATGTATTAGGTGCAGACCACGGCGGTTATGTTAAACGAATGAAGGGTGCATTAAATGCTGTTACTAATGGCAAAGGCACACTAGATGTTCAATTATGCCAGTTAGTAAAATTAATGGATAACGGCGAAGTATTAAAAATGTCGAAAAGGGCAGGAACATTTGTAACATTGAAAGATTTAATAAAAGATGTTGGTTCTGATGTTGTAAGATTCTTTATGATGATGCGAAAAACCGATGCACCGCTTGATTTTGATTTAACCAAGGTAAAAGAACAATCAAAAGATAATCCGATATTCTATATACAATATGCACACGCTAGGTGTTGTTCTGTATTGCGAAGCGCACAAGAAAGCAACATAGATTATAATAATGCTAATCTAAAATTACTAGATAATGATGATTTTATATCAGTAATAAAAGAGTTATCTCAATATCCAAGAATTTTAGAAAGTTCTGCAATAAATAGGGAACCGCACCGAGTTGCATTTTATTTAGTTAGCCTAGCTGGTGCATTTCACGAACTTTGGTCAAAAGGTAGTGGTGATGAAAAACTAAGATTTATTCAAGAAAATAAGATAGATGAAACTAAAGCCTGTCTTGCTCTTGTATATTGTGTAAAGGAAGTAATCGCAAATGGGCTTGCTATATTTTCTATTCAGGCAAAAAATAAATTATAAAGGGGTAATGCTATGACTGATAATAAAAACGACAATTGGTTTGAAGATTTAAATGATGATAAAGATGAAATGGGTGAATTTGATAACAATAATTTTTTAAATTCGAACAAAGAAAATGTTGATAGTTACAGTCAAGCCGAAATATTAGAAAGTGATACTATGAATGGTGATATTAATAACAAAATAACTCGATCCGATAATAATTATTATAGCTCAGTTTTCAAATATTTATTGTTTGCTGTATCATTAGGTTCACTTTTGGGCGTGCTATATATCTATTTATTCACTGATTCAAATAATAATCAACAAGTCTTGGATATTACGCAATCACAACCTTTGAAGCAAGAACCGATTGATCCACAGGGAATGGAAATTAAAAATCTCGACAAAGAAGTTTACAATATTTTGAATGATGGCAAACAGGAACAAAAAGTAGAAAGATTACTTCCTATTCCAGAAAAGCCAATAATCAGCAAAAGCCAAGTTGAAGTTGCTAAAACTGTACAGCCTAAAAAAATAGAAAATAAAAAATATGAAGTAAGGGTGGAAAAGCTAAAAAAAGAAACATTAGCAAAACCAGAACAAGTTAAAAAAACTAGATTTAAAAAACAAGTTTCGCCGATTAAAACAAGCTCTTGGAAAGTTCAGGTTGCCTCTGTTAGTAGTCAAACCCAAGCAAAAACGACATATAAAAAACTTGTTAAAAAATATTCTTTACCTGCAAAATATCAATTACACATAGAAAAAGTTATTATAAAAGGTAAAAATTACCATCGTGTTCAATTGAAAGGTTTTAGTAATAAAGCTAAGGCGTTTAATGCATGTAATATTATAAAGTCTAAGGGTGGAAATTGCTTAGTAAAAAGATAATTTAATATAAAAACAAAAGATTTGGGAGTCGGGTAAAGATGGTGAAACAAGAAAAATCAATAAAATCTGTAATATTTGGTGTTAAAGGCACTGTATTATCACAACAAGAAAAAGATTTTTTTAGTAAAATAAATCCATTGGGTTTTATTATATTCGCTAGAAATGTTGATAATCCTGATCAATTAAAATTATTAATAAAAGAACTTAAAAAATGTACACCTAGGAAAAAAACTTTAATATTGATAGATCAAGAAGGTGGCAGGGTACAGCGAATGACAAGCCCGCATTGGAAAAAATACCCACCACAAGAACCATTAGGTGATTTATATGAAAGTAATCCTGAACAAGCAAAAACAAAAGCTTTTGACATAGCCGGTGAAATAGCTAAGGATTTGACAGATGTTGGAATAAATGTAAATTGCTTACCTTTACTTGATGTGCCAATAGATGGATCGGACAAGATTATCGGTGACAGGGCATTTTCAACTAATCCCGATGTTGTTTCTGTGTTAGGTGAATGTCAGGCTAATGGGTTGTTATCACAAAAAGTATTACCTGTGATAAAACATATACCTGGACACGGTCGAGCAACTTGTGATAGTCATCTTGACTTGCCAATTGTTGATACAGATTTGGAAGAATTGAAAGGCTCTGATTTTAAACCATTTGTTTTTAACAATAAATATCCCCTTGCAATGACAGCTCATATAATTTTTAATGCGATTGATGAAAAAAATACAATAACACAATCAAAAAAAGGGATCTCATTTATTCGTGATTATATCGGTTTTAAGGGTTTAATAATGACTGATGATTTGTCAATGAAAGCCTTAAAAGGAAATTGTGCATATAAAACTAAATTATGTCTTGAAGCTGGTTGTGATGTTGTATTGCATTGTAATGGTGAAATGTCTGAAATGATTGAAGTTGCAACTGAAATAAAACCATTAAATGATGCTCAATTATTAAAATTATCAGCTATGGAAAAACTTATTTAATAGCCAAAAAAGCTCTGTTTCACTAAACGAGTATAAGTTTGTGTGCCAATAAAGTAAATGTTAATATAATCAAGGTTTTTTATTGTTGTTTTAAAATCCTCTTTATCATTATATTGACCTTTCCATATGATTTGGTTTGAATACTTTTGTTGTGTAATATCGTAATTTAAATATCCTCTTGTTCCGCTTAGAACAATGTGTTTTACATCACCGTATTTATTTAGTTTTTGAACTATATTATTAATATCTTTATCATCAGGCAAAGATAATAAAAATAATGTTTTTTGCTTAGATAATGATTGAATCAAATCTATGTCTAATGATTCAAAAGAAATAGCAGATTCAAAATAATAATTATGCTTTTTTGTTGCCGTATATCCAAAGCTAGCGGAATTTTTATTATTAAAATTATCAAATACATTCTTTATTTCTTGTGTTGATTTGTTTAATAACTTCGCAACAGCTGGTAATGCTAATTCACAATTGCTTTCATACCATTTAGGAAAACTTTTTATCTGTATTCTAGTATTAGAGTTAATTTTCTGTGCTTTATAATCTTTGTAATATGGTAATACAGTTTCACCAAGAACACAATAATCAGAATTATCACAGACAAATAATTTATGCTCAGCAATTTTCTCACAATTTGTTCCTAATTGCTTTGTGTGTTCAAGCAATATTGAGGTTACAATACTAATAAAAGCAGGAATTACCCCAACTTCATCATATTTTGCTCCGCGCCCTGTTTCTAGTATAAAATAATCAATATCCTGATTTTTCCACCAGTAAAAAGCAATCAAGACAAATAAACCGCTTGGAGATAAATAATCTAGTTCACCAAAAGATTTTTTTAATTCATCTAGCTCAGGTTTTAGTTGTAAAAATACTTTTTCAAATTCAGGTGTCGTTATAGGAATATTATTAACGCGCATACGATCGTTATGATATATTTCTTCTGGCGATATTAGCATAGCCACCTTTGCATTAGGTAAACTTGCTCTTATCATATTTTCACATATTCTCGCAGTTGTCCCTTTGCCTTTTGAGCCTGTTACTTTAATAATTTTTTTTGATTCTGGAATAATGCCAATCTTGTGCATTAAATTAACTAACAAATAAGGGTTGCGAATCTGACTATCATCTTTTTCTTTGATTTTATATTTTACAGACATAAAATCTTCGTAAATATAGTCAAGAATTTTTTGATACTTCATACCCTTATTTCTTATAATTTATACAGATATTACTCCCAAGGTAATACAATCCAAGTTTCTTGTGGAATTTCAATCATAAATATATCTGATTTTTTTCGCCCTTTTGGTTTTGCATAAACCGAAACATAATGTGCATTTGGATACTTTTTGCGGATAATATCAAATGTGTTTCCGGTATCAACTAAATCATCGACAATTAACCAACCTTCGCCACCATTATCAATCGATGTATCTTTTATTATATTTAAATCAGTTTGATTATCATCATCGTCATATGAAACAATACACATAGTATCAACAAGACGAATATTTAATTCCCTTGCTAATATGGCTGTTGGAACTAATCCTCCGCGAGTAACGCACAGTAAACCTTTGTATTTTCCTTGCTTATATTCATCTGTTTCTTTTATGCGATGACATAGTGCATTTGCGTGGTGTTCAAACTCTTCCCATTTTATCTTTAATTTATGTGATGACATATTTTATTTCCTTTTATATTTCAATCTACACAGTGTTGAGAGATATTTATATTGGAAAAAACACAAAAGAACAATATTTTTTTTAATTTTTCACAAAATAAATAAATAATAGCTTGCTTTATCGTGGCATATTTTGTATAAGACAATTTATGTTTTGTTCGCTGTGCGGGTGTGGCGGAACTGGTAGACGCGCAGGGTTTAGGTTCCTGTGAGGAAACTCGTGGAGGTTCAAGTCCTCTCACCCGCACCATTATTAAATTTTTTATAGAATGGGTTATATATTACAATGAAAATTTCAGAAATTAAAAAAGATTCGACTTTGGCACAATATTCTGTGTCAATTCCAGCTAAAACCATTTCATCAGATATCGATAGTAAATTATCTGAATATGGTGAAAAAGCAGATATACCAGGCTTCCGCAAAGGTAAAGCTCCAAAATCTGTATTACAAAAAAAATTCGGTGAAAACGCTTTCGGAGAGGTTGTTAATAGCCAAATCCAAAATTCAGTAGAAAAAATAGTAAAAGATAACTCAATAAGACCTGCTATTCAACCGACAATTGATGTTAAAAATGCTGATGTTGATAAAGACCTAGAATTCTCAGTTGAATTCGTATTGATGCCTCAAATCAAAATGATGGATTTATCAAAAATCAAAATTGAAACTATTAAAGCAAATGTTTCTGACAAAGAAGTTGACGAAGCACTAGTAGGATTGGCAAAAGACTTCCGCGATAGCAAAAAAGTTGAGCGTGAAGCGAAAAAAGGTGACTTAGTTGTAATCGATTTCTTGGGTAAAGTTGATGATGTTGCCTTTGAAGGTGGTGCTGGTAATGACCATAACCTTGAATTAGGTTCAAATTCATTTATCCCTGGTTTTGAAGATCAATTAGTCGGTACAAAAGCTGGTGATAGCAAAGATGTTAATGTGAAATTCCCAGATGAATACCACGCACCTAACTTAGCTGGCAAAGATGCTGTGTTTGAGTGTAAAGTGAAAGAAGTAAAAGAATTCGTTGAGACAAAAATTGACGATGAAATGGCTAAAAAAGTTGGCTTAAAAGATTTAGCAGAATTAAAAGAAAATGTTAAAAAACAACTTAGCTCTAAATTCGATGGTTCTACTCGCAACTTAGTTAAAAAAGATTTAATGAATCAGTTAGATGCAGGCCATAAATTTGATGTACCTAGTATTATTGTTGAACAAGAATTTGATGAAATTTGGAAATCAGTTAAACAATCAAAAGAAGAAGGTAAGCTAGAAGACGAAGATGCTAATAAATCTGATAAAGAACTAGAAAAAGAATACAAAGAAATTGCTCTGCGTCGTGTTCGCCTAGGTTTATTATTGACAGAAATAGCAAGTGAATTAAAAGTTGAAGTAACTCAAGATGACATTAACCGTGCAGTAATGAGCGAAGCTCAAAGATATCCAGGTCAGGAAATGCAGGTTTTTGAATACTATCAGAAAAACCCACAAGTATTAGAGCAATTAAGAGCTCCTATCTTAGAGGAAAAAGTTATTGATATGATTCTTGAAAAAGCTGATACGAAAGAAAAATTAATGGATTCTAAAGACATTGAAAAAATGTTGAATGATGAAAATGATAGCTCTGATAAAAAGAAGCCTTCTAAGAAAACAAAGGCTAAAAAGGCATCGGCTAAGAAGTCTTAAAATAATTAATTTAAAATATTTTAATTTAAAAGAGAGTGTATATTTTATTTTTTACACTCTCTTTTTTATTTATATAAAATAAATATAAGTTAAAGCCTTGAAAAATAAGAAAAAGAGCCTATTTTAAAAAGTAAGCTTGCATATTTATATGTATTTGAGATAGTATAATATTAATTATGTGTGATAAAAAAATATAAAGTGATAGGAATAACGATGAACGATTATTTAGATGTTTATAACAACACCTTAGTTCCAATGGTAATTGAACAAACAACTCGAGGGGAACGCTCATTTGATATTTATTCCCGTTTATTAAAAGAACGAATTATATTTTTAACTGGTGGAGTTAATGATCAAACCGCTAGTTTAATTTGTGCTCAATTATTATTCCTAGAAGCTGAAGATCCAGAAAAAGATATCTGTTTTTATATAAATTCTCCTGGTGGAGTTGTTACTTCTGGTTTATCAATATATGACACAATGCAATACATTAAAAATGATATTTCAACTATTTGTCTAGGGCAAGCTGCATCAATGGGATCATTCTTATTAATGGCTGGCACTAAGGGCAAAAGATACTCATTACCTAATTCTCGTATTATGATTCACCAACCTAGTGGTGGGGCGCAAGGGCAAGCTTCTGACATTGAAATTCAAGCACAAGAAATATTAAGATTGAAAAAAATGCTTAATAAAGCTTATGAAACTCACACAGGAAAAAGCCTTTCTGAAATTGAAAAAGCTATGGATCGAGATAATTTTATGTCGCCTAAGGAAGCTAAATCCTTTGGCTTAATTGATAATATAGTATCTAGCCGTAATGATATAAAGGTTAAAGAATAGAGGTTATTATGTCTGACGATAAAACAACAACAGATGGCGATCAAAAACTACATTGTAGTTTCTGTGGCAAGACTAAGGCTGAGGCAAAAAAGCTTATTGCAGGTCAAGGTGTTCATATATGCGATGAATGTGTTGAACTATGTGTTGAAATAATTTCTGATTTAAAAGGTGAAGAAAAATTAATTGATTCTTTTGGCAAGGAAATACCTTCTCCTAGTACTATTTGCAAAATATTAGATGATTATGTAATTGGACAGTCAAATGCCAAGAAAGTTCTTTCTGTTGCCGTTCATAATCATTATAAAAGATTGATATCCGACCAAAAAGAAGATGATGTTGAATTATCAAAATCAAACATATTAATGCTTGGCCCTACTGGTTGTGGCAAGACATTACTTGCTCAAACACTAGCACGAATACTTGATGTTCCTTTCTGTATTGCTGATGCAACTACCCTTACAGAAGCTGGTTATGTTGGTGAAGATGTAGAAAATGTAGTTTTAAAATTACTTCAAAATTGTGACTATGATGTTGAAAAAGCTCAAAGAGGTATAATTTATATTGATGAAATCGATAAAATTACTCGTAAAAGCGAAAACCCATCTATTACTCGCGATGTCTCAGGTGAAGGTGTGCAACAGGCTCTTTTAAAATTAATGGAAGGCACAGTTGCATCTGTTCCACCACAAGGTGGACGCAAACACCCTCAACAAGAATTTTTGAATGTCGATACTACTAATATCTTATTTATTTGCGGTGGTGCATTTGCCGGCATTGATAGAATAATATCAAAACGCGGTAAGGAAAGCTCTATAGGTTTTAGTGCTGATGTATACGGCAAGGATAAACGAGAAGTAGGTGAAATAATCCAAGATATTGAACCAGAGGATTTAGTAAACTACGGTTTAATTCCAGAATTTGTAGGTCGTTTGCCAATGATTGCAACTTTACAAGACTTGGATATTGATGCTTTGGTTAGAATTCTTACAGAACCTAAAAATTCACTTGTTAAGCAATTCACAAAATTATTCAAAATGGAAAAAGTCGAACTAGAATTTAAAGAGCAAGCACTAGCAGAAGTTGCTAAAAAAGCAATTAAACGAAAAACTGGTGCAAGAGGTCTTCGTTCTATCCTTGAAAAAATATTACTTGAAACAATGTACGAACTACCTGACGAAGAAGGGGTGGAAAGAGTTGTCATTGATGGCGATGTTGTTAATTGTAATAACAATCCTATCTATATTCATAGTGATGGAAAAAAATCTAAATCTAAATCTAATAGTGAAGATAAAAAATCATTAAAAAACAGTAAAACAAAAACAGCTTAATAGCTTAATAAATTTAATAGAGGAAAAAAGTATGGAAGTGCTGAAAGAAAACCTATCTTCTTATCCAGTTATACCTTTAAGAGACATAGTGGTATTTCCAGGTATAGTCGTGTCTTTCTTTGTTGGGCGAGAAAAATCAATCAATGCACTTGAAAGTGTTATGGAAGAAAACCAAAGAGTTTTATTATTAACACAAAAAAATGCTGAAATTGAAACTCCCAATGCAGATGATTTATACCATATCGGTGTTGTTGCAGAAGTAAAACAATTATTGAAATTACCTGATGGTACTGTAAAAGTATTGGTTGAAGGTATCCGCCGTGTTCAAACAAAAGGTTTATCAGATTTATCTGGCGCTTTCCATTCATCTGTTATTGATATAGAAGATATAATTGATGAATCTGATGTCAATTTATTGGTTTCTGCATTAATTGAAAAATTTAAAGAGTATGCCAAATATAATACATCTGTTACAGCTGATATTTTAAATCAATTAAATGTTATCAATGGCGGACTAGAATTATTAGAATTTCTAGTGCAAAACATTAATATAGATATAGAAAAAAAACAAGAACTACTAGAAGAGAAAAATCTTTCCACTCGCCTAGAAATATTGTTTGCAAGTATTCAATCTGAAATAGATACTATTTTAACTGAAAGGAAAATCCGTGAAAGAGTTAAGACTCAAATGGATAAAAACCAACGAGAATATTATTTAAATGAACAAATAAAAGCAATCAATAAAGAATTGGGCGATGACTTATCAAGTGAAATTGACGAATACAGAGAAAAGATATCAAATATTCGTATAAGTAAAGAAGCAAAAGATAAAGTAGAAACCGAGCTAAAGAAATTAAAATCTATGCCTCCTATCTCATCTGAATCATCAGTTGTTAGAAACTTTATCGACTGGTTAATTGATGTTCCTTGGAAAAAACAAACTAGAATTAATATTGATTTGAAAAAAGCTCAGGAAATTCTTGATAGTGAACACTATGGATTAGAAAAGGTAAAAGAACGAATTCTTGATTATCTTGCTGTTAGTATTCGTACTAAAAAGGTAAAAGGGCCTATTCTTTGTTTAGTTGGACCACCAGGTGTTGGTAAAACCTCCCTAGGTGAAAGTATAGCCAAGGCTTGTGGTCGTAAATTTGTAAGAATAAGCTTAGGCGGAGTAAGAGACGAAGCCGAAATTCGCGGGCATCGTCGTACATATGTCGGTGCTATGCCAGGTAAAATAATTCAAGGAATGAAAAAAGCAGGTTATTCAAACCCTATGTTCTTACTTGATGAGATTGATAAAATGGGTTCTGATCATAGGGGTGATCCGTCTTCTGCATTACTTGAAGTTCTTGATCCATCACAAAACAAAAACTTTGTTGATCATTACCTAGAAGTCGATTACGATTTGTCTAATGTAATATTTATTACAACAGCAAACTCATATAATATGCCAGAACCGTTGAAAGATAGAATGGAAATTATTAATCTTTCAGGATATACAGAAGATGAAAAACTTGAAATATCGAAAAGACATCTTATTCCAAGAGCTATAAACGATAATGGTTTAAAAAAAGGCGAGATAGAAATAAAAGACGAAGCATTAATATCATTAATTCGTAACTATACTCGTGAAGCAGGTGTGCGCAAGCTAGAACAAGAAATTCAAAAAATATGTCGCAAATCACTAAGGCAGATTATGGAAAGCACGGATAATATTAAAAAGATTACAGTATCAAATAAAAATATAGCTGACTTTTCAGGTGTTGCTAAATTTTCTTATGGTGAAACCGAAGATAAAGATGCTATTGGTATGGTAAATGGTCTTGCTTGGACTTCAGTCGGGGGTGATATATTACATATTGAAACTGCACTAGTCCCAGGAACCGGTAAAATCCAAAGAACTGGTAAATTAGGTGATGTTATGTTGGAATCTATTTCTGCGGCCGAAACATATATTCGCTCTCGTGCGTCTGAACTTGGTATATTGCCAGGAGTTTACAAAAAACGCGACATTCACATTCACGTTCCAGAAGGAGCAACACCTAAGGACGGACCATCAGCAGGAATAGCTATGGTAAGTGCAATTGTTTCGGCTTTAACTGATAACCCTATTCGTAAAGATGTGGCAATGACAGGTGAGGTTACTTTACGAGGTAAAGTATTAGCCATAGGCGGATTAAAGGAAAAATTACTAGCAGCATACCGTAGTGGCATTAAAACTGTTATAATTCCACAAGAAAACGAAAAAGATCTATCTGAAATACCAGAAAATGCAAAACAAGGTCTAGAAATTATACCTGTTTCTGATGTGTCAGAAGTCTTGGAGATTGTACTGAAAAACAAGATAAAACCAGTCGAGTGGGAAAAAGAAGATTTGTCAAAATCTACTGCTGTTGAATCCGGTGATGCCCTTTCAAAATCATTCCAATAATAACTAACAATTATTTGCATATATTAGTGCTAAATATGGCTTTATAAGGGATCAATCGTATATATGATAATACTTAGTTATGTAATAATTTGTTGACATATCTCACTATTTATGTGTATTATTAAATGTAATCTTATTTTTATTGTAAGCTTTATAAATTTGTAAAATATATGGTAAAAATAGGTTTTTTTTTAACTTAGTGTAAAGGGAAATTAAAATGAATAAAAATGAATTAATTGAAGCTGTATCTTCTTCTACAGGTCTGGCTAAAACAGATTCTGGCAAGGCAGTTGATGCTGTTGTTGCAAGTATTACAAAAGCTTTAAAAACTGGTGGCGATGTTCGTTTAGTTGGTTTTGGTACGTTTTCTGTTGCTAACAGAAAAGCTACAACTGGTCGTAATCCACGTACAGGTGAAGCTATCCAAATTAAAGCTTCTAAACAGCCTAAATTTAAAGCTGGTAAAGTTTTAAAAGACGCTGTAAATTACTAATATAATTTTTAGTTTTATAAAAAGGAGGATTTGTTCCTCCTTTTTTTTTATTTCAATCCATTCTAATTTAATAAAAATCAATATAAGTGTTGACAAATATTTCTATAAAGTGTATTTAGTCCAAACAATAACTTTATTTTTTACATATTAATTTTTTATTATTGTGTCTAAAAATAGTTATTTTGATAGTAAAACCGCGGGATTTTTCCCCAATCGGACGAAAGTACAACGAAAAAATACGATAATGTATTACGTATGGTGTACTAGAATACGGCAGAATATTTTTCCGCGTGTTTAGTTAAAATTTGAATTAATAAACGGGCGAAGGAAACAATATGCCGACTATTAACCAACTTGTTCGCAAAGGGCGAAAAGATAAAGTAAAGAAAACAAAAGTACCACACCTAGAGGCTTGCCCTCAACGTCGTGGTGTTTGTACTCGTGTTTATACAACAACTCCAAAAAAACCTAATTCAGCACTTCGTAAAGTTGCTCGTGTAAGATTGACGAGTGGTTATGAAGTTACAAGTTATATTGGTGGTGAAGGACACAACTTGCAGGAACACTCTGTTGTGTTAGTACGCGGTGGTCGTGTAAAGGATTTACCGGGTGTTCGCTATCACACAGTTCGTGGTGCCTTGGATACTCAAGGTGTTTCTGATCGTCGTCAACGCCGTTCTAAATACGGTGCTAAAAGACCTAAGTAAAGATAAGAAGGGGTATTTATAATGTCTAGAAGACATAGAGCAGAAAAAAGAAAAATTTTACCAGATGCTAAATACGGTGATTTGGTAATTTCAAAGTTTATTAATGCTGTAATGCTTGCAGGTAACAAATCTCGTGCAGAACGAATTGTTTACGGTGCTTTTGATATTGTTGCAGGTAAAACTGGTAAAGAAGCGGTTGAATTCTTCCGCGATACATTAAATAACATCAAACCTGATTTAGAGGTTCGTTCTCGTCGTGTTGGTGGTGCTACTTATCAGGTTCCTGTTGAAGTTCGTGCTGAGCGAGCTCAAGCATTAGCTTTTCGTTGGTTGATAGAAGCTTCTCGTAAGAGATCTGAAAAGACAATGGTTGATAGATTGTCAGCTGAACTTATTGATGCTAGTGAATCTCGTGGTGCTTCTGTTAAGAAGCGCGAAGATACTCATAAAATGGCGGAAGCAAACCGTGCGTTTGCTCATTATCGCTGGTAATTTTTGAATAAGGAAATAATAAAAGATGGCTAAAACACCTATTGAAAAATATCGTAATATCGGAATTATGGCTCACATTGATGCAGGTAAGACTACAACAACTGAGCGAGTTCTATATTATACAGGTAAATCGTACAAAATTGGTGAAGTGCACGATGGTGCTGCAACTATGGACTGGATGGAGCAAGAGCAAGAAAGAGGTATTACTATTACATCTGCTGCTACTACTTGTTTCTGGAATGACCATAGAATTAATATCATTGATACTCCTGGTCACGTAGACTTTACTATTGAAGTTGAAAGAGCTTTAAGAGTTCTTGATGGTGCAGTTGCAGTTTTTGATGCCGTTTCTGGTGTTGAGCCTCAATCTGAAACTGTATGGCGTCAAGCTGATAAATATTCTGTTCCTCGTATGGCATTTGTTAACAAAATGGACAGAATGGGAGCTGATTTTTACAATTGTGTTAACATGATGGTTGACCGCTTAGGTGCTAACCCTATGGTTATGCAACTACCTATCGGTGCAGAATCTGATTTTGCAGGTGTTGTTGACTTGGTAAATAATAATGCTATCGTTTGGGGTGGTGAAGAATTAGGCGCTAAGTTTGATATAGTTGATATTCCTGATGATTTAAAATCTAAGGCAGAAGAATACCGTTCTAATTTAATTGAAATGGCTGTTGAGCAAGATGATGAAGCTATGGAAGCTTATCTAGAAGGTTCTGAGCCATCTATTGATAAATTAAAAGAATGTATTCGTAAGGGTGTTCTTACTGGTAGTTTTGTACCTGTTTTATGTGGTACAGCATTTAAAAACAAAGGTGTTCAGCCTTTACTAGATGCAGTTGTTGATTTCCTTCCTTCTCCTGTTGATATCGGCGAGATGAAGGGCTTAGAAGTTGATGGCGATGGCGAAGTTATTCGTAAACCGGATTCATCTGAACCATTTTCTGCTTTGGCATTTAAGATAATGAATGATCCGTTTGTAGGTTCTTTAACTTTCATTCGTGTTTATTCTGGTACATTAGAGTCTGGTTCTTATATTCAAAACTCTGTAAAAGGTGGTAAAGAACGAATAGGTCGTATGATGCTTATGCACGCAGCAGACCGAGAAGAAATAAAAGTTGCAACAGCTGGTGATATCGTTGCCGTTGCAGGGCTTAAAACTACAACTACTGGTGATACACTTTGTGATATGTCTAAACAAGTTGTGTTGGAAAGAATGGAATTTCCAGAGCCTGTAATTGAGATTGCTATCGAGCCAAAAACAAAAGCAGACCAAGAAAAAATGGGTATTGCTCTTAATCGCTTGGCAGCAGAAGATCCATCTTTCCGTATTAAATCCGACGAAGAGTCAGGTCAAACTTTAATTCGTGGTATGGGTGAACTACACCTTGAAATTATTGTTGATCGTATGCGTCGTGAATTTAATGTTGAATGTAGTGTTGGTCAGCCTCAGGTTGCTTATCGCGAGACTATCTCTAAACCAGCTACTATTGAATATACTCACAAAAAACAATCAGGTGGTTCTGGTCAGTTTGCGAAAATTGTTGTTGATTTTGAACCTCTAAAACCAGGTGAAGGTTTTGTGTTTGAAGAAACAATTGTCGGTGGTTCTGTTCCAAAAGAATATATACCTGGTGTTGAAAAAGGTTTGAATTCTGCGAAAGATAACGGCGCGATTGCAGGTTTCCCTGTAATTGATTTCAAAGCAGTTCTAAGGGACGGTAACTATCACGATGTGGATTCGTCTGTTATGGCATTTGAAATCGCTGCTCGTGCTGCTTTCCGTGAAATGCAAGAACAAGCTGGTGCTAAATTATTAGAGCCTGTTATGGCAGTAGAAATAGTTACACCAGAAGAATATATGGGTGATATTATCGGTGACTTAAATTCTCGTCGCGGACAAGTTTCATCTATGGATAATCGTGGTAATGCTCGTGTTGTTAATGCAATGGTGCCTCTTGCTGCGATGTTTGGGTATGTTAACACATTGCGCTCTCTATCTCAGGGTCGTGCGCAATATACGATGATATTTGATCATTATGATCAAGTTCCGCAAAACGTTGTTGATGATGTTAAAGCTAAATATGCATCTTAACAGTGTATGTATGGTTATAAGTTATATTAAATTTTAATTAAGGAGTAAAAATTATGAGTAAAGAAACTTTAGATCGTTCGAAGCAACATTTAAATGTTGGCACAATTGGTCACGTTGACCACGGTAAAACTACTTTAACTGCAGCTATCTCTAAGGTGTTAGCAGAAGAGAGTGGTAGCAATAAAGCAACTGCTTTTCAGGATATTGACAAAGCTCCTGAAGAGCGCGAGCGTGGTATAACAATTAATACTTCGCACATTGAGTATGAAACTGGTGATCGTCACTATGCTCACGTTGACTGTCCAGGTCACGCTGACTATGTAAAGAATATGATTACAGGTGCTGCTCAGATGGACGGAGCTATATTAGTTGTATGTGCATGTGATGGTCCTAAGCAACAGACTCGCGAGCATATTTTATTAGCTCGTCAAATAGGTGTTCCAAAGCTAGTTGTGTTTTTAAATAAAGTTGATCTAGCTGATCCAGAATTATTAGAATTGGTTGAAATGGAAGTTCAAGAATTATTAACTCAGAATGGATTTTCAGAGGATACACCTATAATAGCTGGTTCTGCTCTTGCAGCTTTAGAAGGTAGAGATCCAGAAATTGGTAAAGACAAAGTATTGGAACTAATGAAAACAGTTGATGAATACGTTGATGTTCCAGAGCGTGATACTGATAAACCTTTCTCTATGTCAATCGAAGGTGTACATACTATTAAAGGTCGCGGTACAGTAGTAACTGGTCGTATTGATTCTGGTAAATTGAAAATAGGTGAAGATGTTGAATTAGTAGGTTTTCGTGATACAGTGAAAACTACTTGTATAGGTATTGAGACGTTCCAGAAAAAATTACCTGATGGAGGACAAGCCGGTGACAATGTAGGTGTATTATTACGTGGTGTTGAATTTAAAGATGTTGATCGAGGTCAGGTATTATCTCAACCAGAAAAAATTAAAGCATATAATAGCTTTAAAGCTGAGGTTCTTGTTTTAACAAAAGAAGAAGGCGGACGTCATACACCGTTTTTCTCTAACTATTCTCCACAGTTTTTCTTTGGTACAACTGATGTTACCGGCTCAATAATTCTACCAAAAGATGTTGAAATGGTAATGCCAGGGGATAATTTAAACCTTGAAGTTAAATTGCAAAAACCTGTTGCAGTCGATGTAGGTAAAAGATTTACAATTCGTGAAGGTGGTAAGACAGTCGGCAAAGGTATGGTAACAGAGTTACCAGATTCAGAAAAAAAAAATAAATAAGGTTGTTTGAAAGGTTGGGGATTATTCCCCACCTTCTTTAGGAGTTATAAAAAAATGGAAAATCAAAACATTCGTATTCGTCTGAAAGCTTTTGATCATAGAGTTTTGGATCAAAGTACACAAGAAATTGTTGAAACTGCGAAGCGTACAGGTGCAGAGGTATTGGGACCTATTCCTTTACCAACTAGAATTGAGAATTTTACAGTTCTTCGTTCACCTCATGTAAACAAAAAATCTCGTGAACAGTTCGAAATGCGTACACATAAGCGTGTATTAGATATTGTATCTCCAACTGCACAAACAGTTGATGCATTAATGAAATTAGATCTCGCCGCTGGTGTAGATGTTGAGATTAAACTGTAAGGATAAAAGAAAATGCGTACAGGTTTAATTGCTAAAAAACTGGGAATGTCTCGTTTATTTAACGAAACGGGTCAACACGTGCCAGTAACAGTATTGCAAATAGATAATTTGCAGGTTGTAAATGTAAAAACAGTGGCTACTGATGGTTATAATGCCGTTCAGTTAGGTGCTGGAAATAAAAAGGTAAAGCATACAACAGCACCTATGCGTGGTGTTTTTGCTAAGTCTAAAATTGAGCCAAAATCTAAATTGGTTGAATTTCGTGTTGCAGAAGAAAATTTATTAAGTGTTGGTGACGAATTAAGTTCATCACATTTTGTAAAAGGACAAAAAGTTGATGTTGTTGGCATTAGTATTGGTAAAGGTTTTGCCGGTGCTATGAAAAGGCATAACTTTGGTGGACTAAGAGCTTCACACGGTGTGTCTATTTCACATCGTTCACACGGTTCTACGGGACAGTGTCAAGATCCAGGTAAAGTCTTCAAAGGCAAGAAAATGGCTGGTCATATGGGTGCTCATAGAACTACGGTTCAAAACCTAGAAGTCGTATCGATTGATGAAGAACGTGGATTAGTTTTTGTAAAAGGTGCGGTGCCAGGTTTTGCATCATCTTGGGTTCAAATTAAAGATGCTGTTAAATTAAATGCTATACCAGAAGGTGCTCCGTTACCAGCTGGTTTGAAGATAGCAAATTCAAATGATACATCAGATGAAAAACCTGTTGAAGAAATTGAAGCTAAAACACAAGAATCTACAGAAAGCTCTGCTAATGTTGATTCGGAAAATAAGGAATAATAACGATGAAAGCTAAAGTTATTACATTTGAGAATAAATCTGCTGGTGACATCACTCTTGCTGATTCAGTTTTCGGATTGCCAGTTCGTCGTGATATTTTAACACGAATGGTTAATTATCAATTGGCTAAACGCCGTTCTGGTACTCATAAAGTAAAAGGACGCTCAGAAATTGCTTTAACAGGTAAAAAGTGTGTTGCTCAAAAAGGTTCAGGTGGCGCTAGACACCACGCTCGTTCAGCAAATATATTTGTTGGCGGTGGTCGTGCATTTGGTCCTACACCTCGTTCATACGAGCACTCTTTGCCTAAAAAAGTTCGTGCTTTGGCTTTAAAAACAGCACTATCATCTAAACTTGCAGAAGGCAAGTTGGTAATAGTTGATGATGTTAAAGCTGAAAAAGTAAACACAAAAGATTTATCTAAACAATTACAAGAAATGAATTTGTCATCTGCTTTGATTGTTGGTGGTAATGAAATTGACAAAAACTTTGAACTAGCAGCAAGAAATATTATTAAGATTGATGTACTACCAGTACAAGGTGCAAATGTTTATGATATTTTGCGTCGCGAAACCTTAGTTTTATCTAAGTCTGCGGTTGAAACATTGGAGGCGAGGTTAAAATAATGAGCTGGAAATTTTTAAATAAGAAAACATTTTCTGAGGAAAGAATTCTTTGTGTAATTGATAAACCTGTTATCACAGAAAAATCAACATTAGGTGCACAAAATAATCAATACACTTTCCGTGTGGCTATGGATGCTAATAAGCTTGAAATTAAAGCCGCTGTCGAAAAGATGTTTGATGTAAAAGTTGAAAAAGTAAATACGCTAGTATCAAAAGGTAAAACTAAAAGATTCCGTGGTTTCGCAGGCAAGCGAAATGATTGGAAAAAAGCAGTTGTATCATTGGCTCAAGGTCAGTCAATTGATGTTGGCACAGGTGTATAAGGGGAATTATCATGGGATTAAAACACTATAAACCAACCACACCTTCACAACGCGCATTAGTATTAATTGATCGTAGTGAATTGTATAAAGGTGGACCAATTAAATCTTTAACAGAAGGTTTAAATAAATCAGGTGGTCGCAACAATACGGGCTCAATCACGATGCGTCGTAAAGGTGGTGGTCACAAAAGAAAATATCGTATTATAGATTTTAAGAGAAATAAATTTGATATTTCAGCAACAGTTGAAAGAATCGAATATGACCCTAATCGTAGTGCGTTTATTGCATTAATTAAATACGAAGACGGTGAATTATCTTATATTCTAGCGCCTCAAAGATTATCAGTTGGTGATAAAGTAATTTCTTCGAAAGATGCTGATATTAAACCTGGTAACTCTATGGCTCTTGCTAATATGCCTATCGGTACAATAATTCACAATGTTGAATTAAAGCAAGGTAAAGGTGGACAATTAGCTCGTTCAGCAGGTTGTTATGCACAGCTTGTTGGTCGTGGTGATGGATATGCTCAATTAAAATTGATGTCTGGTGAGCTTAGAGTAGTTCGTTCTGAGTGTATGGCAACTATTGGTGCGGTTTCGAATCCGGATCAAAAGAATATTAAAATTGGTAAAGCGGGTCGTTCTCGTTGGTTAGGTAATCGTCCAAAAGTTCGTGGTGTAGCCATGAACCCAGTTGACCACCCACACGGTGGTGGTGAAGGTCGTACATCAGGTGGTCGTAATCCTGTTACGCCTTGGGGTGTTCCGACTAAAGGTAAAAAGACGCGTTCAAATAAAGCGACTGATAAATTTATTATTCGTCGTCGTGGCGCTAAGAAGTAAGGAGTTAAATATGTCAAGATCTGTATGGAAAGGTCCTTTTGTTGATGGTTATCTGTTAAAGAAAGCTGAAACTGTTCGTGAAAGTGGTCGTAAAGATGTGATTAAGACTTGGTCAAGAAGATCAACAGTTTTACCACAATTTGTAGGTTTAACTTTTGGTGTTCATAATGGCCGTAAGTTTGTTCCTGTTCTTGTAACGGAAGAAATGATTGGTCACAAATTTGGTGAATTCGCTCCAACCCGAACTTATTGGGGACACACAGCGGATAAGAAGTCTAAAAGGTAAGAGGTAAAATAATGAGTAAAAAATCTTTAGTAAGACAATTGGCTGATACGGAGGCAAAAGCGGTTACTCGTAATCTTCGTACTAGTCCTCAGAAGCTAAACCTTGTTGCCGGACTAATTCGTGGTAAAGATGCAAGTAAAGCACTTTCTGATTTAACGTTTTCAAAGCGTCGCATAGCTGTGGATGTGAAAAAAGCATTAGAATCAGCTATTGCTAATGCAGAAAACAACCACAATTTAGACATCGATAGCCTTGTTGTGAAAGAAGCATTTGTCGGTAAATCTTTTGTTATGAAAAGATTCCGTCCAAGAGCAAGAGGGCGTGTAGGTAAAATCTTAAAGCCGTTTGCAAATTTAACTGTAATTGTTAGTGAAAAGAAGGAGTCTTAAAATGGGTCAAAAAGTAAATCCAATTGGTCTGCGTTTAGGAATTAACCGTACTTGGGATTCTCGTTGGTATGCTGATAAATCATACGCTAAGAATTTACACGAAGATTTTAAAATTCGTTCTTATATTGAGAAGAATTTAAAACAAGCTGGTATTTCAAGAGTAATAGTTGAACGCCCTGCGGGTAAAGCAAGAGTTACTATATATGCTGCTCGTCCAGGTCTTATCATTGGTAAGAAAGGTGCTGATATTGAAACTTTACGTAAAAAGTTACAAGGAATTTCAAAATCAGAAGTAGCATTAAATATTGTTGAAATTCGTAAACCAGATATTGATGCAAAATTTGTTGCCGAAGGTGTAGCACAGCAATTAGAACGCCGAGTTACATTCCGTCGTGCGATGAAGCGTGCAGTGCAAAATGCATTGCGTGCTGGTGCAAAAGGTATTCGTATTAATTGTTCAGGTCGTCTTGGCGGAGCTGAGATTGCAAGAACAGAATGGTATCGAGAAGGCCGTGTTCCATTACACACATTAAGAGCTAATGTGGATTATGGTACTGCCGAAGGTCATACAACATATGGTATAATCGGTATTAAAGTATGGATTTTCAAAGGTGAAATTATGGCTCACGATCCAAGTGCAATGGATAAGCACTTGAATGAAAGTCGTTAATTTAAAGGTAAGGAAAATAAAAAATGTTAAGTCCAAAAAGAGTAAAACACCGCAAACAGCATAAAGGTCGTATACACGGCAATGCTAAGGGTGGTTCTGAACTTGCCTTTGGCGACTTTGGTCTAAAGGCACTTGAACCAGAACGCGTAACAGCTCGTCAAATTGAAGCAGCGCGTCGTGCAATGGTTCGTCACATTAAAAGACAAGGTAAGGTATGGATTCGTATATTCCCTGACTTGCCAGTAACAAGTAAACCAGCAGAGGTTCGTATGGGTAAAGGTAAAGGTTCGCCTGATTATTGGGCTTGTCGTATCAAACCTGGTCGCATTATGTTTGAAGTACTTGGTGTCGAAGAAGATAAGGTACGAGAAGCTTTTGAATTAGCTGCTGCTAAGTTACCTATAAAATGTAAAATAGTTAAACGAATTGGTTTATAAGAGGAGCTAAAACATATGAAAACAGTTGAACTTCGTAAAAAAGATGAAAAGCAATTGAGAAAACAATTGTTAGAGCTTCGTAAGGAACAATTTAACTTGCGTTTCCAATTAGCTGGTGGTCAATTGCAATCTACTGCGCGAATAAAAGAAGTGCGCCGCGATATTGCAAAAATTAAAACCCTAGTTAATGAAACAAAAGCCAACGGGTAAGAAAGGAAAAGATATGCCAAAAAGAATTTTACAAGGTACAGTTACCTCTTCTTCTGCTGATAAAACTATCACAGTATTGGTTGAACGCCGTGAAAAACACCCGATATTGGGCAAAATTGTAAGAAAATCTAAAAAGTTTACTGCACACGATGAAGCTAATAAGTTTCAAAAGGGTGATACAGTAAGAATTCAAGAATGTCGTCCTATTTCCAAGACTAAAACTTGGGAAGTAATTTTGGACGAAGCATAAAGTAGAGGAATTTAAGTTATGATACAAATGCAAAGTAAATTAGATGTAGCTGACAATTCTGGTGCTCGTTCAGTAATGTGTATCAAGGTGCTAGGTGGTTCACATCGTCGTACAGCTTCGGTTGGTGATATAATCGTGGTAAGTGTTAAAGATGCAATCCCTCGTGGCCGTGTGAAAAAAGGTACAGTTCATCGTGCAGTAATTGTTCGCACAGCGAAAGATGTTCGCCGTAAAGACGGTTCAGTTATTCGTTTCGATAATAATGCTGCGGTTTTAATTAACAAGAGTGGTGAACCAATTGGAACACGAATCTTTGGCCCAGTTGTTCGTGAATTGCGAGCAAAAGGCTATATGAAAATTATTTCGTTAGCACCGGAGGTATTGTAAAATGGTTGCAAAAATTAGAAAAGGCGATAAGGTAATAGTTATTGCAGGTAAAGACAAAGGTAAGCAAGGTGAAGTGCTAAATGTCATTACCGAAAAAAATAGGGTTGTCATTGGTGGGGTAAATGTGGTAAAAAGGCACACGAAACCATCACAGAACTCGGAAGGTGGGATAATTTCTAAGGAATCATCTATTGATGTTAGTAATGTCGCACACATTGATCCGAAAGATGGCAAAGCTACACGCACAAGCGTGAAAATTGAGAAAGATGGCACGAAAGTACGCATTGCAAAGCGTTCTGGAACTGCTATCGATAAGTAAACTGTTAAAAAAGAAAGGGATACGGCTGATGTCTAAAGAACAGTACGTCCCACGGCTGAAAGATCATTACCAGTCGGTAGTGATTAAAAAGATGCAGGAACAATTTGGATATGAAAATATTATGGAAGTTCCTCGTCTTGACAAAATAGTTATCAACATGGGTGTTGGTGCTGCCGTTGCGGACAAAAAACATATTGCCTCTGCAGTAGAGGAATTGGAAAAAATAGCAGGTCAAAAGGCAGTTGTTACGACTGCAAAGAAATCTATTGCTACATTTAAATTACGTGAGGGTATGCCTATTGGGTGTAAAGTTACTCTACGAAAAGATAGAATGTGGGAATTCTTGGACCGTTTAGTAAACATTGCATTGCCTCGTGTAAGAGACTTTCGCGGTGTAAGCGACAAATCTTTTGATGGTCGCGGAAACTATTCATTTGGTATTACTGAGCAAATCGTATTTCCTGAGATTAACTATGATGATGTTAATACTACTCGTGGTATGAATGTTGTTGTATGTACAACTGCTGGCACCGATAAAGAAGCAAGAGCTTTACTTGCTGAAATGTCTATGCCTTTTAGAAAGAAAGGTGAATAATAATGGCAAAAGTATCAGCTAAAGAAAGAAATCAAAAAAGAGTTCGTCTAGCTTCTAAGTACGAGAATCGTCGTGCAAGATTAAAAGCTATTGTTATGAATAAAGAACTTCCTTTGGAAGAGCGTTTTAAAGTTCAGTTGCAATTACAGCAAGTTCCTAGAAACTCAAACCCTAACCGTATTCGTAATCGTTGCGGTATAACAGGTCGTCCGCACGGTTATTACCGTAAATTTGAAATGTCACGTATTAAATTACGTGAACTTGCTAACCAAGGTAAAATCCCTGGTGTAGTTAAGTCAAGCTGGTAAGAAAGGAATACATCAATGTCAATGTCAGATCCATTGGGTGATATGCTTACCCGTATTCGTAACGGCCAAAATGCTAATTTAGCGTTGGTTAGTTGCCCTGCGTCACATTTGCGCACAAATGTATTAGAAGTATTAAAAAATGAAGGCTTTATTCGTGGTTTCGAAGTAAAAGAAATTCGTAAGGGTATCTCTGAAATTTCTATTGAACTTAAATACCATGAAGGTAAAGGTGCTATTCGTGAAATAAAACGAGTATCAAAACCTGGTCGTCGTGTTTATTCTAAAATTAAGTCTCTGAATCGTGTTTATAACGGTTTAGGTATGTCAATTCTAACTACGCCTCGCGGTGTAATGAGCGATGTACAAGCTCGCAACGAAAATGTTGGTGGCGAAGTACTATGCCAAGTATTCTAGAGGGGAAATTAAGATGTCAAGAGTCGGATTAAACCCTGTTATAATTCCAGAAGGTGTTGAAGTAAACAAATCTGGTAATGTAATGACTGTAAAGGGAAAACTTGGTGAGTTAACTGTTTCTGTTTTAAATAACATTTCTGTTGATATCGCTGATGGCCAAGCTGTTGTTAGTCCTACTAACAAAACTAAGACAACTCGTCAAGCTTGGGGAACTGTTCGCGCATTACTAGCACAAGCAATAGTTGGTGTGACAGAAGGCTTCAGTAAAAAGCTTGAGATGAAAGGTGTTGGTTATCGTGCATCTGTTTCTGGTAACGCTTTAAGTCTACAATTAGGTTTTTCACACGATGTGAATTATCCTATACCTTCTGATTTAAAGATTTCTGTTGCTAAAAATATTATCACGATAGAAGGAATTAATTCTCAACGTGTTGGACAAGTTGCAAGTGAAATTCGTGGGTATCGTCCACCAGAGCCTTACAAAGGTAAAGGTGTTCGTTATGTTGGCGAAGAAATCTTGCGTAAAGAAGGCAAGAAAAAGTAAGGGGTAAGGAAAAATGTTATCTACAAGACAATTACAAAATCGTCGTAAAAACCGTACTCGTTTCCAGATTAGTAAAAAATCTGGTGATAAGTTGCGTCTTTCAGTTTTCCGTTCAGGCAAACACATTTATGCACAGATTATAGATGATTTAAAAGGTCATACATTAGTTTCAGCTTCAACAGTTGATAAAAATGTGCTTAAGGATCAAAAAAACGGTGCGAATGTATCTGCTGCTACGAAAGTTGGAGAAGAGTTAGCTGTCCGTGCGAAAGAAGCAGGTGTTGATACAGTTGTTTTTGATCGCGGTTCATATAAATATCACGGCCGTGTTAAGGCATTAGCAGATGCTGCTCGTGCTGGCGGATTGAAGTTCTAGGAAGGGAAAAGATATGTCTATTCGTGGGAACAATAAAAAATCTGAAACTAATGAATCTGAATTAATAGAAAAATTAGTTGCAGTAAACCGTGTTGCAAAAGTAGTAAAAGGTGGTCGTCGCTTTGGCTTTGCTGCATTAGTAGTAGTGGGCGATGAAAAAGGCCGTGTTGGTTTTGGTTCTGGTAAAGCAAAAGAAGTTCCGGAAGCAATCCAAAAAGCGACTGATTCAGCTAAGAAAAATATGATAAGAGTTCCATTGAGAGATGGTCGCACTCTACACCACGATGTTAAAGGTCACTTTGGTGCTGGTCGTGTTGTGATGCGTTCTGCTCCTGCTGGTACTGGTATTATTGCTGGTGGTGCGATGCGTGCTGTATTGGAAGCATTGGGTATTCAGGATGTAGTATCAAAATCTGTTGGTACATCAAATCCATATAATATTATCCGTGCGACAATTGATGGCTTGCAAAAAACTGAATCACCTCGTTCTATTGCATCTCGTCGTGGTAAAAAAGTTTCTGATGTTGTTGTTAATCGTGATGGTGATTACAATAAACAGCAAGCATCTCAACAAGATAGCGAATAAGGTGGGATACTATGGCAAAAATTAAAATTACACAAACAGGTAGCCCTATTCGTCGTGAAGCATCACAAAAGGCAACTTTGGTTGGTTTGGGCTTGAATAAAATGCACAAAACTTCTGAGTTGGAAGATACTCCGGCGGTTCGTGGTATGATTAGAAAGGTTAAGCACTTAGTGCGAGTTGAAGGTTAATATTATTTAATCTTTGGCAAACAATAACAAAGGATAAAAAAATGAAATTAAATGATTTATTTGATAATGCTGGTTCGAAAAAATCACGCAACAGAGTTGGTCGTGGTATTGGTTCTGGTAAAGGTAAAACAGCTGGTCGTGGACATAAAGGTCAGAAATCTCGTTCAGGTGTAGCTATCAAAGGATTTGAAGGCGGACAAATGCCGTTTTATCGTCGCGTACCTAAGCGAGGATTTAACAACATTTTCCGTATCGAAAGAGCTGAAGTGAACCTAGGTCGCTTGCAGTCTGCTATCGATGCAAAGAAAATCGATATTAGCAAAGACATTACTATTGTTGAACTAGCTATTGCTGGTTTAGTTCGTGCTTCTGACACGGCTGTAAGATTGTTAGGTAATGGTGAATTAAAAGCAAAAGTAAACATTACTGTTAATGGTGCATCTGCATCAGCTGTTAGTGCTGTTGAAAAAGCGGGTGGTAAAATTACAATCCTTGATACACCAAAATCTGAAAAGCCTGTTAAAAAAGGCAGACTTAAAAGACAAGAGAAAAAACAACAAGATAGAAAAAAAGCTGGTTTCTAAACTAAGTTAGTTAATATTTTGTTATTTTAATAAAAAGGGGCAATTTATATTGCCCTTTTTTTTATTTTATTGTAAGGTGTCGAGATATTATATTTTTTTTATGGAGAAGTTTATTATGGCAACAGCAGGTCAAAAACAACAGTCCGAGTTATCATCAAGAATATTTTTTGTTTTAGGGGCATTGATAGTTTGTAGAATTGGTACATATGTGCCATTACCAGGTATTGACCCTGTTGCATTAGAAGATATATTTAAACAACAATCCGGTGGTATATTGGGTATGTTTGATATGTTTTCTGGTGGTGCTTTATCTAGAATGTCTGTATTTGCACTAAACATTATGCCTTATATTTCGGCATCTATTATTATGCAATTATCAACAGCAATATTCCCATATATGGAAGAAGTGAAAAAAGAAGGTGCAACAGGACAAAGAAAAATTACCCAATGGACAAGATATTTAACTGTATTATTGGCTATGGGGCAAGGTTTCGGTATGGCTGCTGGTTTGGAAGGTTTAACAACATCATCAGGTGCATCAGCTGTTATTGATCCGGGTATGATGTTCCGTATGAGCACAGTTGTAACATTGCTGGGTGGTACATTATTCCTTATGTGGTTGGGCGAACAAATTACACAAAGGGGAATCGGTAACGGTATATCCTTAATTATATATGCTGGTATTGTTGCAAATCTGCCTTCTGCTCTGGCTTCTTTATTTGAACTAGGAAGAACAGGTGCATTATCAACAGCATTTATAGTATTCCTTATTGTTATGGCTGTTGCGGTCATATATTTCATAGTATTTATGGAAAGGTCATTCCGTCGAATGACAATTCAATATCCAAAACGACAAGTTGGTATGCAAGTAATGGGTGGACAAACTAGTCATATGCCTATTAAAATTAATACTAGTGGAGTAATACCTCCAATATTTGCTAGTTCTTTATTATTATTACCGCTTACATTTGCAGGTTTTGTTGGTCAAGATAGTCCGGAATGGTTACAAGCATTGTCGGCACAATTAGGGCGTGGACAAATTGGTTTTATGGTAGCATACGGCTTATTAATAGTATTTTTCTGTTTCTTTTATACGACTATTGTATTTAATGCGAAAGAAACATCTGAAAACCTTAGAAAAAATGGAGCTATCGTACCTGGATATCGTCCTGGTGCTATGACATCTGAATATTTTGAATATGTTCTTTCTCGCATAACCGTAATAGGTTCTGCTTATTTACTATTTGTTTGTTTATTGCCTGAATTCTTAGTTTCAAAATATTCTGTTCCATTTTATTTCGGTGGAACTAGTTTATTAATCGTTGTAACAGTTACAATGGATACAATGATACAGATTCAAAGTCATACATATGCAAAACAATATGCTAATTTGATGAATAAGAAGCAAAATAAACAAAAAAGATTTAATCGCTAATTTATTATCTAACCTTGAAAGAGAATTTATTATGAATGTTATTTTATTTGGTCCCCCAGCTGCCGGCAAAGGAACACAATCTAAGTTTTTAGTAGAAAAATATAATTTAGTTCAATTATCAACGGGTGATATGCTTCGTAAGGCGATTTCTGATGGTACAGAATTAGGTATTAAAGCTTCTGAGATTATGAAGAATGGCGATTTGGTAGATGATGAAACTATATTAGGTATTGTAAAAGAGCGTATGGAACAACCAGATTGTAAAAACGGTGTAATATTTGACGGGTTTCCCCGTACAAAGGCACAGGGTAAAGGTCTTGATGCTATGCTAGAAAAAATGGGCAAGAAGCTTGATTTTGTTATACAGTTGCAAGTCGACGATGAAATATTAATTTCCCGTGTGGAAAAACGAATTGCTGAGACACCTGATGATGAGCGTCGTTCTGATGATACCCCTGATACTTTAAGAAAAAGATTAGATGTGTATTACGAACAAACAAAACCTGTATTAGAATATTATGAAGATAAAGGTTTACTGAAAAAAATCGATGGTATGCCTCGCGTAGAGGTGGTTTCTGCTTTATTAGCTGATGTTATCGGTTAAATCATCTTTTTTTAATTACTTATAAAATTAGTTTTTTTCTTGACTCTGCTTGGTGTTTGCTGTATTGGTAATAGACCATTTGAATGAGTCAGGTGGTTATGTATGCCGAATGGATTGGTTATACATATGCGTTGAGATAAGGGGTAGGCCCTTGTTTAGCAAAATTGAAAGGAAATAAAATGGCTCGTATATCAGGTGTTAATATACCTACGGATAAGCGCGTAGTTATATCACTTACTTACATTTTCGGAATTGGTCACACACATGCATCACAAATCTGTAAAAAAGCAGATATAGATGAAAGTGTTCGTGTTAAAGATTTAACTGAAGATCAATTGACAAAAATTCGTTCATTAATTGATAGTGATTACACGGTAGAAGGTGACCTTCGCCGTACAGTATCATTAAATATTAAAAGATTATTAGATTTAGGTTGCTACCGTGGTTTACGCCACCGTAAGAGATTACCTGTTCGTGGACAACGTACTAAAACGAATGCTCGCACTCGTAAAGGTAAGTCTGTTGCAATCGCTGGCAAGAAAAAATAGAGAGGGATAATAATTATGGCAAAAGCACCTATTCGTAAACGTCGTGATAAGAAGAATATTACTTCTGGTATCGCTCACATTAATTCTACATTTAATAATACAATGATTACAATTACAGATGTTCAAGGTAATGCTATATCTTGGTCTTCTGCTGGTATGCAAGGGTTTAAAGGTTCTCGTAAATCTACACCTTATGCAGCACAGATTGCAGCCGAAGATGCTGGTCGCAAAGCACAAGAGCACGGTTTAAAAACTCTTGAGGTAAATGTAAAAGGGCCTGGTTCTGGTCGTGAATCAGCATTGCGTGCCTTACATTCAATTGGTTTAAATATTACGGTAATTCGTGATGTTACGCCAATTCCACATAACGGTTGTCGCCCTCGTAAGCGTCGTCGTGTGTAATTGTGTATATTAAATAATTTACAAAAGGTAATTATTTTTTAATACTTTAATGAGAAAGGTCATTAACTATGAAAGAAGTTCATACAAGTGTACAAAATAACTGGCAAAAACTTATTAAGCCAGAAAATTTAAAGTTGACATCTGGTGATAATCCAGAACGTTCAGCGACATTAGTTGCAGAACCTTTGGAAAAAGGTTTAGGTTTGACATTGGGTAACGCATTGCGTCGTGTATTAATGTCATCTTTACAAGGTTCAGCAGTAACAGCAATAAAAATTAATGGTGTATTACATGAGTTTTCTTCTATACCTGGTGTAAAAGAAGATGTTACAGACATAGTTTTAAATATTAAAGCTTTGGCTTTGCGCACTATTGATGGTAATGACAAAAAAATGAATCTTAATATAACAGGTCCTTGTGTTGTTAAGGCATCGGATATTACAATACCTTCTGGCGTTGAAATTATGAACCCAGATTTAGTAATATGTAGCTTAGATTCAGGTGCTAAACTAGAAATTGAATTCTATGTTGGTTCTGGTAAAGGTTATGTATCGGCAAGTAATAATCGCCCTTATGATGCACCGATTGGTTTAATACCTGTTGATTCAATTTTTTCACCTGTTCGTCAGGTTTCATACAAAATTGACAATACTCGTGTTGGTGAAAACACTGATTATGATAAATTGACATTAAATGTTGAAACTAACGGTTCTGTTACACCGGAAGATTCAATCGCATTGGCGGCAAGAATATTGCAAGATCAATTCCATTCTTTTGTTAATTTTGAAGATCCAGCTATCGCACAAGAAGAAGAAAAAGAAGAAGAATTGCCATTTGATCGTAATTTATTACGCAAGGTTGATGAGCTTGAATTGTCAGTTCGTTCTGCTAACTGCTTGAAAAACACAAATATAGTTTATATTGGTGAGTTAGTTAAAATGACAGAACTACATTTATTGAGAACACCAAACTTTGGTCGTAAATCATTGAATGAAATCAAAGAAGTTCTACAAGCTATGGGCTTAGGTTTAGGAATGCAAGTTGAAGATTTCCCACCTGAGAACATAGAAGAATTAGCCAAAAAAATAGAAGATAATTTTTAATAATTAACTTTAACTGGTTATAATCATAAAGAGACATTAATTTATTAGTGTCTCTTATTGATTCTAGGCTAAGTAAATTTCTTTTAACTTGACATAAATTCTAAAATATAATATAAACCTCATACATTTGTAAAAATGTTGAAAAACCCGCCTATACTAGCAACAAGGTTAAGCCCCGAGCGGTATTAGGTAAAATTAACATAATTAAAAGAAGGAAAAAAATATGCGTCACGGATTTAAACGTCGTAAATTAAACAGAACGGCATCGCACAGAAAAGCTTTATTTATGAATATGGCTAATGCGTTAATAAAACACGAACAAATTATTACAACTTTACCAAAAGCCAAAGAATTAAAATCTGTAATTGATAAGCTTATCACACTAGGTAAAAAAGGAACTATTCCACACCGTCGTCAAGCTTTTGCACAATTAAGAGATGAAGCTATGGTTGCTAAGTTATTTGATACATTGGCAAAAAGATATGAAAGCCGTAATGGCGGATATAGCCGTGTTTTAAAAGCTGGTTTCCGTAAAGGTGATATGGCACCTGTTGCTGTTATTGAACTTGTTGAAAGAGATATCAAAGCAAAAGGTAAAGACAGCGGGCCAGTTCAGGTAAAAGAAAATTCTGAAGATGCAGAAAAACCTGTTGTAGAAGTTGAAACACCAAAAGGTGAGAAAACTAAGGCTGAAGCAAAAGAAACTAAGAAAACTGTTGAAAAAGCTTCTGCTAAGAAAACTACTAAAAAGGCTTCTGCTAAGAAAACTGCTAAAAAGTCTTCTGCTAAGAAATCAGATTAAATATAGTATTTAGTCTTTAAAATAGCCAATGGTAATAATTTCATATTGAAAATTAGCCATTGGCTTTTTGATTCTCGAATAAAATATTTTTAAAAATTGAGTTATTTAGAAGCTACGATATTTTTCATATTTTATAAAAGTAAAGGTTTACAATACTTGCATTTTCACATATTGTATATTTTATGTTAAATAATATATTATTAATTGGTACCGGTGCAGTGTTTGGCGCAGTTTTGCGTCACTATGTATCTATATTTTTTGCACCTTTAACAATATTTGGCTTTTCTTGGGGAATATTGGCTTGTAATATTATAGGTTCGTTTTTAGTAGGTTTGTTTATTCAATTGAGTGCAATAATAATTGATATTTCACTAGAAATGAGATTATTAATAGTAACGGGCTTTCTTAGTTCATTCACAACATTTTCAACATTTGCAATGGAAACAGTTTTAATGCTAAATAAAGCACAATACATTATGGCATTCACATATGTATTCGTTTCTGTTGTTTTATCAATTATTGCACTTTATATAGGTTTGAATATTATAAAGGTATTTCTATAATGGGTGTTGAACAAGTCACGGTAAAAAAATCTGATTCTGATATGCGATTGGACAGATGGTTTCAAAAGTATTACGATTTAAGTTTTGCTCAGGTTCAGAAAAAATGCCGTAAAGGTGAGATTCGTATTAATGGAAAACGCATAAAAGGAAATGAAAGAATATCAGAGGGTATGGTTATTCGCATACCGCCACTTGATAAAAAAATAGATCCTAATCAAAACAAAGTTTATAATCCAAACGATGCCGAACTTATAAAAAATATGGTTATTTACAAAGATGACAATATTATCGCAATTAATAAACCATCGGGAATTGCTGTTCAAGGTGGAACAAATACAACAAAACACATTGATTACCTAACTAGATATTTGCATCGTGATAATCAGGATAAACCCCGCTTGGTGCATAGAATTGACAAGGATACATCAGGTGTTTTAATATTGGCACGCAATCGCCAAACAGCAACAGAATTAACTGGTTTATTTAAACGTAAGAAAATTCGTAAAGTTTATTGGGCGGTTGTTGTTGGTGAACCGGAAATGGATAAAGGCACGATACAAGTTCCATTGTTAAAGAAAAATATTTCAGGACAAGAAAAAATGATACCTGACGAAGAAGGTAAAAATGCTATTACCGAATTTGAAGTTTTACAACGAATGGGTGGAGTATTAACATTGGTAGCTTTATATCCTTTAACAGGTCGTACTCATCAATTGAGAGCGCATATGGAATATATGGGCACCCCAATTTTGGGTGATGGTAAGTATGGGGGCAAAAAATCATTTATATCAAATGAAGCTCATACAAAAAAAATGCATTTACACGCTCGTTTAATTGATATGGGTAAAATTAATATTGTTGCTGACATTTCAGGTCATATGCTTGAAACATTTAAAATGTTTAATGTTGTGCAACAAAAATATTTTGATGAAGTTTTTAAGGATTTATAATAATGCGATTAATAATATTTGATTGCGATGGCACATTAGTCGACAGTCAAAAATCAATAATGAGTGCTATTGTTACCGCTTGGGAAGGTTTCGGATTAAATCCACCTAAGTTATCTTCGGTATTGCAGGTAATAGGACTAACAATACAAGATTCCGTAAGAGTTTTAGAACCAAATCTAAACGAAAATGATTATGGAAAACTTGAAAAAGAGTTTTACTCTGCGTTTGTTAATCTTAATGAACAAGAAAAAATAGAAGAAGAATTATTCCCAAATGTTGTTGAAACATTAGATGTTCTTAATGATGATAAATCTTACCTAGCTGTTTTAACAGGAAAGGGTAAGCTAGGATTGCAAAATACTTTAAAAAATAAAAATATTGGTCAATATTTTATTGCAACAAAGACTTGTGATTGCGGGCCCGGCAAACCAAATCCACAAACTATGAATGAATTAATTGCCGAACTCGGAGTTGAAAAAGAAAATGTAGTTATGATTGGTGATACAACACACGATATTTTAACCGCGAAAAATGCAGGTGTTAAATCTATCGGTGTATCTTTTGGTTACCACAGTGTAAGTGAACTTGTTAATGCAGGGGCTGATGAAATAGTAGATGATTTTTCAAATTTACCATCGGTGATTGATACATTATTAGGAAGCTAAATAATGAAAAGATTCTATAAAACAGTATCTGTTGGTAAAGATAAACAAGACTATGTAATTTTATTAGACGGCAAACAAATAAAAACTCCCGCTGGAAATATTCTTCGCCTAAGCAGTAAAAAAACAGCCGATTTAATAGTTAATGAATGGAATGATATTGCTGAAAACGAAAATATTAATCCGCAAGATATGGATTATACTAATCTAGCCTCTACAACTATTGATAAAATTATACCTAATCGTAATGAAATTGTTGAAAACATTTGTTCATATGCTATGAACGATTTAATTTGTTATCGTAATAATGAAACAAAAACATTGCAAAAAATGCAATCAGATAGCTGGGATAGCGAACTTGAATGGGCAAGAAAAGAATTAAATATGCCACTTGTTACAACCGATTCTATTATGCCTATTAATCAAGATATTCAAGTGTACAAATCAGCTAATAAAATATGCGATAAGTGTTGTGATTATCAATTAACAGCACTTGCCGACTTGGTTGGAAACTTGGGGTCTTTTGTATTATCTTGGGGTGTTCTTTCTGGTAAACTAGATTTTGATAGTGCTTGGGAAAAATCACACATAGATGAATCATATCAGAATCAAGTTTGGGGTGTCGACGATGAAAGATTGAAATCTCAAAAAATAATTAAACAAAATCTTTATAAAACAATTAAATTCTATAAAACAATATAATTTATTTTACTTCTAAAATATTGATTTATATATATTTTTTATTAAAAACAAAAAAGAACAAAAAAAGAACTTTACACAGAAAAAAAAGTAGTACATACTAAAAGAACAAAATACGAATATAAATATATTTTGATTGTTTTTTTTATTATGATATAAAGGAGCTGTAAAATGATTAATGATGTATTAAAGATTGTGGAAGGCAAAAAAATGAGCAATGATAAAACAAAAGCATTAGAAGCAGCACTAGGACAAATCGAACGCTCTTATGGTAAAGGTTCAATAATGCGTTTAGGTGCAGAACATAGCCTTGACATAGAAGAAATCTCGACAGGTTCATTATCTTTGGATATTGCCCTTGGTATAGGTGGAATTCCTAAGGGAAGAATAATTGAAATTTACGGCCCTGAATCATCAGGTAAAACAACACTAGCTTTACAATGTGTTGCTGAATGTCAAAAAGCAGGCGGAACGGCTGCATTTATCGATGCGGAACACGCGCTTGATCCTATCTATTCTAAAAAATTAGGTGTTGATAATGATGCTTTGTTAATATCACAGCCTGATGCTGGTGAACAAGCCCTAGAAATTACAGACACATTGGTTCGCTCCGGAGCTGTTGATATTGTTGTAGTTGATAGTGTGGCT
>Ga0315322_10000027_pt1 | contig 85907 bp, 69 predicted proteins | sample M110021515metaG_FD_203461 | JGI IMG/M metagenome (GOLD analysis project Ga0315322, IMG submission 203461) | Ammonia-oxidizing marine archaeal communities from Monterey Bay, California, United States - M1 100m 21515 | ecosystem: Environmental > Aquatic > Marine > Intertidal zone | place: USA... | reverse complement strand
CCGCCAGCGCCGCCACATCGGCTTGGCCTAGAACCACCTCTTTTGGGGGAGCTAGGACAAAGAGACCATTCAACATAAGGTAAAACAAAATCACAATTGAGGTGCCTGCTATCAGTGACTTTGCGACCACATAAGAAGACTTCGATTCTCCCGCGATATAGACAGCCGCATTAAATCCAGAGTAACTGAGTGAAATCCAAATCAGGGCTTGGGCAAAGTTTAAGATAATGGAGCCATCAGCCAGACTTCGCGGAGCAGTATTCTGCCATTCCAGCGAAGCCATACTCCATGTCCCGTAGGACAATATTACTGCTAATAAGGTCAACTTTAGTCCAACCGCAATATTCTGTGTCAACGCTCCCACTACCCTCTTCCCTCCATGCGTCAACGCTCCCAGAACCACTACGATTACCGCCGGCAGCTTATGAGGGAGATCACCGGGTAAATACTCTTCAAAAGCCAGCGCCGCATAGGCAATCGCGCCACTAAATCCCGCCAAGAGCGAAACCCACCCAGCGACGAATCCCACAAAGGGAAATCCCGAGGATGACAAGAAGGCATATTCACCACCCGAAACCGGCATTTTTTTGACCAGCAAGCCGTAGCTGAAGGCTCCGCACAAAGCGATAGCTCCAGCCACCAACCAAGCCAGCATCACTAACCAAGGATCACCTAGCGACACCAGCGTGAATCCCGAAGTCGTGAAAACTCCAGCCCCTACCATGTTCGCGACCACCAAAAAGGTCAGCGTCCAAAAGCCAAAGCCCCTACCATTGTCCCCACGCATCAATCCTTACGAAATCGTAAAAAATAATTCTCCTTGAAACCGTCGATTTTCAGTTCCTCCACAAATGTCAAACCAGCGTCTTCGATCTCCTTTCGAAACACTTCCTTCCCGGCACGAACGTGACCTAGGAGCCACTTACGGGACACCCCTTCGATCCTTTCAAAATCAATCACAACCACCGTTCCACCTGGCTTTAGAGATCCAAGCAAGGATTCCATTGTTCCACGGGGAAATTCAAAGTGATGATACGTGTCGCAAATAAAGGCCACATCAACTGAGTTCGAAGGCAAGGATACCGAGTTCTCGGGACTCAGGATCGCAGTGATATTCTTCTGCCCCTCCTGCTCTGCACGAGCCACAATATGCTTCAAGAACGGCCCTGAGATATCCACTGCTGCAACCCAACCTTCCGGTCCCACAGCCTCTGCAAAGAGTCGGGAATAAAGACCAGTCCCGGCCCCAATGTCAGCCACCACCATCCCCTTTTTAATTCCACAGGCTTTCAACACTGCTTCTTTCTCGTGAAAAACTTCGCGGCTTTCAACTTCAAATCTCTTTAGCCAATCATCCACCTTAAGTTCAGGATCGAGGAATTTTTCGTTAATTCCGGGCTTCACACTCTTTTCCTGAGCAACCCCGGCCTTCTCCTGGCCAAATAAGGATATTCCAGCAAATAGAATAATCGGCAGAGATAGTGAGAGTAATCGTCTTTTCATTATGCACGCAATCCTCGCAGAACTGAGTTCCCGTTCAAGCCACAAACATTTTGCAAGATTTACCTCAATCGAGCTTACTGTTACCTTTGGCTCCGTTATCCTAATAGATTGGCTTGTCTCTCTTACTTCTCCGTTTTCGTGCCAAAGTTTTCCACCATTACTTTTCTCTTACTCGCCTTACCTCTCGTCGCAAAAAAAGACGATGAAGTATTTTCTGAGGCAAGCCCCGTAGCTTTTTGGGACTTTGATTCTTCAAAACCAGGCTCCCCAGTTGCGCAGGCCGATCTTAAGACAAGTTCTCTCATTGATCCCGAATTCCCAACCTTCCCCAAGCGAAACATTTCACTTTCCCTTGATGGGAAATCCTCGTGGAAACTTCGCGAATCAGATCTGCCCGACGAGACTTCCCTCCGCTTTACCAACGGAGACTCAATTACAATTGAGACCTGGGTCAGGCTCGAAGAACTCAGCAACGGAGCATTCATCTACCTCATTGGAAAGGGCCGCCACAAAAACAAGGACTTCGAACCAGAAAACCAAAACTGGGCTCTACGCCTCAATGGCCGCGAAGGCACCGCTCTTCCCACCTTCCTCTTTCGCTCCTCTGGCCCGGAATCAAAATACCACAGGTGGACGGCTTCCAAAGGGTTCGAAAACGATGGCGATTGGCATCACCTTGCTCTCAGCTACACTTTTGGCAAACCAAGCTCGGTCACCGCTTTCATTGATGGCGTCAAAATCACCGCTGGGTCTTGGGACCTGGGCGGTTCAACGACCAAGGCCCCAATCACTGACGCCGATGATGTTATCATCGGCTCCCGCAAACACGGTGCTCCTTCCAGCTCGCTCATCGGATCACTCGACAATATCGCCATCTATCGTGAGATCGTTCCCGAAAAACTCCTCCTTTCCCGCTACCAACATTTTCCTCCCTCTTCAGCTCCCAATCTTCAAGCAATTCCATCCAATTCTGTCCTCGTTGAAATCTGCACTACCGGAATTCCCTCCGGAAAAACATGGCCAAAAAAGAACCCCTCTGCCTCCGAGACCTTCACTCGAGCACACTTCGCCTTCCCACGTATTCCCTTCTACTACGTCGCCACCGGAGTTCGTGGCGAACGTAAATCACCCTTCCTACTCCGCGCCTCTTCCAAAATTGATCTTCCCCCCGGAACTCACCGCTTCCTCCTGCGCGGACGCAACTCGGCCCGCCTCCTCATCGATGGAAGAAGAATCCTCCAGACTGGCTTCACTCCACCTTCCGAAGGTGCCCTCGGCTACACCAAAGACCAGGATGACTTTCTTGACCCAGGCGATCCCAATTTCCGTTTCGTCACTCCCGGTAACGAAGAAGCACTCGGCACTTTCACCTCTCCCGGCGGCCAACACCTCATCTCAATGCAACAACTCATCGGGTCCGGTGGCAACCGGCCCGAGCCAGGCGAGTTCGTGGTCGCCATTTCCCTCGAAGGCGGAACCGATTGGAACCTACTCACACCCACCACAAGTAAGATTCACTACCGCGACGAAGATTACCCAGCCTTCGAACAATCCCATCACGATTGGGTCACTCAAACTAACAAAAACCGCCGCGTTTCCGCCCGAGAATTACACGCCCCTTACTGGGAAAAACGTCGTCGTTTCACTCGTGAACACCTTGCTCAATCCAGCTCCGTCACGATCCCCATTCCATCAAAAACTCTCCCGGCCCAGAATCCAATCGACCATTTTCTGAACGCCCGCATCGCCACACTCTCCAGCCGGATCAACGACCGTAAACCCGGCGAAATCGATTTCTACCGCCAGGTATTTCCCATCCTTGAGGACAAATGCTTCTCTTGTCATCAGGGCAAGAAGACAAAAGGAGATCTCGACCTTTCCTCTCTCACCACCGCTCTCGAAGGGGGCGAATTTGACGGTCCGGCCATCACACCCGGCAGCCTCGATGATTCGGCCCTCATCCACCGTATCACCACCAATGACTCAGACGAAAAGATGCCTCCTAAAGGCGAACCCGTTACTGCTGAAGAAACCATTCTCCTTCTCAAATGGATTAAACAAGGCGCTCGCTGGCCCGAGTTCGATGTCGATCGAATCCATCTCACCAGCCTCACCGACGACCTCACTTTCCTGCGCCGACTCTCCCTCGACACCATCGGCATTCCTCCCAAGTTGGACGAAATTGAAACCTTCCTCTCTGACTCCTCACCCGACAAGCGCGCCCGTGCCATCGATCGCCTTCTCACCGATCCGCGCTGGGCCGATAAATGGATGGGCTACTTTCAGGATATCCTAGCCGAGAACCCCAACATCCTCAATCCAACCCTTAACAACACCGGGCCCTTTCGCTGGTGGCTCTACGAATCTCTTATCGACGACAAACCCCTTGATCTCATGGTCACCGAACTTATTCGCATGGAAGGCTCCGAGAGGCTTGGCGGGCCCGCCGGGTTCGGAATTGCTTCTCAAAACGATGTCCCCATGGCCGCTCGAGGTCTCGTCGTCAGCTCGGCCTTCCTCGGCGTTGAGATGAAATGTGCCCGCTGCCACGATTCCCCCTCCCATTCTTCTCTCCAAAAAGACCTCTTTCAACTTTCGGCCCTCCTCGACCGCAATCCGCTCACTGTCCCGAAAACATCCAGCGTCGACCTCAACAATCTCTCCAAAGGAGGTCGCAAACCGCTTATCGAAGTCTCCCTTCCCACTGGTTCAAAGGTTGCTCCAACATGGCCATTCAAAGAATTCCTCGATCCCGAGATCGCCCACCAACTCGCTCAAAGTCCTTCAGACACCCGCGACCTTCTCGCTACCCTCATCACCGCTCCACAAAACGAACGCTTCGCCCAAGTCATGGCTAACCGTATTTGGGAGCAGCTCATGGGGCGGGGACTTGTAACTCAACCCGGCGATTGGGAAAATTCCCGGCCCAGCCATCCAAAACTTCTCCGCTGGCTCGGGCGCGAACTCCTCCGCGGGAACTACTCCCTAAAACACCTCGCCCGACTCATCTTTAATTCTCACGCCTACCAACGCGCAACTGATCCGCTCCTCAGCGAAACATCCCCCCTCTTCACTTCCCCCGCGCACCGTCGACTCACAGCCGAACAAATTATCGATTCGCTCTTTCATGGCACTGGCAAGCCCTTCCGCACTGAAGCCATGAACATCGACGTCGATGGAAAACGCCCCCTTAAAAACACCCTCAACCTCGGTCAGCCGCGACGCGCCTGGATGCTCGCTAGCCTCTCAAATGAACGCGACCGGCTCAGCCTTACCCTTCCAAGAATCCAGGCCATTTCCGATGTCCTTTCGGCCTTTGGTTGGGACCCTGCCCGACAAACCTCAATCGACCAACGCCCCACCACCCCAACTGCCCTCCAACCTGCCATTATTTCCAATGGCACTGCCAGCATCTGGCTCACCCGACTCAGCGACGATCATGCCCTCACCCAACTCGCCATTAATAGCCAATCACCTGAAGTGCTCCTCGACCATCTCTTCCTCCGCCTCCTCACCCGCAAACCAACAATCAAGGAACGCAAAATTTATCTCCCCAAGATCCGACCCGGTTACGAAACACGGCGCACTCCTTTCAATCCTACAACAACCGCGGAGAAAACCCGCCCGCCTCGTTATGTGAGTTGGTATAACCATCTCGACCCCATTGCCGACAAAATCAGACGCAACGAAATTAAAGCGGCCCGCGCCGGTGACCCGCCAACCTCCAAAATCAGCCCATCCTGGCGACGCCGCTTCGAAGATCTCATCTGGGCTCTCGTCAACTCGCCCGAAATGATTTACACCCGATGAAATGATTAAGGCGCTCATTTCACTCATGTCGTATCTTCTCCTCCCAGCCTCGGCTTTAGAACTCCCAAACGTTTTCGGGACCCCTCCCGCAACCAACAAAAAAGAGTGGATCGAGGTCCAACGTCCCAAAACGCTCGAACTCTTCAAGAAGCACATTTACGGCCGCGCACCCATCGGAAAACCCGACACTCTTTCTTTCAAGGTTGTTAAGGAAGACCCAAAGGCCATGGACGGAGCCGCCACCCTCAAGATCATTAGGATTTCCTATTCTGGTCCCGGAGGAGAGAGCGGTTTCAATCTCATCACTTTCATCCCCAACAAGGCCACCAAACCTGCGCCCGGCTACCTTCTTATTTGCAATCGAGACCCTGAAAATATTGATCCAACCCGCAAGAAAAAGGACGACTTTTGGCCCGCCGAAACTATCGTCGAGCGGGGCTATGTTGCGGCCACATTTTACAATGCCGAGCTCAGCACCGACAAAAATCTCAACTTCAACAACGGTGCGCACAAGGTCTTCGATAACTACGAAGGGAAACGCCCCGGTGATGCCTGGGCCACCATCGCAGCCTGGGCTTGGGGCGCCTCCCGTGCCCTTGATTACTTTGAAACCGACCCGACCATCGACGCCTCAAAATTCGCGGTCCTCGGTCACTCACGGGGAGGAAAAACCGCACTTTGGGCCGGAGCCAACGATGAACGTTTCGCCCTCACCATCTCAAACAACTCCGGTTGTACCGGGGCAGCGCTCGCCCGCCGCAAGCACGGCGAACGAGTCGCCCGCATTAACAAATCCTTCCCCCATTGGTTCTGCGGAAACTACAACATTTTTGATGAGAAGGAAGACGACCTCCCCGTCGATCAACACCAACTCATCGCCCTCATGGCACCCCGAGCGGTTTATGTCGCCAGCGCTAGCAAGGACGACTGGGCCGACCCGCAAGGGGAATTTCTCGCCGCCGCCCATGCAGAACCTGTTTACAAACTCTTCGGACTCAAGGGACTCGAAACCATGACTATGCCTGAACCTGATAAACCCATTCACACCGGCCATATCGGTTACCATCTCCGTACTGGAAAGCACGACCTAAACCAGTATGACTGGGAGCAGTATCTCAATTTTGGGGACAAACACCTTAGGGAGTAATCTATGGACCGCCGCCATTTCCTCTCCACCTCGTCGCTCGCGACTCTTGGACTTAAAGCCTCCAAGGTTTCCCATCCCAAGGGAAAGGCCGAGCACTGCATCATGATCTGGCTGGGTGGCGGAATGTCACAAATTGACACCTTTGATCCCAAGCAAAAAGGCAGCTCCAAGAAACCTTTCGTTACCGGCTCTGATTACAACTCCATCGAAACAGCCGTAAAGGACGTACACGTTTGCGAACACCTCCCACAACTTGCCCGTCGCATGGAGCAAGTGTCCGCAGTCCGCTCCTGCCATCATCATCTCATCGATGAACACGCCATCGCCTCAAACTTCGTCCACACCGGACGCCCGACCAGTGGCTCTACAACCTACCCCTCTATCGGGTCCATCGTGGCTCATCAACGCGGGGCCGCGGATCCATCCGTCCCTGCCTACATGCTCATCGGATTTCCTAATGTCAGCCGCGGCCCAGGTTTCCTTGGCCCGAATTATGGCAACATTTACCTCACCGATATGAAGACCGGTCTCGCCGGATTCACCCGCCCCAAGCATCTTAACGAAGATCGAATTTCTTCCCGAAAACAACTCCTCGCCGCTCTTCAAAAAGGCAGCCCCGCCGACTCCCCACTTGCGGATTACCGAAAAGCCCAGACCGAAGCACTCCGCCTCGCAGGTCCCGGTTTTATGAAAAATTTTAATCTCGATTCCGAACCCTCCGATCTTCGTAACAAATACCAAACCGAATTCGGTCAACGCTGTCTGCTCGCCCGACGCCTCATACAGGACGGTGTCCGTTTTATCGAACTTTCCCACAACCCTGGCTTTCTCAATGGCACCGGATGGGACACCCACGGCAAAGGCCAACTCAAACAACACGAACTCATCCGCGACCTCGATAATGGTGTTGCCACCCTGATGGATGACCTCAAGGAGAAAGGCCTTCTCGATAAGACGATCATCGTCATTGCCACCGAGTTTGGTCGCCCGCCCGAGTTTGATGGTAACGGCGGTCGCGGCCACCAAGGTTCAGCTTTCTCTCTAGTTCTTGCCGGTGGAGGCCTCCGGCATCAGGGCACCATCGGGCGCACCGACGAACTCTCGAAGCAGATTATCGAAAACCCCGTTACCATTCCCGACTTTCATGCGACCATCCATGCAGCTCTTGGCATCAATCCAGCTCATGAACTCGTCGATGGATCCCGCCCTGTGCCCATCACCGACAGGGGCTCACCGATCGCATCTCTTTTCTGATTCTCCCCACCATGTCCAGACTTCTCCTCTTTATTTCTCTTTTCATCACTCCTCTTTTTTCATCAGAGAAGCCCAACATCGTCGTCATGATGGTCGACGATCTAGGCTTCTCGGATATTGGTTGTTACGGCAGTGAAATTGAAACACCAAATCTCGATCGGCTCGCAAGTAACGGACTTCGCTTCTCACAGTTTTACAATACCGCCAAATGCCATTCTTCGCGGGTCTCCCTTCTCACCGGACAATACTGCATTGCAGCAGGCGATGTCGCCCTTACTCACGCTGTCACTTCGGCTGAAGTCCTTCAAGAAGCGGGTTACTTCACCGCCATGACCGGGAAGTGGCATCTTAAAAAGGAGCCAACCGACTTTGGATTCCAACGCTACTGGGGACATCTCAGCGGCGCCTGCAACTTTTTCAAAGGCGACTCCACTTTCCGACTTAACGGAGAACATTGGGATGTCCCGAAATCCGATTTCTATACCACTGTCGCGAACCTTGATTTTGCACTCAAGTTTCTCGACGAATCGAGGAAGACTGAGGATCCCTTTTATCTCTATCTCGCTTTCAATGCACCACACGCTCCACTGCACGCTCTACCCGAAGATTACGCAAAATATAAGGGGCGCTATGATGCCGGTTGGGACAAGATTCGTGATGCCCGTATAGTCAAACAGAAGAAACTAGGCATCCTTCCAAAAGCTCTCAAGCCAAGTCCGCGACCTTCACACGTTCGAGCTTGGGATAAGATCTTACCTTGGCAACAGAAGTATGAAATCAACCGTATGGTCACCCTAGCGGCCATGATTGATCGCGTTGATCAAGAAATCGGTCGTCTTATTAGAGACCTCGAAGAGAACGAACAACTCGACAACACCCTCATCCTTTTCGTCTCAGATAACGGGGCCTGCCCCTACGATCGTCGCAAACCCCTTCTCAACGTCGAACCAACAAATGGCGATACCTTTCTTGCAGACTCCACCGGATGGGCCTGGGCCCGCAATTCACCCTTCCGCTATTACAAACAAAACCAGTTTGAAGGTGGCATTAGCAGCCCCGGCATCGTGCATTGGCCAACCGGTCTAAAAAGGAGGCCCGGAGCAATCTCGCATACTCCGGTTCACCTCATCGATATCCTCCCCACCTTGGCTGAAGTTGCCCAAGCCAAAATTCCAAATGAACATCCTTCTCGAGAACTCCGTCCTGTTTCGGGAGCCTCTTTCACTTCGATATTTGATTCAAAAACAATCACGCGCGAAGCACCTCTTCACTTTCAATTTGCCAGGGACTTCGCTCTTCGCGATGGCAACTGGAAGGCTGTTAGCTTCAAGGGAGAAGAATGGGAACTTTACGACCTCTCAAATGATCGCACCGAACTCAATAATCTCGCGAAACAAAATCCTGAACGTTTGACCGAAATGGTTCAACAATGGAAGCAAATATCGCGTAATGTGCTTCACTCACCCAAGCTTGCCGATGCAAAAATGATCCCAACGCAAAACCCCCACAAGAACCGCGAGTGGACGGTTTTCTCGGACTCTCCCCATCCTCCTGAAACTAGTCTTGAACGCCGACCGCGCAAAAACAAGGGACAAGACCCTCTTGGAATTCGTGCCCGAAAAAATACCAGCCTCGTTCGTGAAGGAAATGCTCTCTTTCTAACCTTCACAGGCGAAGACCCCGGCATTGCTATGGACCTCCGTATGCTCAACGAACTCTCCACCGGCCCTTACCACCTGACTTTTGAACTCATAACTGACACGGAAGGAACCGGGGAAATCTTTTACACTACCGATCGTGTCACAATCTTACCAAAAGGAAACCGACTCAACTTTCCAGTCCGATCATCACCCAAATCGCAAAAGGTAGAGATCGAAATCAAAACCCAAAAGAAGCTTAACCAGCTCCGCCTCGACATTTCAAAGGGTCCTGGAAAAGCTGTGATTCGAAACCTAGCACTCTTGGACCATGACAAAAAAATCCTCGCTGGTTGGACTCCGATCAAGAAGTAGCCGGATCAATTATCGCTAGCAAACTTTCAATATTGAAAGGCCACGGCTTCCCGGTCATTGCGCACCAATAAAATTCGCCCGGCCAAAACCGGGTGATTCCAAGTTCGGTGATCTAACGCGTCAAAATCCATCACCACTTCCTCTTCATTTGGGTTGAGCTCGAGGACCGAAATATCTCCCTGTTCCCCCTGCACAATCATGTGCTCCCCAACTCCAAGAATCTGGCCGTGTCCGTAGTTCCCTCCGCGCCAAGCTGACTTCCCATTCTCCAGATTCAAACAGGTCATCCGACCATCATTTAGCCCGTATAAGAATCCATCTTTCACAACCATGTCGGCAAACTTGGCCTTTAATTTGAGACTGTGCCAAAGCTCTGTTGCTTCAAACCCGGTCTCACCTTTTTTGATTTGAATCCGATGGGTCCCATATCCATAACCACTACTTGTAATAACGGTGTCCCCCACAACGAGCGGTGAAGCACAGTTGCTCTGCGGATTTCCGATCGGAAAGGACCAAAGTTCCTTTCCAGTTTCAATCTCGAATCCGGCCACCGCTTTTTGCTGAATTGCAACAATCTGTCGCTTCCCCGCTAAAGTCGCCACTACGGGCGATGCATAAGAAGACGGGTAGTCGCCCGAGCGCCAAACCAACTCACCCGTATCTACCGAAAAAGCCCCAAGACTTTTCTCTGCCTTACTACCCAAGGTTAAAATAACCTTTTCATCAACCACCAAGGGGCTGCAACTTTTAGCCCATTTGGGCACACTTTGATTCGTTTCCTTGAGGATGTTTTTTCCCCAAATTAAGCTTCCCGTTCGGGCATCCAAACAATTTAAGAGACCCGTCGCGCCTAGTGAATAGACTCTTCCATTTGCCACAGTCGGAGTCGACCGCGGACCGTCCCCCCCCATCGATTCCTTAAACCTAACTTCTTCCGAATGGGTCCACACGGCATATCCAGTGAGAAGTTCGTAGCAAATCGTCGTCTCTGTCGAACCTCGTTGATCCATGGTATAAGCAAACTTGCCGGCAACTGCGAATGCCGACCATCCCTCACCCATTTCGATTCTCCATAGCTCTTCTGGCACCTTCCTCTCCCAACCATCCGGCAGAAGTTCACCCGTTACCCGGTTATTCATATTTTGACCCAAAAGACGCGGAAAGTAGGCTGGACCAGTCGTTTGAATCGCCTCTCCTTCTTGAGCCATCACTCCGACTAAATCTGGCATTTCCGTTGCCGATCGATTAGACCAGCGCCACGACAGCTGGGGAAAAAAGCTACCGGTGTGTCCATCAATTTTCACGAGAGCCGCAGGCAGCATTATTAATCCAATGCCAATCACCCGCTGTTTCCATTGCAAGCGACTGAAACAAATTATCCAGCTTAATGTTACTCCTATCCCAGCGACCAAAAAAAGTAAATCCAGAGCTCCGCCCCACCCTTGCTCTACAAAATTTGGAATACTTTTAAGCACAATCCACACCACGGCCACCACCAACTCCATAATCAAAAGCAAACGCCAACGAGGACTTTTTTTCGAGGAGGGGACATCAAGATTCATGCAGTGAGGATATCCCGAAAATCCCATCTCTCAAGTCCCTCATCTCTTTTAAACGCTACTCCCTTTTTTTCAATTAAGACAAAAGGTCCTTCACTCGCTCAACAACGACCAAAATAGAAGGATCTGGCACATCCCAACTCCTAAGGCAGCTTCCGGAGACAACGACAATTCTGAGAACCGATAAAGCTCCCAACTTCCTTAAAAAAATACTGACTTGTCTGTGACTTCTTCAGCTCGATCCTTTATCTATGGGGAACAATGAAAATCGCAGCTCCCGACCTTTTACTAAGCATTGCCTTTATTTCCTCTGTCCATTGCAGTCCTTTAAAAGAGGTGATCAAGCCCCTAAAACAAGCTACGAGCCCTCTCAATATCATCCTCTTTACTGCCGACGATCTTGGTCATGAACAGCTTGACTTCCATGGCGGCAGAATTTCTGAAGTCACCCCCAACCTCTCTCGATTTTCTGCAAACAATCACACCTTCCTTCGAGGGCATGTCAATATTGCGATCTGCGCACCAAGCCGCAGTATTATTGCAACAGGGCGATATGGTCACAACTCTGGCTGCTACGGATTCAACAAGCTTCCCAAGAAAATCCCTACGGTTTTTGCCCACTTTAAGAAACATGGATATCTCACGGGCATTCTCGGAAAAGTGTCTCATTCCACCTGCGACACCTCTTTCACTTGGGATTTTGCTCACGATCAGCGCGAACTTGGAAATGGTCGTAGCCCAAAAAAATACCACGACTACTCGGTAGAGTTCTTCAACCGATGTAAGCAGGAGGGAAAACCCTTTTATTTTATGGTTAATTCTCATGATCCTCATCGCCCTTTTCACGATCCACAGAAGCCCGTCAAGAATGCTGAGGAGCCTTCCAAGCTCTTCAAGCCCGATGAAATCGAAATCCCTCCTTTTCTGCCAGACCTTCCCGGAGTTCGCAAGGAACTGGCCCACTACTACAATTCTATTCGGCGCCTCGATGACACCTTTGGTCGCGTAATGGAAGCCCTCGAACAATCCGGTTTCTCCGATAACACGCTAGTTCTCTTTATCACCGATAACGGATCAGCCTTTCCTTTCGCGAAAGCCAACACTTATCTCGCAGCCACCCGCACTCCCCTTCTGGTCCGATGGCCCGGTGTCACTCAATCAGGATCGAAAGACAACACCCACTTTGTCTCTGAAGTCGATTTCTTCCCCACCTTCACCGAGGCTGCCGGACTCCCAACTCCTGACAAACTCGACGGACGTTCCTTTGTGCCGCTTCTCCAGGGAAAAACACAAGAACAGCGGGACGTCGTCTTCACTCAAATCGATTACACCATTGGTGGGCCGCCCAAACCAATGCGCTGTATTCAGGATGAAAATTTTGGCTATATTTTTAATGCCTTCTCCGATGGTAAATTTCAATACCGCAATAACAACGAAGGCCTCACTTTTAAGGCAATGCAGGAAAAAGGAAAAACCGATCCCACGATCCAAGCTCGTGTCGACCTCTTCCGTTTTCGGGTTGTCGAAGAATTCTACGATCTCCAAAAGGACCCCGGCTCAACAAACAACTTAATTGACTCGCCTGAGCACCAAAATCTCATCGCATCCCACATCAAACGACTCCGTAAGTGGATGGTGGAAACCAACGATCATAACCTCAAATCATTCGATGCCCGTAACAACCCTCAAGAACTTGCAGCCGCAATCGAAAATTATCCTAGAATGATTAAGAATAGACCCAACCAGCAGGATTCGGACAAAAAGACGAATCCTGAAAAAATCCGAGCGACCAAAAGAAAATCTAGAGCTAAAAACGGCGACACTAACAACCAGCGTGAACCGAAATGAAATTTCCACTTCTTCTTCTTCTTTCAATCACTCCTTGCCTGCTTTCGGCAACTGCCCCAGAGAAACCAAATATCCTCTTCATTTCAGTCGATGATCTTAACGACTGGATTAGCCCACTAGGTGGCCACCCTCAAAGCATCACGCCAAACTTCCAGCGCCTTGCTGACCAATCAGTTCTCTTCACCAACGCCCACTGTCCCGCCCCCGCTTGCGGCCCGTGTCGCGCCGCTGTTCTCTCGGGAATCCCCCCGCACCGCTCGGGCCTCTATGAAAACATGCAACCGCTACGGCAGGTCATGCCCGATATCACCCTAATGCCACGACATTTTTCCAATCACGGATACCACTCTTCTGGTTCAGGAAAGATCCTTCATTATGTCGTCGATCCCCAGTCATGGGACAACTACTTCCCTGAGAAAGAAAAAGACAATCCATTTCCCTTCACACACTACCCCGACAAGCGTCCGGTCTCACTTCCGCGCGGCGGCCCTTGGCAATATATCGAGACAGACTGGGGGCCACTTGAAGTCACAGATAAAGAATTCGGAGGTGACTACACGGTGTCGCAGTGGGTTTCAAAGCAACTTGCAAATCCGCCGATCAATAAACCATTTTTTTTGGCCTGCGGATTTTATCGTCCCCATGAGCCATGGTTTGTGCCATCGAAATATTTCAAGCCCTTCCCACTTGAGAAGGTGCAATTACCACCCGGTTACCGTCTCAATGACCTTGATGATATACCACCCGCCGGACGAGCGCTGGCCCGCAACCGTTATTTCCCGCATATTCAGAAGAACGACGAATGGAAGGCTGGCATTCAAGGCTACCTCGCTTCTATTCACTTCGCAGATGCTATGCTCGGAAATGTTCTAGATGCTCTAGATCAATCTCCACGCCGCAACAATACCATCGTCGTTCTCTGGTCAGACCACGGATGGCACCTTGGCGAAAAGGAACATTGGCAAAAGTTCACCGGATGGCGCGCTTGCTCGCGTGTCCCCATGATGATTCTCGCTCCAGGCATCCACCCGGGAGTCTGCGATCAACCAGTCTCTACCATCGATCTATTCAAAACCCTCGCTTCGCTCTCAGGGGTCACCGCACCTGAAAATATTTCTGGAACCGACCTCTCTCCCTTGCTCAAAAATCCAGATTTAGAATGGCCTCACATCGCACTCACCCAACTCCGGGGGCCCAAAGCCTATGCGCTTTCAGGAAAAACCTTCCGCTATATTCACTACGCAAATGGAGACGAAGAGCTTTATGACATTTCTAAAGATCAATACGAGCACACCAACCTTGCGAGAAATAAGGATCACGAAGAAATTCTCATGAAACTTCGTGCGAAAGCACCAATAAAGGGATTACCTTTTCCGCAAAAGGGGCAATCTTTTAGCGTGAAAAATGCTCCTCTCGTGGAGTTAGACCGAAAAAACAAACCTCCTCCCTCACAGAAGTCCTTTACCCGCGTTCCTCTCGCCATCAAAAATTCGAGCAGTAAACACCTTCGGATTTTCTGGATCAACCAACAAGGACAACGAAAGGCCTTCGGGAAAGTTGCGACAGCTTCGAATCGAATCATTCCAAGCCATGTCGGCCATACATGGGTGATCGAAACCGAGAAGGGTGGATTTCTCGGCTATGTGGTCATCCCCAAAAAGGGAGCCCGGATTACTATTGAATAACGAACTCAAGAACTGGCTTTCGAGGTTCTATTCAGCGCACTGATCACTAATAATTTTTCTTCAACGGTCTTAATCTGTTTGATGCAGCACAGCTTTCTTAAAGAATAACTCCGTCCAAAATCGCCATCTTTCCTTGCCCTCCTCTTCGTTAGAAAACTGGGTCACGGCAGACTTTGATAATCGAACGGGTAGCAGGTCCTCCAACGAGATCTCCACCTTCGGCGCCGAAGGTTTTCCTGCAAAAAGATTCTTCCGAATCAAACAAGGGCCTACTTACCTCTAAAACTCACCACGGAAGGAGCATCTAGCGGTCGGGGTCTCATAAATAACGATCTCGCATAGGCCCGGCAAATCCTTTTCAAGCTTACGCCAAAACCAAGCCGCTATAACCTCAATAGTCGGACTTTCCAGTCCCTTGATGTCATTCAGGTAGCTGTGGTCCATTAGATCGATCAACGGCTTCATGGCATCTGAGATACACTTATGATCGTAGACCCAGCCGATTTCCGGATTCACCTCGCCTTCGACATGAATCTCAACCTTAAAGCTGTGACCATGCATCTGTCGGCATTTATGGTCGCTAGGTAGACTTGGCAAGGTGTGAGCTGCTTCGAAGCGGAAGTCCTTGATGATTCGTGCGCGCATGATTCGTAAAAGAGATGTGTCTAACACGAGGATAGACTTGTCTCCTCTGCCGTCCATCGCCAAGTTCTATTCGTTTATGGCCAATCGCATTGACACCACTTTCGCCCGACTTCGCGAACAAAACCGGAAAGCCTTCGTCGCCTACGTCGCAGGTGGAGATCCTGATTTTGATCGCTCTCTCGAGATCATGTGTACTCTCTCCGACGCTGGAGCCGATATTATCGAAGTCGGAATTCCATTTTCGGATCCGATGGCAGATGGAATCGTCAACCAATTAGCAGCAGATCGCGCCCTCAAGTCAGGAATGAACTCGCATCGCATTATCGATCTCATCAAGGCCTTTCGTAAAACCCGCGACACCCCGCTGGTTCTCTTTACCTATCTGAATCCAATCTACGCCTATGGTTTCGAAGCTTTTCACAATGATGCCGCAGCAGCAGGAGCAGACGGGATTCTTCTGCTCGATCTCCCCCCCTCTCAAGCGGCGATAAACCCTGAATTCCTCCACGGAGAGGCTCTTCATCATATTCACCTTATCGCTCCCACCACTCCACCGGCCCGTCGCAAATCTCTCGCCGAATCATCACAGGGATTTATTTACGCCCTCTCCCGGACCGGAGTCACTGGAGCTCATTCGGCTCCATCTGAGAGTATCGAAACTCAAGTGGCTGAAATCCGCGAAATGACAAACACTCCGATTTGCGTGGGATTTGGAATCACCACCCCAGAACAAGCAGCCCAGCTTGCAGGCTACGCCGACGGCATTATTGTCGGATCAGCAATCGTTAGGAAAATTCAGGAAAATTCTAATGATCCCAATGTTGCCAAAAAACTGAAGGATTTTGTGACCCCTCTCATTAAAGCAATCCACGTAGCCTGAACTAACATGATACTAGATTTCACCAAAATGAACGGAGCCGGAAACGACTTCGTGATCATCGACAATCGCAGTCGAAACAAAGACCTCAACAAAGATCAAATCGCACAGCTTTGCGACCGCCACCGCGGTATTGGTGCCGACGGGCTACTGGCAGTCGAGCCAGCGGAAGGTGAAGCCGATGTTAAGTTCCGCTATTATAATGCGGACGGTGGTGAAGCCGAAATGTGTGGCAATGGTGCCCGTTGCTTCGGCCGTTATACCGCCCGCCTTCTCGGTGGTAATCTCACCAGCCTTACCTTTGAAACCATAGCGGGAACGCTCCGAGCCGAGTTAATCGGTGACGAGGTCTGCATCGACATGTCCGACCCCGTTGATCTCGAAATGGAGGCACTGGTCGAAGCGGCTGGGACAGTTCATAATCTCAACACCGGAGTCCCCCATGCCGTCGTTTTTGTCGAGGACCTCGAAAACTGTGACATTGTCAAAAATGGTGCCGCGATCCGATATCGGGACCTCTATGCACCAAATGGAACCAATGTGAACTTCGTCAGTGTTATCGAACTGCAACACCTCTCCGTCCGCACCTACGAGCGTGGAGTTGAGGGAGAAACACTGGCTTGCGGGACTGGAATCACCGCCTGCGCACTTATTCACCACCTCCAAACTGGCGCGCCTTCTCCAGTAAAAGTCGATGTTCGTGGAGGCGATACCCTCTCGATTGCGTTTGAACTAGGCCCAGATCGTAGTTTTTCCAAGGTCACCCTGACCGGACCAGCCGATTTCGTATTCGATGGAGTGATCACGATCTAGGAAAGATGCGGCTTCCCACCATGGAATTTGTGTGGTTTTCTTTATCGAGAAATTATGGAACTTGATTTCACAGATACTCCGTTCGATACCAGATCGATCAAGCCCCACGAGATTGAGGAGGTTTTTGAGGATCCGTTTTCAATTCGACTCCTCCCCGACAACGAACGCGCTGATGGTGAGGCCCGGTTCTATCTCATTGGCAAAACCATTGGAAGCCGTGGACTTTTTCTTTCTTTTTGGTCAAATGGCAAAAAAGCGCGAGTGGTTTCAGCCCGCGACCTCGTCCAAGAGGAGGAATCTTACTATGAACGTAAGTTAGCTGAAATGAAGTAACCCCCCTTTTTAAATGAACACCATCTCAGATTGGAACGACGTCCCTGATTTTGAAACCGATGAAGAGGAGCATCAATTTTGGTCTGAACACTCATTGAACCCTCGGCTTATCAATGCCTCGGTCCACGCCCCAGACTCCAAGGAATCGACCACGATAACGCTCCGATTTGATCCCCGAATGCTCTCCCGTATCAAGCGGATTGCCAGATCACGGTTTCTTAATTACCAGTCGATGATGAAACAATGGCTCGCCGAGCGGATGGAGGAAGAGATACGCCGTAGCGGAGATCAGGATTCATAATCTATTACCGGTAGACTTTAACACTGGTATGACTTCCAAAAGGCTCCGCCAAAGCCCTAAATTTTGGATTAGCTGCTTCGCCTTCTGGTTCGTTGCTCTCAATCTACTTTCCCACGGAAATAAATTTCATCCGCCCGGCACATTTTCTTTTGATATTCCCCATTTTGATAAAATAGTTCACTTCGGATTTTTTTTTGGCGGCGGTGGCCTTCTTTCGGCAGCCCTTTTTTTCACCAAAAAACCTCCATGGCGAAGTCTCATCTTTACCGTCACAGTCTCTCTTTCACTGGTTGGAATTTGGGATGAATTTCATCAATCCTTTTTCGACAATAGAACCGGTAACGATCCCGGTGACTGGCTTGCGGACACCCTTGGAGCTTTTTGTGGAGGTATCATTTTTCGTAAATTTCACAAAAGTATCTTGTAATCATGCATCTCGTCCATTTCCACTTGCAGATCAAGGAATCAGCCCGAGTTGTCTCTAACAACTTATGATTTCATTCCTCTCCCATCCTGTGACCACCTTCTTCGGTGGAGTAATTCTCGCCCTCATCGGGATCGGTATTCTCCTGAACACAAAAATGGAAGGTAATCAAACCGCTCAGTTTGTGAAGGATTACCGCGCAGCGATGAGCAAGGCTGGTGAGGCCGGGCCATCACCAGGGACTAGCGCTGAGGCTACGGCAATTCAACGTTTTACCGAATTTCTCGAAAATGTTGGCAATAGAATCTACGTCGAAAATCAAACTGCAAACGCATACGCCGAAAACGCCTATCTCGATGATACAATTGCAACCCACTATGGTCCCGACGAAATTCGGAGCTACTTTCTCCAGACTGCAGAGACCATGACATCCTTCGAAGTGAACATCCTAGACTCGGCTCGATCGGGAGCGGACCATTATATTCGCTGGGAAATGATCTTCGCTGCGCCAAAACTGGCGGGTGGAGAACCGATCCATTCAGTCGGAATCAGCCAGGTGAGATTCAATGAGAAGGGCAAGGTTGTATTTCACCAAGATTTTTGGGACTCAGGACGACATATATACGGACAAATTCCCGTCGTCGGCGGAATGATTGGAATCATCAAAAACCGAATGAAATAGAAGCAAGGCATGGCTGACGAAACCCACGAAAAGCACCGACCGTTATCGACACCGATTCGGGTGATCGGGCAATGGCTAGATTCTGATTTTCGTAGAACGGAAGAACCAAATCCAGCCACCCTCCCTGACCAAATAAATTGGGAAAGAACCCTGCCTTTTATTTTTCTTCACCTTGGATGTCTTGCCGTTTTTTTGGTCGGGTTTTCCTGGACCGCGGCCGGCACCGCAATTCTTCTCTACCTTTTGCGAATGTTCGCTATCACAGGATTTTATCATCGCTACTTTTCACATCGCTCTTTCAAAACGTCACGCATAGTTCAGTTCTTTTTTGCACTTCTGGGAAACAGCTCCATGCAGCGTGGTCCGCTTTGGTGGGCAGCCACTCACCGTCATCACCACAAGCACTCCGACGAAAAAGTTGATGCTCACTCTCCGGTTCACCACGGTTTCGCCTGGTCCCACATTGGCTGGTTAACCTCCATGAAGAATTTCCCCACGGACTACCAGGTTATCCCGGATCTCAAAAAGTTTCCTGAGCTTGTTTTCCTGAATCGCTTCGATCAAATCGTCCCGCTCGTCTACGGAGTAATCATGATCTCCATCGGTGCCGTTCTCGAGATTTTTGCTCCAAGTTTAAATGTTACCATGTGGCAATTTTTCATCTGGACCTTCTTCATCAGCACAACCGTTTTACTTCACGGCACTCTTTTCATCAACTCGCTGGCCCACGTGTGGGGAAAGCGCCAATACGATACGAAAGATGACAGCCGGAATTCTTTTCTACTTTCGGTCATCACGTTAGGTGAGGGCTGGCACAACAATCACCATCGCTATCCCCATTCGGCCCGACAAGGATTCCGCGCCGCGGAAATTGATTTTACCTACTACGGCCTCAAGGCGCTCTCGTGGCTTGGTTTGATTTGGGATCTCAAACCTGTCCCGAGAAAAATTAAAGAGGAGGGGCAAAGCCATTCATGATGACAGGACGTGAAAAGATTGCCATCGTTGGCTCGGGAATCTCGGGCATGGCATGTGCTCACTTTCTCCACCCGCATCACGACATCACGCTTTTCGAAAAAGACGATCGAATTGGCGGACATTCCAATACAGTAAAGGCGGGCAATGATCCACTCGACACTGGGTTTATGGTTTATAATGAAGTCACCTATCCGCTCCTGACCCGGCTTTTTGAAAACCTTGGCGTTGTGACAAAACCAACCTCAATGTCATTCAGCGTGCAGCACACCGCCGACGGGCTTGAGTACAACGGGGGGAGTTTAAACCTCTTATTTGGTCAGCGCAAAAATCTTTTAAAGCCCCGATTTTGGAAGATGTTGATGCAGATTAATCGTTTTAATAAAGAAACCGTCGCGGAGCTTCAGCGGGAGGAGGAAACCAAACTCACCCTTGTTCAATATGTCGAAGCAAGAGGCTACGGACAAGACTTTCTGAAATGGTATCTCTCCCCTATGGCAGCTGCCGTTTGGTCCTGCCCGCCGGAAAAAATTGAACACTTTCCAGCGATCACGCTGATGCGTTTTTGGAACAACCACGGATTTTTAGGTTTGGATACCCAACATCCATGGCGGACGGTCGTCGGAGGATCAAAGGAGTATGTCAAAAAGCTCGTCTCTCCTTTTAAGAATCGCATTAAGATTGGCAGCCCTGTGACTTCGATTACTTCTAGAAATGAGATCATTCTTGAATCCGGTCACCGGGAACCTTTCGATCGTATCATCAGCGCAGCACATGGGGACCAAGCTCTCAACTTGCTTGCTTCACCTACCAAACTTGAAACCGAAATCCTCTCATCTTTCTCTTACCAATCAAACAAGGCAATCCTTCACACTGACTCCCAATTCATGCCTCAAACCAAGAGATGTTGGGCGTCTTGGAATTACCGAGTTGATGCTCATAGACATTCGACAATTTACTGGATGAACAGTCTGCAGGGTGCCACGGCCCAAAAGGATTTTTTTGTCTCAATCAATCCATCATGTGAAATTCCTGATGAGCATATCATTAAGGAATTGGAATACGATCATCCGCTTTTTGACCTCAAAAGTATCGCCGCACAAAAAAGGGTTCCTGAACTCAACATCGCCGATACTGGAAGATATTTCTGTGGCGCTTGGCAAAGGTTTGGGTTTCACGAAGATGGACTTTGGTCTGCCTTTCGACTTTGTGAACAATTGTTGGGGAGGAGCCCTTGGTCATGAGCTCCTGTCTTTATGAATGCGATGTCATGCATCGCCGCATCAAGCCAGAGCAAAAGCGCTTTGACTACCGCGTTTTCATGCTGAGCTTCGATCTCTGTGAACTTCCTCAGAAAGCGCTTCTAGGAATCAATCGCTTCAACCTTTTTAGTCTACGTGACAAGGACCATATTGATCTCGGAAAGCCCGGTGGAATTCGCCCCAATCTTATGGCATGGTTTCAGGAACATGGAATTGATTGCCCCAAAGATTCACGCATTCAACTGATCACTCTTCCCCGCGTTCTTGGTTACACCTTTAATCCCGTTTCCTTTTATTACGTGCGAGCCAATGATAATACGCCTTTATTTGCAGTTGCCGAGGTCTGCAACACCTACCACGAGATGAAGCTCTACTTGATAGAAAACCAGACCGAAACGGGTTGGCACCGAAAGGTTGAGAAGGGTTTTTATGTCTCTCCATTCTCAAGCGTTCGCGATTTTTTTGACTTCGAACTGGGAATCCCTTCTGATGCGTGGAATGTCACGATCAACAATCTTGATACCGAGGGGCTTACTCTAACTTCATCCATCCGAGGAGTCGCTAAGCCGCTCACCTCAAGCCGTCTCCTCTGGTTTGGCTTCAAATACCCCCTCCTCTCGCTCAAAGTGATCGCCATGATCCACTGGCAAGCTCTGAAATTGTGGATCCGAAAGGTTCCTTACTTTTCAAAAACTAAAAACAAGAACTTCCAAACGGAGGTGCTGCGCCCCCATTCCTCAATAACTTCTAAAGATGAGTAATTCCAAACTCCCAATCAAACACGGCCTACCCGAACGACTGGTCGTCGGTCTCTTGAACAAGATGACAAAAGGCCATCTCAAAATGAATTATTCCGACGGATCATCGCGTCACTTCGGAGATCCAGCTGAACCGGTCAGCGCAGACGTCACTATCAATAACGATGCCGAATTCTTCAAACGCTGTGCCTACTACGGAAATGTCGGAATGGGTGAGGCCTACACTGACGGCATTTGGGATACTCCCGACATTCGCGCTGTCATCAGCTGGTTTGTTCTTAACATGCAAGCATTGCAGGGAGCTGACACCTCTTCCGATAAACTTCCTGGTGTTGGTTTACTAAAACTCGTCAATTGGTTTCACCACCTTCGCCGGGCCAATACGGTCGACAACAGTCGTCAAAATATCTCCGAGCACTACGATCTCGGAAACGAATTTTACTCACTCTGGCTCGACGCTACCATGACCTACTCCTGTGCTAAATTTGAGGAACCCGATCAGGAGTTTGAGAAAGCGCAGACTGCGAAATATGAAGCCCTTTGTCACAAACTCAAACTCAAAGCAACCGATCACGTCCTCGAGATTGGATGTGGCTGGGGAGGCTTCGGAACTTATGCCGCGAAAATTTATGGATGCAAGGTGACCGGAATCACGATTTCCGAAGAGCAAGCCAAGTTTGCCCGTGAACGAGTGAAACGCGAGGGAATTGAAGATCACTTCAAAATCCTCATCCAGGACTACCGTCACATCAAAGGTCAGTTCAATAAAATCGTCTCGATCGAGATGATCGAAGCTGTTGGTGACCGTTTCCACCAATCTTTCTTTGCTAAATGCCATGAAGTTTTGACACCAGATGGGATACTCGCTCTGCAAATGATCACGGTCCCAGATAATAGATACAAGAGCCTGACTAAAGGGGTTGACTGGATTCAAAAGGTCATCTTTCCAGGATCCCTTCTTCTGAGCGTTGGCCGAGTCAACGAAGTGCTCCTAAAGACAAGCGACCTTTTTTTACATGACCTAGAAGATTTTGGATCCTTCTACGTCCACACGCTCGAAAATTGGCATGAACGCTTCAACGCTGCAAAAGACTCACTTTTGAAACTCGGGTTCGATGAGCCATTTATGAGGACGTGGAACTACTACCTAAAATATTGCCAAGCTGGCTTTACCACTCGCAACATCTCAGTGGTTCAGGCCGTCTACACCCGTCCTAATAATCCGGCTCTGATGCCATGACAGAAGTTAGCGACAGGCAGGACCCTTGGTGGAGGCGCTGGTTTATTAATCCGATCCTGAAGCAACTAACACAGGGCATCAGCGCTGACAAGTTGGCCTGGACGATCGCGATTGGTTGTGCAGCCGGAATCTTCCCCGTCATGGGGACAACTTCTTTTGTTTGTTTCTTTGCTGCCGTCTACCTCAAGCTCAACCAACCGGTAATCCAAGTCGTATGCCATACTCTCTGGGCTGCTCACCTTGCTTTAATTCTACCCTTCATCAAAATGGGACAATGGATTCTGGGAGATCAGCCTATCAAGGCCTCCATTCCCACTCTTCTGAAAGAATTCTTTACGAGTCCCTGGCAGTTCGCACAAGACTACTGGTTGGCAGCTTTACACGGTATTTTGGCTTGGTTTCTCGTTTCTATTCCTCTGGTTTTTATTGTCCGCTCGATCACCCTACCGTTTTTAAAAGCCGCCGCCTCCCGAATAGAACGTAAAAATACTGCTACCGCATGAACGGTCTAACAATCCTAGGAATTATCGCTGCCCTTGTGGTCCTCGACTTTATGGGCGGCTGGTGGTTTGGCAGGAAAATTAACAACTACTCGCTGGTTGATGCGATGTGGGCTTTCTGGATTGGACTCGCGGGCGTGATTTACTCAACGTTTGGAACTGGTGATTTTGAAAAGCGTGTTGCCTCGGGAACGATCGCCGCAATTTGGGGATTTCGATTGGCCTACCATTTGCAGAAGCGAATTCGCATTCACCACCCTGTAGAAGACTCACGATATCAGAAGCTTCGCGAGGTCTGGAAAGGCCGAGTCTCATCTGCCTTCTTTTGGTTTTTTCAAGCTCAGGCCCTTTCAGTGCTTCTTCTAACGCTTCCCTATCTTCTTATCGCTCGGGACTCATCACCCTGGGGATTTTTTGAAACATTTGGTTTAACCGTAGCCGTCATCGGAATTACTGGAGAGATTCTTTCTGATCATCAAATGTCCAAGTTTAAGTCACAGGATAATCGTTTGTCATCGGTCTGCCGAAATGGGCTTTGGAGATATTCTCGCCATCCCAATTACTTTTTTGAAATGGTGATTTGGATTGGAGTTTATCTTTTTGCCTGTGGATCGGCTTGGGGATGGACCACCTTTTTCGCGCCCGTGACGATCACCTTTCTCTTATTAAGGGTCACCGGCATTCCGCCAACTGAAAAATCCGCACTCAAACGCAAAAAGGACGCCTATCGCGAGTACCAACGAACCACCAGCCCCTTTATTCCTCTCCCACCAAAATCATGATCAATATCGACGACCTTCTTGCCAAAGACATCATTCCCGACGCGCTGATCCGGATCGGAATCCGATCAAGATTAAAAGAGACTCTAAAGCCTCTCGAAAAGCTTGATTGCGAAGATCGACAGGCAGCTCTAATGAGGCACATTGACGAGCTCAAGGAAAGCCCACTAGCGATCGCCACCGATGAGGCGAACGAACAGCACTATGAGTTGCCCACCGAATTTTTCCGCAAAGTTCTAGGGCCCCACATGAAATACAGCTCCGGGTATTGGGACTCCGCCACCACGGACATTGAGACCTCCGAGGCTCGCATGCTCAAACTCAGCTGCAAAAGAGCGGAACTCAAAAACGGGCAACGCATTCTAGAACTCGGTTGCGGTTGGGGATCGCTCACCCTCTGGATGGCAAAGGAATATCCAGATGCTCAAATTACAGCGATTTCAAATTCAAAAACACAGAAGGCATACATTGATTCCCAAGCCGCCGAGCGAGATCTCACCAACCTTGAGGTTAAGACGGTCAATATGATTTCTTACGAAGGCAAGGGCGAGAGCATCTTCGATCGCGTGGTCTCGGTGGAAATGTTCGAACACATGAAGAACTACGATAAACTGCTTAGCCGGATCTCGCGGTGGCTAAAGCCCGAAGGGAAACTCTTTGTACATATCTTCACACATCGTGAATACGCCTACCATTACGAGGCAAAGGACGAGAGTGATTGGATGGCCCGTTATTTTTTCACGGGAGGACAAATGCCATCGAATGATCTACTGCTCTATTTTCAAGACCATCTTTCCATCGAGGATCATTGGCAGGTAGGCGGAGACCACTACCAGAAAACTTCCGAGGCATGGCTCGCGCGCATGGACGAAGCCAGCGATGTATTGAAACCACTCATCGCTGAAACTTATGGTGAAGCAGAAGCCAAGAAATGGTGGGTTTGGTGGAGATGCTTCTTTATGGCGTGCGCCGAACTCTGGGGCTTCCAGGGAGGGAACGAATGGGTCGTCTCACACTACCGCTTCACCAATTCTAAATAGTCTTCGAGACCTCCGGTCGGGGTGCCGGAATTGCTTCGCAAGCCTCGCGCCAATTCTCGAAATTCCAGCGATTGGGAAATCCGTTACATTGGAAGGGCTTAACAGCTTGGAGTCGGCAATCGATGCCATCAAGCATGACACACTCACTGGTTCCCTCTTTATCAATCAACGAGAGGCCCTGACGATTGTCACGCAGCCGGGTAAAGTCCTTCACAAATTGATAAAGGGGAATTTTGAGGAACTCTGCAATTCTTTCAACCTCACCATCAGCAAGAACCACATCACCTTCCCACTTGCAACAATTCGTACAGCGCTGGCATTGATACCAAACGTCTTCTTCTTTATCTGCCATTCCAAGTCAAACTATCGCCCAAGCATGCTACGACGATACACATCGACCGCCTTAAGAAAACCTTGCCACTTCGCACCTGGACGACCGTTAGAAAGAAGGAAATGCGGGCAATTTTTATTGGGAGGATTCTTACCCCTTCGAGGCCACTTGTAATGTGGCACAACACGAGAAACTGGCAGATCGTATTTCACGCAAAGCCACGCCGCCAGTTTTGCGGTCCGCTCAAGAGTTCTACTGCGACTATTGCCGGGGTTTTCGCACATCTCGATTCCGATACTATAGCGATTTCCGGGGCCATCGAAGTCCGCGTGATTACCACGCTCATTAGTGGGAAGGTGCTGAACTGCTAAGTCTTTGTCGACAGTGTAGTGCCAGGAAATCCGGCCAAGAGCGCCATTTTTCAGAGCCTTCGAATGGCGAATCGCGTCAGCACCACTTTTCCAGTTTTGAGTCGAATGAATCGTGATATAACGAGGAGCCATTTTCTTACGAGATCTCCCGCGAGCGTTGTAAGAAAGGTAATCTTTTTTCACTTTCACCTGCCGATAAAGCGAGGATGGACTTGTTGAGGGTATAGAGGGCGCTCGTTGGCTGCGAATCATCGGATTGCCATTAAGCGAAGCCGTCGAGGTCACAGTGCGACCGTATTGCTGCCTCCATGCATCAGCCCGCGTATCACTTCCCTTGTTATGAATCCCGGAGTAAGGATTACGCCCCGCCGCCGAGTAAGGAGTGTAAACATCGCCAACACTGACGACGGGAGGATCTGCGGAACAAGCTACGAACAAGCCAATGCATAAGCCTAAGAGCGACAACCAAAGTGATCTCCTTCGCATGATCTGAAAGTAATATCAGCTTAATTAGTCGAATGAAAGTCCATGTTTTGAAATCGCGTATTTTATTTCATTCCAACCAGCCCCATCAGGTCCAAACCCCATCAGAACCAGACTCTGAAATCGGCTATTAGCAGAGGACGAAGAGATATCTTTAACTCAAAATTACCACCCTGATTCGCTCAGCTAGGCCGGCTCCATTTTTTCAGCTGGTCATTTCTTTCCCAACCAACGAGAAACCCTCCGTCAGAGGCTCTCTCATCCATGAAACCACGAAGAATCGTCGCGCAGGCCAATTCCTGCACCCACCTCAATCTAGACTTCATCGAGCATGATGGGCGATTTTTTCTAGAGTGTGAAGGTCGGCAGGTCGATGGCAGCCACCAAGGATTTGCAACAAGGAAACTAATCAAAATGATGAGCCTTCCCTTTCGGCCCGCACGCCAACCAAGAATCATTATTCTCGGATTGGGACTCGGACATGCTGTTGTGGCAGCCCGTGAATCTCTGCCTCAGGAAAAAGCTTCTTTCGTAATTCTTCCGGAAGCCGCAGAACTCGCGGATCTAATCTCGACAAATCTAGCAATCGACCCACTTGATGATGAGAGGGTGCATCTTGACGATCTCGATCCATTTACACCGCTCCCAGCAGAATACGCGGCAAGTCAGGGTATATTCGCTGATCTGGATCAGCTTGAGGCTCTTTCTCCAATAAATTGGTCCATCACCTCTCCTAATGTCCTTGGAAATTTTCAAGAACGACTCAAGACTGGGGGCCTTCTGGGGCTCATTGCAAACAGACCAATCACGGGGCTTGAAAAACACCTTCGAAAATCGGGATTTGAGGTGGCCACAGATTTTGCTCCATCTTCCGAAAAATCGAAAAAAAACCGGACTCTTTACCTCGCTCGCAAGGGGCACTATCGAAGCAAACATTAAGAATGAATCTTCCAATGAAATTAACTTACGCTCTCCTTCTTCCCGTTCTTCTTTTGGTCAATTCCTTTGGCCGAGAACTAACGATCAAGGCACAAACTCTGGAGACCACCCTCGAGCTTGATGCTACTTTTATTCCCGAGCAACCGATTGTTTTTAAGATCGAACCAGATCAATGGTCGCAATTCATCATTGCCGAACTTGTTAAACATGGTGCGAGTGTGAAAAAAGATCAGCTTATTATTGCATTCGAAGCCGAAGACTATCAGCGCCACCTTGCGGAAACAAAAGAAGACGCCAAGGTTCGCGCGATTACTTTAGCCAAAGCGGAGCGTCAACTTGCTGACCTTGAGACTACAACTCCGGGCCTACTTGAAGGTTTAAAGCTGGCTCATGACCGAGCTAAGGAATCACTTGAATATTTCAACCTGACTGGCAGGGCACTTCAAGAGGAGGAGGCTCTCGAAAATCTTGGGCGCTCACAACGGAGCCTGAGTTACCAAGAAGAGGAACTAAAACAGCTCCTTAAAATGTATAAAGAAGATGGCATCACTGAAGAGACCGAAGAAATCATCCTTAAACGCCAGCGCGCCTCAGTGAAGAGCGCAGAATTTTCGCTCAAAAAGGCTGAGCTAAGTTCGAAATGGGCTTTGGAAAAAACCATTCCAAGACAAGCTGTTGATCTAAAAAGAGCACACGCCGAAGCTCTCCTAGCCTACGAAACCGGCATGGTCAATCTGCCCCGGGCAGTAGAGGAGGCTACACTCGCTTTTGCCAAAACCCAAAGATCTCATGCCAAGTTAGACCAAGATCAACGGGAACTAATAGACGACGGCTCGCTCATGGATCTGAAGGCTCCAGCAGATGGAAAAATTTACTACGGAAAGATTGACGATAGATCTTGGTCGATTGAAGGGACTTCCAAATATCTTTTTCAAGCGGGATCTGTCCCAGCAAACACCGTCTTTATGTCACTCATACCGACCGCAAGCACCCTCACTCTCCATGGGTCCATCTCCCAAAAAGACCTTCTAAAACTATCTGCCAACGCCAAAGGAACCGCCTCAGTCGAGGGACTTGAAGACACTACTTTCCCTGTGACCCTAACCCGGCTCGATGTTGCACCTAATAGCTCTGGGCAATACGGCTTAGGGCTCAGCATAGAACTGCCAAAAGACTCTTCCATCGTAACAGGAATGAAGGGAAAGGTACAACTAATCACTTATCGTAAAGAAAACGCTATCAGTATCCCACTGAATGCCATTACCAGCGATAGCGAAAAATCTACCGTAAAACTTAAAATGGCTGACGGCAAACACGAGACCCGCGAAGTCAAAACCGGTCGGAGTGTAAACGGAAATATCGAAATCCTTGAAGGCCTCGAAGTTGACCAAGTCATTTTTGTTCCAGACCAAGCGGAATAAACCGAGCCCACTTAAAAATCATGCGACTTCTACTCATCGCTTCGACTTCCTTGCTCATCCAAGTCAGTGCTCAACACTTGGCAAAACTTGGACCACTCCCTTCAGTTGAGCGCCTACAAGACGGCGAACTCGAAACTTCGATTAAACGAGGTGTTGATTACCTAGTCGGCAAACAAAACAAGGATGGCTCATGGGGTGGCCCCACTCGCACAAAGGGGCTCAATATTTACGCGCCAGTTCCCGATTCACATCTGGCCTTCCGAACAGGCGCGTCAACTCTCGCTCTCAGCGGATTACTAGACAGTGGAGACCGGCGACCAGAGGTCGTTACTGCCATCAAAAAAGCCGAAGCGTGGCTTTTCGAAAAACTTCCAAAACTAAGACATCTCGATCCAACAACGACTTACAATGTCTGGGGACATGCCTATGGACTGCGCGCGATTGCCGACCTTTACGTGTATCGAACCGGCGACGAGACCAAACTTTCCCGCCTTAAACAACTCGCCGCCAAGCAGATTGAAATGCTGATTAAAACTGAGGATATCAATGGTGGGTGGGGATACTTAGATTTCGATAACCACACAGCCCATTTCTCAGGCATACCCACTTCGTTCACTACTGCAACCGTCCTGCTTGGCATGAAAGATGCCGAGAAAACTTTTGGCCTTTTGATTCCCGAGAAAGAAATCAAACGTGGGCTTGTCTCAATCAACAAGCAACGAACACCGGATTGGTCATTTGTTTATTCTTACGATCACCGTTATCGTCCAAGATACGGAATCAACCGTCCCGCAGGTTCACTGGGACGCTCACAGGTCTGTATGGCTGCGATGCGGAAATTCGGAGATGAGCGAATCACCGACGAACTTCTTGAGCACTGGCTTCATCGGCTTTGCCTCAGAGAGGGTTGGTTTGATATTGGCCGGAAACGACCTGTTCCCCACGAGACCCACTTCTCAATCTCCGGTTACTTCTACTACTACGGATTTTACTACGCGACCGAGTGCCTTCAAATGCTCCCCGATGATCGCCAAAAAATATATATCCCTCACCTCGCGCGGCATATCATGAGTAAGCAGGAGAAAGATGGCTCGTGGTGGGATTATCCTCTTTACGACTACCACCAACCTTACGGGACAGGTTATGCATTGACCACCCTTTCGAGGCTGCGGACAAAATAGCCAAAACCTTAGTCTTAGCGCACTACAATATCGTCATCCGTCCAGTGCTTACCATCGGCGCCAGCGGATCGGTATTCAATCTGAAGGCCGCTCAAACGGTGGAAAAAAACTGGCTTCCCATTTCGATCCAATAAACCGATATCGGGCTTAATGAGCGGATGCTCTGCTGGAATCCAAGCAAGATTCTCCGGATTGGCTCCTTGTAGAAAGCGCATGATCTCAGGATTTCCTGGTAGGTGAAAGGCGTCGAAATTTTTCATGAGCGACTGACAGTTAATCACGACATCCCGAAGCGCTTCTAGATCACGCTTAATATCACCATTTGACTCTCCATATTCGCGGGTAAAAGGATTCTCTCCGAGAAACCTGATTCCTTCCGACTCCTCAGCGGATTGGGTAATGAATTCTTTCTTCTGAATCACTGCGCCATTTTTCAGTGTTGGCTGATCCATTCTTGATAGAAAGATAAACCCAAGAATCAATAAGAGAACACCTGCACTGAAAGTCCTCATCCTTCCATTTTCATAAAACCAAGTGGCGGACCATCTCCGACAACATCATGGAAGTTAGACAAATTCGGAAGAACCAAATCCCTCACATTAGTTGCCGAAACGCCCATCCAGAGTGCCAGATCCGCAACATACTGATCAACAGATGTCGTGGGTATAAATCGCCCACGCCCAGTGTCGAGGTCATTGCCTAGATCAAGTGACGGGTAATCACCAAAGAACTTTCCACCATCAACACATCCGCCAACAACAAACTGATTCCCCCCCCAAGCATGGTCGGTTCCATTGCCATTTGGTGTTAAGGTCCGACCGAAATCCGAGGCAGTAAAGAGAGTCACTTGGTTCTCCAACTCCAAATCGACCATAGCCTGATAAAACTGGCCAATAGCCTCGCTCACCTGCCCAAGCATTGCGGGATGATCATCCAATCCATTATGATGATCCCACCCTCCAAGCTCGACAAAGAAGGTCTGCCGCTTTTTAGACAGAAGCCCCCGAGCGGAGATCGTTTCAGCAACAGCCTTCAATTGCCCAGCTAAAGAATTCGATGTGTTAAATTCAGTAACGATTGGATCCTGAGATCCCAGCGCTGCCCTATACTCGGCACTTGCGGCAATCGCAGTCCTTTTCGAAATGGCGAATGATCTCTCAAAGGCATTTTGGTATTGGGCATCAAGAATTGATTCCTGAGCCGCCCGTTTGTGTCGGTAGACCCATCGGTTCCAGAGACGGATCTCAGGGACACTAGAAGCACCTCTCGAAAGGACTGATGTTGAACCACCGCTTTGAAAAAGATTCGTCCCTGCAAGAGACACATTCATGGAAACCTGACTCTCACCATTCAAGTCATCCAGAAGATCTGCCAAGCGTCCTCCCCATCCATTGAGGGGCGAGCGATTTGTAGGAAGCCCCGACTGCCAGTGAAGCTGTTGATCAGAATGCGAATAGAGCCCGAGAGGCAAATTCGCTGATTGATTTTGAATTCCAAGCTTTGTGACCGGCTCAACAAGCGTTCCAACATTATTGATAAAAGACGCTTTTCCCGAATCAAACAAAGCTTTCAGCTCAGGCATTTCTACATTCAAACCCAGTGTTCGACCATCCGGAGAAGGGAGAGCATCTCCGATTGGAGTGAAATCAGTTTCAGGAAGAGCAACATCACCACGTGCTGCCAGATATTCGGGATAGCCTTGCGAAGCGTCAACCGGTGCCAGCATGTTAAAAGAGTCATTGCCCCCCGCGAGAAAGACGCAAACTAGGGCTTTATAATCTTCTCCCTCATCAGTATCCGCAGCCGCCAAAGATCCGGTAAGCCGCAAATTAATTAGCGAGGAAAGAAGTGAAGTGGCCCCAATCGCCGAACAACTCGCCTGCCCAAGAAAACGTCGACGATTAACGCGACTGTATTGCTGCTTATTTTTCATCAATTTAAAACGACACATTCCATCGATTGGCTCACTAAATAGATCGCTGTTCGAACTTTTTCTAAATCAGTAACTTCACTTTGCACGGCGTTCAGAATCATAGCCTTTGTTTCAGCCTTGAGCCGACCTCCTGTCATCAGAAGATCCACCCTGTCAATTAACGCACTTGGCTCGTTAGCAAGTGCCAACTCTTTCGTGAAATCAAAACTTCCAAATACGCCCGACTCTTCTACCGAAGCTGAAAATCGCGAATCCGACCGCAGCATCTGTGACAACGAAGCGAGCTGGAGTTCCGGGCTCACCATTCCAGCCACGCGGAATTCTCCCTCCGGCGCAAAGTCCGGAAGGTAGAAATTAAATACGCTTGGTGAGAGCATCGGAAACTGGCCTAAGTCGTCGTTGAGTAACGGTTGGTTAGTCGAATATTTCCCACTTTCCGAAACGAGATTAAATGCTCTCGCTAGACTTGCATACCGGATGATTGGCTCACGAACTTTCCCACGAAACTGATGACCAGCGCCGCCACTGAGGGCCTCGGGATCGAGCAAGATCGCCTTAATTACTTCTCCCAAATCAGCCGATTCACCAGTAGAATCGTCTACCCAAACCCTGGAGACTCGGGCTAAATAGGCCGAAGATGGATTAGAACTGGTAAAACGTTGGATCAGGAGTCTGCTCAAAAACGGGGGAAGTGATGAATGTGTCATCAAGGCATCCAAAGCAGCTTGAACCTCCTCCTCACCTGTTTGCGTGCCATCCAACTCCACCCCATTGACGATTGATTTAGGACCAGCTTCATGTTCCTCGTCCCAAACCTTCATCTTATATAAATAGTCGTTCCCCCGGGCTACGTTATGAAAACTCGTCGCCGCCGTCCCATTATTCGTCGTTGAATGACTCATCCCCGTAAACACCTTGGCCATCTCGGTAATCGTTTGATTATCGTAGGTAGAGATGAAATTTCCTCCCTCATCCAATTTTCGCGAGCCATCCAAATTTAGCTCCCATAACCCAATCGTAAAAAGCTGCATAATTTCACGTGCAAAATTTTCGTCAGGGAAACGTGTTGGGTTCACCGGGTCATCAGACTTTCGATTGTTTAAATGGGACAAATAAAAGCCCATCGCAGGACTATAGGTTATTTTTTCGAGAGCATTTCGATATGAATCAAACGCCCCTGTCGTGAAAATATCGTAGTAGCGAGCTTGGATAAGGTAGTTGTCACCGATGACACTTCCCCCCTGAAAATTTATAACAAGAATTTGGCTGAGCGCGTAGGCCATTCGCTGCCTCAACTGGTCGGGCGCAATATTCGCAGATCTCCACCAACCATCACGTCCCCTAGAACTATTTATCGGTAGAGCATTCCTCGCAATGGAAGTCTGAAGGCGGGTTGTCGGAATACTCGCTTGGTTATCTATCCAACCTGTTAAGCCCATTGACATGACTTCCTCAATTGATTCATCGGTAGGGCCAAAACTTGCCCTCAGCAAGAATCGAGCTGCCTCCTTCTCACTGGGCAATCTTCTGTCGAGTTGTGTTCCGTTACTTAAAAGCACGCCCCCTTCAGATTCAAGAGCCCGAAGAGCGGTCACAAAGTCACCTTCACCAGAACCATCACTGCCGGCTGCACTTTCATCGCTGGTTCCAATTAGAATCTCCTCCCAAGCACTCAGGCCATCTCCATCCCTATCGATGTCAGCTGACACAAGGCGAAAAACACCACCATCTGAACGGTCCAGTGTGACCGTTTGGATCGCTGCGACACTCAAAGGAAGAACCAAGGCCGCTTCACTCCAGCCATTTACAACCGAATCCCAACGCTCAAGCCGGTAGATTTTCCCTGCCTCAGCGGACCAAGAAAAATGAACCTCGGCCCCATCCAAAACCGGATACTCAAGAGCCAAAAAACTCGTTGGATCATGGGGATCTGTCCCGGCAATCCCTTCGGCCTGATTTGAAAAACCATCACTATCAGAATCAACATCGTCCGCACCTGCCTCTGTATACTGAAGCTCCCAAAATTCCGATACCCCGTTCCCATTAAAATCGATTACCCCTAACAGAACGGAAGGGAGCGCGAATATCGCTACTATTGTCAATGTAAGAGTTTTCATTCAACGGCGATATGGTAGCCCAATTAAAATGAGAAGCCGATGAGAAAATCCCCTTTATTAGGTATTTTTTTTACCTCAAACCCCATGAATTCATCGATAGATCTAAAGTTGCCCAAACTAGAAAGGAATCATGCCATATTTATTGGCAAACTCAAATCCATCGTAATTTCCCCGTTAAAACCGATCTCAGCACAAAAGTAGCTCTTGCACCAAACCTCGTGCTACCCTCTAATCTCGCCGCCTTGACGAACGCCATCCTTGCTCTTGAAGACGGTCGCACCTTCCACGGTCGTGCCTTTGGTCACTCTGGAACAACCTCCGGAGAAATCTGCTTTAATACCTCGATGACCGGATATCAGGAGATTATCACAGACCCCTCCTACCGCGGACAAATCGTGACCATGACCTATCCCCTTCAGGGAAATTATGGAGTGAACACCGAAGATGCCGAATCAGCTTCACCGCACGTCCGTGGTTTCGTGATTGGCGAACTTTGCGAAGTCCCCTCGTCATGGCGCTCGCAGCAATCCTTAGCCGACTACTTCAAAGAACACCAGATCATCGGGATCGAAGACATCGATACACGAGCCCTCACAAAACACCTTCGCGATAAGGGGGCAATGCGAGCCGTCATTACGACCAAACTCTCGGAACAAGCTGCCATCAAAGCTGCCAACGAAGCCCCTCCAATGGAAGGCAGCGATTTCGTCAAAGAAGTTTCTACCGAGGAACCCTACCTCTGGGAGGGTGAATCCCGACTTTGGACTATTCCAAGTGTCACCACAAAGCAGGACACCAATTACATCGACCTTCCTCCCGTTAAATACCGTATCGTTGCTTACGATTTTGGTATAAAACACAACATCCTTCGCTCGCTTCGACAATCTGGCTTTGAAGTTGAGGTCGTGAATTCCCGAACACCTGCCAGAGAAGTTCTGGCAAAAAATCCGGACGGAGTCTTCCTTTCAAACGGACCGGGAGATCCAGCCGCGCTCACCTACATCCACGAGGAGGTAAAACAACTTATCGGGAAAATCCCTGTCTTTGGAATATGTCTTGGACATCAAATTCTGACTCACTGTTTCGGCGGCACCACCTACAAACTCAAGTTTGGCCACCGCGGAGGAAACCACCCCGTCAAAGACCTCCGATCCGGAAAGGTGGCGATAACTGCACAGAACCACGGCTTTGCAACCGACGACAAATCACTCCCCGATTTCGTCGAAGTGACCCACATCAACCTCAACGACCAAACAGTGGAAGGAATGCGGAGCACCAAAGATCCCGTTTTCTCGGTCCAACATCACCCCGAGGCCGCCCCTGGTCCGAATGATGATAAGGGGTTCTTCGATGAGTTTATCGGACTCATCGAATCCTCGAACTAATTACTTTTTTAAATGAACACCATCATTTGCGGCCTCCAGTGGGGCGACGAAGGGAAAGGAAAAATCGTAGATTTCCTAACTGAAGAAGCTGACCTCGTGGTTCGCGGACAAGGCGGAAACAACGCTGGTCATACCGTAATTGCAAAAGGTAAAAAATATATCCTTCACCTAATCCCTTCCGGAATTCTCTGGGACAAACAATGCGTCATTGGTAACGGAGTCGTCATGGATCCGGTCGGCTTATGCAAGGAAATCGAAAGCCTAGAAGTTGAGGGAATCGCTATCACCCCTGAAAAACTCCTCATCTCAGATCGAGCTCACGTGGTTCTCCCATACCATCGGGAGCTTGATGCTGCTCGCGAGATGTCTCTTGGCGATAAAAAAATTGGAACGACCAAGCGTGGGATTGGCCCCACCTACGCTGATAAAGCAAACCGGATTGGCCTTCGCTTGGCCGACTTCCGCGATCCAGAGAAAGCCAAGGATCTAATCTCCATTCGACTTGAAGAGGCGAACCGAACCCTCGCCCACTTCGACCTTCCGACCTTCGAAACCAACGCCGTCTTTCATGAAGTCGAGGAAGCCATTGATCGGCTCCGGCCCCACTTTGCCAACGTCATACCGGTTGTCCATACTGCATGGAAAAAGGGCAAAACTGTTCTCTTCGAGGGCGCGCAAGGGACATTCCTCGATATAGACTTCGGGACTTATCCATTTGTTACATCCTCCAATACAACCTCAGGGGGAGCTTGTACCGGCTCCGGGATGCCACCGCACGCCATCGACCGAGTCGTCGGAGTTTGCAAAGCCTACACGACCCGCGTTGGCTCGGGTCCTTTTCCTACGCAAAATGACGAGATCGCAGAATTCTTTCATTCCCGCGGCATGGAGTTTGGCGCCACCACTGGCCGTCCTCGTCGCTGTGGATGGCTCGACACCGTCCTCATTCGATACGCTGTTATGGTTAATGGCGTCACAGATCTCGCCATTACCATTCTCGATGGCCTCGATGACCGCGAGACCATAAAGATTTGCGTTGGCTATAACATCAACGGAGAGATCCACGAATTTCCGCCAGCCGAACGTCATCACTGGAACGACATTATCCCGGTTTACCAGGAGATGCCGGGTTGGCAAAAATCCACGATAGCGTGCCGCTCCTACAATGATCTCCCTGAACCAGCTAAAGACTATCTGGCTCGCATCGAAGAGCTCACCGGCGCTCCAGTCTCATACGTTGGGGTTGGGCCCGACCGGGAACAAACCATCATCCGTTAGTTCAACACCATGGGCAACGCCCCACTAAATTCAGTCCCAAGACATGTCGCCGTGATCATGGATGGCAACGGTCGTTGGGCCGAAGGACGGGGTCTCCCTCGCAAGGCCGGACACCGAGCTGGCGCGGAATCGGTCCGCGAGGCCGTTGACGCCTGCCTAGAGCAAGGAATCGAGTTCTTAACTCTTTACGCATTTTCCTCGGAAAACTGGAACCGTCCTCAAAAGGAGATCAACGCACTTATGAAGCTGCTTGAGCAATTTCTGAAGACTAAAGGGAAAGAGTTCCACAAAAAGAACGTCCGACTTAAGACGATAGGCCGCACTCATCTACTCCCCGAATCATGTCGGAAAGAGCTGGCCAAAGTCATCGACGAAACCTCTTCCAATACCAAGCTAACTGTAATTCTTGCTCTTTCTTACGGCAGTCGAGAGGAAATCACTGATGCCACTCGCTGTATTGCCGAAAAAGCCGCACGTGGAGAACTCGATCCAGACCAGATCGAAAAAGAGACTATCGCGAAGCACCTCGACACCTCCGAATTCCCCGATCCCGACTTCCTGATCCGTACTTCTGGAGAGTTACGACTCTCAAATTTCCTTCTTTGGCAGCTGAGTTATTCCGAGATTTTTATCACCGAAAAGAACTGGCCCGATTTTCGAAAGTCCGACTTTCACGAAGCTCTCGAAATTTATTCTCGCAGACGAAGGCGCTTCGGGAGAGTCTGACGGCGGAATTTAGTTGTGAGTAAGGAACCGGAACATCATCTTTTGCTCGTCGATCAGGACCTCGACTACCTCGATTGGGCCACTAAACATCTAGGTGCCGGGGGGCTCAAAATCCTGCGCTGTGATAGCGCGGACAAGGCAACGCAGGTGATCAAAAAGGTTCCCATCGATGTCGTGATCTGCGACATCAAACTCGATCCCTTTGATGGCGTCGAATTACTCCAAGTCATCCGGGGCGCTTCTCCAGAAACAATCACTATCCTTACTGCGGTTTCGCCCACAACTAGCCAGATCATAGAAGCCACCCAAAAGGGTGCGCTCGACGTCCTCCGCAAAGAATCGCTGGCATTTGAACTTCGTCAGGTTGTCGAAGCAGCCCTCCAAACCGTCGATCAACGTCGGGAAATAGGACCACTTTCAGATCAACGACCCGGGCTTACTGGAAAGACCACCATCATCGGGGTTTCCCGACCTCTGCAAGACGTCATGAAGGTCGTCGGCCGCGTGGCTCACTCAGACGCTCCCGTGCTTGTCACTGGTGAGAGTGGCACTGGAAAGGAACTGATTGCTCGCTCAATCCACGCCTACAGTCCACGACGGAAAAAAGAGATGCTGGTCATCAACTGCGGCGCCATTCCCGAAAACCTTCTTGAATCGGAACTCTTCGGCCACGAAAAAGGATCATTTACCGGTGCCATCGCTCGGCGAACTGGCCGCTTTGAAGACTCTCACGAAAGCACGCTTTTCCTAGACGAAATTGGAGATCTTCCTCCGAGCGTTCAGGTAAAGCTTCTTCGAGTTCTACAGGACGGCACTTTTTCGCGAGTCGGAAGCAACGAGGTTCAAAAGACCGACGTCCGCATCGTCACCGCAACAAACAAGAATCTCGCCCAAGAGGTCAGCGAAGGTCGTTTCCGAGAAGATCTTTATTACCGCCTGAATGTGGTTGAAATCGAACTCCCGCCACTTCGTGACCGTCAGGAAGATATCGCAATTCTTGCCGAATTTTTCCTCGATCGGATTGCTCGTAGAAACGGCACCGCACGCATGCGACTGACTGGAGAAGCAATCGAACACCTCCAAGGGCATCGCTGGCCCGGCAATGTTCGCGAATTGGAAAACACGATGGCCCGATCATGCGCCTTAGCTCTAAACAATATCCTATTGCCTGAGGACATTCCAATTGGTAGAAACCCAGCCAATATGGGGGGGACATTAAAAGACGCCCTTTCTCTGATTTTGGAACTCTCAGAAGGAGACGAACAAAATGCTCTAGATTTCGTCCGAGATGAGTTGATTCGTCATACCCTAGAACAATGCAATCATGACCTAAAAGAGGCTTCCCGTCTACTTGGCATGACCCAAGCTAATTTAAAGAAACGTCTTTCTGCTCCAAAAAATGCCTGATTTTCAAAATCACCCCCTAGTGGCAGATCGTCTCGCTCGACTTCGCTCCGCCACTTGCCCTCCGCGGGACTTCCGACATTACGTTTCCGACATCGCACGACTCTTAGTTCTACCCGCGACGGCTAATTTGGCGACGAAGGAAACAGAGGTTACCACGCCGCTCACTTCGATGACCGGGCTAGAATTGGCCCGTCCAATTGTCCTTGTTCCTATTCTCAGGGCAGGACTTGGGTTTAGTGAAGCTTTTCTCCAAATGCTCCCTGAAGCAACCGTGGCCCATTATGGAATGAATAGGAACGAGGAAAGCCTGCAACCCGAAGTCTATCTCGAGCGAATTCCCGATCACATCGCGGGAGCTGAAGTCTTTGTTTTAGATCCCATGCTAGCGACTGGAGGAAGCGCCATAACTGCAATTGATGGCCTCAAAAAACGAGGAGCTAAACATCTCCATTTCGTGTGCCTCGTTGCTAGCCCCGAGGGAATAAAGTCTCTTGAAGAAAGCCACCCGGATGTCATTATCACAGTAGCCGCTATCGATGAAGGACTCAATGAACAAGGATATATTGTTCCCGGTCTCGGTGACGCCGGCGACCGAATCTTCGGCACCTTATAAGATGGCACTCTGCACGACTTGGGCTTATTCTTCCCGTGTGCGATTACTGGGATTAGTCTTCCTTTTCAGCTATTCATCCTCCCTGCTCGGAGAGGGTGTCACTTTGGGTGAGGTCCAACAGTCACCGGAATATCAGGCTGCCAAAAAATACATCTCGGATTACCTTCCCGATCTTGCAATTCCCAGAGTTGAAAAAATTTTAGCACGGGAAGATCTCGACGAGACCGCCCGCACAACCCTACTCACTCTTCTCGGCGAGGCTCAGATCCGGGCAGGCACTCCTGGCCTCGCACTTAAAACGCTCGACGATCCGCTCTTGAGAGAATTCAGCCCCGCCCATCTCTGGCGAAGCTACTCGCTCGTCAAGATGGGCAGGTATCGGGATGCCATCGGCGAACTCAAAAAAATTGACCGCATGAACATGCGAGAAAACGCGGACCTCCAAACCGGAAAACTTTTACTCGCACTCGGTAACACCAAAGACGCTCGGCCAAAATTAACCCCTCTTTTGAAGTCAAAAGACACCTCAATCCAAAAGGAAGCCACGCTGCAACTCATCTCGGTCGCCCTCTCACAGAACCAGCTCGATGAGGCCACCTCTCTCCTCGAAGAGTCAAGCCCCGCCAACCCTGTCGAAGAGAGCCTCATTCGCTATCTTGACGGAAGACTTCAACTCGCAAAAGGGGATCGTCTCTCTGCAGTGGGAACATTCCAAGCCTTACTCAACGATCCCGAGATTCGAAAAAATCTCCCTGCCGCACTTTACCACGAATCAACCATAGCTCTCGCCGACAGCCTATCTCTTGAGGGAAATGAATCCGCAGCAATTGATTCACTCCTCGAGACTCTTAACAAGAATCCGGTTCCACCGAACTTGGGAGCTATTTTCGCACGCTTGAGAATTTGGGCGGACAAGACTGACTCAGCTGCACTCATTTTAAATATTTCAAAGTGGGCTCCCCCTCGACCAGCGTTCCTAGAAAACCCCTCGGTCAAAATTTCCAGTTCCGTTCAAGCCATCAGCCCAACTCTCCCCAACGCCATTCCCTCCACCACCTTACCTGAGCCGAGAAGCCTTTACTCCCTCTCATTTCTCGCAAGTATCCAACTTCAATCTGACGACCTCGACCAAAGAAGAGAAGGTCGCAAAAGAGCCGCGCAACTCCAGCTCATCAGCCCAAGTGGCTCTGCATTAGTAAACCGCTCATTACTCGAACTCGGCGTCCTGAACTTTAAAGAGAGTAATTTTGAGCAGGCACTAGCTATCTTTTCTCTGCTCGATGACGAGAAAGCTGCACCAGCAACCAAAGCCTACGCCAAAGCTCTTGCAGCAAAGGCCGCATTTGCCATCGAGGAACAAACCAAGGCGAGCCAGCTCTTTCTTGAGGCCGAAGAAATTGCCCGGGAAATCCAGCGAGATGATCTTGGGTCACTTGCGGCCTTGAATGCCGGAATCACGCTACTCACTTCAACACGTTCAAAGGAGATCGATGAAATTACACGTAACCTCGACAGCCCGGAAGCTCGCTCGTTTCTCATTCTGGAACGTGGTTTGTTCCTTTCCTCAAAAAGAGACACTGAAGCCCGGGATCTTCTCATAAGTTTCCTCGCAAATTTCCCTGATAATCCCCGCACACCCGAGGCCGCTCTGGCTCTTGCCGAGAGCGCGGTCTTTAGTTTACCCCTTGATCGCGAACTTGCCCGTAAAAACATCACCCCTCTTAAGTTCGATCTTAAGAACAAACCCGATCTTGAAGCCCGACGAGTGCTAGTATTGCTCGCTCTAAATAAAGGAATCCAGCAGGCTCAGGACTTCCTAGCTAAGGCCCCTTCCCACCCATTAGCCCCCCGGGTCCTCTTTCAGCTTGGCCAGACCTATCGCAAACCAACCGACGACAGGGATAAGGAAATTGGTAAAGCGAACTACCAATTTGAGCTTCTAATTGAGAAATATCCAGAGAGCGAATTCACAGATCCGGCCCGCTACTATAGCGCACTCACATCTACCGCACTCAAAACCAATTCTGCGGACAAGACCGCTATCCTTCGATTTCGGGAACTCATCGATAGAAAAGGAGTCCTTGCCAATGAAGCCGCCATCAATCTCTGCAGTCTTTTGATCGACCGAAACCAACAAGAACGGGCACTTGGCGAAATCGAAACATTTCTTGAAAATGAAAATAATTCTGAGAGCGACCGGCGACGCTTTCTCGTTCTTGGAGCCGATGCCTCCAACCAGATTGGTCAGCATAAGAACGCTTTGGAATTTTATAACAGCCTTCTCGAACTCAAAAACCTACCCGCTTCCACTAAAAATCGAGCGCATTATATCAGCGGTCAAGCCCTCGAAAAATTAGGCCAGAACGCGCAAGCCCTAGAATCCTACTTTCGGGTGATCAATCGTGATTTCTCTCCTGAATCCACTACTTCTCTCGAATGGAAATGGTATGATAAGTGTGGCATTGAAGGGGCGCTTTCCCTCCTAGAAAGAGAAGAGCGCTGGAAAGCTGCAATTCAACTTGCTGAACAAATTGGGAAGAGTGGAAGCCCGCGTGCGGAGGACGCCCAGAAGATAGCCGAACGCATCGGCCTCGAACATTTCATCTATCGAGGACGCCAAGCGCCTGTTGAAAAAACTCCCCCAAAACAGTAGCCGTTCGACCCCGTTTGCTCTTTGCAGACAGAAGGCCTCCAAAAATGTATTTTTTCCTTTAGTTTAGGAGGCTTAAGGGTTATCCCGCCGCACCTTAGTTTATCAATTTTCACGATCATGTCGCAAACAGCTTCCCCGCCCGCCGCCTCTTCAGATCTTCGTAACGCTGTCATCCGGCTAGCCGGCAATTCCCAGGACGGTATTCAATCGGTGGGAGCCTTCCTTGGACAACTCGCCGGCACCACTGCTCAAGAGGTCATGACCTACATGACGATTCCTAGCACTATCTCAGGCGGACCTTCTATTTTTCAAGTCCACCTTGGCTCGGGAGAAGTCCTCCACCCCGGAGATCACGCCGATACCCTCGTCGCATTTTACCAACATTCCTATGACCGTCACCTTGACACTCTCAAAGATGGAGGCATCTGCTTTTACGACAGCGATAATGTCGAAGAATTGAAGGACGAGCGTGGAATCATTCACATCGGAGTTCCCTTCACTTCCGCAACCATCGAAGCGATTGGCGGGAGTGCCAAATCAAGAGGGAAAAACATCTTTGTCCTCGGCCTGCTTTGTGCAGTCTACCAATTGGACCGCGAGAAAATGACCGGGATTATCGCCAAGAAGTTCGGCAAAAAATCAGAAGACATTCTCCGCAATGCAATGCTCGCTTTCGACGCCGGTTACGCTTGGCCCGTTCACGACATCGAACATATGCCGATGGCTCCTGGCGAAAACGATGCAGCTAATCGCATCTCTACCGATGGCAACACCATGATTGCGCTCGGTTTGATCGCGGGTGGTTGCCGCTTCGGCGCTGGATATCCCATTACTCCGTGGACCACTATCATGGAGTTTCTCCGCACCGAGCTTCCAAAGTATAATGGCATGTTCATTCAATGTGAGGACGAGCTTGCCGCAGTTTCCCTCGCCCTTGGAGCTTCTTATTCCGGACATCTCGCCATCACCGGCTCTTCCGGACCTGGTCTGGCCCTGAAGGCTGAGGCTTTAGGCTACGCCAGCATGGCCGAACTTCCACTCATCGTCGTCAATATCCAACGTGGAGGGCCCTCCACCGGCCTTCCCACTTCGGTAGAACAATCTGATTTACTTCAAGCCATTTACGGATCCCACGGTGATGCCCCCCGCATTGTCTTGGCCCCCAAAAATGTCGAAGACTGTTTCTACACCGCCCTTGAGGCCTGCCGCCTAGCCAAGCAATATTCGACCCCTGTTTTCATCCTCTCCGATCAGGCTATCGCAACCCGTCTCGAAGCCTTCGAAGAGCCTAACCTTGAAACCCACTGGCAGGATCCGGAGCTCGATCTCTCCGAGCGAGGAGCCGACTTCAAGCCATACCCTCTAGATCAGTTAACCCGCCACTCACCTCCGGGAGCTCGTTCTAGTGAAGGAAAGTATCCGGTCGTCACGGGCCTTGAGCACGATGAATGGGGCCACCCTTCCGGCAACCCGACCAACCACGAAAAGATGACCGAGAAGCGGCGCAATAAACTTGTCAAGCTCGCCAAATCCCTCCCTCTCCCCGAGGTTCATGGCGAGTACGAAGGCTGTCTTCTCTTGGTCGGCTGGGGATCCACATACGGGCCCATTAAGGAAGCCACCGATCGACTTAACGCCCTAGGTCACAAAGTTGGTTCGATCAACATCCGCCATGTCCATCCCCTTCCAGACGGATTGGGGGAACTCTTCGAAAAATACGATCACGTCCTCGTCCCCGAAATGAACGATTCCGGTGTTTATGGTTACGGTCAGCTTGCCACCCTTCTAAGGGGCAAGACTTGTAACCCTAAAATTGAATCCCTGAATAAAGTTCAAGGTATCAGCTTCCGTGTTCTGGAAATCACTGATGCTGCCGAATTACTCATCAAAGGCTAAAATACTTTTCCTAATCTAAACCCGACTTTCATCATGTCAGATACCACCTCAGCCGCCCCCGCCGAAAAGCTCACAAAGAAGCAACTCAAAGCAGATCACCCTACCTGGTGTCCCGCCTGCGGCGACTTTGCGGTACTTGCCTCCTTCTTTAATGTCGTCCAAAAACTCGGAATTCCTCACGAAAAAATCGTCTGTGTCGCTGGAATTGGATGTTCCTCCCGCTTTCCCTATTTTGTGAACACTCACGGAATTCACTTCATTCACGGCCGGGCTCTCCCACTAGCCACCGGGATTTCACTTTCCCGCCCTGATCTTCACGTCTTCGTTTTTGGCGGTGATGGCGACGGATTCTCCATTGGAGGAAACCACCTCAACCACGCCGCTCGAAAAAACGTCAACCTCTCCTACGTTGTGATGGATAACTTCGTTTACGGTCTCACAAAAAACCAAACCTCCCCGACGACTCCAATTGGGCAGCGCTCCAAAACTGACCCACGAGGAGCAATTGATCGCCCAATCAACCCGATGGCCCAACTGGTTTCCAGCGGCGCAACCTTCATTGCCCGCACCCACGCAGCGCAAGTAAAGCACATGAACGAAATGTTCGAGCGAGCCATCCTCCATCCCGGTTTCGCCGTCGTGGAAACCCTCTCTGAATGCACCATGTTTAATCCTGGATCATTCGACGACAGTATTCCTCGCAAAGGCGGAGTCTTTGATCTTATCAACGAAGAAGAACAAGATCTCGAATCCGTCGCGGCAGCAATGAACCTTTCACAAGATCTTTCTCCCGGAAAATTTGGCGTGTATTACGAAACCAAGAGACCCACTAAAAACGAACTTGAGCGCGAATGGCTGGCCGACGCTCGCAGCAAAGTCGGTGACCTCAGCGAACGAGAGCTCCTTCGCCAGCGCTTCTCTTCCATGCGCTAGGAGTCACGAGCTAACGGAAGATTAACCGACTCAAAAAAGGGAGATCACCTCGATCGCCCTTTTTATGATTTAGAGTTGTGAGACTCATTTACTGGATTTCCATTCCGCTCTTAGCGTAAACCCAGCGCACGATCTTTCCATCCTTGATTAAGGCCTTGGCTTGAACCGGTCGAACCCCGAAAATTGTAGCGGCTTCATAGGCAGCCAAGCCAGTCTGATACTCTGTCCCATCAATAGTCTCTTCTCCGTTCGTTTTCCACCCCTTGACCTGATCACTGGTGAACTCTTTCACCGCCCCACCTGCGATACTTTCTTTCATCAGGGCAATGATCTCATCATCACCCAGTTTCGCATCCGCGGCAGGTGCCGGAGCAGGAGCGGGAGTTGGCTCAACAACCGGCATCGGCTCCGGAGCAGGCGCTGGGACCGGGTCAATTTTAGCAACCGGAGTGGGCGTTGTTGTAGGAGCGGGTGCCGGAGTCGGAACCGGAGCAGGTGAGGTTGTAGTCGCAACGGCATCTCCGGCTTCCCTTTCATAAATCTTTTTCACCAACTGCTGAAAAAGGTCGGTGTCCTTTGGCGAAATTTTGCCTTTGCCGTTTGAATCCGCCTTCTCGACGATCAACGAATCATTCTTACGATTCAAAAGCGTCACAACATCGCCCTTCTTTAATCTCACCTGCCCTTCTCCACCAGAAGTCGGAATTTCAGTTGGATTCTCGATTGTAACGGTCTCGGGGAGGTCGTTATCCCGAACCTCATCCAGATTTATAGAATAACTGGCCCCCTTGTATTTCACAATAACAACCATCCCATTATTTTCCTCCCTCACGTCGACCAACGCAGGAGTTATGGTTCCACTGAGAAGATATCCCAGAAAGTAAAGGACGAAGACAACTGCAGCGAATTGAGCGTATTTCATAATCAGGCGAAGATCTTATGGGAGGCTAAAACAGAATTATCAGATTGTCACGCAGTCAAAGTCAGCATTTGACCTTTCCACCATGAGGAGAAAGGCTCTCCTCATGTCAGAAACTCGTTTGTTCCTACTTGATGGCATGGCACTCGTCTATCGTGCTCACTTTGCCTTCATTCGCAATCCAATTACGAACTCGCAAGGAGTAAACACCTCTGCAATTTACGGTTTCACGAACACCTTACTTACAATCATTGAAAAAGAGGCCCCCACCCACCTCGCCGTCGCCTTTGATACATCAGCCCCAACCTCTCGGCACATTCTTTACCCAGAATACAAGGCCCAGCGTGAGGCCATGCCAGAAGAGCTCGCGGCCGCCATTCCAGAGGTCAAAAAGGTCTGTGCTGCCTTCAAAATTCCTGTTCTCGTGATAGACGGTTTCGAAGCCGACGATATTATTGGAACCGTGGCCCGTCGCGCCGAGGAAACTGGTGAGATCGAGACCTTCATGGTCACACCCGACAAGGATTTCGCCCAATTGGTAGCACCTCACACCGCAATGTGGAAACCGGGACGCCAAGGGTCGGATCACGAAGTTCTCACCCACGAAAAGATCCTTGCTAACTGGGGAATCGAGAATCCAAAGCAAGTCATCGACATTCTAGGCCTCTGGGGCGATGCCTCCGACAACATCCCCGGCGTGCCAGGAATTGGTGAGAAAACCGCCAAAAAGCTCGTCGCTCAATATGGCTCGGTTGAAGGACTGCTCGAAAATACCGACAAGCTCAAAGGCAAACAGAAAGAAAATGTCACTAATTTTTCTGATCAAGCCCGTCTTTCCAAAGAACTAGCAACCATCATCACCGATGTCCCCATCAAGGAAACCTTCGATGACTTTAAACTCGAAGAACCGGATGAGAAGGCCCTTAAGTCTCTCTTCGAAACTTGGGAGTTTCGAACTCTCACCAAACGCCTATTTGGTGAGACTACAGCAACGGAGCAAGCTAAAGTCGCTCCGGTTTTCGAGAGCTTGAAAACGCTAACCGATGTTCCTCACAACTATCATCTAGTCCAGTCCGAGAAAGCTCTAGATTCCCTTATCAAGGAACTCCTCGCAGCAGATACTTTTTGCTTCGACGTTGAGACCAGTTCACTCGACCGCTTCTCTTCACAGCTTCTTGGAATCGCATTCTCACTCAAACCCGCCGAAGCCTTTTATCTTCCTATCACTGAGTGGTCCACTCTTCGCGAGAAACTTCTTCCAGTTTTTAAATCCCCCGCTCTTAAAATCGGCCACAACTTAAAGTTCGACCTCGCCATTATGCTCTCGCACGAGATCGAGGCCACTGGCCCCTTCTTCGACACCATGCTCGCGCATACTTTAGTCGCTCCGGACCAAAAACATAGCATGGATTCCTTATCCGAAAATCTCCTCGGATATTCGCCGATCAAACTCGTCGATCTCTTTTCCGGAGAGCAGAACGAAGAAGATGATCTTTTTGCCGCCGCCGCGAAAAAAAAGGCTACCAAGGGAGAACTAAATCCTTCCGAACTCCCCATTGAAATTCTCGCCGAATACGCTGCAGAGGATGCTGATGTCACTCTTCAGCTTTACCACAATCTCATTCCCGAGCTCAAAGAGCTTAATGTTCTCCCTGTCATGGAGGACATCGAGTCCCCGCTTCTTCCAGTCCTAGTGGCAATGGAAAACGAAGGCATCTCAATGGACCAATCGGTTCTCGATGAGGTCGGAAAAGTTCTTGCGGTAAAAATCGAAACCCTCAGCAAGGAGATCGAGGAATCCGCAGGGCGCTCCTTTAACCTTAACTCACCAAAGCAGCTCGGAGAAATCCTCTTTGGCGAAATGAAGCTCGTCGAAAAACCAAAGAAAACGAAGACCGGGCAATTCAAAACTGACGAGCAGACCCTCGCTTCGCTTGCTTCCAAACACTCCATTGTCTCAAATATTCTTAGCTACCGCGAGGCCAGTAAACTTAAGTCAACTTACGTTGACGCGCTCCCCAACCATCGCGCCGAACACTCCGATCGCGTGCACACCCATCTTCACCAATTAGTCACCTCAACCGGACGTCTCGCTTCATCTGATCCCAACCTACAGAATATTCCCGTTCGCTCAGAGATGGGCCGCGAACTGCGCCGCGCCTTTATTCCTCGGGGCTTGGAGTTCACCTTAATGGCGGCCGACTACTCTCAGGTTGAACTTCGCGTGATGGCCGCACTCTCCGGCGATCCCGCCATGATCGAGGCCTTCAAAAACGACCTCGACATTCACACCGCCACTGCCGCCCGCGTCTTCGGCGTTGAAACCGATGAAGTCGTTCCCGAAATGCGGCGCACCGCCAAAATGGTCAATTTCGGCATCATTTATGGAATCTCAGCTTTCGGACTCTCACAGCGCCTTGGAATCCCCCGCGGCGAGGCCAGCGAAATAATCAAAACTTACTTTGAGCTGTATCCTGCCATTCACCAGTTCATGGCAGACACCACCGAAAGTGCTCGCGAAAATGGATACACCCAAACCCTCGCCGGTCGCCGGCGTTACTTCAAGGATATCAAATCTGAAAACGCCAGTATCCGCGCCAACGCTGAGCGAGCTGCGATCAACAGCCCTATCCAAGGAACGGCAGCCGATATGATTAAATTAGCCATGGTCCAGATTCACGAACTCATGCGAGGCCGCAAATCGAGGATGATTCTCCAAGTCCACGACGAACTTCTTTTCGATCTCCATCAGGACGAACAAGACGAGCTTCCACCACTTATTTTAGAGGCCATGGAGGCTGCAATCACCTTACCCCACGAGGTTCCGATAAAAATCGACCTAGGATTCGGCGACAACTGGTTGCAAGCCCACTAGTCTTCCCTAAACTCTCCCCTAGTTATGACATTATTCTTCAAAATCGCCCTGATCGGATTCCTTACTTCTTTTGCCCTTGGACAAGACCCCGCCAAGGAAACCGTCGAGGAAAAGAAGCCCGAAAAACCAGCGCCTGCTAAGGAATCCACCGTGATTATGTCCACCTCCATGGGTGACATTCATATTGAACTAGATTCGAAAAGTGCTCCAATCACCGTCGAAAACTTCCTGAAATATGTCGATGCCAAGCACTACGACGGCACCATCTTCCACCGCATTATTGGCAACTTCATGATTCAAGGCGGCGGATTCAAAGAAGTAGATGGCTCATTCAAAAAACAACCTACCAACCCGCCCATCAAAAATGAAAGCGAGAAAACTCCGAGCAACAAGCGCGGCACCATAGCTATGGCTCGAACTTCGGCACCAAACAGTGCAACCTCCCAGTTTTTCATCAACGTAGTCGACAACACCTTTCTCAACTACCCCGATAACGGCGGTGGATACGCCACCTTTGGAAAGGTCATAAAAGGCATCGAAGTAGTGGACAAAATGAAAGCCGTGAAAACCGGCGCCAAAAATGGCATGGCAAACGTCCCCATCGAAACCGTCACCATAAAATCGGTGAAGAGAGCTAAGTAATAGCCTAAACAATTAGTTCATGAAATCACTCCTTATTCTCTCAGCTTCTCTTCTCTTCCTCTCGTGCAAAGGGGAAATCGATGATAACGGATCTGTCGATAACAGCTCCGTCGATAACAGCTCCGTCGATAACAGCTCCGTCGATGACGGCTCAAAGATTGTCATCGAAACCAACATGGGAACGATCAGGGTTAAACTCCACCCGGAGACCGCACCTATCACAGTTGCTAACTTTCTAAGTTACGTTGATCAGCAACACTTCGACGGAACCATCTTCCACCGCGTCATGTCCAACTTTATGATTCAAGGCGGAGGCTTCGAATTAAAAGATGACGTCCCCACCGAAAAACAGACAGGCAACGGAATCCAAAACGAAAGCGCCGGAACCAAGAAAAATCTGCGCGGAACTCTTGCGATGGCACGGACAAGCGATCCCCACTCCGCAACAGCTCAATTTTTTATCAATGTCGTGGACAACCCAAGCCTCGACCACCCTGTCACAAATGATGGTCACGGTTACGCGGTTTTTGGAGAAGTCATCGAGGGCCTGGAAGTCGTCAACAAGATTAAGATGGTCGAGGTTGGCATCGGATACCTAAACTCCCTAAGACCGGACGGACGAGTCGCCTCCGGACCGCACCAAAACGTTCCGCTCATAAATCCCGTGATCATTAAATCGATCCGGCGAGAACCGAAATCCTGACTCCCTCATTATGCTCTGGCTTTTCATTCCTCTTGCCTTCCTTCTGGGATCTATCCCATTTGGTCTTCTGCTTGGGAAACTGAAGGGCATCGATATCCGAAAACATGGTTCCGGCAATATTGGTTCCACCAACGTTTTCCGAACTCTGGGAAAAAAGTCAGGTATGATCTGCCTCATTCTTGATATCCTAAAAGGCTTCTTTCCCGTTTTTCTAGCTCGTCACTTTGTTCCAGATGATACGAGCGGCAATACGATCGAAGTCCTGACGGCACTAGCCGCCATCCTTGGTCACAACTATTCGCCGTGGATTGGATTTAAGGGAGGCAAAGGTATTGCCACGTCCGGAGGAGCCCTTCTCGCCCTGATGCCTGCTGCCGTAGCACTCTTGATCATCATTTTTGCCATCTTCACCTTCACCACAAAATATGTGTCCATCGGAAGTATCGCCACCGGGGTTGCTCTTCCGATTCTCACCATCTACGGATCTTGGTATCACGGTAAGATTGCGGATGGCTCCTGGAACAAACCACTCTTTCTTTTTTCAATCGTCGCGGGTGCACTCGCTATTTGGAAACACCGTTCCAATATCGCCCGTTTACGCGCCGGAACGGAAAACAAAATCGGACAAAAAAAGGAGGCGACCGAATTATGAAATTTCAACATCCCGTCGTGGTGGGCTCAGGCTCCTGGGGAACCGCGCTCGCCGTTTTTCTGGCCAACAAGTGCCCTCAGGTTCACTTGGTCGGACGAGACAAAAAGGTGACCGCCGCGATCAACACGACAAACTGTAATAAGCGCTACCTCCCAAACTCCACTCTTCCAAAAAATCTGGTCGCCACAACTGATCTTTCGTTGGTCGCCAAGGCTGATCTTTTACTCTTTGTCGTTCCAACTAAAGCCACCCGCTCCACAGCAGAAAAGCTCGTTTCCCTAAACATTCCGGAATCTGCAGTCATCCTTTCCTGCGCAAAAGGAATTGAGTTAGAGACTGGAAAGCGCATGTCACAAATTATCGGTGATCACTTCCCCAACAACCAGATCGCGGTTCTTTCAGGACCTAACCACGCCGAGGAAATCGCAGAAGGTTTACCCGCAGCAGCCACCATCGGATGCTCGGACGAAGAAGTGGGACTGGCGCTTCAGGATATATTCGCCACAGATCGCTTTCGCTCATACACGAACCACGATATCGCTGGGATTGAGCTCGGAGGAGCGATCAAAAATGTTTACGCCATCGCCGCTGGAGTGACGATGGGGCTTAAGCTGGGAGACAATGCCATCTCCGCCCTCGTCACACGTGCTCTCGCCGAAATGACCCGTCTCGGCACCGATCTCGGTGGCAAAACCGAAACCTTCGCCGGACTCTCCGGCCTCGGTGATCTCATCGCAACATGCTTTTCGGTTCATTCCCGGAATCACAAGGTCGGCCTCGCTCTTGGCCAGAACAGGCCCCTAGAGGAAATTGTCACCGAGCTTGGCATGGTTGCGGAAGGAGTTCCAAATACACGCTCGATTTACGAAGCGGCCCGCCGAGCGGGCACCCGAACTCCAATTCTAGATGTCGTATACGCCGTGCTCTATCAAAACGTTCCTCCCGCTGACGCGCTCGATCGGCTTTTCCGTCAAATCCCGCGCAAGGAAGTCGAGTAATTCAGGCCTTTATTGGTCCATAGTCTTGTGCGAATCCTTCAATCCCCTGTGCATACTCAGCTTTTTTCACACTCGCAGGTGAAGCTTTACCAATCTCTTAACAAAGTGAATGATTGGCTGTGTTTCCTCACGAATCACTTCCAAAAGTAGCGCTTAATCTCCTGACTTTCACCTTCACCTCTCATGCTCGACACCCACCACCATCTTTGGTCCTACAACGCCGACGAGTATCCTTGGATTCCAGCTAATACTCCCCTCGCCCAAAACCAGTTGCTCGCCGAACTTGAAGAAGTCACTTCCGCTGCAGGGGTCACCGGAACCGTCGCCGTGCAAGCCCGCCAAATCGTCGAGGAATCAGCCGCTCTCCTCGAGATCGCGGATCAGACTGAACTCATTCGGGGCGTGGTAGGCTGGGTTCCCCTGATTTCTGAAAAGGTGGAGGAGAACCTAGAACACTTTTCCGACAATCCAAAATTTGTAGGACTCCGGCATGTCCTACAAGATGAGGCCGACGAATATTTCCTGAGAGATGATTTCCACCGCGGACTCGCTAAGCTTCCCGCCCGCAACCTCCGCTACGATATCCTTCTTTACCAGCACCAGATCCCGGTCGCGACTAAACTGGTCGACCGCCAGCCAGAGTTGGGAATGATCATCGATCACATCGCCAAGCCAAAAGCTCGAAACGGCCGTATTGAAGCCGAGTGGCGCAGTGGAATGAAAGAATTGGCGAAAAGAGAAAACATCCTTGGGGTCAAATTCTCGGGCCTTGCAACCGAATTTCCTGAGAGCGATAACATCGATCCAGCTACGATTCGGGCCTACTTTGAAGAAACGCTCGAAATTTTCGGCGCTGAGCGCCTTATGTTTGGAACCGACTGGCCCGTCTGTCTTTTGAGATTGGGTTCTTACCAGGAATGGTCTAACACCGTAATTGCCCTGACTTCCTCTCTCTCAAGTGATGAGAAAGATCTGATTCTCCATGAAAATGGGGAAACTGCCTACCAACTGAAAAGTTAGGCTGGTCAGAACCCGATTTTCCCCCTTAGCTTTCCGCCCGCGATGACTATGTTGACAGTTATCGTCTCCAGACACTTTCATAACTTCGATTCCCATTGAGCCTTAACCGCACAGAATACAAGTATCTGATTACACTCGACCAAATGGAGCAAATTCAGAAAGACTTGGACAAACGACTTATCGTCGACAGCCTTGCGTCAGAGGACGGGTGCTACCCCATCGTTACGGAGTATTTTGAAACTCCTGACCGAGAGTGTTTTTGGGAGAAGGAACGACGCCTCGCCAGCCGACGGAAGATTAGGGTGAGAATTTATGGCTGCGAGGGCGGAAAAATCCCTCCCACCGGCTTCATCGAGATTAAGCACAAACACTTTGGCTTCGGGGCCAAACGAAGACTTTTTCTTCCGGTAGAAGAGGCGATCGAATTTGCAAATGGAAACTACGACATTCTGAGAACCGTCAAACGCGAGTGGACGAGGACCGAGCGCATGATTGTCAAAGAACTCTTCGATCTTGTTGAACGGCGAAAATTTGGTCCTGCAATCCAACTTCGATATGATCGCAAGGCGCTGATGACTCCCGATGGCCAGCTTCGAATCACTTTCGACACCCGCTTGATGTGCCGCTCAAACCTCCTACCACTTGAGGCTGACGACCAGCGATTCGAGGATCACATCATCCCTCTCGATAAATCAATTTTTGAGGTCAAATCAATCGGACCTGTTCCTTTTTGGTTCCGTGAATACGGAGGTGAAGAAGGACTCGTCCGACGGAGCTTTAGTAAATTCTGCGCCGCTATGAAGCAAGTCGATCCAGTTCTTCGTTCACAAATTGGGAAGCTCAAGAATCCGGCAGCCTGATCGACCCCGAAAAGAACCCAAATTTCTCTACACCGAAAACACATCACTTTATGGATCCCGTTATTGCATTCTCCTTAGACAGCATCATCGACACCCTTGAGACCATCAGGCAAAGCGACCCTAAGCCTCTAGAGGTTCTAGGAGCCATGGCTATGAGCTTCTTTCTCAACATGTTGGTCGGACTTCTTTACAAGAGCACTTACAAGGGGACGCGCTACTCACAAGATTACGTCCACACTTTGGTCATCATTGGAACCGTAACCACCATCCTCATCATGGTCGTCAACGGAAATCAGGCTGTCGCCTTCGGTATGTTTGCCGCGTTCTCCATGATTCGTTTCAGACGCAATCTGGGACAATCACGTGACCTTGCCTTTATCTTTTTTGCGATGGCGACAGGCATGGGAGTTGGAGCCCGAGAATATGAAATCGTCTTAGTCACTACCATAATCGTTGGTCTCGCCATTTGGTTTATCTCCAAGCGGGACGCTTTCGCGCCAAAACGCGCGTCCCACCAACTTCGAATCCGCGTGAATAATGACGTCGACTTCTCCAAAGCCTTCAACGATATCTTTGACAAATTCACCGATGCCACCGAAATGATCAGCGTTGAGTCGGTTCAAGCTGGAATGATGAGCGAACTTCGCTACGGAATCGTTCTTAAGAACAATGTCCAAATCTCTGACTTCATGGAAGAAATCCAGATCGCCTGCGGAAACAACCGTGCCATCCTGACATCGACCACTCGCGATCTCGAGTTCTAGATTCAAAACCTTTTTCCTCATTCTCAATCCCGATAGGCCATTCCGGCCATCGGGATTTTCTTTTCGCTCCGGACTTGAAAGCAACGATCACTCCCCCAAGACTGGACCTCTTATGTGGAAGGGCCGATTTTCAAAAGCAACCGCCGATCTTGTTCAACAATATGGAGAATCCATCTCCTATGATTGGCGCTTATACCCGTACGATGTTCTAGGATCAATCGCCCACGCCAGAGCTCAGGTCAAAGCTGGAGTCTTGACCGAGGATGAATTCTCCCAAATCGAAAATGGACTTCGCGAAATCGAAAACGAAATCGCGGAAGGCAACTTCGAGTTCTCGATCGAAAACGAGGACATCCACATGAATATCGAGGCCGCCCTCACCGAGAGAATCGGAGCCACCGGAGCAAAACTTCACACTGCGCGTTCTCGAAATGATCAAGTCGCCACTGACACCCGCCTCTATTGCCGGGAGGCCATTGATGATCTCCTTACTCTTCTCGGCGGACTTCAGAATTCACTGCTCAACCAAGCTAGCCGCTACGCCGAAACAATCCTTCCAGGATACACACACTTGCAACGTGGCCAACCGGTCACCGTTGGGCACCACCTTCTCGCCTACGTTGAAATGCTGGCACGCGATAAGAGCCGCCTCGCAGACACCCGTCATCGGGTCAATATTTCTCCGCTAGGATCCGGCGCTCTTGCCGGCTCAACTATTAATCTCGATCGCGAAGAAATCGCAGCGGAGCTGGGATTCGACTCTGTCACCACGAACTCGATGGATGCCATCTCCGATCGTGACTACATTGCCGAACTTCTTTTTAATTTCGCCCTCATCGGCGCTCACCTTTCTCGACTCTCCGAAGACCTGATCCTCTGGTGTTCCAGCGAATTTGGGTTCGTCACCTTGTCCGATGCCCACACCACCGGATCGTCTCTGATGCCTCAGAAAAAAAACCCCGATGTTTGCGAACTCACACGCGGCAAGACCGGTCGCCTTTATGGCAATCTGACTTCCATCCTGACCTCGATCAAAGGGCTTCCACTCACATACAATCGAGATCTCCAGGAGGACAAGGAACCCCTTTTTGACTCTATCGATACCCTTACCCTCGCACTCAAGGTAAACACCGAAATGATCTCCGAAATGGAAATCAATGAAGACGCTTGTGCCGCCGCCTCGGAAGACCCGCTTCTACTTGCCACAGACCTTGCAGACTGGCTTGTTAAACAGGGAATTCCTTTCCGCTCGGCTCACGAGCTCGTAGGAAAAGCCGTTGCGACTTCGGTTCAGTCCGACATACCGCTCGACAAGCTCGATCTCACAAAAGTTGACCCGGCATTCACCGAAGAAGCCTCCGCTGTTTTTTCGCTCAAAACAGCCCTCGAAGCTCGAACCAACCCAGGTGCCCCCTCAATAAAAAACATACGCGCGCAAATCGCCCGCTGGCGGAACGTTTAGCTGGTGAAATCCAGCAAAGCTTTTCCGGTCAGAGATGTTTTACTTTTTCTAACTTCGGCTGGAGTTCCGGTGGCTACAACGTATCCGCCCTTCACCCCTCCAGCGGGACCGAGATCGATGAGGTGATCACAAACCGATATCACATCTAGGTTGTGCTCAACGACAACCAAAGAATGCCCGGCGTCGCGAAGCCTTAAGAGAGCTTTCAGGAGCACCTGCACATCCTGATAGTGCAAGCCAGTCGTGGGTTCATCCAAAAGATAAAGTGTATGCCCCGGTGTTGATTTAGATAACTCGCAAGCCAACTTGACCCGCTGAGCCTCACCACCCGAAAGCGTATTAGCAGCCTGCCCAAGCTTCACGTAACCCAGCCCGACATCAAAGAGCGTATTCATAATCACGCTCAATTTTGGCACTACTCCAAAAAATTCTCGCCCCTCCTCAATCGTCATTTCGAGTATGTCCGCAACACTCTTCCCTCGATATCGAACATCGAGGGTCTCGCGATTGTAGCGATATCCCTGGCATGCCTCACACTCGACCCAGACATCCGGCAAAAAGTGCATATCAATCCGGATTGAACCTCCGCCCTGACACTTCTCACAGCGTCCTCCTTTTACGTTAAAACTAAAGCGCCCTGCCTTATAACCCCGCTGCCGGGACAGCGGAAGCTGTGAAAACAAATCGCGAACCAAATCAAATGCACCAGTATAGGTTGCCGGATTCGATCTCGGACTTTTTCCCAGCGGACTTTGATCTACGACGACCATCTTCTCGAGATACTCCAGCCCCTCAATCCCATCGTGCTTTCCAGGCTCATCCTTGGCTCGATGAAACTTCCTGGCCAAAGCACGACGTAAAATTCCATCCACCAAAGTCGATTTACCACTCCCGCTTGGCCCTGTTACCCCCACCAATTGCCCCAGCGGAATAGTGACATCTTCGCCCTTTAAGTTGTGCTCACGCGGCCCCTTAATCGTTAACTCAAACGCGGATTTTCTCTTTGTCGAATTCACCTCCGGCACCCCCCTTCGAAGCCACCGTCCGGTCGGAGTATCAAGTTTCGAAACTTCCGCCGGAGTTCCTTGTGCCACCAACTCCCCTCCGTGCTTCCCTGCCGCCGGACCAATCTCCACCACCTGATCCGCAGCTCTCACCATCGCTTCATCGTGCTCTACTACCACCACGGTATTCCCGGCATCCCGCAAACGTTGTAAGGCCCCAATTAAACGTTCATTATCCAGTGGATGTAGTCCAATGCTCGGCTCATCCAAGACATACAAAACACCAGCCAACCCAGCCCCCAGCTGGGTCGCAAGCCTTACCCTTTGGAACTCTCCTCCCGACAAAGTTCCGCTGGCACGATCGAGCGCCAGATAATCTAGTCCAACCTCATCAAGAAAAGACAAACGCTTTTCCAACTCAGCCAGCACCCCCTTCATCGTCACCTGCCGGTCTTCGGGGATTTTCACGGTCCCGATCCAGTCAAGGGCCTCACTAATGGGCGCTGAACAAAATTCGTCGATTCCCTTTGCACCATCTCGCCCCTTCAGGGTCACCGCGAGATACTCTTTCTTCAGCCTCTTCCCTTTGCATGGCTTACATTCACGCAAAGTCATGAACCTGCCCATACTCCTCTTGACTCCATCACTTTCAGTCTCGCGGTAAAGACGCTCAACCTGCTTGCAGATTCCCTCAAACTCCTTCTTCCACGGAACAACCATCCCGTCCTTTTCCCAAGGCACTTCAATTTTCGTATTACCAGTCCCAAAAAACAAAGCCTGTTTGAATTTCTCGGGCAACTTCTCAAATCGTTCATTCAGACTTACCCCAAAATGCCCGGCCAGAGCTTCGATATGCAACTGGTTCCAACCTTTCTTCTTTTTCGACCCCTTACTCCAAACAGCCACCGCACCCTCGGCAAGCGATTTACTGCGGTCTGGAACAGCCAAAAACGGATTACAAAAGACCTCGGTCCCAAGTCCATGACACACCTCACATGCTCCCAAGTGCGAATTAAATGAAAAATGTTTTGGAGTCAGTGCCGGCAGTTCAAATCCGGTTTTGGGATTCCGATAACTCGTAGCGAAGGCTAATTCCTCCCAACTATCAGCCCCGCGTTCCTGCGCCAAAGCACGGACCTCAAGCCCGCAGATCCGTATCGCAATTTCAACACTGTCCGCCATCCGGGAATCCACTCCCTCCTTCACAACCAAGCGATCTACGACGATCTCAATCTCACCTCCATCTTCTGGCCAAACTTGTGCTGCAGCCTCCAACTCAATGATCTCCCCCCCTACCCGCACTCTCACAAATCCCTGCCGTTGGAGATCCCCGATCATTCCCTTGGCATCGCCCTCGGTCGTAATCGGAGCCAGCAAAACCAACCGACTTCCTTCGGGTCGATTCGAGAGAGTCTTCACAATATCAGCCGTCGACATCCGCTTCAGCTTCTCACCAGTCTCTGGGTCATGAGGCACTCCGGCTGCCGCATAAAGAATACGAAGAAAATCGTGAATCTCGGTCACCGTCGCAATCGTTGACCGGGGATTGCCCGCTCCAGTTCGCTGCTCAATAGCAATTGCCGGACTTAGCCCGTCAATCGAATCAACTTCCGGTTTCTCCAGCTGATCAAGAAATTGCCGTGCATAAACCGAAAGCGATTCCACATACCGACGCTGTCCTTCGGCATAGAGAGTATGAAATGCTAGGCTCGACTTACCACTCCCGCTCACCCCAGTTACGGTGATCATTTTTCCACGTGGCAAATCAACATCCAGCCCCTTGAGGTTGTGTTGACGTGCTCCACGAATCCTGATCACAACGGAATTAGTCGCTGGTTCATCCATTCGAGTCAACTGTCACAAAAGAAAACCGTGCCGGAAACGAATCCGACACGGTTACTAGAGAGCTTGGAGGCGGAGGCGAGAATCGAACTCGCGAATACAGGTTTTGCAAACCCGCGCCTTACCACTTGGCTACTCCGCCCTCGGGCGAATTCCTAATCTCCCAGCCAGCAGCTGTCAACACCCTGATGCCTGAAAGGCTCATTCTCGCCGTTTCCGGCTAAAATCTGCTCTTTTCCACCAATCCCCCGTTTGATAAACTCATGGACTAATGACTCACCTACGTCATCTCATCGGGCTCGTTTTCCTAGCCCTTCTCACTGCTCCGGTATTGGCGCAAACACCAGAAGAGCTTGCAAAACTCGATCCTGGCGGCCTCTACTATCAAGCTTGGTCACTTGTCAAACAGGCCGAAGAACTTGAAAAAAAAGAGGAATTCGTCGAATCGTTTACGAAATACCGTAAGGCCCGATCTTTCTTTGATCTCATCACGATCACTCACCCCAACTTCAAACAAAAAGAGGGACTTAAATGGCGGACAAAGTCCACAACCGAGGCCATGCAGCGAATCCACGCCAGAGCCCTTGCCCAACAAAAGGAACGACAGGACGCTGGAAAAACACCCCTTCTAGAAGTTCCCGGCGAAGCAAAGCCCCGATTAACTATCCCTGGAAAAGTTGACCCAAACGGATTAGCCACCAAAACGATCCGTGACCTGCAGGCAGAAATCAACAGCCTCAATGCCGATCTCCGCCGTCGAGTCAACATCCGTGATGCTGAAAGCGCAAGGATTCGCCGACAGATCCAAGAACGCCAAACCCAGCTCTCCCGCCTCGCAGCCTCCCCGCTAAGAAATCAAGTAGCTGAACTCAATCAGCAGATCGAACAACTCCGACAGGAGCGTGATGCCATGGCTGCGGCCCGAGACAAAGCCCTAGCCGATCAACGCCTCACCTTACAGCGGCTTGCCGTGACTCAAAAAGCCCTACTTGTGGCACGAAAGGAAGAAGAGCGTCTCAAAGCTGTCATAGCCAAACAGACCAAAATTAACAACCGGGTCGTAGAGGGGCAGCAAAACCAGATCGATGCTCTAAAGACAACCATCAAAGAAAAAGACAGACTTCTGACCGAGTCCAACCGCGTCAAAGCGGTATTAGAGACCCGGCTGACCCAATCGGAAAAAATGGTGACCGAACTCCGTCAAGAGCGAATCGGTTTGATCGAAGAGCGCGACCAGATGAAGGCACTTTTGGGGATGGACGAAACCGACCGAATTCAAAAGCTCATCACGCAGAACGTCAGTCTAAGTAAAGAACTCAATGAGGCCAAAGCAAACCTCGAACTTGTCCAACAAGACGCCAATGCTTCAAAGGACAAGATTCTCATTGCCAAGCAGACTCTTGTGGTTGCCAAGGCAAAGATTCAAAATTTACAAAAAAGTGACATGCAAAGCAAATTGCGCATGGATCGACTGCAAAAACGTCTCAAGCAAGCTGAAAATGACCTCCTCGCACAACTCAATGGAGGGACGCTTAACAGGCGCGGAAAAGAGGAAGTCGCTCTTCTCCGGGGAGTGATCGATAAACTCAAAGCAAAGATACAGGCCCAGCAAGGCGCGGCCGAGCTCCTTTTAAAACAGGGCGAGAAATTGGGTGCCAATGACCAAAATTGGAAAGATGCACTCGCCCGTATCAGCGGAGATGAAAAAATGGAACTTACCATTGAGGAAATGGAATTGATCGAAAAAACCTCCCCGCTCAACCCAAGCCTTGAGAGCAATATCACTCCGAGCCCAGAAGAGCTCGCTGCCGGAACTTCACAACTCCGAGCCGCCAATAAAAACCTGAATACTGTCGCGCGACGCCTCTTTGCCAAAGGAGACTTTCAAGCCTCACGGGGAGCCCTCGAACTCATCGTGGACCAGGATCCCGGGGCCTGGGAGGCCATGATTAACCTTGGCATTGTCCAACTTCGGCTGGACGATCCGGCTGCTGCTACCGGGCAATTCCGACAATCAATCCTTGTCGCCGGTGACCGAAAGATTCCCTACGCACATTTCATGCTCGGGGACTCCCTCTATCGCGTCGAGCTCTTCGAGGAAGCCGAGCAGGAACTCCGCCGCTCGCTTTCCTTCGAACCTCAAAATGCATTGGCTCATATTCTTCTTGGCAATATTGCCGGTAAAACCAACCGCTTTAACGATGCTGAATATCATTTTCTGGAAGCTATCGCTCAGGATCCCAATTTATTTGAACCCTACGTCAACCTCTCCATCATTTTCCTGCGGAAGGGGCAGAAAGACGAGGCCCGCAAGTATTACCAACGCTACCTTGCAAAGGGCGGCGCCGCTCGGACACCCTTGGAAACTCGCCTCATCAACTAATTCTCGCTTGGACTTGGTTCACCTCATGGCCTAGCCTCTCGCCGTGGCTAGAACATACCTTGATGACGATTTCCTTCTCTTCTCTGAGACAGCCCGCAAGCTTTTTCACGATACGGCGAAGAATCTGCCGATTATCGACTATCACACCCATCTTCCGCCAGATGAGGTGGCCACGAACCAACGGTGGGAGAACATCACCGATCTCTGGCTTGGTCACGACCACTACAAGTGGCGAGCCATGCGCGCCAACGGGATTCCAGAGTCCCACATCACCGGAAATGCTTCTCCCAAAGAGAAATTCCGTGCCTGGGCCGACACTATTCCGAACACCCTTCGCAATCCGCTCTACGACTGGACTCACCTCGAGCTCCGTCGCTGTTTCGGCATTAACACCCTCTTGAGTCCTGAAACGGCAGACGAAATTTGGGAAGGCTGTAACGAACGCCTCACAGACAAGGATTTCTCCGCCCAAGGTCTCCTTCGCAAATTCCGAGTCGATGCTGTCGGCACCACCGATGACCCCACCGACAACCTTTCCCACCACGTAGCCGCAAATGCCTCAGATTGCCCTACCAAGATCTATCCAACCTTCCGGCCTGACAGAGCATTCTTCGTTGACCGTCCTTCTCGCCTAAACCCGTGGCTCGACCAGCTTGGCAAAAACATTATCACCTTCGCTGATCTTCTTTCGGCGTTGAAGGCTCGTCAGGATTATTTCCACGAAAAAGGCTGTCGCTTGACCGACCACGGGATGCGCTATGCTTTGTCCAATCCATGCCACGAAAGTGAAGCAGATCAAATTCTCGCCAAAGTTCGTGAAGGAGAAGCCGCCAACCCTAAAGAGACCGATGCCTTCGGCGCGCTTATCATGTATCACGTGGGTCAGTGGGTTTCAGAAAAAAATTGGACGATGCAACTCCATCTGGGACCAAGGCGCAATCCGAACACAAGACTCTTTGATAAACTAGGTCCCGATTCAGGATTTGATACGATTGGAGATTGGCCTCAGGGCGAGGCTCTTCTGTCCTTCCTTGATTCCCTTAGCAAACTCAACAAGCTGCCAAAGACTATCATTTATAACCTTAATCCACGCGATAATGCCGTCCTCGCTGCCGCCTGCGGCTCTTTTCAGGAGGCCCCAATCCGTGGCAAAGTCCAATTCGGATCCGGATGGTGGTTCAACGACACCCTCCAGGGAATGGAGTCCCAGATCAACACGCTTTCGGCGATTGGCCTACTTTCCCACTTTGTTGGAATGCTCACCGATTCGAGATCTTTTCTGTCCTTTCCAAGGCACGAATACTTCCGCCGTTTACTTTGCAATCTCGTCGGACAAGACGTGGAAGACGGCAAGCTACCAAACGATGACCGGCTCATCAGCAAGATGATTGGCAATATCTGCTACCATAACGCTGAAGCCTACTTCAGGCTCCCCCATCATTCCGAAGATCTCCTAGCCTAAAAACCCTCGGTAACGGGCGAATTTCATCCTCGTTTTTTTCCGAAAAGCACGGTCGCTCTTTTGGGAGACGATGTTACTATCTACAGGTTGAAAAACTTGAGTAAACTCGCTGCTCAACTTCGCTTCCCCGGTGACACGATGAAGTCTTCTGATTGATTGAACCCGATGCTTGATATTACCTTTGCCAATCCCCACTTCCTGTGGCTCCTCATCCCTCTTATCGGGGGGCTTGTTTGGCGTTGGTTCAGTCTTCCTGCTTCTATTGCTGTATCTTCAACCGACCACTACACCAAGGCTACGCCGAGGAAGCATTTCGCCCCCCGACACCTGCTTCTCTTGCTAGAGGTTTTCGCTGCCGCAGCCTTCATTTCTGCACTCGCTCGTCCCCAGTCGGATATGGAAATCGTCCCAGTGACCAAGGAAGGTACCGATATCATGCTGGTACTCGATTACTCGAATAGTATGGATGCTTTCGATCCGCCGTCTGGCATGGATGACTCCGCAGTCAGAAAAGGCATCGCCCAAGGGAGGATAAAGGACCGCCTGGGCGTCGCAAAAGATCAGATCAACCGCTTCGTTTCGCGACGTTCAGGCGACCGTATTGGCCTCGTCATTTTTGGCCACCTTGGCAACCTCGCGGTCGACCCAACTATCGACCACGATCACCTCATTGGCTACGTCGATCAACTCGAGAACTCCCTTCTTTCCCAAAGCGAGCGTGGCACAAATATCGCCGGCGGAATCAGTCAGGGCATCATCGCCTTGAAGGACTACAATGAAACCCGACGCACTATCGTTCTAATCACCGATGGTGATCACACCGTTCCTGATCCTGTTTACACTCCAGTCACAGCAGCGGAAGCAGCCAAAAAACAAGACATCACCATTCACACAGTCGGCATTGGAAGTGACGATCCCTTTCTCCTCGGACCACTCTCACGCATGGGCGCGACAATCCGATTCGACACGCGGAACCTCGAAAAAATAGCATCAATCACCGGCGGTCAATTTTTTCGAGCTAAGGATAACAAAGGTTTTGAAGACGTCATGGATACCATCGATTCACTTGAGAAGACCTCAAAACAACGTCCAGCCCTAATTTATCAGCGCGATCTCTACCCCACCCTTTTGATAGGTGGAATCGCTGCCCTCGGCCTTGCCATTCTTCTTCGTCACACCCTTCTTCGCGAAATCTCCTAGGCTTTATAATCAAGATGGAATTCCTCGCTCTCAAAAATCTCTTCTGGGTTCTACCCGTCGTAATCCTGTCGCTTGGTATCGCTGCTTGGTCTTACCATCAGCGGAAGAAAGCGATCTCCCTTCTTACCCAAAACTCTGGACACTGTAATCTGAAGTCAAATGCCTCTCCGGTCCGCCGGCGGATCCTCGGAATCGTTCTTCTCACTTCTCTCTTACTTGCCGGAGTCTCCGTCCTCCGCCCGATCAGCGGGTTCGTCAGAACTGAGTTCAAACGCCCTTCAAAAAATTTGGTTGTCCTATTCGATATTTCCAACTCGATGACAGCAACAGACACCGAAGGAATTAGTCGAAACGATGCCGCAAAACTTCTCTTACGTGAATTCATCAATTCTCGTCCGACAGATCGGATCGGCCTTATCTCTTTCGCAGGCGATACCTTTATCGAGACGCCTGTCACCCGGAGCCGCGCTACTCTCCTCAAACGCGTTAATCAAATCCAACCCGGTGACTTCCTAGTTCCCGGCACCGACATCACCGCTGCTCTTGAGGAAGCTCAAAATCTCCTCACCGAAGAACCCCCTCCGGGATCAGCGATTATTGTTCTCTCCGATGGAGATAACGTCACCGGAGGAGATCCAGAAACCGTCCTCAGGCAACTCAAGAAATCCAAAGTGCCCATTATCGCGGTTGCCTTTGGAAAGGACGGCGTGCCAGCCAACGTGCCCAGAACCGAAATGTTCACACAGTCTAACCACAATACGGTCAAGCAACTCTCCGGGTCAACCAATGGACTATTTCTTAGCGCTTCACCGAAGGAAGTTGAGGCTCAAATTACCCAACTCAACACCCGTGTCGACACTATCGAGTTGAATGGTGAAAATATCGCCGGTGAACTTTACGAACGACCCCAGGATATTTTTGTCTGGCCTCTTACCTTATCTCTTATCTGTCTCATGATACACATCTTGCTCCCCCTTAGAACCAAAAACTGGCATCCGCTAACAACCGCAATCGCCTTCCTTCTTTCCATAGCTCCAAGCCTTCCCGGCGAAGAGGTCGATTCTTACGACGAAGCACTAGAGGTTGCCAAGGAAGAAGCACTACCCGTCATGGTGATCTTCACCGGATCCGATTGGTCAAAACTCTCAATCACATTCGAACAGGAAATCCTCACGCACCAAATTTTCAAACAATGGGCAGAGACCAAAATTGTCTGGACGCTCATCGACCTTCCCCGTGTTGGACTCACCGATGTGGAGCGGCGCGCCCGACGTACCCTCATGAAGGAACTAGGAGTCGAAACCTTTCCGATGGCTGTCTTTTTGGACGTGAACAAGAACCCGATGGGCTCTCTCACCCACGATCCCAAAGGACCCAGTTCTTGGATCGAGCGCGCCAATGCCATCTTGAAGGGTGAAATTGCGGCCGCCGACACCGCCGCTTCAACAGATTACCTTCCAGAAGAAATTCGCAAAAGCCTTGAAGACCCTACTCTCACCGAGACCCAGCGAAGTATCCGCTTTTACAACAAAGCTCTGGAGCTTGAAAAAGCTGAGCCTGAACTCACCTTGAAATCTGAAGACCGCTTTAAACTGCTGCTTGATCTTTACAGCAAGGCTGCCGATGCCGCACCGATCCTCCGAAACGATTTAAAGTTCGCCGCACTTCATAAGCGAGGGATCCTTCATCATCGGAAGGGTCAATCTCGCGTCCCAAAATCCGAACAGGAAATCATGATGATGGCGATGCAGGAACGTTCTGATCCGGTAAAGCTTCTAAAGCGTGCCAAAAGTTCATTCAAAAATGCTCTCGAAATTTATAGAAGTGCCGCCCCCCTCAAACCCGCAGACGAAGAACTCAGCGACAACCTCGCTCTTGTTTACAAAAATATCTCGCGGGTCCAGGCCTACCTTGATTTCCTCGCAGCCTTCCAAGCTGCCATCGAGGACACCCAAAACGCCCTCAATCAGGAAAATCGATTCGTCAAAAGCCTTGAAAGGGAGATCAACACTCTCACCGAGGTAAACAAGAAGGCAATCGAAAGCGCCGCGAACTCGATTCAACATCTCATAGCGAGAGCGGAAGCAATCGAGGATTCGCCGACTATTCTACCAGAAGAGGGATTAAAGGATTACCGCCTGGCCGAGGAAGATATCGTTCTGGCGCCCTCCCCCCATCGCGAACGCCAGTTGGAGCAAGCAGCTCAACACATCCAAGATGCCCTAGATCATTTGATCGATCCCCAGCAACAGCAGCAACCTCAACCAGCTCAAGGCGAGGGGGAAGGTGAGCCCCAAGAGGGCGAAAAAAGTGAAGGTGAGGAGCCGGAAGGCGAAGGCGGCCGCCAAAACGAGCAAGAAAATCCGCAGGGTGATCGCCCCGAGGGCGATGAACCTACGGATGGAGATGAGGGCGAAGGCGATGAAAAAGGCAAGGGAGAGCCCGATGATAATGATCTCAAGAGAGCCGAAAAAGAGGGCGGTGATCTACGTTCGCGACTCCTGAGGAAACAGCAGCAGGAATATCTCCGTAATGGTCGACGAGTTCCTCGAAGTAAGAACCACTAATTTTCGAAACTAAAATGTTCCGACTCGTTCTCATCTTCAGTGTCCTATCGGCAATACCTTCCTGGGCACAGGACTACCGCGTTTCCAGGCCGCCAAATATCATCACTGGGGATCGGATTGAATCCATCAGCATCGTGACCAGAGCTGAAATGGAACTAGGCAAACTTCCCAAACATCCAAAAATCACTTGGCTCGGATACTCAAGTATTCGGCTTCCCAATGACGCCTATGGCAACATGCAGACCGACAACCGAATTTCATTCGTCGCGACCTCACCGGGCTTGATCGATTTCCCTCCAATCCCGATCGTGCTTGAAAACAAGGAATTTTTCATTCGGATTGGAGAGATCAAGGTGACAGAAAACACCACATCAAAGACCGAAACCCGGTTAGAGATTCTCTGGAATGGAAGTGCTCAGATTCCAAGGCAGGTTCATTTGGGAGAAGCTGTGGAAGTTCAATTTATCGAGCTTGTTGAAAACAAGAACACTAGGTTCCGAGCAGGTTCTTATTTCTCCCAGCCCTCGAATCGGGTCGTTGGAGCGCAGTGGCATCAATACCTACGCTACTCAGGACGTAAACCTGTTCCCAGTGACTACTTTTACACCTATTCCCAAGGCGGATTCTTCAGTCGCTATGGAAGTCCTGAAAACTACAGCGAAATGGAACAAGAAATCGAGGGCATCGATTACAACCTCCGCGCCTACAAGGCCCGTTTGTATTTCACCAAGGTTGGAAAATCGACCGGACACCTTAGCGCCACTCTTGGAACTTCGCGGATTCGCTCCAGACATAGGACTCATCTTATTCCGTTCGAAATCGAAGTGCTTCCAGTCCCTCCAATCCCAAACAATCAGGCGATCGATTCAGGCCTTGTGGGAGACTGGGAATTTCAAGTCGATTACCGCCCTCTTCAGCCAACCGCCTCTCGCCCGTTCATTATCGACATCTCAATCACCGGTCAGGGGAACCCAAATCTTCGGAATGACTTTGATTTCTCAAGCCAAGGATTCCCATCAGTAGAGAGCGATCTCTATCCAAAAGTTGGCAGTAACTACGATTTCTGGGAGGGAGACTTTACTCAGACTCTTCTCCCAACCGGCAAAGTAGGGACCCTACCCGCAATAACCCTCGCCTCTTTCGACACGGTTGACGATAGATGGCGTTTCCACAAAATCACACCAACCCTGAACCTTCCAGGAACTAGTGATATTACCGCATCAATGACCCCTAGAAAGGACGCTGGCAGCATCACCACACGTCCGGTTTTACTCAATCTTCCGGTGTCTACCTTTGGAGCCTTCGCTCTTGCCCCTTTTCTACCTTTTCTGTTTGGCCTAGCCAAGAAACGGCTGGACGCGCGCGATCCAGGGAAGAAAGACCGCGAACGAACCCTAAAACGTCTTATTATAAGCTTTAAATCAGGAAAAGGAACAGCCGAGGAAATTGACAACGATTTACTGCCAATTCTTCGACACAAACTCCGACTCCCTCCGGGATCAACCGTGAGAGAGATTGCCAGCGCACTTGATGATCAAGCACTCGCCGCAAGACTTAAAACCCATGCCGAAATCTCCTTCTCAAGTCAGGAACAGGCGTTCGATTTCATTGCGTTGGGGCGCGAGCTCACCAAGATTTCGCTCCTGCTGCTTATCACCATTTCATCACTAAAAGGTTCGACCCTACAGGAAGCCAACCAAGCGTTTAACGAGGCCAATTTCAATAGAGCAATCGATATCTATAATGGCCTGATCAAGGAGAGTCCTGACCATGGTTCCCTGCGCTACAACCTTGCTCAAGCACACCTTTCAGCAAATGACCCCGCTCGGGCACGAGCATCCTGCCACACCGCACTTTTACTTGATCCGCTGGACCAAGAAGCGCGAGACTTGATGAGTGACATTCGTGAGCGCCAAGGTGACCTAACAGTTTCCCGGAACCGGTTTCTCGACCTTCGCCCGGATCAATGGGTCGTTGTAGCCGCCGTGATTTGGGTTATCACCTATTTGTTTTTTGGAATCTGCAAATTTGTTTCACTCCCCCGCTGGCCTGGTTTCGCCCTCGCAATCATCGCTTTTCTCTTTTTGGGGACCGCCGCTTGGCGACAGAGTCAACATTACTCTCCCAATCAATACATGGTCCTTGCCGACGAACTTCCTCGCGAGCCCAAAGCGGGCACACCCGACTGGAATTATCCCGCTCTTAGGGCGGGTCAAATCGTTCAAATTTCCGAGGTCAATGAAACCCATGCCCTCGTTCGATCATCCGAAAGCACCTTTTGGCTTCCTATAAATGAACTTCAACAAGTCTGGTAAATGAAATCCATTCTCATTGCTGCCGCTCTGGCTTCATTCCTTCCCGCTCAAACAGTCACCTGGACCAAGGAAAACGAAATCTTTGTGCAAGAAAGCACGACTGTATTTGCTTCGAAACTCTCGAAACAAATGGTCATCGTTGGACGACTTGGTTTATCTGAGACCAGACCAGCTGTCATCGTAAGCAAGGACGGCCACATCCTGTCTCCATTCCTGCCAAGCATTGACGGAGAGGACGCATCCTATCTTCTTTATCGGCTTGATGGCTCTCGTATCGAGCTCGAAACAGTGGCTGAGAATGCAAAACACTTTGTTTCTTTGCTCAAGATTAAGGAACCAGAACCCGACCTCGTTCCTATCCGGATTTCAAAAATTATCGATCATACTGTGATCTTACCCACAACAGCCCCTATCGCTTCAACCGGAGAGCCTTCCAGCCTCTTCGTAGATCATCTCGAGTTCGCTCCTCCAGAGAAAGCTAAAGCAATTCGACTGGATAGTGTGCTTCACCTCCTTGGAACTCCAGTTTTTGACCTCTCTGGTGCTTTGATCGCGACCACTTTAAAAGCTCGTGAAACCAACACTCCAGCCCTCATGATTCCATGGCTAATTGCCGACTTTCCGGAACTTGATGCCATCCTTTCCGATGAAACTGTTTCGGATCTCGACAAACTGCCACTGGCCCCAAAGGCCACCATAGAAGAGGCTCGGGAAATGATTGTCTCGCCCATCACTCGAGCAAGACAGCGTTTCATCCAGAGGTCACACCCTAATCCACTGCCCTGTGTCCTTGTCTCAAACGAAGGGGCGCAAGCAACGCACTCGGTCATTGGCACTATCATTCACTCGGAGGGGCTCATCCTCACCAAAGCCAGTGATCTTGGCCCCTCCCTTGTGGTTCGTTACAACGGAAAAAACTATCCGGCTGTTCTTCTTTCAACTGACGAGGAGACCGATCTTGCTTTGGTTGGCATTCAAGAATTAGAAATGCCGGTCGTTCATTGGAGTGATGAACTTCCCGCCACCGGCTCAGTTGTGGCCTCTCCTATATTACTTCAGGAATCCACAGATGAAATGGTGGCAGAAGCAACCTCCTATGTTGGAATTTTCAGCCACGAACTCTTAAAGGGAATTCCTTCCGTGCATGCAACAAGTCAAGTCACAAGTCTGGGCCTCACCACCGAACAACTTGACTCAGGATTAAAGATCGCCGCAATCAAGCCCGATACTCCTGCCTTCGAATCCGGAATCTCGCCCGGAGACCTCATTAAAAAGATAAATAACCAACCTATTAATAACCGGGCCGATCTAACAGCATTTCTGGATCGTTGCGAGGTCGGAGAAAAAGTGACTGCCGAAATTGCGAGGGGTGGCTCGAGCAGGTCCCATGAGATTGAGCTCATCTCACCGCTCATGATTCCTCCGGCTACCGGAATCAATCCTTCAAACGGCGTCTCCATGATTCCCAGCATTAGGCGCGCACCTTTTCCCGATGTAATTGTGCACACGATCCCAATCAATGCATGGGATTGCGGATCCCCAGTCTTCGACATCAATGGACATGCTCTGGGAATTAATATTGCTGCAGTATCTCCAGCCCGAACGATTGCTCTTAAGCCTAAAGATATTCGCGCAGCAATCGACCGCCTTCTCGCCAAGACCCGCGCATTTTAATCTCGATGAAAACCTTACTTTTCTTACTCAGTCTTACTGGATCTGTCTTTTCCCAAACTCCAAAAGAATTGGATCGTATCGTTCGGAAACTTGCCCCGGACTTGGTGGATGCCACCGTTGCGATCATGCTCAACGGTGGCTCCGGTTCCGGAGTAATCGTAAGCCCACAGGGATTGGTAATTACGGCCGCGCACGTTACGAATGATCCTAAGAAGCAGATGAAAGTGCTCCTTTCCGACGGACGAGAACTTCCCGCTACCAGTCTTGGAGTTGATCACGAAACCGACGGCGCGCTCTTACAAATCAATGCACCCGGACCATTCCCCTATCGGCCCTATGTCGTAACCAAAACCTATAAGATCAATGATTGGGTCATCGCGACCGGCCACCCTGGAGGCCCAGTCGTAGGACGTCCCGCCCCGATTCGGCTAGGCAGAATAAGCGAGGCCGGCACCAAGAGTGGCTTCAGCGACGCCATCACCACCTCGGCGACGGTGATCTCAGGCGACTCTGGCGGTCCACTCTACAACCTCAAAGGGGAGGTCATCGGGATTAACAGCAACATTAGTGGTTCCTGGCGAATCAACAAACACGTCCCTCTACCCTCCATTGTTGCGCGCTGGGATGCTCTAATCGCTGGCAAAGCATTTGGCCGCCCAATGCAACCTCAACAAGAAACCGGAGATCTTTTCAATGAACCCTACGCCGAGCTCAGGGAGCGTTTTGAAGAAGCACTCGCCAAGCATGGCAAAGATGATCCAGAAGGCATGGCATTACTCAAAAAACCACGACTTTTGGATCCCCACCACATGCAGGAATTCCTAGATCGATGGGAGCCAAATCTCGAAGCACCAAAATCGCCTCGATATGGCTTTCAGCTGGAAGGTCGCGCTCCGCGGATTACCTCAATCATTCCCAACAGTCCAGCGGCCACAAGCGCCCTCGTGACTGGTGACGTAATCACTGCAGCCAACGGTCAACCTGTGACAAGAACTACAGACCTCGCTCTCATTCTTCAAAAAGGTGGTAAAGTCTTGCTTACGATCAACAGGGGGAAAACCGTGGAACTTAAGCCAATGGAGGTAACCGCCCGCAAACACTTCCCCCAACCGGTTGCCGGCGTGATCGACATGATTGTCATCGAACCGACCGAAGGCGATAATAGGCCAGAGCAAGTGCCTGCAAAAGACTTCACTGGAGCCTTGGAATTCATTCGGAAAAGATTTGCTAAATCTGTTATTCCGCTCAAAGACGGACGAGGAAAGATGCTGGTATCAGCAACTGTGATTCACGAAATTGGCCAGCTCATCACCAAAGCTTCCGAAATTGAAGATGTCAAAGATCTAAGCGCAACTGTAAATGGCCAGGACTATCCAGTGACCATCATGGCCGTTGACGAAGTTACAGACTTAGCTCTAATCAACATCAATTTGACAGGTTTGGTCCCAGTAAATTGGGAGTCGAAGGAACCCATGGTCGGACAACTTCTCGTAACCCCGGGCGGCAGGACCCTTATGAGTGGAGTGATTACGCAACCAGGCCGTGATGCCCCTAAGAAGGGTTACGAGCTCAATCACACCTCCGAAAAACCATCAGCCTATCTGGGAGTCACCTTTTCTGTCGAAACCTCGGCACCGGTCATCGAGACTATTGAACTTGGAAGCCCTGCCGACAAAATCGGGATTCTCGAAGGAGACAAGATCATCGAATTTGAGGGGTTTTCCGTCACGACTATAGAAGCTCTTGCCGAGCTCCTCACAAAGCGTTCACCTGGTGATAAGGTTGAAATCCTGATTGAAAGAGGAAATGAAGAGGTGAAACTTAAACCAATTTTAGATGTTCGCCCCGCTACTGTAGCAGGATCTTTCGACCGACAAGCCTCCCAACGCGACAGTAGACTTAGCCAGCTCAGTGCGCGTGGCGGCGATCTGAGCCGACGCCGCGATGACTTCCCCTACGTTCTTTACCACGATCAACCCTTAAGCCCGCGCTTAATCGGAACACCTTTGGTTGACCTTAAGGGCGAGGTCGTAGGAATCAATATCGCAAGGGCAATGAGACACCGATCACTAGCAATCCCAACTTTGAACCTTGATAGCGTGATTGAAAAACTTCGGAGCGAAGCATTAAACAATTGAATCTACCTCGTTAAACGAGAAGTTTAGTCATTCCCTTTACTGACTTTCGGCAGCGTGTTGCTCCATTCGTGGAGTTCATACCCCTTGCCAAGCCCTCCGATTTCATTCAGCAACTTGGCACATTCTGTTTTCCAAGATGAATAGTCCGGAGCCTTCCATGTCCCTGATGTACGGGGAAAAACGATATAGGTCACACCAAGACCGGATACCGGCGCACTATATGGCGTAGATTTGGGATTGAGGGCTTTCGCCATTCGCAAACTGGCCTCTCCGATTTTAGAACTTGGTCCCCCGTCACCTACGATTGCGGGGTAAACTTTTTTTTCGTGAATCACTGCCACATAATCACCGACATTTGGCCCCCATGCGCTCTCCCGGTCCTGCAAGATAAATACCGGAATCACGACAAAGGGATCATATTCAGCGATCAAAAAACTCCGGCGTTTGAGATCTGCAATACCAGCCGACAGACGCTTCACTTCACTAGAGTTACCTTTTGCCTTTGCGGCGGCTAACATTCTATTCCAACCTGCAATCATGGGATTTTCAATTTTCCCGGTCTTTTTCCATCCGTAACTCGTAAACGGCTGATAGTTGGCTGAGTTAACAATCTTATCGGGCATTGTCGGGACACGATCACCATCCGAACCATCGGAAACCACATCCATATCGGTCTGAAAGAGAAAGACCTTTCTTTTGGATTCCGGGTGTTCCAGTTCAAGCATCGTCTCGCAGTCAAAATAATTATGCTTTGTGAGAACTCGGTCAAATCGGTTGGCGTAAAGCTTCAAGCGGGACTTCTTATTGTCATACAAACCCTTGAAAAATGGCGAGACTCTCGACTTTTCCATCAGTGTCTTGAGCCCGGGAAGAATCTGGGGAAGATCCGGGTTTTGCTTTACCAGCTCATCGAATCGCTTCGCAGCTTCCGGTCGAACAACCGAAAAAGTGAGCGATGCTTCATAAGTCCCATCCTTTTCCCTTTCGTTCGAAGCCAAGCGACCGACCTTCTCCTGAATCTGATATTTGTAATCAAATCCCCTCGATGTTTTTGAGACATCCGTTCCCTTCTTAATCTCGTAATATGGAGGTCGCACTAGGATTTTCTTTTCAACAACCCTATCTTTATAAATCACCTCGGGCTTTGGGTCTATTTTCCGAATAGACGGCGTAATTTTGCGCTCCAGGCCAAGTCGCCTACGAATCTTCTCTGGAATCGGAGTAAGAATAGTAATTCCAAGAACAAATGCTGAAACAGCAAAAAATGCGGTAACCCATGGGAAAGAGTTTGAAGTCCGTCGTTTCACACCGTCAATTTTGTAGGGAGTTGGGTTGGGAGCCATGAGTTTTTGGATCTCCTCAATAAATAAACAACCATCGCAAAAGGGAAAGGGTTTTCAATTAGCGATCATTCGCTACCATATCCAAATGAGTCGCGAATATACCAAACGCCTGACAGAACTTGCCTCCTGCGGAGGATGAGCTTCCAAGCTCGGCCAAGCCGAACTCACGCAAGTCTTGCGTGGCCTCAGCAACATCTCAGACCCAAACCTTCTCATTGGCTCAGCGAGTTCGGACGATGCTGCCGTTTATCGCATCTCCGATGAAATGGCTCTCGTTCAAACTCTAGATTTTTTCACCCCCATTGTAGACGACCCCTACCTTTTTGGACAGATCGCAGCCGCAAACTCCCTCTCTGATGTCTACGCCATGGGAGGAAAACCGATCACCGCCATGAATATTGTTGCGGTGCCTACCGATCATCTCGATCTCGATACCATCAACATGATTCTCAGAGGAGGGGCGGACAAGGTCGCCGAGGCCGAGTGCTCGCTCTCAGGTGGTCATACCGTGCAAAATCCTGAACCTCTCTACGGCCTTTCCGTCACTGGATTGGTAAACCCGCATCGAGTCATTTCAAACGCCGGGGCTCAAGCTGGAGATCACCTCCTCCTAACAAAACCTCTAGGCACGGGAATTATCTCAACCGCAATCAAGCGGGGTATCTGCTCACCTAAACTTGAGGAAAAAGCCTCCAAGCAGATGGCAACCCTTAACACGCCAGGTTCCGCGATCGCAACGGTTGGCTTAACAAAGGCCGGAACTGATGTCACCGGGTTTGGCCTTCTGGGTCATCTTAGTCATCTTTGCCGAGAATCTGGAGTCACCGCTCATATCGACTCCGCGGCAGTGCCTGCGATCGACCCCAACGTCCTCGAATTCATCAAGCAAGGATGTGTCCCCGGAGGAAGCCGCGAAAATCTCCGACTTGCCAGAGAATTTTCAACCTTCGCCAGCGACGTTTCGGAGGAAATCCAAATTCTTCTCGCCGATGCTCAAACTTCCGGAGGGCTTCTTATCGCCGTCAATCGAGATGATTTGAAGCAAGCCCAAGATGTCCTCTATGCAAATGGAGCTAATATTGTTGCCGAAATTGGTGTTCTGACCAGCGCCAACGAAATGCCCATCGTCGTCTCTTAATTCTTCATCTTGGCAAAACTTCAAGAAGCAATCAGACTCGTCAATATGATCACTCGGTTGCTTCTTTTTATTTTCACCCTTTCGCAACTTGAGGGGAAGAAGCGGCCAAATATTCTCTTCTGTATCGCTGACGATTGGGGTGCTCCCCATGCCTCTATCTACGGAAATGATGACGTAGTTCAAACTCCGACCTTTGACAGAATCGCCCGCGAAGGCGCCCTTTTCCATAACGCCTATGTTTCCTCTCCTTCCTGCACTCCCTGCCGGAACTCCCTCATGACCGGACAATGGCACTGGCGTTTAAAAGGAGGCGCAAATCTTTACGGGACTCTTACGCAGGAGGTCGAAACTTACTCAAGACTCCTCAAAAACTCAGGCTACCACACCGGATCATGGCGTAAATCATTTGGACCTGGAAAACTCGAGGGGAAGTTTCTTAAAGATCATCCAGCCGGGAAAATTTATCGAAAAGGCTTCTCGGATTTCCTTGCCGACCGTCCATCGAAAGAGACTCCATTTTGCTTTTGGTTGGGAGCCTCCGACCCCCATCGCGGCTACAAAAAAGGGTCAGGAAAGCAATCCGGCATGGACCTTTCAAGAATCAAACTCTTCTCTTTTTTTCCTGATGTTCCGGAGGTCCGCAGCGATGTTGCGGACTACTATTTTGAAGTTCAGCGCTTCGACTCTGACGTCTCCAAAGCCATCGCTCGCCTTGAAGCAATTGGCGAACTAGAAAATACGATCATCGTAATTACTGGCGATCACGGAATGCCCTTTCCCCGATGTAAATCCAACCTCTACGATTCTGGAACCCGCGTTCCCCTCGCGATCCGATGGGGGCAGCAAATTAAAAAGGGACAGGAATTTAAGGACTTCGTTTCTCTCACCGATCTCGCCCCTACTTTTCTTCAAGCAGCAAACATGACGCCTCCTATCGAAATGACCGGCAAGAGCCTTCTTCCCGCATTAACTGGAGAAGGTGAACTGCGCAAATTCATCCTGGCCGGTAAAGAGCGGCACGTTCCAAGTCAAGAGTCCCCCAGTATGGAGGGATACCCTTCACGATCATACCGCGATCACGAATTCCTTTACATCCGCAACTACTCACCAAGCCTGTGGCCAAATGGCACCCCAAACTGGCAAAAAGCGACAATAAAGAACACATGGTATGGCGACACAGATAACGGCCCTACCAAATCGGTCATCGTTGACTTGGGATTGCACTCAAAATTCTACCAATGGAGTTTTGCCAAACGACCGAGCGAAGAACTCTTCGACCTCAGTAACGATCCCGACCAACTCAACAATCTTGCAGCAGAGATGCCGAAGATTGTCGCCAAATATCGCGAGCTCCTTGAATCAGCACTCAAAGCTTCGGGCGACCCGCGTCATGGCGGACCAAAATTCAACTTTGCAGGACCCGCCTATTCAGGTGGTGGACCACGTTTTCCAGGCAAACGTTAACCCACAGCCTTTTCGGTAGACGGCTTTTTTGGTGGATCCGGCTTATATTTGGTCACCAGAAAACCGCCAACCGCAGCCAGAGCAATTCCAGCATAAAACTGCCATCGAATTCCGCCCATCCCACCTTCAGGTGGATGCATCCAAAGTGCGACCAATGCATTCACGATAGGAGCCCCAGCAAATATGATGGACATCACGGCCGCAGGCTGACCTTTCGCACCAAACGCAAGAAGAACTCCCAAAGCACCAATCGCTCCAACGGTGCCAGCAATAAGTGACCATTTAAAACCCACTGCGGTGAATTTAAAGTTGGATCCCGAAAGCTTGAGTAGAATCAAAGGCGCGATCACTGCCACCAAGAAGTAAGCAATTCCCACCACCAAAAAGGCCTTATAACGGCCAAATTCTGGATCCTTCATACCGATTGCTCCCTTGTGAAGAAACACCCCATAAAGCCCCCAAAAGGCAACCGTCATAAGTGCAAACCCTAACCAATTCATATTTTTCTGTGCCGCCATGATTTTCTCAGCTCAGAGAAGTATCGCCGAACTTCCCTATCTGACCACCGCGAAATTCAGCAGAGAGTAATTTCACTCGAGCAAGCCTCGAATTCTGGACGGAATTTCGATCGCCTTCATCGTCGCCAAATCAACACAAACCGAAACTATTTCGCCTGTTGCGTAAATTTCATCACTCTCATTGACGCGGAACTCGAAAGCATACCGAACCGACCGTGTTCGTAGCTCCGCTATTGAAATGGTCACCCTGATCAAATCTCCAAACTTAATCGGCTTTTTAAAATCGGCGCTCGCATTTACACGAGGCCAACCAATTCCTTCTTGATGGAGCGCCACCCCCCGCATCCGAAGAAAGTCATGCTCAGCGGACTCCATCCATCTGTAAAAATTTGAAAAATGAGTAATGCCCGCAAGATCAGTCTCATAAAACTCAACCAAACGGGACCATTCAAATTGATCGCTCATTTTTGAACCACCTTTCTAAAGACCTTTTCAAAATCTAATGCCATCGCACCAACATGATAGCGCTCTTCAACCGCACGCCGACCCTTTTTTCCAACAAGTTCCCGGTGAGGATCATTGAGCATTTCTTGAATTCCTCGGGCAAGATCCTCCGCCGAACCCGGAACAACCAAAACTCCGCAAGCAGCCGGATTTATAAGCTCCGGGAATGCCGAAGCATTTGGCATCACCACCGGAACTCCACAAGCCATGGCCTCAACCAAATAAAGACCAAATGCCTCAGGATAGGTCACCGGAACCGAGAAAACCGAGAGATTCCGTAAAAAATCAATTTTCTCCTCCCTATCCAAATCCGGAAACCATTCCACGCAATCACCAAGCCCGGCTTTCTCCAGGTCTTTTTTCAACTCCTCAACGTAGATATCGTCACCACCACCCATCGTTCCTGCAATTGCAAGCGTGAGTGACGAGTCGTTCAGGTGAATAAATGCCTCGACGAGAAGCCCTAGCCCCTTGGATTGGCACATTCGAGCAAGATATCCAATTCGCTTACCCTCACACTCCTCCTTCTCCTCCCACCCGGAAAGATTAATCCCATTCGGGATCACTTGGATCGAACCAGGCTCGAGCCCCAATCGGTCCTCCATTACCCCGCCATAGTATTGGCTTGGCGCAATCAGGACGTCAGCGTCTTGAACACGCAGCGCCATCTCCTTCCATGCTTCATTGCACCAAGGCTTGGGAAGGCCATCCAAAAATGAATCTTCTCCCTGAAAGGTGCAAACTACCGGAACCCCGAGCCGCCTTTTGAGTTCCTGAAGCAATCCCGCTAGAAGGGCATTAGAAAGCACAATAACGTCCGGCTTTCCATCCCGTTCCAACCAATCCACCAATTTATCGACCTCCTTGCCTAAATTAGTCTCTTCTAAACGAAGCATCAAGCAGGTCATCTCGCCTTGTTCCTTCGCTGAAGTTAGATGGCTTCGTTTCGCTACCGTTCGTAATAATCCCCGACCGTTAAAAACCCTATCCACCCATCGTGGCAATTTACGAAAAAAACCATACTTCTGCTGAAGATAGACATTGATCCCCCCAAAAAAAACAGGGGTCGATTCATCAACCCGTTCCTCATCGAGTTGCAAAGGCAAATACATTGGAACTAAATGCGCCTCGTGGCCAATCGCAAGAAACTCCCGCGCGAGAGCGTTATCACGCATACATGCCCCGCAGTAGTAACTGCCAGTGCCTGCGGTGAGAATAGTGATTTTCAAAACTAAGCCGGGGCTCCGCTGCTCGCGACCTTGCCATGTGGCAATTCAGTGGGCAGCTCTGCAAATTCCGAAATCCGGTCAAAGAGTTCGGTGTAATCTTTATCGATCAAGTCACCAATCAGACAATCGGTAAGATCACGCCTGACTTCAGCATACTTCGTCACAACATCCTTGAAGCTAAAGTCCTCGTCGTAGAATGCATATACCAGCTTCCTCATCCACTCGATTCCCTGGCAAACCCGCTCGCCATAATCAGCAAACTGACCACCTCCGGTATCACCCTCTACAAGAGCCTTTTCAACCGCGTCTGCACCAAGCGAGCCAGTTGTCAAAGCAAGATAAACCCCCGATGAGAAAACAGGGTCAAGAAAAGCAAAAGCATCACCAATGAGAACCATTCCATCCGTCGCGCAGTTCTCAGCACGGTAGGAATACTCGCCGGTTACCCAATATTCGCCAAACTGCTCCCCTTCTGAGAGGTGCTCCTCGACCCACTTGTTCTCTTTGATTTCACGTTCGTAAATCTCGGCCAGGTCACGACCGTCCCTATAAAGATAATCGCGTTCCGCCACGATTCCCGTACTCACAATATCATCCTTGAGCGGGATATTCCAAAACCACCCCTTCTCTTTCACGTAAGCAATTGTCGTAGCTCCCTCGTCAACACCCGGATCCCGTTTTGCCCCTTTATAAAGGGTCCAAATCGCGATTTTATTTAATTTTGGATCACGCTTACGCCATTTCTTTTTACGCTGAAAGAGGGCGTCACGTCCTGAGGCATCCATCGTAACCGGAGCCCGTAATTTGAATTTTTTTCCAGCTCCATCTTCTGCCCGAACACCTACAACAGCACCATCCTGCTCAATGAAATCAAGAACCTTGATACCTTCCCTCACCTCTGCTCCCGCTTCCCGTGCCCTTTCCATCATCATGGTATCGAAGGTCTCCCGGTCGACTTGCCATGTTTTCGCCCGGGGGTGATCAGTGTGCTTCGAAAAATAAAATGGAGTAGAAAGCTCCCCCCCAGGATCTACAAACTGAACGCTCTGCTTGACCTGAAATCCCTTCTCGTCGAGCCGATCAGTCATCCCAAGGCGATTTAGAGTGTCCCAGCAATGCGGGATTAAAGATTCGCCTACGTGGTAACGAGGAAAGTGTTCCTTCTCCAAGACAATCACTTTGCGACCCTTTTCTTCGGCCAAAATCGTGGCAGCAGTGCACCCGGCAGGACCGGCCCCAATAATAAGAACGTCACAGTCGTAAGACAGATTTGTGATCATGAATTTTCTTTTGGTAAAATTTCGATAATTCTGGCGAGCACCTTTTCTTCGGCTCCGATTAATTCATTATAACGCCCAAATAAAAATTCGCCACCCGAGGAAGGGAAAAATTCGGGCTGAAAGGTTTTACCTGAAATTTTCAAAAATCCTCCCGGACGACTGAAATACTCCAATCCGCTTTCATTTAAAATTGTTCCCAGAGGCTTGCTTCCCTCGGTAATCACAGAGCCTAGCCCTTCAGGAAAATTCCCGAGAAAGATCCGAATTAATCCGTATTCTACTGGCTTAGCTCCAACCCTCAATAGCACCTCCCTAAAATAGCATTCTGAGTCGCCTCCCTCCTCAAAAATCTGTAATTCGACTTCGCCTCCATGGAAGTCCGACAAAGTAGAAGTCATGTCATGTTCATGACAAAGAAGGTCACGGTAAGGTTGTTCGACCTCATCCGGTTTCACCCACAAAAAACGAAGGTCGCGAAGGTGCTCGCAAACCAACAAATCCCGTATCTCCTCTTTTCCCTCCATCGGCTAGACCAATTTATTCGTACGGTGTTCTGGTAGGAAAAAATCGTGAAGAATATTATCTACACAGAGCAAACCGTCTCGCTCTAGTACAATATCTTTGCCCTTTACCTTCAATAGGCCTTCTTCGGTCAATTCATTCAATTCATCTTCCCACCTCGCTAAAACATCGACTCCGTATTTAGAATCAAAGTGTCCAGCATCAACTCGCCCGAGCTTCATTCGAAGAATGAACTCACGGATCATTCGCTGTTCCTCGGTGGTGCGAAAGCTCCGCTTGGTTGGCATTTCATCAGACTTGATGGCCGCAGTATAATCATCAATCTCGGTGAGATTCTGATAATGCACCCCGGCCGCGTGAGAGAACGAAGCCACGCCAAGTCCCAGGAGATCGGCCCCGCCCCAAAGGGCATCGCGATAGATGAATTTGCTCTTGGCGGGATCCTTGACCGCCGTATAACCCGAACCCACGGTATACCCTGCGCTTTCAAGAGCGGCGAAAGCTTCTTTGACCCAACGACGCTTCGTCTGCCAATCGGCAACCGGAGCGATCAGTTTTCCGGCGTCCTTCATTTCACGATAAATGGTCGTGTTGTAAGGAATCTCCATCTGATAAATCGTGACGCTATCAGGAGCTAACTCGATGGTTTTCTCAATGTTGCGCTGCCAGTTCTCCTCGGTTTCCTCAATCATACCAGCGATCAGATCAATGTTGATCTGATCAAAGCCTTCAGCCTGAGCCCGCTCATAGGCCCGCCCAACTTCCTTGGACCGATGAGCCCGACCGTTAATCTCCAGAATGTGGTCGTCAAAATTCTCAATCCCCAAGCTGAGACGCGTCACCCCGATGTCCCTAATCGCCGCCAACTTCCCCGGGTTAAGGGTTCCAGGTTCACACTCAAAAGCCACCTCTTCGGCAGCATCCCAAGGAAGAATGGACTTCATCCGATCAGTCAGTTGAGCCAGCTGCTTTGCAGACAAATACGACGGAGTCCCGCCCCCGAAATAGATGAAGTGAGGCTTCCGGCCTTCGATAAGAGGCTTGCGAGCCATCATCTCAAGCTCGGCTACTGTCGAATCGAGGTAGTGCTTGATATCGTCTGCGCTCTTGTCGGTATACACGCGAAAGTAGCAAAAGTGACACCTCTTGCGACAAAATGGAATATGGTGGTAGAGTCCCAAAGAAACCCCTTCCTTCGCCTGTTGATTGTAGATTTCTTCAACTTGCTCATTCTGATCGTCCGACCAAAAAGAAAACGGAGGATAGTTCGAAATAAAATAATTCCCCGCGCGGGTGTCTTTTTTTTGATCTGCAGCTGCGCTCATGTGGCCAAAGTTTGACGTATTCGCAGCACATTACACGGAAGAAAATGTCAATATTACACCTCCATTCTGAATCATATGCCAGAGACGTGACAAAAACGACACAACTAGGCAGCGTTTCCTTGGGATGGCTCTGGGGTAATTTTAGGCGGATATCGAAAAAATCCTGATCATCGAAGATGAAGCCGACATAGCCCAGCTTATCGCGTTCAACCTTGAGCGGAATGGATACTTAGTCGATCGAGTTCACGATGGGCGTGAGCGACTTGAAAAGATCTTAACGGACCGCCACGTGATCTGAATCAGCGGAGATATGCTTGTCATTTCTAAACCCGAGTCGGACGACACCGTTCCGCTCAATTTAGCACCCTTTAATATCGCGACCTGTGTTCGGGACATCATTGAAAGAATCGAACTTGTCATCAAAAAGAAAAAATCCACCATCGAATTGGACGTCTCGGATGCCCAACTCATCGGCGATCACTTTTACTGGACACAAATCCTCTTCAATCTTGTTGAAAACGCCTTGAAGCAAAATCCTAGCATCCCCCCCCATATCCCCATCAATGCGGACTTGGATCAGAACAATAACTTTAAGATCCACATCTCTGACAACGGAATTAGAATTCCCGCGACCGATCTCCCATTCATCTTCAAACGATTCTATCGCGTAGAGAAGCACCACTTCCAAACACAAGTTAAGGGAACCGGACTTGGGTTATCTATTGTTAAAGCGAGCCGTTGAAGCCTACGGAGGTATAATTCCCGCGACTTCAACTCCCGGAATCGAAACTCTCTTTACCATTACCGTGCCACGATCCCATCACGATACGAAAACGATTAAAGAGTAAGTCTTGCTATTTGTTAATAACTCCGCTTTCTCTCTCCGCGTCCTTGGAGGAAACATCTCCTCCACCCCTTTTCCAATCTTGATCGATGAGAGACTGGTTCCGGGTTTTCAAAACAACCTCGTCGAACCCAATCCGGAAGCATTCTTGCCAACCGGTCCTCTCAAAAACATGACCCCAACCTCATTCGAGGAGCTTGCATTGGCAGCTCCCATTAAGCGCGCGCTCGCCGAGCAAGGCTATTCGACCCCGTCACCTATTCAGGCGCAATCCATCCCCATCCTTCTGAAGGGGCGCGACCTTCTCGGTATCGCCCAAACTGGCACAGGAAAGACTGCTGCTTTCTCGCTTCCAATTCTCAACGCACTCCACACCAACCCTCAGCGACCCCGCCGCAAATCGGCCCGTGTGCTTGTCCTCACCCCAACCCGTGAGCTTGCCACGCAAATTTCGCAAAGCTTTGACAGCTACGGCCGCCACCTCCGATTCAAGAAAACACTCGTCTTTGGCGGAGTCGGAAAAAATCCGCAAATCCGCGCCATGCAACCTGGTGTCGACGTTCTCGTCGCCTGCCCCGGACGCCTGCTTGATCACATGAACGAAGGTGACATTGAACTCTCTGGAGTGGAATACTTCGTCCTTGATGAGGTCGACCGTATGCTCGACATGGGCTTTCTCCGCGACGTTAAGAAAATCGTCGCAGCGCTACCAAAGAAAAGGCAATCGCTCTTCTTCTCCGCCACCCTTGCTCCCCAGATTAAAGAATTGGCCCATACCATTCTCCTGAACCCTGCCTCGGTTTCCATCGCACCCGAAAAAACAACGGCCGAAAAGGTCGACCAAGCCGTTTGCTTCGTCGACAAGGAGTCGAAAAAAGACCTCCTCCTCAATCACCTTGCAGAACAACAAGGCAAAGGGCTCACCATCGTCTTCTCACGGACTAAGCACGGCGCCAACAAACTCTGTAAATCCATCAATTCACACGGGTTCGAAGCCGAAGCAATCCACGGAAATCGCTCTCAGCCACAGCGTGAACGCACCCTGACTAAATTCAAAAAAGGAACTCTCCCTATCCTCGTGGCAACCGATGTTGCCGCTCGGGGAGTCGACGTTAAAGATGTCACCCTCGTCATCAACATGGATCTGCCCAACGAAGCGGAAGCTTACGTTCATCGCATTGGCCGGACTGGTCGTGCCGGAGCCACGGGCCATGCTGTCTCATATTGCTCTCCTGAGGAACACGAATTCTTCATCGACATCGAAAAGCTCATTCAGCAAAAAATTCCGGTTGATATAAGCCACACTTACCATCACGAGAAGCTCGCCTCCCTTCACGCCCGCGGCATAAAGTCACCGGAATCAACCCGCGATAATGGAAGTAAGACCCGCAAGGGGGGTGGCGGCGGGGGTCGTGGCCGCCAAGGTGGGCAAAACCGCAACCCACAAGGACAAAGACGCTCAAGCACTCCCTCAGGAGGAAACCGTCGCAGACGCCGTCGGCCTTAAGTGAACTCAACTTCCTCCTCGAAGAATTTCAAGCGGCGAATGCTCACACACCCCTCGACTCAAAACGAGGCCACCAAGCACAGAAACCAAGGACACCAGTCCCAAGGCTGAAAAAACAAGCATCAAATCTGTCCATGGCGAGGCTTTGAATACGAAGATCGCCAACGCGTAATTTGCCATGAACTATCCAAGGCCTGAACCTAACATTCAAAGTGGTCCAGAAATGGTGACCTGATCACAGAAGTCTGGTAGTTGTCGGGCGTGAAAAGCGTGTTGTCAGTTTTATTACTCTGTTTTTTGTTTGCCTCGTGTGGAGAAGAGAAGACAGTTGAGGCAGAAAAAACAATTCAAGAGCGGGCTGAATCCGGAGAAGCAAAAGCTCAAAATGGTTTGGGTGTGATGTATGCCCTTGGCAATGGAGTAGCGCAGGATTTCGCTGAAGCTGTAAAGTGGTATCGCAAGGCCGCTGAACAAGGGAATGAATATGCCCAAAATAATTTGGGTGGAATGTATGATAAAGGAGAAGGAGTCCCGGAGGATGATGTCGAAGCCGTGAAGTGGTATCGTAAGGCCGCTGAACAAGGTTGTGTCGATGCCCAAATAAACTTGAGTTTGATGTATGATGAGGGCAGAGGAGTCCCACAGGATAATACCCAAGTTGCAAAATGGCTTCGTAAGGCTGCTGAACAAGGATACGTACAGGGCCAATACAACTTGGGTTTGATGTATACCCTTGGTGATGGAGTAGCGCAGGATTTCGGTAAAGCTGTAAAGTGGTATCGTAAGGCCGCTGAACAAGAATACGCTTACGCCCAATACAACTTAGGTACGATGTGTCGCAATGGGAATGGAGTCCCTAAAAATAACACCGAAGCAGTAAAGTGGTACAGTAAGGCCGCTGAACAAGGACATGTAGACGCCCAAAATAATTTGGGTTGGATGTACGATAAGGGAGACGGAGTCCCAAAGAATAAAGCTGAAGCAGCAAAGTGGTATCGCAAGGCGGCTGAGCAGGGAGCCGAAAACGCAAAGGAATGGCTTGAGAAAAACGCCAAGGAGAAGGGTGAGTAAGGCCAGCTAGAAATGCCACAAGCACCCGTTCCAACCTACCGAGTCGAATACGAACCATCCCGTGGTTCTTGGCTACTCACTGGCCCGGTAGGAGCAAAAGGATTTCTAAAATATCGAGCCATCCCGTGGCTCATGGCTACTGATTAGCCGCTATCCTCACATCTAACAATTAGCTAAAAGGGCACCACCATACGAATGGCAGCACCCTTTAACTTTGATAAGTTTACTTCTCGGTACTTACACCACTTGTACCTTGGCCACCTGACATAGGTGACCAGTGCATCGCGCGGATCTTCCAAGAACCTTCCTCTTTTGCAAAAACCACAGTCGCCCGCGTCATGTAATGATCCACGGCAGGCCTTCCTACTTGCTTCTCAGAACCCTCTGCATAAAACATAGCAACGGCAACCTTGCCAGGCTCAACAGGAACGATTTTTATATGCTTTGGCCTAATTGTGTTATTTTCGATTTCATTAAAATCCGCATCCTTTTTGACAAAGTTTAAAAATCCACCACTCGACCAAAATTCGTGAGACCCCTTACTCGAAATCATTGAAGTCCAATGCTT
>Ga0315322_10000025_pt1 | contig 87476 bp, 80 predicted proteins | sample M110021515metaG_FD_203461 | JGI IMG/M metagenome (GOLD analysis project Ga0315322, IMG submission 203461) | Ammonia-oxidizing marine archaeal communities from Monterey Bay, California, United States - M1 100m 21515 | ecosystem: Environmental > Aquatic > Marine > Intertidal zone | place: USA... | reverse complement strand
CGTGGACTACCAGGGTATCTAATCCTGTTTGCTCCCCACGCTTTCGCACCTCAGCGTCAGTATCGATCCAGGGGGCCGCCTTCGCCACTGGTATTCCTCCACATCTCTACGCATTTCACCGCTACACGTGGAATTCTACCCCCCTCTACCGTACTCTAGCCTAGCAGTTTTGAATGCAGTTCCAAGGTTGAGCCCTGGGCTTTCACATCCAACTTACTAAACCGCCTACGCGCGCTTTACGCCCAGTAATTCCGATTAACGCTTGCACCCTCCGTATTACCGCGGCTGCTGGCACGGAGTTAGCCGGTGCTGCTTCTGTAGGTAACGTCAATGAATAGCCTTATTACGACTACTCCCTTCCTCCCTACTGAAAGTGCTTTACAACCCGAAGGCCTTCTTCACACACGCGGCATGGCTGGATCAGGGTTGCCCCCATTGTCCAATATTCCCCACTGCTGCCTCCCGTAGGAGTCTGGACCGTGTCTCAGTTCCAGTGTGGCTGATCATCCTCTCAGACCAGCTAAAGATCGTCGCCTTGGTAGGCCTTTACCCCACCAACTAGCTAATCTTACGCAGGCTCATCCAATAGCGACCGGTCCGAAGATCCCGGCCTTTCCCCCGTAGGGCGTATGCGGTATTAATCCGAGTTTCCCCGGGCTATCCCCCTCTACTGGGCAGATTCCTACGCGTTACTCACCCGTCCGCCGCTCGACGCCTGGGAGCAAGCTCCCATCGTTTCCGCTCGACTTGCATGTGTTAAGCCTGCCGCCAGCGTTCAATCTGAGCCATGATCAAACTCTTCAGTTTAATCTCTCAATGTGGCCTGCTACGTCTCTACTACTGCCAGTACTACTTAAACCTGACAAAAAACGCACCAAACCGGTACTTCGCTCAAAATAACAACTACTGTACATTTCCCTGCCCCTTTCAGAACAGAGAACGCTTAATAAATAAATTAACGCAGTTGCTTACTTTGATATCTTTTCTATGAAGATTCACAGAAACCATCAACAGCAAGCACCCACCTCTATTGCTTAATCTAATTTTTAAAGAACTTTGTTTCTCCCGTGCCTCATCAGCACAGGCGGGGCATTATACGCGCCCAGCCTCGTTTGGCAAGGCCTTCACAACCTTTTTTGAAAAGAATTTGAAACACCGCACCGGAGCAGAATCAAGACCGAAGAAAAATGGAAATTATTTGCTATTTAAGCAGGCTCAGCGACGCGGCGCCCTAAAACTGAACCAAGCCCGATACCCCAACAAAATTCCCACCAGGGCACCGTAAAAAAACGCCGCCCCTACATCCAGTCGCAATATCCAAAGTAGGTGAATAATACCCAAGAGCGCCGCTAGGTAAATTAGCTTATGCAATTTCTTCCAGTGCTTACCTAACTTCTTAACCATAACCTTGGGTGAGGTAATCCCTAACACCAAGAGAATAAGGTAGGCACTGAAACCAACAGTAATGTAAGGACGCTCCACAATCTCTTCAAAAATAGAGAGCCACTTAAACTCCAGAAGAAAAGTAAGCCAAACTAAAAGATGCAAGGTGGCATAAAACAAAGTAAAAAGTCCCAGCATTCTTCGGTGGCGTATAAATTCTACCTGACCGCTGATGCGCCTTAGTGGAGTCATCGCCAGCGTGACAATAAGAAACCGAAGCGTCCACTCGCCCGTCTCCAGCGAAAGCTCCTGAATCGGATCAGGGCCAAGGTCATTCTGGAAAACGCGAACTAGCAACAGCACGAATGGGAACAAGGCTGCAACGAAAACTATGGGCTTTATTAGCTTTCGCATTTACAACAACACAACTAGTTTGGTGGGCTTAATAATAAACAAAAGAAAAGGCCTAGTAGTAACGCGCCAAATCCATACCTTCATACATTGAGGCAACTTGCTCGCCATAGCCGTTGAAAGGCTTGGTGGCAATGCGTGTCCGACTGAACAAGGTCTGTGGTAATCGACGCTCAGTATCTTGCCTCCAACGAGGGTGGTGTACCTCGGGATTCACATTCGCATAGAAGCCATATTCCCGTGACTGCAAATCCACCCAAGTAGTACGTGGCATAGTCTCGCGGAAATTGATTTTCACAATTGCTTTAATACTCTTAAAACCATACTTCCATGGCACCACTAAACGTATCGGCGCTCCGTTCTGCGGAGGCAAATAATCACCATAAATACCGACGGCCATCAACGTTAAGGGATTCATCGCTTCGTCCATACGCAGCCCTTCCCGATAAGGCCAATTAACTCTTACAAAACGAGAGCGAACTCCAGGCATGGTTTCAGGATCTACCAAAGTTTCAAACTCCACAAATTTAGCTTTTGAAGTCGGCTCGAACCGTTTGATTAAATCAGCGAGAGGGAATCCAATCCAGGGGACAACCATAGACCAAGCCTCAACACAGCGAAGCCTATAAACTCTTTCCTCTAAAGCATGGGGCTTGAGAATATCTTCAAGATTGTAGACCCCCGGCCTAGCGACTTCGCCCGCAATCTCTACTGACCAAGGGTCTGCTTTGTAGTCCCCTGAATTTTTTGAGGGATCACTTTTATCAGTTCCAAACTCATAAAAATTATTATAGCGAGTCACATCCTCATAAGGGGTGAGGGTTTCATTGGTATAAAATGGCTCAGTATCTGGCGCTGGCTTGATATCAGCAAACTTATCAGCCCACCACGCAGCAGGCGCTGTTCGTTTCAAATTTAGAGGAGCCCTAGCCTTAAGCAGATCACCTTGTTCCGCATTGGCAAGAGAAGGCACCACGCTGGCTGCTGACGCCCCCAGCAACAATTTGCCACTATCGCAAATAAACTGCCTTCTATTTCTGTACACACTTTCCGGGGTGATCTCGGAAGGCTTTATGTCCAATGGCTTCTTAATTAACATGGCACTGTCCTGAAATTTGAATTTGAATCTCTTGCTTCATAACACACTAGACAGGACTACACTTTGTTTTCTTTCTGCCTATTATCAGTAACTCTGGTATGCGTGATGTAAGCCAAGCTATTCCCTATCTTGCTCAGACTCTTCTGGACTACGGACATCTTCTTTTTCAGTGCTTGTTTTTGCAATAAGATCAGGCTTATTAAACTGCTTCCTGTACACCCACATTATTGGGCCTGATAAAGCATAGGCTACAGACATACTCAGCAACACTTCATGAGGGTTCTGTGCCACAACTACCAACAATATCACTACAAATACAAACACCATGTAAGGCACAGTCCCTTTGAACTGTAGTTCTTTGAAGCTGAAGTAGTTGTAATTTGAAATCATCAGAAAACCGGTAAATACCGTCAGTAATGCTGCCATATAAGCAACAAAAGACGTAACCTCGACACCGTATTTATAACCGACCCAGGGCACGAAGGTAACTAATGCCGCTGCCAGCGGACTCTGCAAACCAAGAAAAAAACGTTTATCTACTGTTCCCAGTTGTACGTTAAAACGCGCCAAACGCAGTGCCGCACAAGACATGTAAATAAAACTCGCCGCCCAGCCAACCCTTCCTAGTGGAGCAAAAGCCCAGCTAAACATAATAAGCGCAGGTGCCACGCCGAAGGAGACCATGTCTGACAAGCTATCAAACTGTGCCCCAAAGGCACTCTGGGTGTTCGTTAATCTAGCTATGCGCCCATCCAAGCCGTCCAAAATACCTGCAACCAGAATAGCCCAGCCTGCCTCGTTAAAATTACCTGACATGCCCGCGATAACCGCATAAAAGCCTGAGAACAGCGCCCCCAGGGTAAGCATATTAGGAAGCAGGTAAATACCCCTTCTACGCACTTTGCGTCCGTCTTCTGATACTATCTCTTCGTGTTCGTCGATCGGTAAAATACCATCAACCTGCAGATCCTGCTTTTCTTCGCTCATACTTTTCCTGCTGATAATGCGGCCATTAGGCCTTAGATATGGCAATTTCCCATTATACAGCCCTATTTATACGACTGTGGGACTATTTCATATGAAAGATAACATTTTACGGAAGATTGCGGATGCTATATGATCGCGCCTCACTGAAAATAAGTCTTCAGCGCTCTCTATAAGATAAGCCAATATAAACTATTTAACTTTTACGATGAACAGATCGGAGTGGATTCATGAATTACTTTAATACCTTGCCCCTGCGCTTGCAGCTGGACCAACTCGGCAAATGCCGCTTTATGGACCGAAGTGAATTTAGTGATGGTGTCAACAAACTAAAAGGCAAGAAGGTAGTCATCGTAGGTTGTGGAGCACAGGGCCTCAATCAAGGCCTCAACATGCGTGACAGTGGCCTGGATGTCTCTTTTACCCTACGCGAAGCTGCTATTACTGAGAAACGCGACTCATGGAAGAACGCCACAGAGAACGACTTCAACGTTGGAACCTATGAAGAACTTATACCCAGCGCTGACCTGGTATTAAACCTAACACCTGACAAGCAGCACAGCCCAGTCGTGAGCCAGGTGATGCCACTAATGAAGCAAGGCGCTTGTCTGGCCTATTCCCACGGGTTCAATATTGTCGAGGAAGGCATGCAAATTCGTGACGACCTAACCGTTGTCATGGTTGCTCCTAAGTGCCCCGGCACCGAAGTTCGCGAAGAATACAAGCGTGGCTTTGGCGTACCAACTCTGATCGCAGTACACGCTGAGAACGACCCAAATGGCGACGGCATGGATATCGCAAAAGCCTATGCAGCAGCAACCGGTGGTGATCGAGCTGGCGTACTACAGTCTTCATTCATCGCAGAAGTTAAGTCTGACCTCATGGGCGAGCAAACTATTCTCTGCGGTATGCTGCAAACCGGTTCAATTCTGTGCTTCGACAAGATGGTCGAGAAAGGCATTGACCCTGCTTATGCATCCAAATTAGTGCAACATGGCTGGGAAGTCATCGCCGAAGGACTTAAGCACGGCGGCATAACCAATATGATGGACAGGCTTTCTAATCCATCCAAGTTGGCTGCCAACTCGCTAGCAGAAGAGTTGAAAGCCATTATGGCTCCTCTGTTCCAGAAGCATATGGACGACATCATCACTGGCCAATTTTCTGCAGACATGATGGAAGACTGGGCAAATGACGATGCAAAACTGCTTGGCTGGAGAGAAGCAACTACTGAGTCAGCTTTCGAAAAATCAACAGCTGGTGATATGGATATCCCCGAGCAAGAATATTATGAGAATGGCATTCTTATGGTCGCCATGGTCAAAGCTGGTGTAGAGCTGGCATTCGAAACCATGACTGCAAGCGGGATTATTGAAGAATCTGCATACTATGAATCACTTCATGAAGTGCCCTTGATTGCCAACCTCATTGGTCGCAAGAAACTTTACGAAATGAACAAGGTTATTTCAGACACTGCAGAGTATGGATGTTATTTGTTCTCACACGCCTGTGTTCCCATGCTTGAAGATTTCATGAAAACTGTGGACACCGACGTTATTGGCAAAGGGCTGCAAGTTAGTGACCTTGCTGTAGATAATGCTGATCTAATCAGTGTCAATGAAAGCATTCGATCTCACCCGATCGAAGTAGTGGGTAAACAGTTACGCAAATACATGACTGCCATGAAAAAATTGGTGTAATCCATTAACTGAACTCACACTTCAGAGCAAACAATAAAAAAGGGCCAGCTGGCCCTTTTTTATTGTCGCAAATTAGCTCAGAGATTACAGCGCTAACACTTTTTCTCCTCGCGAAATACCAGACACACCGGTGCGAGCAACCTCTAACACCACACCCTCACCCAAGGCTGCAAGATAGGCATCAAGCTTGTCACTAGTCCCAGTCAATTGAATACTGTATACATTATGGGTCAGATCAACGACCTGCCCCCTAAAGATATCCGTAGTCCGCTTTACCTCGGCACGCTGCGTCCCAGATGCTTTCACTTTTATTAGCATCAACTCACGCTCAATATGCGTACCCTCGGTTAGATCAACCAATTTAACCACATCAACAAGCTTGTTTAGATGCTTGGTGATCTGTTCAATTCTTCGATCATCACCACTGGTTGTCAGCGTAAGACGCGAAAGAGATTGGTCTTCTGTAGGAGCAACAGTCAAAGAATCAATGTTGTAATTACGTTGTGAAAACAAACCGACAACCCTGGATAGAGCACCAGGTTCATTTTCCATCAGAACAGAAATTATATGTCGCATTATGTTCGCTCCGATTTGCTCAATATCATGTCTTTCATTGCACCACCTTTAATGGCCATTGGATAAACATGCTCCTCTGGGTCCACTAAAACATCCACAAATACCAATTTATCTTTTAAGGCAAATGCTTCTGACAACTTCGAATGCAATTCCTCTCTATTATCTATTTTGATACCTACATGCCCATATGACTCAACAAGCTTTGAAAAGTCAGGCAAAGACTCAGCATAAGTACTATGCGAATGACGTCCGCCATACTGCATATCCTGCCATTGCTTCACCATCCCCAGAGCACGATTATTCAGGCAGATTATCTTTATCGGCAACTGATACTGCATGCATGTTGCCAATTCCTGCAGGTTCATTTGGAAACTGCCTTCACCTGTAACACACACAGAAATAGCATCGGGATAGGCAAACTGTATTCCCATCGCTGCTGGAAATCCAAAGCCCATGGTTCCCAAACCGCCCGAGTTAATCCAACGTCTTGGTTTATCAAAGCCATAGTATTGTGCAGCAAACATCTGATGCTGCCCCACATCGGAAGATACAAAAGCATCACCCTTAGTTATTTGATGTATTGCCTGAATAACCTCTTGCGGTTTTATAATTCCGTCTTCAGAAGGCTCTACTCGCAAACAGCCTTTTTCACGCCACTGGTTAATCTGATCCCACCACACATCCAGAGACTTCTTATCAACCTTCTGTTTGCTGCTTTCAATCTGGGATAAAGCTTCTTCCAACACCGAAGTCACCGAACCCACAATAGGCACATCAGCCGTCACTGTTTTAGATATTGATGCAGGATCAATATCCACATGTAAAATAGTCGCATCAGGACAGAATTGAGTAGCATCTGAGTTAGTTACACGATCATCAAAGCGAACTCCAATTGCCAATAGAACATCGCAATAATGCATAGCCATATTAGCTTCATAAGTGCCATGCATACCTAACATGCCAAGAAACTGCTTATCAGATGCCGGATAAGCGCCCAGCCCCATAAGAGTATTCGTAATCGGATAACCCAATTTGCGCGTTAGCTTAGTTAACAGCTCGGAGCCTTCTCCCTGAATAACACCGCCGCCGGTATAGATCATTGGCCGCTTCGCAGCTAATAAAGCATCCACCGCCTTCTTAATCTGACCAGAATGCCCTTTCCCCGGCACAGCATAAGATCGCATCTTAATATCGGTTGGGTATTCGTAGTCGAACTTCACTTTTGGATCAGTAATATCCTTTGGTATATCGATAACAACAGGGCCAGGTCGCCCAGTCGTAGCAATATGAAAAGCTTTTTTAACTATCATGGGAATATCGGCAGGGTCTTGCACCATGAAACTATGTTTTATGACTGGCCGGGAAACACCAATCATGTCCGTTTCCTGAAACGCATCGGAGCCAATCATACGACTTTCCACTTGGCCAGAAATAACCACCATAGGGATTGAGTCCATGTAAGCAGTTGCAAGACCAGTCACCGCATTGGTCGCACCTGGCCCTGAAGTTACCAAGACCACACCTGGTTTACCGGTACCACGTGCATAACCATCTGCCGCATGAGTCGCAGCCTGTTCATGACGCACTAAAATATGCTCGACCTTACTCTGGTTAAAGATCGCATCATAAATATGCAATACGGCTCCACCAGGATATCCGAATATTATATCTACGCCCTCGTCGTGTAGAGCGCGTATAAGCGCTTCACCACCTGATAATTGCTCCACTGTATTTGCCTCTAGCTTTTTTGTTGCAATACAAAATTAATTAATGAAATAGCACAACCGACCTGCTGGTCCGCTGCCTATTAAAAACTTCTAAGATTTTGTTTTAACAATCCGCAAAAATCACGTTCAAACCCTTCGATTCTTGCTTTTTGTCGGCCCCGTACGCGATAACGTGATAGGAACTCGTAGGTGGATGTTTTCTAACACCTAGATGGTAATCTGCTGCTGTGCCTGGTTGCGGCTGATACAGATTAGTACAGGCGGATTGGAGGTCGGTCAAACCCGCCTGCTTAAACAAGTGGCGATTCTGCCACTAATCCAAGGAAAGTCAAGCCATTAGCCCAGAAAGAAGCGTATTTAGAGGCCTTCTCAGACAATTAAAAGCAAGCGATAAGGGGGCTCCCACGAGGGCGGCTAGATTAACCTGCTACCACCTTCTCAGCGGGCGCTTTGGAGAATACCAACTCATGCGCCTCATTCAAGTCTATAGCAATGACCTCACCTCCAAGGAAATCTCCCTGCAACATCTGCTGCGCAAGAGGGTTTTCTATTTTGTTCTGGATAGCTCTCTTCAAAGGTCTTGCACCATACACAGGGTCATAACCAACCGTCGCTATATGATCTAGCACTGCATCTGAAACTGTAAGACCAAGGTCATTTTCCTGCAAACGTCGATGGAGTAGTTGAATCTGAATATCGGCAATTCCTCGAATTTGTTCTTTCTGCAATGGGTGAAACACTACAGTTTCATCAATGCGGTTTACGAACTCCGGGGAAAAATGCTTTACCACATTCTCTAAAACAGCCTCTTTAACTGATGCATAAGCCTCATCCTCAACACCACTACTAGCCATCATCTCCTGTATGCGATCTGAACCAAGGTTCGAAGTCATCACTACAACGGTGTTCCGGAAATCCACAGTTCTACCATGACCATCGGTCAGTCGTCCGTCATCAAGAACCTGCAGAAGAATATTGAACACATCAGAATGTGCCTTTTCAACTTCATCTAACAGCAACACAGAATAAGGGCGACGTCTAACAGCTTCGGTTAAATATCCTCCCTCTTCATAACCGACATAACCCGGCGGCGCACCAATGAGCCTGGCCACAGAATGCTGCTCCATAAACTCAGACATATCAATTCGCACCATTGCTTCTTCTGTGTCAAAAAGAAATTGAGCTAGTGCCTTACACAACTCTGTCTTACCTACACCTGTTGGTCCGAGAAACAAAAAGGAACCATTGGGCCGGTTCGGGTCAGACAATCCAGACCGGGATCGGCGCACAGCATTTGAAACTGCAACTATCGCCTCGTTCTGCCCGATAACCCTTTCATGCAATGCATCCTCCATTGCCAGGAGCCTTAGCTTGTCACCCTGGAGCATCTTACTAACTGGTATGCCCGTCGATCTTGAAACCACATCTGCAATCTCTTCTTCGGTGACACGATTCCGCAACAATTGCTTCTCACTTGTCTCAGCTTCAGCAGCTGCTTCCAGTTTCTTCTCGAGGCTGGGAATTAAACCGTATTGAATTTCTGACATGCGGGCTAGGTCACCCGCACGTTGCGCCAATTCCATATCGTTACGCGCTTTTTCCAGGCTACTTTTGATTACCTGCGAATCTTGCAGCGAAGCCTTCTCTGCTTTCCAGATATCCCCTAGGTCTGAAAATTCTTTCTCCAAGTCCTCAATATCCTTAACCAACTTTTCCTTACGCTTGAGCGAGGCAGGATCTTCATCTTTTTTGAGTGCTTCTTGTTCAATTTTTAATTGAATGAGGCGACGTTCGAGCTTATCCATTTCTTCCGGCTTAGAGTCTATCTCCATGCGAATCAGGCTCGCAGCCTCATCAACAAGATCAATCGCCTTGTCCGGCAGTTGCCTGTCCGTAATATACCGCTGCGATAATTTCGCTGCTGCTATTATCGCAGAGTCAGATATATCCACTCCATGATGTACCTCATAACGCTCTTTTAAGCCACGCAATATGGCAATAGTGTCTTCTTCTGAAGGCTCCTCCACCAACACTTTCTGAAATCTTCGTTCTAATGCAGCATCTTTCTCAATATGCTGTCTATATTCATCAAGAGTCGTCGCTCCCACGCAGTGTAGCTCACCACGTGCCAAAGCAGGTTTCAGCATATTTCCAGCATCCATTGCCCCTTCCGCTTTACCAGCTCCTACCATGGTATGTAATTCATCAATAAATAGAATTACTGTTCCTCCAAGCTTGGAAAGCTCTTTCAAAACTCCTTTAAGGCGCTCTTCGAACTCACCCCTGAACTTTGCTCCGGCAATCAGGGCTCCCATATCCAAGGACAAGACCTTCTTGTCTTTTAATCCTTCCGGTACTTCGCCATTAACAATTCGTTGTGCAAGACCTTCAATAATGGCCGTCTTACCTACTCCCGGCTCGCCGATAAGCACGGGATTGTTTTTTGTACGACGCTGCAATACCTGTATCGTTCGTCTAATCTCTGCATCACGACCTATAACTGGGTCCAGCTCACTTTTTTCTGCACGCTCAGTCAAATCAATACAGTATTTCTCCAATGCCTGCCATGCATCCTCTGCCCCAGCATCATCAACATTCTCACCACCTCGCAGATTTGCTATGGCGTTTTCTAAGGCCTGCGCAGAAACACCAAACGAGTTTAAAAGCTTGCCTACCGATCCAGAGTCTCTCATTGCCACCAGTAAAACAGTTTCGCTAGAGACAAAGGAATCACCCTTCTGCTGAGAAGCCTTATCAGCCTGATTTAACATTCTCGCTAAATCAGTAGAGACTGAAATTTCTCCAGTGCTATCTTTTAATTTAGGCAGATCATCAACCAACTCTTGCAACTTGGCTTGTAACTTCGACACATCAAAACCGGTCTGCGAAAGCAAGGGACGAACAGAACCACCCTTCTGTTCAATAAGTGTCAATAGCAAATGAGGTGGCTCGATAAAATTATTATCTTTACCCAGAGCCATAGACTGAGCGTCAGCCAATGCTGACTGCAGCTTACTTGTAAATTTATCTATTCGCATAACATACCCACATAAGTAGCCTGTGTAGCAGGCAGAATTTCATTCTTTCTAATACAACTGATGGTTGGGACTGAGAAAAAGAAATTCAAGCATTACACGAGCTTTATTGATTCAGCTCAGCTTATATTCAATTGCAGCAACAAAAGTCTAGAGAAAGCAATTTAATAAAAGAGCCAGAAGATATGGAATTAAGCATCAATATAAATCGCATTCAACATGCGACCAGAAACACCATCTCGACGATAAGAAAAAAAACACTCTTCGGCACAATAGGTACAATGGCTTCCACCAGTAATTTGAGATATGCCGAGTTGAGACAACTTGATTCTGGCAATAGCATAAATATCTGCCATAAATTTTTGCGAGCTGCGTGTAATCTTAAAACAACCTTCCAGAGATTCTTTCACCGCTAAAGAATTAGCGCTTTCTAAAAAACTCTCTTTAACTTCAGCGCCCACCTCAAAATGGCATGGGCCAATTGCCGGACCTAGCCAAGCTATAATTTCTGAAGCATCTGACGACATCTTTCTCACTGTATTTTCAAGAACGCCTGCAACCAACCCTTTCCAACCTGCATGCGCAATTGCAACTTCACTGCCGTTTCTAGCCGCAAAAAATACCGGCAAGCAATCGGCAGTTTGCACACAACAAACTACATTAGGCTGTTTGGTGAACAACGCATCTGCAGCCAATTCCACAGTTGGCTCGACCACCTCAACAACACCTGCTCCGTGTATTTGTTGCAGCCACTGCCATTGTAATTTTGGAGACAAATGCGCAGACAATGTTGTTCTATTTTTGTGGACGTTAGTTGCACTGTCACCGACGTGATAGGCAAAATTGAGAGATTCATAAGGAGCTTTACTTACCCCCCCGTCCCTGAGAGTAGAAAAAGCAACCACCTTAGTGGGCGCAGCCCAATCAGCAGCAATAGCATTTTTCAATTTTAAAACCCACTCTTGCCATACATTGATCTATCACGCAAAAAACATCTCATGACAAAACGGCTAAGCTCTGGAACTAATATTAGCATCAGCACGAAGTTGATTGACTAGTTCTACCATATCGGCAGGCTTTTCTGCTTCCCAGCTTATTCGCTCCCTGCTATGCGGATGAACCAGTTCTAGTCTGCGAGCGTGTAAGGCCTGTCGTTTAAAATTTCTTAGGCAATGGCTAAGCTCACCGGAACATGCTGACGGCAACTGGAATCTGCCACCATAAAGGGGGTCCCCAACAAGGGAGTGATTTAAATGTGCCATGTGAACACGAATTTGATGGGTGCGACCTGTCTCTAAATTGACCTGCACATGAGAATGGCCGCGAAAGCGCTCAATAACACGATAATGGGTTACGGCTTCCTGACCCTCTTCTACAACCGCTCTTTTCTTGCGGTTTACCGGATGCCTTCCCAACGGGCGATCGACAACACCACCTCCAGTCAATACGCCGTGCACAACCGCCTCATATTCTCGGCTTACCTCTCTGGCCTGTAGCTGACTCACTAAATCAGCATGAGCTATGAGGGTTTTCGCAACCACCATAAGTCCAGTAGTGTCTTTATCCAACCTGTGCACAATACCTGCTCGTGGCAACTCTTTCTGCTCAGGGTTGTGGTGCAATATACCATTAAGCAAAGTCCCCCGCGCATGCCCCGCCGCCGGATGAACCACCGTATCAACCGCCTTATTTATGACTAATAAGTGCTCATCCTCGAAAACAATATCCAACGGCAGTTGCTCTGCAACCCAGGATTCAGTACTTGCCAATTGCGCTTCAACAATCAAGCAATCCCCTGTTTCAAGTCGATCACGGGGCCTCAGCTGCTTGTCATTGACCAGCAAAGCCCCATCTCGAATCCAGCTTTGAAGCCGTGTACGCGAATATTCAGGAAATAGTTTGGCCGCGACCTTGTCTAAGCGATGACCAGAGAGCTGTTCAGTGACTTCTGCTTTGAGTGATATCTGATTTGGCATGGGCCATATGATACTTGATTACGCCGTGAGCTACAGCAAAGACATCAATGCTATTGGGTTTGTAGACAACGCTGTGGTTAAATAGCGATCTTTCGGAAGTGCTCATTCTGGTATTACTATATGAGCACCCCATGAACATTGGTTTTACTAGTAATACATAGGACGAAAAGTGATCTCGACTGTAGCAAGAATTTCTCTCATCGCCATCCTCTCTCTATTGATAAGCGCCTGTAGTTCATCAGACAAGGACGAGAGAGATGAGTTTGCTGGCTTGAGTACCGAAGAGCAGTTCTATCAGCGCGCATTGGGACAACTGAACTCCTCAAATTTTCAGGGCGCCATTGCCACATATCAAGCCCTGGAGTCACGGTTTCCCTTCGGCCGCTTTGCTGAACAAGCTCAAATCGAGATCGTCTACGCCTACTATCGCAATGAAGACCTTGAAGCAGGTCGAGCAGCAGCTGACCGGTTTATAAGGCTACACCCTGAGAGCGAGAATATTGACTATGCCTACTACATGAAAGGGCTATCCTCTTTCTCTGAAGAGGATAGCCTTGTCAATCGGTTCTTGCCGATAGATACAACAAAGCGAGACCCTGGTCGAGCTAGAGAGTCGTTCTCTGATTTCTCTCATCTTTTGGCCCTCTACCCAGATAGCCCTTACGCAGCCGATGCTCGGGCTCGCATGATTTTTCTACGCAACAATTTAGCAGGCTATGAAGTTCATGTGGCCAACTACTATTTGGAGAGACGCGCCTATATTGCGGCTCTGCGACGTGGACAGTATGTTGTTGAAAATTTTCAGGGCACGCCGGCAGTTGCTGATGCTGTGGCAATCATGGTGGAATGCTACCTACGCTTGGGGCTGAATGATTTAGCTGATACCTCTCTTGCACTATTAAGAGAGAACTACCCAAGCCATGCCTCAATCGATAGCGATGGCGAATTCATTATTCGTACAGAAATTACTAATCCATCATTACTATATACAGTCTCCTTTGGGCTGATTGGCGATAACCGTGTTGAGCCACCTCTTGCACCCACTTCCAGACCACGAAATTCAGGCAGCCAGGAAATTATTAATTCCCAGATGCAAGCCGGAGAAAAAGGTCGCTCTTGGCTTAGCATCCTGACACTGGGCCTCTTTGACTAAAACAAGCTGCAGCCACACACTGAAGCTTATTGACGCAGTACACAAATTTACTATTTACCTGCCTTTTCTCCTCACTACACGTCAACCAAAACCACTCTCTTGCGTTTGTACTAGTGGGGAAGAGTAATATTGAGTATTTCTTAGCCGATACAAAGCAGTAGGCTGCCAAATCTTGTTAATCATTGACATCATGTGAACATGGCAGTTTCCGGAGGTTAATCCTGAAAAGCTCAGTCGTACTGGACAATTTCCTGCAAGGCGTTCAATCACGTGCGTTTCGTATTGCCCAAATTTCTACAGGCAACCCAGAGGATGCGCTGGACCTAGTGCAAGATGCCATGTTCAAACTGGTGGAAAAATATGCAGACCGTGAGGAGCAGGAGTGGACATCACTTTTTTACCGCATCCTGCATAATCGCATTAATGATTGGCACCGGCGCAATGGCGTGAGAAACCGCTATAGAAGTTGGCTCGGCAATGCTAAGGAAGAAAATGAAGATCCTATTCAGGTAGCGCCAGATCCACACGGCCGCTCCCCCGACATGGAGAGTCAAACTAAAGAGAGTATGGACAAACTGCAAATAGCTTTGGAAGGACTGCCTGCGCGTCAGCAGCAGGCTTTTTTATTACGCGCCTGGGAAGGTCTGGATGTCAGGCAGACTGCCACTGCCATGTCCTGCGCCGAAGGCAGCGTAAAGACCCATTATTCGCGAGCAATACATAGCCTGCGCGCTAAATTAGGTGAGCACTGGCCATGAACACACTAGAAGAAACTGTCTTTATCGAGGAAATATGCAAGCGGCTAGATGCCAGCATTGCCCATCTACAGCCAACAATTACTGAGCGCCTGGATAACTCACGACAGGCAGCTCTTTTAGCTAGGTCTGAAGCCACTCAGCAAGATGTAGAAAATCTAGCTTCGATAGTGAGCCGAGAGTTAAATAAGAATGCCGCCGCTCCCCCCGAAATCGAGGCTAGGCTAGACCAAATTCGACATAGGGCTATTGCTAAATTTGAGCAGATTGAATCACAAAAGAAAAAATCCAGTAGCTCTGCACTTAGCAGCTGGCTCAAATCTAAATTTGATTCTTTCAATTTGCTTGCTTCAGCAGGTATGCTAGCTACAGCCTGCGTTCTAATCACAGCCATATCGATTTTCTATGTGAATACTAGGCCTGCAGGATCACTTACACCTGAAGACGAAATCAGCATAGTTGCCTCAGCTGAAGATATTGAATTATATGAAAATCTGGAATTCTATTTATGGCTTGCGGAGAACGAATCAAGCATTTTGTGAAAATGGCAACATTACACTTCTGCCAAGGAGCAGTAGGCTCGAAGTAATACTGATAGCCGCTTGTATGACCGGATTGATGTCAAACACCAACGGAGCTGAGAAAGAACAAGTCAGTTTAAATGATGCGTTAATTCCAGACCTTGAGTTTTTGGAGTTCTTGGGACAATTTGAAACCAACGCAGGTGAATGGATCGACCCTGAGCAACTATTAATCGAAGATTTTGCCGGACTCTTTACCGAGCCAGTAGATGCCGCTTCAGGATATGAGCCAGAAACAAGTGACAACGCTAATAGTAATGACCAGGAAACACTGAACAACGATTAATGAAAGTACGCATCCTACAAGCTCAAATTTTCTTTATTGTGATGTTTATTGCGCAAGCAACCTTTGCGCAGGAAAAAACACCGTGGTCCAACCTATCACTAGAAGAGCGACAAATACTGCAACAATTGGAATCTCAGTGGGATAGTTTAAGCGCAGAGAGGCAACAACGTTTGCAACGAGGTGCGAATCGCTGGCAACAGATGCAGCCTCAGGAACGCTCTCAAGCCAGAAAACAGCAGCAGAAATTCCAGAGCCTGTCTGGACAACAACAAGAACTGATCAATCAACGGTTTCAACGTTTTAATAACCTCAGTCCAGCTGACCAGCGCCGCCTGAGAAATATTCAACAGCGCTTTAAAAACATGCCTGAGACAGAAAAAGCTCGGCTTAAGGAAAAATTCGAGCGACAAGCCCGGCAAGAAAGTCGCCGACCTGCGCAAGCGGATACACCTAAAAGACCGGAGAAACAACGCCGCATTCAAGAGGTAATACGGCAGAATCAAAATATTCTGAGGCAGAACAGGAATCAGGCACCTCAAGTCATCCGCCCACCTGCACCCCAACGACCTACCCCTACACGGCCAGCACGTTAACATCATTTCCAGGTGAGGAAGAGTGCTGGCAGCTTACTCTCCGATCGGCCAGGCATTGGTAATTGGATATCGACGATCTCGTCCAAATCCCCGCTGTGTCAATCTGACCCCAATAGGACTCTGACGTCGCTTGTACTCGTTTAAGTCGACCAACCGTAGCACCCTCTTTACCACCGTCACATCAAAACCTTGCTCGACTATTGCATCCGCGCTTAGATCATTTTCCACATAAAGCTCAAGAATACGATCAAGTTCATCATAAGGTGGCAAACTGTCTTGATCGACCTGGTTAGGAGCCAATTCAGCGGAAGGAGGCCTGTCGATAACTTGCTGAGGTATGACGAGTTCTTTCTGGCCGGAATAGCTTGTATTGCGATATTCAGCCAGCCTGTAAACCAAGGTCTTAGAGACATCTTTTAGGACGTCAAATCCCCCCGCCATATCACCGTACAAAGTAGAGTAACCCACGGCAATCTCACTCTTATTTCCAGTAGTTAGCACCAATAAGCCTTTCTTATTCGAAATGGCCATCAGCAAAACACCTCGGCAACGAGCCTGAATATTTTGTTCACTAACATCTGGCTCGGTGTTGGCAAATTCAACTTCAAGCGCATCCATAAAGGACTTATATATCTCGCCTATTGGGATTTCCTGATAGTTCACGCCGAGTTGTTGAGCTTGCTCTGCAGCCGCATCCAAACTGAGCTGCGAGGTATACTCGAATGGCATCATTACCGCCTGAACTCGCTCGCTTCCCAGAGCATCAACGGCTACAGCTAAAGTAAGCGCCGAATCAATCCCACCGGACAAGCCTAAAATAACACCTTTGAACTTGTTCTTATTAGCATAGTCTCTTACCCCAAGGACCAAGCCCTTATATATTTGAGCTTCAAGGGAGAGAGGCGCAGCAATCTGTTGTGGTGAAATAGTACAAGCCTCACCATTAGATTCTATTTCCACCGCTACCGGGATAAGCGCTTCCAAATAGCTTGGAGCCAGACAATGACACTGACCTTCTGCCGTAATAGCCATGGACCCCCCGTCAAAAACCAGTTCGTCCTGCCCTCCCACCATGTTTACATAAATAATGGGAAAGCCACCTTCGGAGCACCTTTGCTGCAACAGGGACTGTCTCTCCATAAGCTTGTTCATATGGTAAGGGGATGCATTAATGTTCACCATAAGCTGAGCGCCTACGTCTCGAGCCTGCTGAACCGGCTCTGGCTGCCACATATCTTCACAGATAGTAAAGGCAAGCTTCAAGCCGCATACTTCAAGAAGGCAGGGCTTATTCCCCCTTTCGAAATATCTCTCCTCATCAAAAACCTGATAATTAGGCAGGTACTGCTTTCGATAATTGACTAACAAATCTCCAGCGTGCACAACAGCCAGAGAGTTAAATAGTTTAGTGCCAATCTTTTCTGGGTACCCGAAGACTATATGAGCAGATAAATTCGCTTGTTTGATGCGGTCCATTGCCTTTTCAATACGTACCGACAGGCTAGCCCTAAAAAGCAGATCCTCAGGGGGGTAGCCAGTCAGCGCCAGCTCAGGAAATGCGACCAAATCAGCACCGTGTTCGCGAATAGCCGCCTCGGCATTCTCTATAATCAACGTGGTGTTAGCCTCAATATCCCCAACTAGAAAATTGAGCTGAGCCATTACTATCTTTATTTCTCGCGCCATACTGTTCTCTTTGCTGTTACCCTTTAAACCCTTGCAGGTACACTACGCAAAAGAAGCAACAATTAGCTACTCGAGTAGTGCTTGTTGTTATAATGCTAACCCACAAGTCAATTGTAACGGAAACCATGACTGAAAGAAGCGCTCAGTATCCAGACCAGCTCTATAATGTATCTGTTGTTTACAACATATACCGCATAATCCTGCCCCTGATTCTATTAGTAACTTCAATTGGGCCGAGCAATACTCTACTCGGCGAGCTCGACTCTGCTTTATTTGTCCAGGTGTGCTCCGCTTATGCGATCTTCGGTGTCGCCATTACATTCTTTATCCCAATTGGCATCGGCCCCCTAAAAAGCTCCCATGTTTTAATCGGCAGCCTCATCATAGATATCTTCGCCATTACTTTAATTACTTATAGCAGCGGCGGCATGATAAGCGGATTAGGCTTACTTCTGATAGTCACAGTAGCCTCCGGGAGCATTCTAATCCGTGGCAGGATTAGCACATTTCTAGCCGCCGTGGCCGCCCTGTCCCTAATATATAGCGAATTATACTTAGCTCTATCGCTGGAAGATTCCGGCAATCAATTCATACAGGCCGGGATACTCGGCGCTATTTTATTTGCCACCTCTCTCTACATCCAAACTCTTACGAATAGAATTTATAATGCAGCACTGCTTGCCGACAAACAGGCTAGTGACATTATCGACCTTGAAAAGCTAAACAATGAAATTATTCAACGCATGCGTACTGGGGTTGTTGTAGTTAACACCGATCAGAAAATTGTTAGCATGAATAGCGCAGCCAAGAGTATTCTGCTCCCCTTATTACAGATCGACGAGAAACAGAAAGAGCATCCTTATATCCTTCCTACCGCACTTTCTGAACAGCTTAAACTGTGGAAAATCAACTCAAAACGTCAACCGCAACCAATAATTATCCCCGACTCTTCGCGCCAAGTTCAGCTGAGCTTCGCTTTCCTGAAGCCCGAATCAGATTCAGATGTTCTCATATTTCTAGAGGACAATAGGCAAATAGTTCAACGCGTACGACAAATGAAACTTGCCTCTCTTGGCCGACTTACCGCAAGCATAGCGCATGAAGTACGAAACCCCCTGGGCGCAATAAGCCACGCCAGCCAATTATTACGCGAATCAGTCACGGTAGCAGATGATGACAAGCGCATGATCGAAATTATTTTGGATCATTGCAATAGAGTCAATTTGATCATAGAAGATGTACTCGACGCCTCCCGACATGACGACACGATAGCGAAAGCCATCACCTTGAGGGAGTGGCTTCCAAAGTTTATAGACAACTACCGCGCAACACATGAGCTATGTGATGAAATTGCACTAGAAGTTGTCACGCCGGGAGTAAAAGTAAATGTCATCGAAGGTCAACTAGAACAGGTACTGAACAACCTCTTTGATAACGGTTTGCGGTATAGCCACAAAAAGACAGGCAAGGCGGGACTATTGGTCCAGGCTGGAATAGACGATAGGGATGGCGACGACCAGCCTTATGTTCATATTATCGACGATGGGGAGGGGGTCAACGACACTGATGAGGGTCAGCTGTTTGAACCATTTCACACTACCGAATCCAGCGGGACGGGTCTAGGCCTTTATATATCAAAGGAACTATGCGAAGCTAATCAATCACAACTGGCATACAACAGAACTGAAGACGGCAAGAGCTGTTTTAGTATTTATTTTAGCAACCCCGATCAGGTAATGGCGTGAGATCTCAGCATCTAAGTCTGCGCAGATGAATACCTTATGACAAATAGAATTCTCATCGTCGATGATGAACCGGATATACGCGAGCTACTTGAGATCACCCTAGGCCGCATGTCACTGGCGACAAATAGCGCCAAAGACCTGGCGTCTGCTCGCCACCTATTGTCCACAGAACATTTCAATTTATGCCTAACCGACATGCGCCTCCCAGACGGTGATGGCATTGAGCTGGTTGAATACATTCAAAAAGAGTACAGACAAATGCCTGTTGCAGTCATTACTGCACACGGCACTACTGAAACTGCCATAAAAGCATTAAAAAGCGGCGCCTTTGATTTTGTTTCGAAACCAGTCGACCTGCAAAAACTAAGAGATTTAGTAAATTCAGCATTACGGTTACCGCAGGAAGAGCCCCACGAAGAACACACAGAGCCTGCAGCTCCTCTAATCGGACCATCAATAACCGGACAGTCCAACAAAGTAGTTGAACTTAGAGAGCAGATTGCTAAATTAGCTCGAAGCCAGGCGCCAATTTACATCAGTGGCGAATCTGGAAGTGGCAAAGAATTAGCTGCCAGAGCGATACATGAACATAGCTCGCGCAGCAACGCCCCATTCATCGCAGTTAATTGCGGCGCCATACCCCGCGACCTAGTAGAAAGCGAACTATTCGGCCATATAAAAGGTAGCTTTACTGGAGCCGATAGCGACAAACAAGGGCTATTTCGGGCAGCTCATGGGGGCACCTTGTTTCTCGATGAAATAGCCGACTTGCCTATGCATACCCAGGTAAAGTTATTACGTGTTATTCAGGAAAAAGCGATTCGCCCCGTTGGTTCGCAGCAAGAAGAGCCTGTAGATGTGCGAATTTTAAGTGCAACACATAAAAACCTAGCCAAAGAAGTGGAGCTCGGCAATTTACGACAAGACCTTTACTTTCGGCTCAATGTCATCGAACTTGCTGTACCAAGCTTAAGACAGCGCAAAGATGACATTCCTGAATTGAGTCTAAGTATCTTGCAGAAAATCGCAAAAGAGAATTCTACTGCTATCACTGAGCTTAGCGATGATGCATTACAGGCTTTAATTAACTACCAGTTCCCGGGCAATGTGCGCGAACTCGAAAATATCCTGCAACGTGCTGCAACTCTGTGCGAAAACAATCTTATTCAAGTTTCAAATTTAGAATTCATAAGCGCTCCGAATGCAATCGATAAAATAGAAACAGCACCCTCAGACAAAGAAGCGGAACAAGGCGTCGAATTAGGAAAAGACTTTTCCTTAGAAAAGCATCTTGAGTCTATTGAAATCGAAGCGATAGAAAAGGCTTTAGAAGAAACACGCTGGAATAAAACAGCGGCCGCTAAGAAATTGGGGATGTCATTTCGTTCCTTGCGCTACAGACTGAAAAAGCTTGGATTAGACTAAGCCGCCCCCTTCCAATTCTGCTCAAGTTCCCTCGACGTGTGCGTAATAGCACTCTACCCCAGTAACACCCTTTCCACCCCAAATAAATTTTCAGGAGTTTATTCTCAAAATTATTGATACTCATCTAGACTTATAGCTAGCAATAGCCTGTTTCACAAGGAGGTGGATAGGCATGACTAAATCTATGGGGCTATCCCTATTGGAGTTACTGATTGTAGTGTTAGTTCTATCAGCCCTGCTTGGTATTTCTCTACCCAACCTTAGCATCCTTATGCAAAAAACACAGGGAGAACTGACACTACGAAAGCTAGCAAACGCTATTCAGTTTGCGAAGTCATCTGCAATAACGAAAAACAGCATCGTTACCCTCTGCCGCTCTCGAGACGGCATTGAATGCGGGGGAGAATGGCGAAACGGCGTATTAATCTTTACCGATACGAATGCTGATCGAGAAATTAACGGCGAGGATTTACTTCTTCGTTATATCACCTTTCCCAATGCAGTAGGCAGCATCAATTTCAGAGCGTTCCAGAACAAGCAATATTTACAACTAACAAGTCTTGGCTTTACACGTAACCAGAACGGAAATTTCACCTACTGCCCAGACAGTGGCATAGCCACCTTAGCTTCACAGCTAATCATCAATAGAACCGCACGCGTACGCTTTGCTACGGACACAAATAATGACGGCTTAAAGGAAAACAGTCGAGGCAAACCAATACGTTGCTGACCAATCGCAAGTAGGTTACAAGTTAGATAGAGACAAATAGATTAGCGAATACTGGCGCTTAACGTTGCCAGCACTCATTGACCGTGTCGCCAGTTGCACCCCTGGCCCCTGTGTCCGAATATGTCAGAGTCGTACAAGAATCATCGGTCTGATTCCCTTGAGCAGTTGCAGTAGCTATGAAGCAGTTTGTAATGGCACCTCCGCCACAGGCGGCGACACTGATTGTATAAAGACCATTAACCGTAGTTCTATCTCGGTCTGCGACTACAGGGGTATTTAAGGGCAGCGCATCATCTACAAAGGTATTGAAATTTGCGAAGTAACGCTCTTGGTCTGAAGCAACCTGAATCAACTCACTTTTCGCCTCAGCGCGACCTGAACGTAACACACTGTTTTGATAAGCTGGCAGTGCTATGCTCGTCAGAATTCCCATGATAGCTACTACTATCAAAATTTCTATTAGGGTAAACCCGTTCTGTTTTTTTTGCAGCATACTAAAAAGCCTAAAGCAGAGTCTAATTATTATCTGAACACTTAAGGAGTGTTTTTAATCTAACTTTCCTCAAGCGCTTCTATCAAATCCAACGGGCCCAACACTTCAATCCTGGCCAATATTCCATCACTGTTGAGCATAAACCGAACAACCAAACCTTCGTTCAAGAAGTTATCCCCTACTTCTTCTCCCTCATAAAGTACCAACGAAATATCATTATGAAAGCCGTAATCACGCCCAGAAATAGTCAGGTATCCGTCCCCTTGGTGCATTGCTTGAATAGTACCAGTCTGAGCAGCGGAAAGCACATTCCGCTGGGAGCTTGAAAGTAGACCTTGGGCTGAAGCAGTTGTAGCGTAGCTTAGCATTACTAACAAAATCAACTGACGAAGGCTTGCCGCAGAAATTGAACCAATTTTTGAAAAATAATTATTCACCATTTTTCTCCTATTACCTTTTTCCTATTCTAACTGTCGCCAGGATTGCCTACCATAGGACTCAACACCAACACTTAACTGAATGACATCAATATCACCACTCGCGCCACTACCAAAGGCTACATCCTGAGCGCCATCTGCCAGAATGCTGACAGTTGGCATAATACCCACATCCGAAGCTCGACCCGACGCGTCGGTATCATCACCGTCGTATTCTCCATCATTATTCAAATCAAAGGCAGGAAACTCCAAGGCCCCACCAGTCCTAAAGTCAAGTTCCATCAGAAAGCTGGTACCACCAAACTCACACTCCACCGAAGACGGCACCAGAGTAGTAAATATCACGCGTCCATCTCTAATAATCGCGTTACTGACTTGTCGTTCACCAAAATTACTGGCGTTTGACGAGCCCTCTACATTATCCGGTATTAGATCAAGCTTCCAGCCCAAATGAGTATCCCAATCAATCTCCTCATCGGATACGTCACGCAGAGTGAAAGTCTCATCATCGACGCTATCACCGTCTGTATCAAACGACTGCTGGTACTGATTGGTAATGGATTGCGCCAACAGATCAGAACTATCGAACGGAGTGAGAGAACCAGTATTCTTGTCCCATATTCCATAGAATGACTGTGTTGTTTGTCCGATAGGATCATTATCGTTAATTGCCAAATACCGACCAGTACCAAAGAAAATCATGAACCCGCCCAAATCATCAGGGTGGGCCGATACTTGTGGTTGAGATGTGATTGGCTGGTTTGTTGTAGTGGTAAATAATGGATCGGGTGTACCTGCGCTGACAAAATCACTACTCCAGGCACTAGGATTTGAGCTCGTTACATCAAATTTCCACATATTGCCCAACAGATCGCCCGCATAAATATAATCCACATCAAAATCGCCATCCGAATCGATCATTAATGGTGTTGCCAAACCATTTGGGGTAGCTACATCACCAGCCAAGGTGTCTATCTTTTTAAGAAGATCACCGGTTTCGATATCTACAATATATAACACAGCATGTCCGGTGGTACTGGCGCTGCCATCGGCCTCCGTATTATTGTAACCATTGCCGAAAACTGCCGCCCAGGTACCATCTGCCATCTTAGCTATCTGTGGCCTACCGTAGGTATAACCCAAATCCACATCATCACTATCATCGAATTCCCATAGTACAATACTGGCAGCATTAGCCTCGTCAAATATGCTTGGGTCAGTCACATCAAGCGCATAGATACCTTGGCCTCCCCCTGCCAGCCCGGCTACCAACGCAGTTCTCCACACACCATTTGTGGCACTGTCCGGATCATCCATATCGTCCATATAGACATCAATAATATTTGGGCCACCATCTACATAATAACGATGCTCATAATCCTCAGAAGATAATTCATAAAGGTGTTCGTAGACCGCATTAGGCACATAGGCAAGCACCTCATTGCCATTCGACTCGGCAAAACCATGTAACATGCCGTCGTTTGCACCCACATAAACCACACCGTCGCGCGTTTCATTTGTGGTGATAAACGCGTTATAGGACTTCGCTTCCAGGTCATCCGGATAGCGTGCCGTGGACTCCGAAACAAATTTGGGGTCAGAATTTACAATATCACCGAGAATACTGCCTCGAATCCTAAAATCTTGCCCGGCCCCCTCATTGGAACCATCACCGCGCAAATAGTTTACCAAATCGGCTCCATAAGCTTGGTTTGTGGAGATTTCACTCACATCCACAGTATCAATAGCATGGGGGGAGTCAGTCATCAATGCAGTAATTTGACTTGAAGTCATCTCGGCAAGCGGATCGGCGGAAGTATAATCAGCAGGAAACCTGAAAGGTATACCCTGTCCTTCCGGATCCCCACCTGGAATAACATCAGCATCAGGATTATAGGTAATAATTTCTCTACCGGTGTCATAACTCTGATCATTAACTCTGGAACCAGCTTCCCAGTCTGCAGTGCCTTCGATACTACCATCCAGGTTAATTTGAAAAGCCAGTAGCTGCCCCTTCCAATCAGAGCTATCAAATCGCGCCTGGAATAGATGACTACCCGCATTCAGCGAGCCCGTATTGGTCGCAACCGAAGCTGCGGAACCCACTCTATCAGCTATTTCTAATAGGGCTTCGGCGATTGCTGTTGCCACACCTTCTGTAGTCTGCGCCGAGACAAAGGTACCCTTGCTATTGAATGCAGCATGCCAGGCATCATCAATTTTCTCTGGGTCGGTATTAACACTGCCGCTGGCCCAATTGCCACCCTCTTCTAACACAGGATTAGGCCAGCCATCATCATCCGTATCCACAAGATTTCCCTCCACACCGAAAGCCACGGTGAATGTCACCATATGCTGTTCTTCATTTTGATCTATAGGAGAGGTCGGCACATCGTTAGGCAAAGGACTTAGATCAGTGTTATAAAAATAGTGAGCAACATCTGCCAAGGTGTCGCTATTACCATCACTGTCTTCATCAGCAATGGCAGAGGTACTAAGAGGATCACTACTTGACCAATAACCATCGGTAAACAATACCGAATAATTCTGCTGACAGGCGGAGATTATGGGATTGGTCTTGCCGGAGAGCTCATCAGAAAAGTAACGCCCCGCCAATTCCAAACCACTACGCAGGGGAGTACCTAAAGCACGCTGGGTGTGGGCAAAAAGAGCAGCTAAAACTGCAGCATTATGGGCCGGAAAATCATCGTCGATTACATCTTCCGCAGGCACTTCACGAAACAGTAGGTGGTCATCATTCAACACACTAAGGCCAAAGCGGAAACTGGTGTTGACACTCATTACCCGGGCAACTGCTGCTTTCATCACGAAGGAACGACGGCGATGATATTGGTACCAGTTCGCAACGTTTTGTTGTATTTCAGTGACCGTCCGACCCCATGGATCCTCTTCAATTCCGCTAAGATTATCCGTAGTTCTAACTGTCCCGAAACAATCTTCATATGGTGTTGGGTCATCGGCATCATCATAGTTACATGTTGAAGCAGGCGCTCCATCGACACTAGCGAAGGTTGTAGTTAGATATTCGACATCTACACTTGTATTTAAAGTTTCCTCATTAACCGTGTAGGTCGTATGACTATCCCATAGGTCAACGATACCATTTGCCCCATCTGTGACACTACTGGGACCCCTTGCTTCTCCGTTGGTGTCAGCGTCCTCATCGTAGCCAAGATTATCGATCCAAACATCGTATTTAAATCCGTTTAAGTTACGCGTAATAGAGTAGCCAGAGCTGCCTGACTGGGGATTACTTCTGGCCGCTGTAAAGCTGGCATCGCTAAAACCTTGCCAGGGTTGGTAGGTAGCAGCTGGGTTGTAATACATAATATTGAGATCAGAAGATCGAACCCGCCAGTCACGTATTTCCACCTGAGGAAAATCTTCCACCTCACAAGTAGAAGACCCCTTGTACACATTATCTGTATTGCCGCCACTGTTGCCGGTGAAGATATAGCGAAAGGTTCTCTCATCCCCACAGGTGCTGCCCCCGGAATCCCCAGCAAATAAACCGCTTGTTATCGGTGACTCCGAATAGTTCTGCCAATAGTTCTGAAAATATTGATAGCGAGAAGTCAACGTTTCCCAGTCCATAGAACCAGAATCATCCAGCATAAAGAAAATATTCGGATCAATTTGAGTTCCTAAAAACAATGGGCTTCGAGACAAGCCCAGTTCAGCTGCCTGTACCGATGTAGAAGCCGCCATCAAATACACTGAAGCCAGCCAGGAAAGAAATAAACGGATTTGAAGTTTTGAGCTCATAATGATCTCCCAGATTTTACCCCGGAATTTTAGTTATAGGACTGCACAAATGTAGACTGCACGCTGACGGTCGTAGCCGAATTAATGCCGACACCTCGGGCTGTAATTCGATGAAATGTCCTGGTTCTTGGAACCTCACCACTGCCAATAGAGAGCGAATTTCCGGTATCTACTGTGCGATATTCTTCAATGACATAGGCAGGCTGCGAAGCAACATCTGCCACACCTGTAATAGCATCAGCATTCGCTGCCCACCAAGCCGCATTGATATTGGCGTGATCCCACCAATACTTACCGTCTATCGCAGAAGGATCCATGGCACTTTCTGACCACACGGTAGTGCTGCCGTCACCACTGACTGTCGGCAAAGTATCTTGTGCGATCAGCCAGGCTTCAGCATTTTTCAGGGCAGATTCGGCTGATTGAAAAGCAAGACTATAATCACGCATATTGGTGGACATACGCTCCTCCAATACTGTGGTTTCCATCCCCGAGGTGCCCATAACAGTTAAAATAGACAGAAACACCAAGCAGAACACCAAGATGGCCCCGTTTTGCCTGCGCGGTATAGCTATTTGAGATCTTTTTTGCATTTTCTTCATGATAACTGCCAATCTACCCTGTTACCGCTTGATTACCGTGATGAAACTCTAATTTTCAGTGTTTTCAGCTGGTGCTGAGTCAGCTATGTCTTAGGTACCTAAAGCCCGATTGCGCAACCCAATAGTATTAGTGAAGACACGACGCACCCTATTATCGACAGGCAAGGCACCATTCCCACTTCCCCCATCATAGAGAACGCCATCGAAGGTATATGCTTGTGGAGAAGGCACCGAACCATCCTCCACTGATTGCATAAGCAGACTCATTCTTACGCTGATCACCTTGGAAAATTCAGTGACAAGGTTGGCAGGAAGATAAGCATCCACTGTGTTGCGCACATCCAGATCCAGATTGATGCCATATAAAATCTGTATACTCTCTACACCTTCAATCAGTTCCTCCGCAGTTCCCGCTGTACCCGTTGCACTTAACTGGCGGCGAAACAGTGATGGCGGGTTGGTCGCAACATCATCTCTCTTACCTACATAAAATATAGTGCCTTCAAGCCTGACCACTTCCGCTGGATCAGCAACAGAGGTCACTGACGAGATAGTAGCGGGGGAATCGTTGCCTGGGTTACAAACACTTGAGAGCGCAATTGTGCTGGTGGTAGCGGGGGCTGTATCAGCAACTACTGCACAGGCTTGGACAAAGTCTGCCTGCTCGCAGTCACTTATAATCAGAAAATCATTGGCGACAATTCCTGCATCTGACTCCGCCTGAATCGTCGGAGCAGCACCCTCTGTTATTGAAGTAACTACCCCGGGAGTTCCGGCCGCATTCCAGATACGAATAATGTCCGAGTTGGGTACCGCATTAAATGTTGGGATAACATGACCAGCCTCACCGTTAGTCCACTCTGCCGTATTGGTTGCCACTAGGGCTACATTGTTAGCACTGTTATTAATAACGCCAGGGTTCGTTCCGGTGGCCTCCCAGCCCTGAACCCCGAACTGTGGCTGGAATGTGGTGGGCGGCCCATCCAAAATACTATTAACACTCGCCCCTACCATAGAACTCAAACAACCCAGATACCCAGCCATACGCACTTCCTGCGACAAAAAACTCATGGCAAAGCGCCCATTTTCCTGCATGCGTTGCCGCGCTTCTCTGTCTCTCTCTGTTGTATTACTACCTGCATAAATTTGCACAACACCAGCTGCCAAGGTCAGACCTAGAACCATGCTGACCAAGAGCTCTGTCAAACTCAAGCCCTTGCTTCTTGTAATATCGATTGCTGTTTTTCGCATAGTATCCACTGTCGTCAGTCGCACTTAGAGAGGCTGAAATGTTGTTCGAAAAGCCTGATCTGCGGTACCGTCTCGGTCATCATCCCACCAAAGCTTTATCGCATAGATGCTACCAGCACCGTCACAACCATTGGCCCCTGCAGTTCCATCAGTCGGTGTAGAATCCAGGCAAACTGCTGAAGCTCCCAACGGAAGAGCTGCAACTACACTGGCAGACCAATCAAAAATATCTTGAGCGGCCAATTGAGCAGAACTACAACCAGTTGCCGTAAAGCAATTGGCTGTAGCGGCGCCCGCAATATCATCATAATCACCATCATCAATCCCGACTATGTTTGCGCGCATTCTCTCCACCATATCAACACTAAGGGTTGTAGCCATGGTGCGATAGTAAGCTGCCTGATTGCCACGCAGACTAACCCCTTGCACACCGGCCATTCCCAACATGCCAAAGGAAAGCACCAGCAATGAAACAAGCACTTCCATCAGCGTAGTACCGGACTGCCGAGTGTGTCTTATCATGGAACTTGTTATTTCTATGGACACGTTATCCCACCTTCTATTCTACGTCCCCGGCCCGAAAGCCCAATCTCTACTGAGCGAGCATTAGCCGCTGTATTGGTTGATGGGCACAGTTTCAACGTTTGCACCCCAGGTGTGGCACTAAAACCAAAGCTGTTATATTCCATAAAGTCGGTAGTGCCAGTAAGCACACTATTAGCTCCCAGGGCATCGAATACCCGAATAATGGTATCCCCAACATCAACAGACCCATTAGCACCATCAGCATCGCCATTTACATCAACAAACACTATCCAGCCAGTACTCCAACTGGCTGCGTCACAATCAAGGCCGTCATCACTTGGACATATGCCTACGTTAGTGCCACGCTTTATCGCCTCACTTCGAGCCAAATTCAGAGTAGTAATAAGCAATTTAGCTTGTGAATTAGTGACATTACTCTCTATTGTGTCCTGAAAGTTGGGTAAGGCCAGGGCAAGAAGCGTACCTAAGATAGCTACTGTAAATAGCAACTCTATAAGGGAATAGCCTTTGTTTTTATTAAGTTTTTCCACTCTACTATTAGTCCGCTTTGTCCATTTTCTAAAATCTCTTCAAGCCACTCTGGTTCCAACACAACGACCTCTGGCTTTAGTTCTACCTACTGCCAAATAACGATTACACCCAGAGGACATAAACCCAATTCCACAAGCAGTATGTCGGTTATTCAAACAGCAAATAAATAGAAACCGGTAGTTCTATCGACTGTAACCATATAGAATCCTCAGCGCAAGACTGTGATAGCGCTAAAAGAATGAGTAAATTCAGGCACTTAATTGATTAGATTGTGACAGAATTCACATCGAACCGGTCCACAAAAAGCCGAATTACCATAGGACACTAGTATAACAATTTTATTCCTTATGAAAGCTGGCAAACACTGCATTATCGAGCCTTTGAGCTATTAAGCGGCGGTAAAGCACTCTTAAAAGCGCTACCAAACAGGAAGAAGCCTTGGACATCACACTTTCGTCATTCATTTTGCTAGCAGCCACCGGCTTTTTGGCTGGCGGTATAAACACAGTAGCAGGTGGGGGCTCGAATTTGACTCTACCTGTGCTAATGATACTCGGCCTGCCTGCAGACGTTGCGAATGGCACAAATCGCATCGCTGTCACTCTACAGTGTTTGGTTGGATTGGCCGGATTCGATAAACACGACACCTTAGACCGGCCTGCCGTTGTACCTATACTCGTCCCTACAATAATTGGCGGTATATGCGGCGCAACAGCCGCCGCACTTATCCCTAACCTGTATTTGAAACCAGTTTTGCTCGGCACAATTTTAATCATGGCCTTCACTATTCTCGTCAAACCAGATGTGATCGCCCCTCCGCCTGGCACCCAAAACCTAACTCTCAAGCAAAATCGAAAAGCATGGTGGGGTCTATTCGCAGCGGGAATCTATGGCGGTTTTGTACAGGCTGGAGTAGGTTTTATTTTATTAGCAGCATTAGCTGGAGGACTACGTTACGATTTACTACGAGCCAATGCCTTGAAGACAGCTTGTGCTCTAGCATTTACCAGCGTAGCGCTGCTTGTGTTTATTGTTTTTGATCAGGTCTGGTGGGCCCCAGGATTGATTTTAGCTGTAGGCTCCATGGCAGGAGCCCACCTTGCAGTAAAAATCGCGGTGCGAGCCTCAGCAAATAGTATTAAATGGTTTCTGTTCTTAATGACACTTTGTGCAGTGACGGCTGGCCTGCTGTTCTAGGACTCCGTCCGCCGAAAATCAAACTGTAGCGATACCCGCGCTCCACCCAGGTCACTCTTGTTTACTTCTATAGCACCTCCGTAGCTGGCAACAATATCCGTTACTACCGCAAGACCTATACCCTGCCCCTGAGCCAATGTGTCTGCTCTCGCACCTCGTTGCAATACATACTCCCGCTTCTCAGAGCTTATGCCTGGACCATCATCTTCAATAGTAATTTGCAGACCACGATCCGATCCAACAAGAGAGCTTGCAGTCACTGCCACTTGACCATCACAATATTTGAACGCATTGTCCAGTATGTTACCCAGCACCTCCAAGAAGTCGCGCTCATCCCCGAAGAAAACCGCATCAGAATCCAGCTGCGCATGCACCTTTACACCTTTGTCCAAGTACACCTTCACCAGCGCGTCGGTGACTTTATTAATTAGAGGTTGCACTTGTACTTGTCGTGCAAGGGACAAGCCTCCATTGGACTGCACCGCACGCTGCAGCTGATAACTTACAATTTGATTCATCCGTGTTAACTGTTCGTTAACTGCATCGAGCTGCTTGTCAACATCGGCTGGTTTGCGCGAAAGACTTTGCATAATTCCTGCAATTACCGCCAATGGCGTCTTTAGGCTGTGCGCTAAATCTCCCAATGTCGTTCTATATCGATCTTGTTGCTTGCGCTCTGTTTCAATCAACATATTAAGGTTGTTAGTTACACCCTGAAGCTCTTTCGGGTAGTTCTCGGCGAGCTGATTTTTATCACCTGACTCAATCTGCTTTAAATCTCTCGCCATTCGATGCAAAGGTAAAAGCCCCCAGCGCATCAAAAAAGCCTGCATTAAGAGCAACAATACAGCAACCCCACCTAGCCAGGACCAGAGACTTTTTCTGAAATTCGATATCTCCGAATAATAAGGAGTGGCACTTTCCACAACAGTGAAGTTGTATTTACTAATGCCATCTTCCCAGAGAATTCCATAACTCAGAATAAAATACTCCTCCTGCTCAACACTCGCAGCTTTGGAAAACTGCGCCTCGCCTACGTCGATGGACTTCCGCAGGAATTGAGGATTTTCCAAGTCAAAAGTAAGCGCTGAGTCACTACGCCATAACTCCCCGAGACCAGCCATACTAATAAACCCATAGAGCCCGGAATTTAACTGACTGAAGCGAGGCTCCCGCAAATCTTCAAGAAAATAGAACTCGCCGTTATAAACATCTGCCGCAGCCAACAACAGATAAACTTGAACCTGAAGCCGCTCTGCCGCGCCAGCCTCAACACTATTTCTAAACGCACGGTCCAATACGGTACCAGTGAGTCCAAGAAAAACGAAAAGCAGCATGCTAAACGAAATTATTAATCGAGTCTGGATGGAATAATTGGAGGGCTTTTCTTGGGGCGTCATTTATTACGTCCCTATAGCCTGCTGCAGGCAATCAACTTTCTTCAAGGACAAATCGATAGCCCTGACCACGGACAGTTTCGATTGGCTTTAAGGTTTGTTCTGGATCTAACTTCTGGCGAAGGCGCCTGACAAACACCTCAAGAACATTACTGTCCCGATCATAGTCCTGAGCATACAAATGCTCTGTAAGCTCTGTTTTCGAGATGACCTGCCCTGGATGCAGCATCAAGTACTCAAGCATCTTGTACTCGTAAGCCGTCAGGTCAATACTTTTCTCATCAAGCAATAACCGCTTTGTAGTAATATCCAGACTGAGTCTACCAAACTCCAGTTTGGGCTTAGCGAACCCAGCCGCCCTACGTAACAAAGCATTCAACCTAGCAATAATTTCCTCTAGTTGAAATGGCTTTACAACGTAATCATCTGCACCGGCATCAAGCCCTGCTACTTTGTCCTGCCAATCACCTCTCGCAGTAAGAATCAACACAGGGTATTCCTTTCCGTCAACCCGCATCTGTTGAATCAGCGAAATACCATCAATCTCCGGCAAACCAATATCGATAATCGCAGCATCAAAGTCATACTCGGTGGCGTAGTAAAGACCAGTTTTTCCATCTTCGGCAACATCAACCACGTATCCTTGCTTTGAAAGTCCCTGCGCCAACTGCTCTCGCAACCGGCTTTCATCCTCTACGACGAGTAGACGCATTGCATACTGTCCTGAATAAGCTGCCGCCCATATTTGAAGGTATTATCCTCCACCGCTGATTCGTCCTGTAACAACATTCACATAAACAGTGAATACTTTGCCTTCTTTTTCCATTCGAATCTGATAACGCTGCTTGCCGCCTTCGCCAACAAGGCTAATACGCAATATATTGCCAGAAAAGCGTTGCCTAGCCAAAGCTACGGCTTGGCGTTCCGTGACTTTTAGCTGAGGGTCATTTCGGATCTCTCTCGCACCTGCACTTCGATTGAGATCTATTTGAGTGGGCCGAATCGGTATGTCCTGAGCAAGGGCTGATTGTACTACCCCAAAGAGTAATACAAAGCACAGGCTTGTAACGGAAAATTTGCTCACACCTTCCTCATTATCCCGGGCTGGTTAATTTATGGCACAACAAGCGATAAGCTCTTTTCTAAAACACTGGTTGTACACTCACCCTTACACGAATCTCGTCTCCAGGGTCGGTATCCGTTCTCACGGAGAACTCCTCTCCATTATAGAGATAAGTCACCTGATAGCCTAACAGACGCTCTTCCTCATGCCGTTGGTATACAGTCTCACAGCGCTGAACTGTTTCATAGTGACGAGCGCTCGACTGTTCATTGCGGCGCATAATATCACGTCCTATAGAGTGCCCCAACACAGCACCAAGAACAGCACCAACACGCTGATTGGACTTATTGTGCCCAACCGCATTACCTATAGCACCCCCTATGATTGTACTAAGCAATACTGGAGTGTCAGAGCCTTGACCATTAGCAACGCGCTCAACCAAAACCTCTTCTTCCCAGCACTGCTCCTGCGGCGTAGATACTTCAACCACCTTATAGATCGGCCTGGTTTCAATCACTGACGCTGTTTCATACGTCGTTTCAGCCCAAACTTGACTCGACAACAAACCACATACAGCAGCAATAAGTTTAGTTTTCATCTTATACCCCCAATTGACAGAACATAGCAGCCCTTCCGGAATCGACGGAGCACATTAGCTTCCGCCCCACTAGGGCATCAATTTATCAATCACAAGCTGAATTTAAGCTGAAACAGCGATGGAGCGACTCCCACCCCCTTAGAGCCTGGGGCTATTTTATTTGTTGTAACAGTAGTGTATTTTAGACAGCAATTCTTTCGGAGAGAATGTCTGCTATAAGCTCACCTATAATGATCTCGAGAGAAAAAGCAGCTTTCTAAGCACATTGACAAGAACGTATCCTAAAGAAGAGATACACCAACAAAACCAACAAGAGTATGACCATGTTTAAGAAGCCATTATTTATTTCATTTGTAATCACAATTCTAGCTTGCGCACCTCTCTACCTGCTAAGCACGCAAGAGTATTCTCTAACTCTCTCCAATCTGCCTCTCTTTGCCCTGACTCTTTTCGTGCTCATCCTAATTAGCAGTTTTTGGGCGCAAACAGTTACCAAGCATTCAGACATTTACGAAAATCATTCAAACGCCCCAAGAGAAAGCGGCAGCGTGAAATGGTTTAATGCCAACAAAGGCTTCGGTTTCATCACACGAGACAGCGGCGACGATGTATTTGTGCATTTTCGCTCGATACGGGGAAAGGGCCACAGAGTATTGCGCGACGGACAGCGCGTGGAGTTTTCTGTCAGTGACGGGGAGAAAGGCCTGCAAGCCGATGACGTTGCCGTAGCTAACTCTTAGGGCAACTCTCGAAACGCGACATCTTCATTCGCGATACCTGCATTAATAATGCGGGGGTTTTTCATTGAGTTGAAACTCTCCTTGAGCACCCCCCTGTTCTACAGCTTCTTGTAATTGCTCTTTAACCAGTTGTAATTCCTTGAGCAACTCATCCAACTGGCGCTGCTGCTTGCTCACTATACTATTGAGCTCAGACAACAGATCTTCCTGGTAGCTGAATTTTGTTTCCAGCTCAATTAATTTCTCTTCCACTAACAAGCTCCTTTAATTTTAAACTATTAGGCGCGACTTACACCCACTTGTCGATATTTCAGTAACAGCAAAAAACCACTCTATTGATACAAAGTCTATCCGGGTTATGGCAATTTGCTTTTCTTTACGACAGGAGAATTATAGAGCGAATTGCATTAACATACTCAACCATCACACGAATACTGAAAATAAATTGCGTGATTATCAGGAAAATGAACAATGGAAAAAGCACCAATTAACTGGACCAATATGCTCCTCTTTAGCCTTACCCCACTGCTTGCGCTAATTTTGGTCCCACTCTACGGTTTCTTTTATGGTTATGACCTCTACGAATGGGTAGTTTTTGTAGTACTCATGGGATTCTGCGGAATGTCTATCACCGCAGGTTATCACCGACTCTGGTCACATAAGTCATACAAAGCACATCCCTTGCTGCGCTTGATTTATGCTCTCGGCGGAGCCTGTGCTCTACAAAACGATATCCTCACCTGGGCATCGGCACATCGACGCCATCATCAGTACGTAGATGATAATGAACGTGATCCCTACTCAGCCGGCAGAGGGTTTTGGTTTTCCCACATAGGCTGGATTCTACGTGATTACGACAGCGGCAAAGAAGACTTGTCAAATGTCAAAGATTTGCAGAAAGACTCAATAGCCATGTGGCAGCGCAAACACTACCTCGCTTTGTTATTGCTAATGAATATAGGCCTGCCTGCTTTTCTTGGATTTATCCATGGAGATGTAATTGCCGGCATTCTTCTCGGCGGGCTTTTACGCCTCGTTCTGAGCCAGCATGTAACATATTTAATAAATTCCATAGCACATATGTGGGGTCGGCAGCCCTATAGCAAAAAAAGCTCAGCCCGTGACAGCACACTTATTGCCCTCGCAACCTACGGAGAGGGATACCATAACTATCATCACACTTTTCAATGGGATTATAGAAATGGAATTAAATGGTGGCATTTCGACCCAACAAAATGGATGATCAGGCTACTCTCCTTTATTGGCCTCACCAGTGACTTAAAGCGTTGCAACCTCGCTCAGATTGAAAAAGCCAAACTGGAGATCCAATATCAAAATGCAACCGAGGAGTGCGAGCGCTTTAATGTTTCCGATAACTGGAGAATGCGCCTCGAACTTGAATATGAGCAATTACTTCAAACTCTACACCTTTGGACCAAACACAGACAGGCTTGGTATGAAGCCAGAGGCAAACAACTAAAGGCAAACCTCTGCTCTCTAGACCAACTGCAGCTCAAACATGGCTATAAGGAAATGCAGTATAGACTTAAGGCACAAAAGCGCCGCTGGCAGTATTTGTTACGAAGCATTGCACAACCACACCCTCAAGCCATGTGAGGCCACATAAGTTATGTCAACGGATGTAATTCTCGTGCGTTTTGATTTGGCATAGAATAAATAACGCGATACCAGGGTCTATAAGTAAAAAGCATAGCCTTTAATGGCTATTAACTCTAGAAACAGGAAGTATTCATGACACTGAAGCAGAAATCACAGGCACTCGCTCTATTAGCGTTATGCTCATTCAGCACACTGCTTACGGCATTAGAGGAAGGGGATCTGGCACCAATATTTGATTTACCTTCAATCTATGCTGATCATCCCGCCATCACCACCGCCAGCCTTCAAGGCAAAACTGTTTACGTAGATTTTTGGGCTTCCTGGTGTGCTCCCTGCCTCGTATCTCTGCCTCTGTACAATGACATGTATCACAAATACAAAGAGCAGGGCCTGGAAGTCGTAGCCATTAACGTCGACAACCCTATAGAAGATGGCCTGGATTTCCTATCCGACACGCCTTTGGATTTCTTAATTCCAGCAGACCCTGACGGAGAGGCAGCAGAGCTTTTTGAAGTGATAGGCATGCCCACATCTTATCTAATAGAACCGAACGGCAGCATCTCTTTGGTACATATAGGCTTCCGCAAGGGCGACATCAAAATTATTGAAGAGGCAATTCAAAGCTCTTTGACAAACAACTAGTCAGAAAGCCAACAGGAGGTCATTGCAATGCATCAACTCCGATTAATTTCTATACTCGCTCTGTGTGCGCTACTGCTCCCCTCTTGCACACAAGTTAAAGCCTGGGAGCGCGGCTACCTAGCCAAAGACGAAATGGCATGGGATTCAGATGTTCTCGAAAGCGCCCTGAGTGACCAGATTTTCTTTAGCAAAGAAGCCTCGTCCGGTGGCAATAGCGCTGCGGGTGGTGGCTGCGGCTGCAATTAACAAATGGGGGATTCGTGAAGAAAAGCACTTCCCAAAGTATCATAGCACTGTCCAGTTCTGCGCTTGCTTTACCTGGTATAGCGTTGGCGGATGCCCCGCCAACGCAAAGCACTATTTCCTACAAGATTTCCAACTATCAGGAAGATGACCTATCCCGTTCAGAGGCGCCCTTCGGCGAACTAGAGCGCTATGACATTGATGTTCACCAATTTCAATTAGTCACACCTGTCGGCAGAAATATGTCACTACAGGTAGCAGCAAATTATGAATCACTCAGTGGTGCATCTCCCTGGTTTACCAGTCGCGGCCTTGATGGCCAACCCGTTGTAAATTTAAGTGGAGCCAGCGGCATAAATGACAGCCGCACTGAAGTCAGTATCGGCGGGCGCTATTACCTTGAGAACGGTAGTTTCGGTGGCAATGTCGGATATTCTGAAGAAGATGATTACCGTGCAGTCTATTTTGGTTTTAGTGGTGAACGGCACTATAACAATAATCAAACCACCTTATCTGCTGGCTTTAGCCACTCTTCGGATGATATCTCCCCGACCGATGCAGAACTTTTCAACAGAGTGCGGGAAGAAGACAAACGCAGCAACTCAGTGTATATCTCAATAAGCCAGATCATCAACCCAGTCTCCAGTTTCCAAAGCGCGCTAAGCATTACTGAAAAATCCGGGTTCTTGAGCGACCCGTACAAACTTCGAGATATTCGGCCTGACGATAAAACACAGATAGCCTGGAGTAATTCCTACAGAAGGTTCTTTGTCTCGGCAAATGCTGCGCTACATATCAATTATCGCTACTACCATGATGATTTTGGAATCAGTTCACACACAAGTGATTTATCCTGGCACCAAAATATTAGCCGCGCATTTCGGGTAGTACCGTCATTACGTTACTACAGTCAATCCTCTGCCGACTTCTTCACCAATATCGATGATTTCTCAACACCCAATACTGAATTCCAATCTAGTGACTACCGGCTGTCTGCTTTTGGTGCAGTAAGTGGTGGCTTGAGTTTTATCGCGGACATGGGCACTTGGAAAGCAACACTAACTGCAGAGCGCTATGTAGCAAATGAAAAATACTCTACCTATAACGTGACCGAACCTAGTACGGCTTTGGTGAAATATTCCAGAATTTCTTTAGGTGTCGATTTTACTTTCTAGCACATAAACTAGTACATAACCGATTTCTGCTCCACCTACTGCTGTTCAATAAGTGTTTGTTTATGAAGCCTACTTTGAGACGATTTCCGTTTAATGCGATGGGCAGCTTTTGCGAAATTCAAATATTCGATGAATCACGCATCCATGCAAAGAAAATTGCACATCAACTTTCTGCAGAAGTATCACGCCTGGAGTTGAAATACTCCCGCTTTAGAGACGATAGCCTGCTGACTCAGATAAATAATTCAGCAGGCAACCAGACTGGCATAAAAATCGACTCAGAAACCCAATCATTATTAGAACACGCACTTAACTGTTTTGAACAAAGCAATGGATTGTTCGATATCACTTCCGGAGCACTGCAAAAAATATGGGACTTCAAAAAAGGCATTATCCCCAGCCAGTCACAAATAGATAAAGTTCTCCCCTTGGTAGATTTCCATAAAGTATCCTGGAAAAACTCGTACCTGTTTATGCCTCAAGGAATGCAAATAGACTTTGGAGGTATCGTAAAGGAGTATGCAGCTGATTCCACTGCCAGGCTGGGCAAAAGCCTTGGAATCCAGTACGGCCTGGTTAACCTCGGTGGTGATTTTTCTGTTATCGGGCCACAACCTGATAACAAGCCCTGGCCTATAGGAGTCAGCAATCCTAAAAGAAAACATAGCCCTATTGCGACAATAAACCTACTAAACGGGGGCCTCGCCAGCAGCGGTGATTATGAACGCTTCTTCATGCATGAAGGAAAGCGCTACAGCCATATTCTCAATCCTAAAACCGGTTGGCCCAACAGCGGCCTGCGCGCCGTTAGCATCGCCGCAAACTTATGCACAGTTGCTGGCTCCATAGCCACTATTGCTATGTTACTGAATGAAGAAGATGCTAAAGCCTGGTTGCAAGACTCTGCTTTCCCACATGTATACATGGATAGCGAGGAAAATGTTTCTGGCTTTGCTTTAAAAGAAGGAGCGCTAAATTAGCCTGAGTGGAGGTTCATCAAGCAGTGCTAGCTGTTCTCTAAGTTCAAGAATATGCTCCGCCCAATACCGCTCAGTATTAAACCACGGAAAACTCATTGGAAACGCAGGATCCTGCCAGCGACGAGCCAACCAGGCACTGTAATGCATTAAGCGCAATGTCCGTAACGACTCCACCAACTCTAATTCGGATGCTTTAAAGTCATGAAATTCATTATAGCCTTCCACTAGTTCAAGCAGTTGGGCCTGTCGCTGATTGCGATCACCAGACAACATCATCCACAAATCTTGCATAGCAGGTCCAGCCATCGTGTCATCAAAATCCACAAAATGAGGGGTCTCGTCTTTCCACAAGACATTTCCTGGATGACAGTCCCCATGAATGCGCAATGTTCCAACAGGGCCATGAACCGTGAAGCGTGACTGAATTTTTCTGATCAGGTCCTGAGAGAGAGACTCATAGGCAACGCGCAAATCCTGCGGCAGGAAATCATTTTCTAACAAATACTGCCGACTACTGACTGCAAATCTATCAACTGTTAGTTCAACACGATGAGAAAAGGTCTTGATTGCACCCACCGCGTGAATACGACCAACGAAACGTCCCATCACTAAAAGGTTATCAAGATTATCTAACTCTGGCGGCCGCCCAAGAAATTGCTCAAATACAGAGAACTTGAAATTATTGAATTCAAGAAGAGTGCCCTGCTCTCCAAATACTCGCGGCGGAACCACGGGAATTTCCAAATCAGCTAATTCTTGCGTATAGCTATGCTCTTCTAAAATTTGCGCACTACTCCAGCGCTCAGGACGATAGAATTTCACGACTATCGACGGCTCATCTACTAAGCCTATCTGGTACACACGGTTCTCGTAGCTGTTCAGCGCAAAAATCCGGGCATCAGTTCTGAAACCCAGGCTTTCGACCGCTTCCAGCACGGCTACTGGAGTTAATTCTGCATAGGGATGAGCCGACGATTGCATCTAGGCGAAACAACCCATATGCGGCCAGTCAAGGGAGAAATAAAAATTGATGACGAACAGCTTCAAAAGTCTTTTTGATCGGTTTTGCTACCCACAATGGATACAGGAAAAGGCGAGACATTGTCTCCATTGGAAATTTTGCTAACTCCGCTCTTTTCTACTTCATCGATACGAATTATTGCCTGTATAGGGATAAAGCTTCTCTTCACACCACTGAATTCAGACTTGAGCTTTTCTTCACCTGGATCAACGACCACCTGCGAGCGTTCATCGAATACGTAGTCTTCTACCTCGATAAAGCCATAAAGGTCACTTTGATAGACTTGCTTTACAAACACTTCATATACCTTGCCTTTATTAAGGAAGGTGATTTTATAAATTTCTGAAGATTTAGCCATTAAAATCAGTCTCTTAGCTCTTTGTACAGGGAGTGCAATCTCACAAGATCAGCCTATTTATTACAGACCAAGCTCATGCAGCAAGCTTAATATCAGGCTATTTGCATGTATTTCAAGCCATTATGCGTTAATTCTTGGTTAAGTACTGCTGATTTTTACTGTTATAATTCGCCCCCTTTTTCAAATAGCCCTAATTCGCGGAAAAATAGTGGAAACTGATCACAACAGTATTGAGCAAGGCGTTGAAGCCGATTCGGACAATCCTACACAGGAAACCCGCAAGGTATTCATCAAGACCCACGGCTGCCAGATGAATGAGTATGACTCAGATCGCATGCTCGACTTGCTAAAGGAATCCCAAGACGCGGAGCTAGTAAACGATCCTGCGGATGCCGACCTTTTGCTACTTAATACCTGCTCAATTCGTGAGAAGGCACAGGAGAAAGTGTTTCATCAGCTAGGACGATGGCGGAGCCTGAAAGAAGAAAAGCCCCATGTGAAAATTGCAGTGGGCGGCTGTGTTGCCAGCCAGGAAGGTGTCGCAATAGGAAAGCGTGCCCCGTATGTCGACGTGGTGTTTGGCCCGCAAACACTGCACAAACTGCCGGAAATGTTAGATGCCAGTGGCTCTGGCCGCCCTGTCGTAGATATCAGTTTTCCGGAAATTGAGAAATTCGATCACCTTCCTCAACCCGATGCCAGCTCCTGCCAGGCATTTCTCACTATCATGGAAGGCTGTAGCAAGTACTGTAGCTTTTGCGTAGTGCCCTATACACGAGGAGAGGAAGTAAGCCGCCCTCTCGATGATGTACTTGCAGAAGCAGTACATCTAGCTGGTCAGGGTGTAAGAGAAATCAACCTGCTCGGACAGAATGTAAATGCCTATCGTGGATTGAGCCATGAAGGCGAAATCGTCGATATGGCCACACTAGTAAGATATATAGCAAGCATTGATGGCATTGACCGGATACGTTTCACGACTTCACACCCTATAGAATTCTCAGATAATCTCATTAATGTATACGCGCAAGTACCTGAGCTTGTAGATCATCTACACCTTCCGGTGCAAAGTGGCTCCGACCGGATTCTTGCCGCTATGAAGCGAGGCCATACGGCACTTGAATATAAATCCATTATTAGGAAAATTCGTGCCATAAGACCGAATATAAGCCTGTCATCTGATTTTATTGTTGGCTTCCCGGGTGAAACCAACGCGGATTTTGAAGACACCATGAAACTGATCATAGACATAGGCTTCGACACTTCATTCAGTTTTATCTACAGCGCCAGACCCGGAACTCCCGCAGCAGATCTTGCCGACCTGACCCCCGAGCAGGAGAAAAAGCATAGACTGGCAACCTTGCAATCACAAATACTGAAGCAGGCCAATGCTATCAGTGCTGCGATGGTTGGTAGTGAGCAGCGAATTTTGGTTACAGGCCAGTCAAAGAAACATACTACCGATTTACAGGGTCGGACCGAAAACAACCGAGTGGTGAACTTTCGGTGCGATGACCACTCATTAATCGGAAACTTTGTAAGTTGCAAAATTACTGATGCTCTGCCTAATTCCCTGCTGGGCAACCTCCTATAGAGGCTTGCAAATACTTCACCCTAAATAGAGCGGGAAAACCACCTGGAAGATTTGTGATCAAAAAATTGCTTGTTATACTCATATTAAAATATAACTTATCATCAAGAGGTACTTTGGCAACTGTATGACAACTCATACTCTAAGCTTGACCCTGACACCCGACAATGCCCAGCGTCTCTCCAACCTCTGCGGCCGTCTCAACGAACATATCCATCAAATCGAGTCTTTCTTGACGCTCAATATTCAGCAGCGTGGCAATGTATTTCAAATATCAGGCAGCAAATCGGCGATTTCCGATGCAGGTCATGTGCTTGAATCGCTTTATCAGGCAACCGCACAAGGTCAGCTGCTAAGCCCCAATATAGTCCACCTCGCCTTGCAGGAATCCCGACCTTCTGAGTCCGAGAACACGCTTAATGATGAGGAATATTTCTACATCAAGACACCTAAGTCTTCGGTTAAGCCTCGAGGAAAACATCAATGTGACTATGTCACCAGCATTCGCCGCCATGATATTAATTTTGGCATAGGCCCTGCCGGCACCGGAAAAACCTATCTGGCTGTGGCCTGCGCTGTTGAAGCACTTCTTAGAGAAGAAGTGAATCGTGTACTACTGGTACGACCCGCTGTGGAGGCTGGTGAGAAACTTGGCTTCTTACCGGGTGATTTAACTCAAAAAATTGACCCTTATCTGCGCCCTCTCTATGACGCCCTTTACGAAATGCTTGGCTTTGAAAAAGTCGCGAAGCTGATCGAAAAGAATGTTATCGAGGTGGCTCCGCTAGCCTATATGCGCGGCAGAACACTCAACAACTCGTTCATCATTCTTGATGAAAGCCAGAATACCACCAGCTCGCAAATGAAGATGTTTCTCACTCGCATAGGCTTTGGCTCTACAGCGGTGATCACTGGGGATGTCACACAAATTGACCTACCCAAGGGGACACGTTCCGGGCTAGTCCACGTCAGCAAAGTATTAGAGGGCATCAAGGAGATCGGTTTCACCTACTTCAATGCTAAAGACGTAGTACGCCACCGCCTAGTGCAGAAAATTGTCGAGGCCTATGATGAATTTGATCGAAACTCTGTGTCTTCCCTCACTGGAAAAGAAAACGTCTAGCTAAATGACGACAACCATTGATATCAGTAACGACTGCAAGGAACATTGGACTCCCGCACCAAACCAGTGCGAAACATGGCTTGTCAGCGGATTGCTGTGCGCCGGAGAAAGCACAAGCTGCAGTATTAGCTTAAGCTTCGTTCCCCCCTCAAAGTCTCAATCCCTGAACAATGAATTCCGCAAGCAGAACAAGCCGACTAATGTTTTGTCGTTCCCCGCTGACTTTCCTGCCCCTTTAAAGGGGCAGCTAGAAAATTACCCTCTGGGTGATATTGTCATATGTCCGGATATCGTCGAACAAGAAGCAGAATCCCAAGGAAAAGAACTCACCGCACATTGGGTACACCTTATGACCCACGGCCTTTTCCACTTACTCGGCTATCAGCATGGCACTGATAACGATGCCGAAAAAATGGAAAATCTTGAAGTTAAAGCCCTTGAAAAACTTGGATTCCCTAACCCTTATTTGATAGGGTAAGTCCATTAACAGACCCAGTCTTCGTTACAAGAACCGCTGACGAGGGCTCGCTCAGACAAAGAGGAAGAGAACTCAGAGCATGACAGAAGACCAATCTAGCATCGATCCAAGACCTAAGTCCTGGATCGATAAAATTGCTCAAGTTTTTTCAGACGAGCCTACAGACACAAAAAGCCTACTCGAATTAATTCGTAATGCGGAGCAGGATCAGGTCCTTGATGCCGATGCGCTGAGCATCATGGAGGGTGCACTTCAAGTCTCCAGCATGCAGGTGCGTGACATCATGATTCCTCGATCACAGGTCGTAACCGTTCCTGCCAAATTGGCAGTAAATGAAATTATTGAATTAATCACCAAGGCATCACATTCAAGATTTCCAGTGATTGGTGACAATGTAGATAATGTCATGGGTATTCTACTAGCAAAGGATTTGCTTCCTTTAGCGCTCAACTCGGCCACTGACAAATTCAATATCAAAGACATCATACGCCCAGCCACTTTCGTACCTGAAAGCAAGCGGCTAAATGTGTTACTCCGCGAGTTCCGGGAAATACGCCAACACATGGCCATCGTGATTGATGAATACGGTAGCGTCTGCGGCGCCGTCACGATCGAAGATGTTTTGGAACAAATCGTTGGCGAGATAGAAGACGAATACGATGTTGATGACGACAGTTATATCAAGAAGTTCGATGACAACAATCATATTGTAAAAGCCCTGACTCCCGTCGATGAATTCAATGAGTATTTCGATACCGAATTCAGTGACCAGGAGTTCACTACCGTTGGGGGCCTGATACTGCAGCATTTTGGCCATATTCCAGAACGAGGAGAGAGCATTACTCTAGGCCAATTCCTTGTCACCATAATTAATGCCGATAGCCGACAAATAAAATTGATCAAGGTCACCTCCAACCCAGACCTAGAGACAACACCAGAGCATTAAGCCCTCCTTTCCTTGCCAATCCAATGAACAGGTAGTCGATCAGTAGCAAGACCAAAAGGTAATGGGCTATTACTTCCAGAAACAGCATTTGCTATTCCTATTGTTTTTTCAGCTGAAGCCCTACCTGTAACGAGCAGTCTAGGGTATGCTTGCAGGCTTCGTACAGCCTTAAATAATTTGAGTTAATTCACGTAGTTAGAGAGAAAATGAGCAACATCGAACCGCAGTACACACCACAGGCTGTTGAAGCCGAAGCGCAATCCTATTGGCAAGAACACGAGAGTTTTAAAGCAAGCGAAGACAAAAGCCGTGAGAAGTTCTATTGCCTCTCGATGTTTCCCTATCCCAGCGGTCATTTACACATGGGCCATGTGCGGAATTACTCTATAGGGGATGCTATTTCTCGCTACCAGCGCATGTTGGGAAAAAATGTACTGCAACCCATGGGTTGGGATGCCTTTGGCCTGCCAGCAGAAAACGCGGCCATACAAAATGAAACGGCCCCAGCGAATTGGACTTACGCCAACATCGACTATATGCGCGAGCAATTGCAGAGGCTCGGTTACGCCTACGACTGGAGCCGGGAAGTAGCAACCTGTCATCCAGATTATTATCGTTGGGAGCAATGGTTTTTCACCCGGCTATTTAAAAAAGGGCTAGTCTACAAAAAATCGTCCGAAGTCAATTGGGATCCTGTAGACCAGACTGTTCTAGCTAATGAACAGGTTGTCGATGGTCGCGGCTGGCGCTCAGGTGCTGTAGTTGAGCGCAGAGAAATACCACAATGGTTTATTAAGATTACGGATTTCGCTCAGGAATTATTAGACGACCTCGAAGAGATGAACGGCTGGCCAGAAAAAGTCCGCACCATGCAGGCCAACTGGATCGGTCGCTCAGAAGGCGTTGAGTTGGATTTCAAAGTAGCCGGTGAAAGCGATGATTCACTAAAAACTCTTTCCGTCTACACAACCCGTCCAGACACATTACTCGGCGTCACTTATGTCGCATTAGCTGTTCAACACCCTCTAGCAATTAAAGCAGCTCAAACGAATACGGACGTGGCCAAGTACATAGAGCAGCAAGGCAACATAAAAGTCGCTGAAGCTGATATGGCCACAATGGAAAAAACAGGGATTGATACTGGCCTTAAAGCAATTCACCCAATAAGCGGTGAAGAATTACCAATCTTCCTGGCTAATTTCGTGCTGATGAGCTATGGCTCAGGTGCTGTCATGTCAGTACCTGCGCACGACCAAAGAGACTGGGAATTTGCCAAAAAATATAAGCTACCAATTAAGCAGGTTATAAAACCATTATCTGATGAGACAAACTGCGACCTGGAGCAGGAAGCTTATGTCGAGAAAGGTTTGTTGATTAATTCAGGTGACTTCGACGGCCTAAATTTCAATGAAGCATTCTCCGCCATTGAGAAACATTTAAGCGAGCGCGACCAAGGCAAAAAGAAAGTCAATTTCCGACTACGCGACTGGGGTGTATCCAGACAGAGATACTGGGGAGCACCAATACCAATCATCAACTGCGAAAAATGCGGTTCTGTCGCCGTGCCCGAGGAAGATTTACCGGTCACCCTACCTACAGACATTGAATTCGATGCTAGCGGATCTCCCTTGGGCAAGCTAAAAGAATTCTATGAAACAAGCTGCCCGCAGTGCTCAGGAAAAGCGGTACGAGAGACCGATACCTTTGACACTTTCATGGAATCATCCTGGTACTACGCTCGCTATACTTGTCGCGACCAAAACGACAGTATGCTGGATGAGAGAGCCGATTATTGGCTCCCGGTTGACCAATATATTGGCGGAATAGAGCATGCCATTCTGCACTTACTGTATGCACGTTTCTTCCACAAATTAATGCGCGACGAAGGCCTAGTCACTTCCGACGAGCCCTTCACCCATTTGCTGACCCAAGGCATGGTACTAAAAGACGGCAGTAAAATGTCCAAGTCGAAGGGCAATACGGTTGACCCGCTTTCGTTGATAGAAAAATACGGTGCCGATACTGTTCGCATGTTCACTATGTTTGCTTCGCCACCAGACCAATCCCTGGAGTGGTCTGATAGCGGTGTTGAAGGCAGTTTTCGCTTCTTGAAAAAGCTATGGAAAATAGTGGCCAATCATCAACCACTACCGTTAGTAGACTTTGCCAGCGTAGATTTAAATGAAGAGCAAGCACAGCTACGACGCAAGACACACCAGACCTTACAGAAAGTTACTGATGACTATGGTCGCCGCCATACTTTTAACACAGCCATTGCCGCTACCATGGAACTATTAAATACAGTAACTCGTTTTTCCGACGCTAATAAGGGAAAGACTGATTGCCTGGTTATACAAGAGTCTTTGGAGAGTGCCATCCTAATGCTAGCGCCTATCGTGCCCCATTTCTGCCATACACTCTGGCAGTACCTAGGTCATGAAGAAGCTGTAATGAATGCCGCCTGGCCCAAAGTTGATGAGTCTGCGTTGATACAGAATACGGCCACCGTTGTTCTACAGGTTAACGGAAAACTACGCGGGAAAATTGAGGTATCTAAAGATATCTCTAAAGAGGAATTGGAGAAACTGGCATTATCCAATGAATCAGTTGCTAGATTTCTCGCCGAAGGAACGGTAAGAAAAGTCATTGTTGTTCCTGGTCGATTAGTTAACATAGTAGTTAATTAACCAGCTTTCCAAAAACAAGAAGAGATAGAGATGAACAAAAACACCATTGTCCGATCAATCATCGCACTTAGTCTGTTCATTCTATTAAACAATTGTGGCTTTAGCTTACGTGGCAGCGATGTTCTTTCATCAAAATTCCCCACCTTGCAGTTAAATAGTCAACAAGCGAATAGCGAATTCACTCGCATACTAAGGCGTAGCCTTAGGGCATCAGAAATTAATATCGCGCCTGAGATAGAGTCCTTCTCCACGAACCCAGCCGATTTCAATCCAAGCCTGCCGGTTCTAAGTATTGCCAATGAGCAGGTCGTTAGCAGAGCTGTAACCGTTAACCCCAGGGCCCGCGCCTCACAAATTGAGATGCGTTTATCCGTTGATATGATGCTAACCAGCGATCAAGAATTTCTTATTCCCACAGAGACCCTATTTGTTGAACGAACTTATTTTGAAGACGTAGAAAACATCAGCGGCAATCGAGGTGAAATCGAAATTATATCCACCGAGATGCGCAGAGAATTGATCAACCAATTAATGCGCCGACTCGCAGCTGTAGACATACAGCAATCCCCTTGATCGCCATGAAGATTAAACCTGAACAACTATCCCGGACTCTTTCTAACAACGAATTACCCTTGTATTGGCTCAGCGGCGATGAGCCTCTCTTGATGCAAGAAGCTGCCGACCTTATTCGCAGTTACTATCGTGAACAGGGTTATGCCGAGCGGGAAGTATTTAACGTGGACAAGAGCTTCGACTGGGGAAGCTTTTCTCAATCAACCAGCAACCTTTCGTTGTTCTCGGAAAAGAAAATCATCGAACTACGACTGTCCAGCGCAAAGCTGGAAGATGTAGGCAAGAAATCCCTGCAACATTATCTGAGCGAGCAAAACCCCGATTACCTCATACTTATCAATAGCCCAAAACTGGACGCCTCCACACTAAAGACAAAGTGGTTCAGCGAAATTGAAAAACAAGGGGCTTTAGTTCAGGTTTGGCCCATTAATAGAGACAACCTCAGTGGATGGCTCGAACAACGATTGCTTCGCAACAACATGCAGCCTGATGGTGAAGCTTTAAAACTGTTAGCTGATAAAGTCGAAGGAAATCTGCTTGCTGCAATGCAGGAGATAGAAAAACTAAAATTGCTTTCAGGAAATAGTGGCGATGAAACAATCAAGCTGGATGCCCAAACCGTCATGCAAGTGGTTGCTGACAATTCAAGGTATAACGTTTATCAATTGGTAGATGCAGCGCTTTTGGGCGACGTGGCACGTTCCCAGAAAATGTTAACTGGACTACGCAACGAAGGCATTTTCCCGCTAATAATCTTAAATGCTGTGTGCCGCGAATTGCGCAGCCTTTTGCCAATGCTTGAAAAAAAACAGCAAGGCCAGGGGGTGAACGCAATCATCCAATCTGCGCGGGTATGGTTTAATCGCAAACAAGCCGTATCCGCCGCGTTGAACAGGCTTGACGTTGTCACCATCTGGTCTCTGCTCGACCAAAGCCGTACTATTGACCAATGCATAAAAGGCATGTCCAAGGCAAACCCCTGGGATGAGCTCAGCCTGTTACTATTGCGGTTAAGCGGCAAAACCGTGAAGCAAACAGCCTCAACTGTTTAATTTAACCCCCGCCTCTCCAACAGCGGCGCTATTTCTGCATCCCGGCCCCGGAAACCTCGAAACAGTGACAGAGCTTCTTCACTCCCCCCTCGGGATAGTAGCGTCTGCCTGAAGTGATCGCCGTTTTCTCTAAGCAAACCACCCTGCTCTTTAAACCATTCAACCGTATCAGCATCCAATACTTCACTCCAGATATAGGAGTAATATCCCGCAGAATAACCACCCATGATGTGTGAAAAATAAGTACTACGATAACGCGGCGGGACTGTATCCAAAGCTATACCTGCTGCATCCAAAGACAGCTTCTCGAACTCAGCAATTTCTTCAGCCGACGGCACCTGTTCCGGGGCAAGCTGGTGCAATGCCTGATCCAATACTGACGCTGCAAGATACTCAGTCGTAGCAAACCCTTGATTAAATTTCTGCGTGGCAAGAACCTTATCCAGTAATGCTCTTGGCATGGGTTCGCCCGTTTGATAATGCACCGCATAATTTTCCAACACTTCAGGCCAAGTCGCCCACATCTCATTCACCTGTGACGGATATTCCACAAAGTCTCTAGGCACTTTTGTTCCTGAAAAATAGGGATATTTCACATCAGAAAACATACCATGCAGTGCATGCCCAAATTCATGAAACATCGTGATAACTTCATCGAAAGTTAGCAACGCAGGATCCCCTGCCTGGGGCTCAGTAATATTCAGGTGGTTGGCAACAACCGCTTGCTTGTTTAACAAACCATTCTGTGGAACATAGGCATTCATCCATGCACCGCCTCTCTTCGTCGACCTTGCATAAGGGTCAAACAAGAACAGGGCCAGTGTTTCGCCATCGGGATCAAATACCTCAAATACCCGTACATCCTCCTGGTACACAGGCAAATCGAAACGTTCCTGAAATGTGAGGCCAAATAATTTTTCTGCGGCAAAGAACACACCGCGCTGCAACACATTATTCATTTCAAAATAAGGGCGCAATTGACTTTCATCGAATTGATACCGAACTGCACGCAGCTTCTCCGTGTAGAACGGCCAATCCCAGGCCTGAAGTTCAAAGCCCAATCCCTCGCTCTCAATAACCGCTTGGAGGTCAGCGGCCTCTACTCGTGCATTGGCTACAGCGGGTAGAACCAATTCAGCGAGTCGTTGATTAACAGCCGCCACCTGCCCCGCGGTTGTATCTTCCAATACGAATTCAGCATGGGTGGAGTAGCCCAGTAACTGTGCCCGTTCGGCCCGCAAACGAAGTATGTCAGAAAGAATTTCTCTGTTATCAAACTCACCTCCTCTACTCCCCCTGGATAGGGATGCGCGATGAATTCGTTCCCTGAGCTGCCTATCTTGCAAGCTAGACAAAGCAGGTTGTCCGCTAGTATTTAATAACGGTATAACAAATCTACCCTGCATATCACGGGAGGCCGCTTCATTTTCTGCCGCAGCAATAAGCGATTCACTCAAGCCCATTAACTCCTCACGTGAATCCACCACTATCGCCAGATCGTTCACCTCACTCAATACATTTTGCTTGTATTGGGTTTCCAACACCGCTATCTGACCATTGATACCCCTCATCTGCTCTTGTTGCTCGATTGTCAGTGCAGCACCAGCCCGCACAAAATCGACCTGATATTGCTCTAACAGCCTCAATGATTCAGGGTGGAGCTGTAATTCTTCTTTGTTCTCGTACAAGGCCTGAATTCGAATGAACAAATTGGGATTCAGAAAAACACTGTCATTATGCGCCGCCAGCTGGGGCGCCAGCTCTTGCTCCAAGGCCTTTATCTCATCATTTGTGTGCGCACTCGACATACTAAAAAACACAGTAGCTACCCGGTTCAATAATTGCCCGGACAATTCAAGTGGTACGATAGTATTGTCGAAAGTTGGCGCTTCCGACTGCAGAGAAATGACTTCAAGTTCCGCGAGCTGTTCAGCCATACCTTTCTCAAATGCTGGCAGATAATGCTTATCTTCAACGAGATCAAAAGGCGGATAGCCTAGATAGAGAGAGCTTTCTTGAAAAAAAGGGTTCATCGATGAATCCATCACTTGCATTGATGGGCTTGCCTCATTCATACCGTCTCCGGCTGCGGTAAAGTTGATATCTTCAGGCTCAGAGCACGATACAGCAAAAAAAGCAGCAAGTATCGCTATCAGGCCGGCCTTAACAGTGAAGTGGTAGTTCATAAAAGCTCTCTGGTCTTGGACAGGTGCAAAATTAGACAGAAAACTTCACATGTATCCCAGTTTTAGTCAACATCTGCCGAAATTTTCCCGTAAGGACTCAGTTCTTACCCATAAAAAGAGAGTGCTTGACATATAATGCACCGAGTAAGTTTTAATAGATTCGCACTACTTGTGTTGAGACCGGGCTTTTTTTGATTTTTTCTTCCATCGCAACCACCATAGTTAAACCATTGAGCAGCAGATTATTGCTCTTCTTATCCTGCTGCCTGCTCAGTTATTACGGCGCATCTGCGGCTGAGCTCAACATCACCCAGAACCAACTCCCAGTCAATTTAGGCCCCTATCTAGACTATTATGAAGACACCGGGCACGAGCTTACTATTGAAGATATATTGGCTGGCCCTATAGAGTGGCAACGCTCAACGCAATCCATACCCACGCTGGGGTTGTCACAATCAGCGCACTGGTTCTGTCTTGTACTATCTGGGAAAAACATGCTGGACGAAGATTTAGTGCTGGCACTTGATTCTCCCGTTATCGATCGGCTTGAGTTTTATTTTGTCCAAGACAAGCAGGTTGTACGCACATCCCTGGCCGGAGATACCATCCCTCTCTCCCAGCTTGACTACCCTTACCGAATCCCAGTTATCCCTTTCGAGATTGCTAATGAAGGCGGGCAAACGAAAATATTCTTTAGAGCAGTATCGTCTATTGGTGTCGAGGTACCGTTAACATTAACAACCATTTCTCTACTTGCCGCACATCAACAAAGTGAATTGGTCTTTAATGGTGCGTTGATAGTTGTATTCCTGATTTGTTTTTGCGTTTCCTTGATTCTCTATAGCTATACTAGAGAACCCTTGTTTTTTGGTATTGGGCTGTTCTTCTCCGGAGCACTTATTTTCCTGCTAGCCCAAACAGGTTTGGGCCGTATCTGGTTCTGGCCAGAGAGCGTAGAAGCTAATACTCGAATATCTCTGGTTTCCGCCTCTGCCTTAGCCTCTAGCCTTTGTATTATTGGTCGAGCTCTAAAGTTCGAGCATCGCTATAGGGATTCAGCAAACATTGTACTCCGCTTCTTAACCTACGCAATGATCCCTCTGGGTTTATATTATGTGATCATCCCCTTCCAACAAATTACGGGTGACAATGCATTACCGCTGATGATAATTGCTTTGTTAATTGTATTTACAGTATTAATCATGGCTTTCATAACAGCTATCCAGGGTTCTAAATCAGCAATATACCTAGTGACGTCCTGGGTTTTCATCATCCTGGCCTACAGTACTATTTTGATCTACAAACTCGAATTCGCTGAGCGCGCGGCATCGTCTTCTATTGTTGGAGAAGGGCTGGCAATTACCGCTGGAATCTTTCTGCTACTAGCAATGGCTGAATTTATCCGCTCAAAAAGGGATGAACTCACTGATGCGCGCATGGAAACCAAAGCCAAAGCAGATTTCCTAAAAAATGTATCGAGAGAGTTTCTAACGCCTGTTCATCTTATTCTGTCAAATTCAAAACGACTAATGGCTGCACAATCGGAAAAGTTGGATGAAGCGACCACGCAGCATATGACGACTGTCATCAAGCAGAGCGATCATCTGCATAGCTTAGTTAATGACTTATTGGAAATGGCCGAACTGGAGTCGGATAGTTTCGAGCCAGAGTTTGAATTAGTAGAGATGTCTCATTTTCTGGGGGAGATCAAGAACCTGATGTCACCTTCAGCAATAGAGAAAGAGCTGGCCTTAGAGACCCAATTTGCTTCAGCAAACCTTCTTGTACAAACAGATAAATCCCGACTACGGCACATCCTTATTAACTTAATAACAAACGCCATTAAATACACTGAGAAAGGAAGCATACTCTTGGCGTATAAAGCCATTTATTTTCACCGCAGGCTAGGAATTGAAATCTCAATTCAAGATACAGGGCGTGGGATGAGTAAAGAGTTCCAGCAGAGACTATTTCAGGAATTTTCACGTGAAGATGAAGCCGTCGAAAAAGATCCACAAGGCACAGGGCTAGGTTTAGTGATTGTAAAGCGCATGGTTGAAAAGCTAGGCGGTGAAATCACTTTTGAATCACAGAAAAATGCTGGTAGTCAGTTTTTTATCAGGCTACCTCTGCGTGTAATTCGAGACTAGCAAACCTGTAATGACCTTGTAGCCACTTCGCCAACTAATTGCTGGGAGCCGCTAATCTAAAAGCACAACTATTGAAAATAAACCGCAAGAATAGCGACGGGACAAATAAACTTCACATAAAAAGGCCAAACTTTCCAGAATAGTCCCTGCTCTATCTCTGGACTACCCTGCTTAATTTCAGAGAGAGTTTCGTTTCGTCGCCATATCCATGCCGCGAAAATACAGATAAACAGGCTCAATAGTGGCTGACTCCATTCAGTTGTTAAGTTAACCAGCAGCCCAAAAAGCAAATCAAAGTTGAAAACGATAAGCAAAGATATGCCGGTAATGATCAGACCAAGCATGACTGCAGCCTGAGGTCTTTGCATATTATGGCTCTCAACGCTGTAGGCAACCGGAACTTCTAACATGGAGATGGATGAAGTCAGAGAAGCTATTGTCATCAAAGCAAAAAACGCCAGTGCAACGAATAAACCAATAGCACCCATGCTAGAAAACAGCGTTGGCAGAACGGAAACGATCAACCTGGGCCCAGCAATCAAACCGCCGCTTTCATCAAAAATCTCTACGCCACTGGCCAAGGCCACATACATTGCGGGCAAAATCAACAATCCAGCCAATACCGCTATACCCACATCTAACAGCGCAACCAAGCTACCCACAACTGGCAAATTTTCATCTCTGCTGATATAGGAGCCATAAACCAACATGGTTCCTACTCCTAATGAAAGTGAGAAGAAGGCCTGTCCCATCGCATTTATCAAAAGCTGGGGGTCTGTTACTCGTGAGAAATCAGGTAGCAAGTAGACACGTAAACCTTCCATAGCTCCGGGCAGGGTGAAAACGTAAAGAATCAAGAAGATGAGGATCGCGATGAGCAATGGCATCAGTCGCGAAGCCCACTTTTCAATGCCATTTTTCACACCAGCACTAATAACGAACACCGTAAGTGCCATAAAAATCACGACGAAGAATGCATTGCGAGCTTCAGTATCTGTAGTGAGCCAGCTAGACAGGCCGCCCATCCCTAAAACTCTGGACACAGGGTCGATGAAAAAGGCAATCATCCAGCCACTGACAATGGCATAGAAGCTCAAAATAAAACTCACCGTAATAATCCCCAGCATGCCAATAGCAACTGCCAGCATTTGGCTCTTTGGCCCTCGGGAGATGGATTTTAACGCCGCAACGGCATTGGAACGGGTATGTCTACCGATAATAAGCTCGGCCATTAATGCTGGGTACCCCAGAGCAAAGGCCAAGATTAAATAAGTGAATAGAAAAGCAGCACCACCATTGGATGCCGTATTGGTAGGAAAGCCCCATATATTACCGAGGCCTACAGCAGACCCCGCAGCAGCCATCAGAAAGCCAAATCTGGATGAAAATTCTCCACGAGCTGATGCCACCGTGTTGAATACCTCTATATTGGGTTATTGCTCAAATGATTCCAGGGTAAAACTTGCAGTGCCGGCATCACTAAAGGCGAATACTACATTACTAAATGTGCTCACCGAGCCGCTTGGCTTACTATGAACACAAGAACTCCTGAAACTCCCTATAAAACTAAAGGATTACGCCTTCTAAATCCCTTATGAGCGAAGGAGCATAGGTTAAGTACCAGTAAGATTCAACTCCCAGCAATATGGAAACAAGCCACCAAATTCATCTCTGAGTGGGCTAGTAAGCAGTTCCAGAGAAAATGGGATAAACTCATGAGAATTCACAGTTTCAGCTCAGCCGGAATGGATTTAACTGGCGATTCGTGACCCGCCTATGATATAACAACGCGCTTTTCCACAAGCGCACTGTAAAACATTTTTATCTTATCGTTCAGTTATAAATAGTAGGCTCGCGTGTCAGCATCAAATCAGCAAAACTCTCTTCCCGGATTCGACATACCCAAGCAAGAATCTAAAAACGAAAACAACCAAGAAACGGCACCCAGACAAGCTGGTTTTGTGGGAATTGGCGTGGACTACGGCACCAGCAATAGCGCTGCTGCCATATTCGACGGCAAGCAGCTACACCTGGCAAGACTTGAGCAACATTCCGCAATCATGCCCTCCGCCACCTACATCGACAAAGATTTTCAGATCAGTACCGGGCAGGCCGCGATTAACCATTATATCGAAAGCAATACCGGACGGACTGTAGAGCTAAGCGCAGAAATACTAGGTGAAGGCAGAACCAGCACAGGACAAACCGGAGACAAAGGGCTTCCAGAGGAAGCCAGTACAGAAACCATATACGGCCAATCTTTTGTCGACGGTGGGCAACAGGGGCGCCTATTTCGCGGCATAAAAAGGCTGTTAGGCAGCGCTGATGCGCCTCGTCTGATGGTTTTCGATAGAGCTTTTCGCTTGGTTGCATTAATTACGCCACTACTGGTGCGCATAAAACACAGCATAGAACGGCTTATCTCCGAACAGCTACCAAACTCAGTTTTAAGCAATCATGCCTGTATTGGCCACCCCGTTAATTTTGAAGGTAGCGCCACTGATCGGAATCAGGCCGCTCTGAGCATGTTATCTGAAGCTTATGGATATGCAGAATTCTCAACCCAGACGTACTACCCTGAACCCATTGCCGCTGCCTTGAGCTATCTGTATCAAAACCCCAACACTAATAACAGCAACCAATCTCAAACCCTGCTAGCTGTCGACTTTGGCGGTGGTACTCTTGATCTTTGTGTCATTCGCCGCGTCCAGTCAGAGTTCAACGTTATCGCTACACACGGTATCGGCCTTGGTGGTGATCATATCGATCAAGTTTTGTTTAAGAAACTATTGCTTCCACTGCTTGGCAAAGGTGAGCGTTGGAAAAGGGCCGGAGAAGATCGAGAAATAGAAACGCTATTTCCATTCGAAGAGTATGAAGACCTACTCCTGAATTGGGCTATTAGCTATATGCTGAATCAAAATAAGTTTACAGCGCCTTTAATGCAAAGAATCAGCATTAAAGATGAAGCATCAGTCAAGTTCCAACGGCTGTACGACCTCATTAAAAACAACTACAGTTATCTGGTTTTTCAATCTATTAAGGAATTGAAGGCGGAGCTTTCGGAAAATGAATCAGCACAATTGGATATCCCTGAACTCGACATCGAATTCACCGTCAGTCGCGAACAGTTTGAAATCATGATTAGCGAGTTGTTAGAAAAGTTCAGTAAGTCTATTACTGACTTACTGACACAGACAAAGCTACAACCTAGCGATATCGATTTAGTCATAAGAACCGGAGGGTCATCACTGATACCGGCAGTAAAACAAATTCTAGAACAGCAATTCCCAGGAAAGGTTATTGAGCATGACCCGTTCACCAGTGTGGCTGCCGGTCTTGCCATAGCAGACTATGAAAAGCTGGGGGTACAACTGGCTGACACCTAAAGCACAACGCTAAAAGCAGTCAGGCTAGAACTCTATGCGGAGAGAGTCTTCCGAGCCCGTAAATGACATGGAATATACCTCTCCATCCTTTTCGACATTAACAAGGTTGCTTTGATCAAACCAAACATCTCTTAGCACCAGATGCACCACTGACAAAGCCTTTATCTTGGAGTGCTGAGCGGTTTCCTGATACACCCAGAGAAATTGTCCATCTATTTCTTCGCCCACGTAATTGAGTTCCAGCTCCATGCTAGCTCCTTGCTCATCCTCAGCAATAACAGCAAAGCGATTCACAACATAGCTACTGAATAATTCACGGGAAGTTGCTGATTCCATCAAGCTCTGCGATTCCCCAAAAACCACACTAGCAGCATGTTCTGCATCGTGAATAAAGAATCGGTGCATCACCTCTATATTGCCGCTATGCTCATTAAACAGAATGCGCGTCACGGCAATTTTTTGCTGATGTGAAAAGCTCGCCGGCGACATCACTGAGCACACAATACAAATCAGCATGACAATCGTAGTTCTGGCGATGCCTCGTATTGGCTGGCCTGGGTTTTTAATTACCCCTCTTATTGCAGCCAGACTAGCCATCATCGTCTTCATCCGTCTTCATCTCGGTCTTAATATCCTGCATTAAGTCTCTACCAGCTAAACCGCGATCCCTCTCGGATTTAAAGCTTTCGATGCGTGATGGAATAATGCGACGAGGATAGTAATTATTTTCAATATCCGCATCAGCGGTTTCCTGCATCGGATCCAGCACTATACTAACCAGCTCGTTCTCGCTGAGCAGCAACTTCTTCACCTGAGTGGCATTTCGGCGCCATATTTCAGCAGGCAAACGCAATTCTTCCTTCGCGCCATTCTCATACTCCAGTTCGAGAATCACCGGCATCACTAAACCACCAATGTTCGATAGCTCCAGTATGTAGTAATTCAAATCCTCGGAAATCGCCCTGTCCAATGCAGCCCTTTCCCAGTCCTCCAAACCCTCCAGAAAACTGTTATAGGAGTTACGCTCTTTATTTGTAACCGTGAATTGATCATGGTCATCGTAGAAGTCACGCACATCAGTATTACGCTCTACCCAGGTCAACCTGCCTTCCTCGCGGTTTCGTTGGTTGTACAAAGAAGGTGGCAAAGCTTTTTCAATCTCTCGCTGGCGCGCATAATCAATATCAGGATCTTCCGTATCAATACGCATTTCATAAACACGATCCAACGAAATATCTACGTGATCTGTCGTGTAAAACCAGCCACGCCAGAACCAATCCAAGTCAATACCTGACGCTTCTTCCATGGTACGAAAGAAATCAGCGGGTGTCGGGCGCTTGAATTCCCACTGACGCGAATACTCTTTAAAGGCAAAATCAAAAAGCTCTCTTCCCATGATTGTTTCACGCAAAATATTGATTGCTGTTGCCGGCTTTCCGTAAGCATTTGGCCCCAAGCGCAATACACTGTCAGATTGCGTCATTATCGGCACCTGGCTTTGCGAAACCATATAATCGACTATATTCCTAGGCTCTACTCCCCAAGGAATTTCCGTATCCCACTCTCGCCCGGCAACCGAATCAAGATAGCTATTAATTCCTTCATCCATCCAGGTCCACTGGCGCTCATCGGAGTTCACTATCATCGGGAAATAGAAATGTCCTATCTCATGGATTATCACAGCAATGAGAAATCTTTTGTCTGCCAAGGTATAAGTACGAGCTCCATCATCTTGCAAGGTGGTTCTCGGACCGTTAAACGTTATCATCGGATACTCCATTCCTCCGAGAAATCCGGCATTTAAAGAGATCGCAGTAGGATAAGGGTAATCAAATGAGAAGCGGCTATAGACCTCCAGCGCGTGAATGACTACCTCCGTGGAATAATCCGACCAAAGCGTCCCACCCTCCTTTGGGTAAAACGACATCGCCATCACCAGCTCCTGCTCTGCTCCAAGTTGCTGATAAGCTCTGGCGTCCCAAATAAACTTTCTTGATGAGCCCCAGGCAAAATCACGCACGTTCTCGGCAGTGAAACGCCAGGTCTTGGTGTCATCCACCCCTTCTCGCTCATTTTCCAACGCTTCTTCAGGTGTGACGATAAATACTGGGCGATCTGCTGTTTCTGCCTGCTGCAAACGCTCTCGCTGTTCACGCGTCAACACCTGCTTGGCATTTTGTAACTCACCCGTAGCAGCAACAATATGATCTGACGGTACCGTCAATGACACTTCATAGTCACCAAATTCAAGAGTGAACTCGCCCGATCCAAGAAATTCCTTGTTAGTCCAACCTTCATAGTCGGTATAGGCTACGAGGCGTGGAAACCACTGTGATATTGCAAACAAGTAGTTGCCATCTTCATTTTCATCGTCTGGGAAATATTCATAACCACCACGCGGCCTTAACACATCACCATTTACAATGTGATAGGCATAATCAATCTCAATGTCCACATCCTCACCAGACCCCAGCGGGCGAGACAAATCAATTCGCATCAAGGTGCCTACGATGGTGTGAGGTAAGTCATTGCCAGAGCTGTCGCGGACTGAATTTATTTCATAACCATGGTCTACATCTTCCATGTACTGTAACCGCCGCAACTGGTTCATACTCAAGCGCGCCGGAGAATCAGGATCAGGACTGCTACCATTAAAAGTGGCACTCAGTTCCGCCAAGGAGTCATCGCGAAAGCGATTTTGATCTAACTGCAACCAGAGGTAAGTAAGAGTGTCTGGCGAGTTGTTCTGGTAATGGATAGTCTCTATGCCTGTTATGCGCTGGCTGTCTTCATCCAGAGAGACATCTATTTCATAGTCCACTTCCTGCTGCCAGTATTCATGCCCCGGCTGGCCAGAAGCATTTCTATAAGCATTTGGAGTAGGCAGTATTTCATCCAACTGTCGAAACTTGTCCTGAAACGACCCCTTTGTCTGTTGGATACCCTGAGCCAACGAAAAGGAACTACCCAACAGCACACTGATCGCAACTGAAAATACGGCGGCTCTCTTCATAATAAGCAATCTCCTAATAACTCATTTGTGGCAGACAGTGGCCAAGAATCATAACGTGTTTTGGGAGCTTTGTGGCCATCCATTTAATATCCTGCTCAGATCTGAAACCATATAGATCTTTATTATCAAATGGCATTGAAGCGGTTTGCCATGCAACTAATAAGACACAGGAAACGCAGGCGTTGATCAGGAACTATATTCCTGTGAGAGGAAATTCCAGCAATAGATCGCCGGTTTCAGGGTCGCGCAATTCAAATTGGACCTGATGCGCTCTTCTCAAAGCTGCAGAGAAAGTTTCATCATCATCGAAAGCATCGATCACGAAAACAACTTTTGTGGTCATGCTACGAACCGGTGGAATTTGCAATGGATTGAATGCGTAGCTGTTGTTTTCAGCAAATGTTCTCTGAGCAGTCGCTTCTACCCCAGCACTTGAGCCAGGGATACGCTGTCGAACAGCCCTGAATAAGCCAGAGGCGTTACTTCCCTCATCTATCACCCGCAAGAACACATTCACTTGCCTGGTATACAACTCATGATTGCCAATTCTTAATGTCGGCGTATAAACCACCTCTCCGGGCTCGGCCGTTACAGTGCCACTTTCAGAACCATCTGTAAGCAGTTCACTCGGCAACTGCTCCCCAACCAAACCAATTCCTGCCTGGTTCGGAAGTATTAGAAAATAATAAATGAGTACCGGAAGTATCGCAGGCATACAAACAGCAACAGCGTACGCCCCAGGCTTAGTGGCAAAGAATGGATTAAAAGGATAAACAGCGATAAGTGCAGCAATAATAGCGAGAGCTAATACAGCAGCTCGAACAATGAGTGTTTCATTACCGAGTTGCGATGGGTTTTGCGCTATATAAACAACAGTAGTAATAGCAACAATCAGCGCAACGATGCTAGCAATTACCTTTCTTAAGCTGAGATTCATGATGGATTAAACAACCCAGAATAATGAAATTGTGAGAACAGCTTAAATTTCTTCGCCATGTGCCTGTTTGTCAGCATGATAGGAAGAGCGCACCAGAGGCCCGCTGGCTATATGCTTGAATCCAAGCTCTTCGCCATAGACTCTTAGTTCCTCAAATTCATCTGGATGTACAAAACGTTCAACCTTTAAATGATCTCTTGAGGGTTGCAGGTACTGGCCCAGAGTCACCATATCAATATTATGCTTGTATAAATCAACGAGAACCTGCTTCACTTCATCCATAGTCTCGCCCAGGCCCAACATTAGTCCAGACTTGGTTATCACTTCGGGCTGGCAGGCCTTGTAGCTTTTCAACAACTGCAAAGACCACTCATAGTCTGCCCCAGGTCGCGCTTGTTTATACAACCTGGGCACTGTTTCCAGGTTGTGGTTAAACACATCGGGCGGTGTTTCCTTCAGAATATCTAAAGCTACTTCCATGCGCCCCCTAAAATCGGGAACCAAAACTTCCACTTTAATATCCGGGTTGAGACGACGGGTCTCACTAATACAATTAGCAAAATGCTGCGCACCGCTGTCTTTCAAATCATCACGGTCAACCGAAGTGATAACAACATAGGTTAGTTGCATTTCACTAATTGCCGCAGCCAACTCAGTAGGCTCATTTGCATTTAGAGGCTTGGGCTTTCCATGGGCCACATCACAAAAAGGGCAGCGACGGGTGCAGATATCCCCCATGATCATGAAGGTTGCCGTGCCATTACTAAAACACTCTCCCAGGTTGGGGCAAGATGCCTCTTCACAAACAGAAGCAAGTTTATGCTGTCGTAATTTCTGCTTAATATGATCAATTTTTGCAGATGCTGGGATCTTTACTCGAATCCAATCAGGCTTGCTCGGCAGGTCAGTAGTCGGAATAACTTTGACAGGAATACGTCGCACCTTATCTGCGCCACGCAGTTTCTCTCCCTCCACCAATACGTTTCTTCGTTTGCGATCAGCCATTAGATTCTGTTCTCAATCAATTTTCTTTATAGTATTCGCAGTAACCAAGCTCTGTGAGCAATTTATTGCTCAATACTCTGCTTACCTTTTGCATTAAGCTGTCTGGGTTCGGGACATGGTCAGCCACTTGTGTGACGGCAAGGTCTTCATAACCGCAGGGATTAATACGTGAAAATGGCTCCAGGTCCATTTGCACATTTAAACTCAAACCGTGATAACTCCAACCCCTTTTAACCCGCAGGCCCAAGGCTGCTATCTTAGCATCATTCACATACACACCGGGAGCACCCGCCTTGCCCGATGCAGTTATACCGAATTCATCCAAAGATTGGATGATAGCTCTTTCAATAACATCCACAAGATCCCGAGTCCCCAGCTTCCGCTTTTTTACATTGAGCAGCAAGTACACAATGAGCTGACCCGGGCCATGGTAGGTGACCTGGCCGCCACGGTCTATCTGCACAACGGGAATCGCCCCTCTATCGAGAATATGCTCAGCTTTACCCGCCTGCCCCTGAGTAAAAACAGGTTTATGACTAAGCAACCAGATTTCATCACTACGCTGCTCATCTGCATGCTCAATGAGATAACGCATCGATTTCCAGATAGGCTCGTATTCCTGCAAGCCTAACCTGCGTACGATCAGAGTTTGCTCAGAAGGGTTGCAAGCCAAATTTGGCTCAGCATCAAAGTGCTTATAATCGGTTAGTATCACCTAGAGAACCATTTTTACGCTGTCCATGGCCTTGAGCTCGTCGAATAATGCCTGTAGCTGATCCACACCTGTCGCAGCAATAGTTATTCTGATTGAGACATAGGTCTTCTTCTTACTTGCTTGCAACTCAATCAAGTCAGAAGATATTTTGCCAGTATGCTTTTCAACAACAATAGTCACTTCTTCTTGGAAGCTGACACTGGCTATACCAATAATCTTTATTGGATAAAGACAAGGAAATTCAATTTTTGGTGCATCCTGCTCAGCCGGCTGATCACCATTGCCACCCTTTGACATTCAAGAAGCCTCTACCTAGTCTGAAAACATATTGCTGAAAAGCAGGGTAATCCAATCAATGAAGCGCTTTATCAAACCACCTTGCTCAACAGCCTGCATAGTGATCACATCGCCTTGATAAAGGATATTGTCCTCTAAAACGACCCTGACCTCGCCCATTATTTGCCTGTCACTCAACGGAGCATGAATAACCTGGTCAACGTCTACTGTCGCCGTCATTGCTTCCGCCTGACCACGCGGTATTGTTATATAAACCTCTTCCTCAACACCAAGATCAACAGCATTCTGCTTCCCAGAATAAACCGGCACATTCGTTAGCACCTGGTTAGAGCTATACAATTTGTGAGTTTCGTAATAACGAAAACCATAGGTGAGCAACTTCTGGGTTTCAATAGCTCTGGCTTCTTCACTGGCAGTGCCCATGACCACAGAAACCAATCTCATGCCATCGCGTTCCGCTGACGCTACCAGACAATACCCAGCAGCATCAGTCCAGCCTGTCTTCATGCCATCGACATTGCGGTCACGAAATAACAGGAGATTCCTGTTGCTTTGTCGAATATCGTTGTATGTATATTCGCGCTCCGCATACATTGGATAGAACTCAGCATGCCGGCTGATGGTAGCCTGAGCCAAAATCGCAAGATCACGGGCAGACATCGTATTGTAATAAAGCTCTGTGTCTAAGCCACTCGCATTCATGAAGTAGCTTTGGGTCATGCCAAGCACCTCAGCATACTGATTCATCATGTCGGCAAAGGCTTCCTCACTGCCGGCTATATGTTCAGCAATGGCAACGCTGGCATCATTTCCCGATTGAATAATAATGCCGCGAAGCAGGTCTTCAACCTTTACCTGTGTATCGACGCCCACAAACATCTTGGAGCCTTCCATGCGCCAGGCTTTCTCGCTGATATGCACTTCATCCGACAAAGCAAGGTTGCCATTAATAATCTCTTCCACCACAACATAGGCGGTCATAATCTTAGTCAGACTTGCCGGTGGCAGTGTTTCATCGGCATTTTCCTCAATCAATACCTGACCGGTCTTAGCATCCATCAATATATAGCTGGTCGCTGCGACCTCGGGAGGCCTGGGAATAATCACTGGTGCTGCAAAAGAAAAGCTTGAAGCAAACATAAACACTGCCAATAGCAGTGATTTAATAGCTTGTGCCGAAATGAACAAACGACTATTTGACGATTGCACTGAGAATGGCATAAGAATATATGACATAGATAACCCGTCTCGAATTAAAGTGTGTAATAAATTGAGAAGTGACGAAACAATTGCTGAAACTGGTCGCGGTTAATACTTCCTGTATAGCCCCCATAGATGGCTATTCAGCAACAGTGTACGGACTTCCCAGGTTTGCAGCAACAACACTTTGGCTAAGCTGCTGAATTTGACCAGGGTCAGAAATTGGACCGACTCTGACTCGATGTAAAATTCTGTTGTTCGACACATTCACTGAACGAATAAAAACGGGAAGACTGGTTAATTGCTCCACTCTACTTGAAACTTCTTCAGCAACACTTAACTCAGCGAATGCCCCTACCTGCAAATATTTACCACCAGCAGCCCCTATGCGCAGAGCATCACTGCTGCTTGCCAACAAATTTGGGCTATGGTCATTTGCTGTTCCTGTCACCACAATCGACTCCAGCTGCACGCGGGCCGTCCCTTTATCCGCATAACCTAACTTAAGTGCTGCCGCATACGAAAGATCGATGATGCGATCACCATGAAATGGCCCCCTATCGTTCACCCGAACAACAATACTCCTGTTATTGTCCAAATTAGTGACTCGAAGAAAGCTGGGTATCGGCAGTGATTTGTGTGCAGCCGATACCTGATACATATCGAATATTTCACCATTGGAAGTCTTGTGGCCATGGAATTTTTCACCGTACCAGGATGCAACGCCACGTTCGTTATAGCCCTTTTCCGTAGGCAATACATGGTAAGTCTTGCCTAGCACAGAATAGGGACTACGATTTCCCCACATGGTCCGATGCACCGACTCTGGCACCACCTCCGGGATGGAAGAAAGAGCAATGGACTGACCTGGCGCTCTATCCTGCTGAATACTATATCGCCCCGCATTAGGGGATTCGGGCACAGGTGTAGTACTACAAGCCACTATCATGAGTAGGCTCAAGCACAAAAAGGAATATCTCAAAACTCTATGGCTCATCATTCATTAAGACGCACTATTTATTGCGCTCTTCACCCTATCTCGAATATCGACAAAAAAATCAGGAACACCTGAAAGATAGCGTCCAATCCGCCTATTTTTTTAACCACTTAGGCTGACAGCAAACAGTTTTCAGCTCAAAATCTCGCCAGCGCAGCCGCCCACGATCAAAAAAATGAAAAATATTCTTATAAATCAATTGCTTAAATTACTTTTCCGCGAGAATGGGTTTGTATCGACATGAGCAAGCCAAAACCAATAAAAAGGGTGACAACCGAAGTGCCCCCTCGACTCATCAGTGGTAACGGCAAACCTATTACCGGCAACAAACCCGATACCATCGCCATATTAACAAACACGTAAAAAAAGAAGGTTAATGTAATACTGCCTGCCAATAAACGACTGAACATATCGCTTGCTGCTATTGCTATAAAACAGCCACGCGCCAACACAAACAAATACATACAAATGAGAAATAATACCCCCAGCAGACCAAACTCCTCTGCCAACACTGCCAGGATGAAGTCAGTGTTGCTCTCGGGAATAAAATCCAGATGGGACTGCGCTCCATTACCGTAGCCCTTTCCATAAATGCCACCCGAGCCAATTGCAATTTGAGATTGGATAATGTTGTAACCTGCTCCAGTAGGGTCACGATAGGGATTCAAGAACGTGAGTATGCGGTTTTTTTGATGCTCCTGAGCAAGAAACAGATACCAAGCTGGCGAAACTAAAAGTAAGGAAATAAATCCGATGATCACTATACGCCAACGTATTCCAGCCAGAAGAACAACAAAGATTCCAGACATGGCCACCATTATTGCAGTACCAGTATCATTTTGAATGACTATTAGCCCGGCTGGCACCAATATCATCACGGCGGACCAGAAAAGATGTTTGAAACGCGGCGGCAAAGGGCGGCTAGCCAGATACCAGGCCAGCAGCATCGGCACGACAAATTTCATCAACTCCGACGGCTGGAAACTCGGCAAACCGGGCAAATCCAGCCAACTTTTTGCTCCGTTGGTTTCCACCCCAATAACAAGAACCAATGCCAATAAGCCCAAGCTACCGGCATACATAGAGGGCGCCCACTGCTTGAAAAAATGGACATTGAACTGAGCTACGATAAACATCACCACTAAGCCTACTACCATCGTCATTGCCTGCCTTTTGACGACTGGCAGATCACCACCACTTGCGCTGTTCAAAACAAACAAGCCGAAACAACAAAGTATGATAATTCCAAGCAATAGAGGTGGGTCGGTGTGAATGATTCGCCAAATAGATTTGCCATTTCTGGCCTTTGAGTCCAGGCCATCGGATTGGCGTATAAAGTCCTGGTTATTCATCGGCTAAAGAAACCAATTCATCAGTACCGGAACTTATTGCAGCAAAATCGATTTGAAGAATATCGAGCAAATAAGCATCGGTAATTTCTTTAGCAATGGGACTCGCAACCGAGCCGCCATGCTCTCCATTTTCCACGAAAACTGCTAGCGCTATCTTAGGTTCTATATACGGATTCTCAGCAGGTGCATAAGAAACGAAAAGTCCGTGATCCTTGTGCTTGTCCTGTAATTCTATTTCTGAGCTGTCCAACACATCCTGGCTAATACCAACCAACTGGGCTGTGCCTGTTTTACCCGCCATTTTATAGGCCATGTTCCTATCTTTCATTGCAATGTATTCATAAGCGCCACCATTATGGCGGAACTCCCCACTGACGAATGGCTTATGTACCACCATCGTCATTGACTCTTGCATGTAACGCCAGTAATCAGGGTCATTAACTATGACATCCGGGATTGATGAGTCAGCAAGCGGCAACTCAGTTTCGCCCTCTATACTCTTCAACATGCGTGGCGCAACTACCTTGCCTGAATTTGCCATGATACTGACAGCAGTAGCCAACTGCAGCGGAGTTGCCCACATATAGCCATTACCAATTGCAGACACGACGGTATCACCTTGATACCAGGGTTCACCATGTGCTGCCTCCTTCCATTGGCGAGACGGTAATACACCCGTTCGAGCATGGGGAATATCGATTGCAAAATTATCCCCAAAGCCAAACTGCGACATAAAAGCATGAATATTATCAATCCCCATTCGATAACCCAGGTCATAAAAAAATGTATCACAGGACTGATAGATTGCTCTTTGCAAATCTGTCGTACCATGACCTCCTCCGATGGCGGTACGGTATGTCCAATCCCCATACCGACGCGACACTCCAGGGATTTTAAAAAAGCCTGGATCTTCTACTGTGTAATCATAATCAACAAAGTCATACTGCAAACCTCCCAAGCCGATAAAAGGTTTTACGGTTGACCCCGGAGGATAAGGGTTGGTTGCTCGATCAAACAAAGGGGTATTAATTTCGTCGTTTACCAGAACACTGTAATCTTTATTACTGATCCCAGTGACAAACAAGTTAGGGTCAAAACCGGGCCTGCTGACCATTGCCAATATTCCGCCAGTAGCAGGATCAATGGCTACAATAGCCCCCCTATAGTCACCCAGGGCTTTCTCTGCCACCATTTGTAACCGGCTATCCAGATGGAGAGTAATATTCTTGCCGGCAATAGGGTCTGTTCGATCAAGTCGACGCATAACCTGACCCCTATTATTCTTTTCAACTATTTCATAGCCAACAGTACCATGCAGTAAATCTTCGTAGGTTCTCTCAATACCTGTCTTGCCAATATGGTTAATACCACCATAACTTTCCCTCTGCTCAAGGCTCAGCTTTTCCAGCTCTGTACGGTTAATCTCAGACACATAACCAACGGAATGTGCGGCGAGCTCATTAAAAGGATAGTGACGAACAAACTGCGGCTCGATTGCAACGCCAGGAAGCTTGTGACTATTAACCGCAATAATCGATTTCTCTTCATCATTTAAAACATAACGCAGAGGCACCGAAGAAAAAGGTACGCGGTTCCGTTTCATTCGCGCATTAAACTGCTCAACATCCTCTTCTGACAGACCAATGAGACTGCTTACGAGTTCTAATGTTTTATCAAGACCGTTGGTTTGCTCTCGTACTACGGTTAGATTGAAGATAGGCTGATTATCAGCCAGCAGTTCACCATTACGATCGAATATCAAACCTCGAGCCGGTGGCACGTATTGGGAATGCAAACGATTGCCGTCAGACCTGGCAGAAAAGTACTCGTACTGAGAAACCTGCAAATTCACTAGTTTTAATATAAGAGCCGTGAACAGCAAAAACACGAAAACAGCGGCCACCGCTAAACGACGGGTGAATAACTCTCGTTCAGCTTCATGATCCTTTAATTGCCATTTTCCAGCCATTGGTTTTATTTCCAGTTGCAACTAGCTTAGTCGGCTAAGAGATAGGGTGCTGTAGACCACTTACCATTGGGATTGGACAATAATCTGCCAAAATAGTTTAGCCGCCTTGCATTCTAACCTGCTTTTTAGGTGGCTTTTAGTGAGTCATTTCAATATTAAAGCAGCCACAATCAACCAACAACAAAACCCGCGCTAACTACGGTGATAAGGATGACCTTTGATAATACTAAAAGCCCTATAAAATTGTTCAGCCAAGAGAACTCTTACTAGCGGGTGGGGGAAAGTTAAGGCCGACAAAGACCATCGTTCCGTCGCCAGGGCAAGGCAGTCACGGCCCAAGCCATCTGGCCCGCCTATTAGCAGACTGATATTTACACCATCCTGCCGATAGGCGGAAATCTTTTCTGCCAAAGCTTCTGTGCTAAATGTTTTTCCAGTCACATCCAAAGCTATTAGCCGGTCATTTGCGGGAACGGCTGCAAGCAAGGCTTCACTTTCTTTTTGTATGCACTGTTCAACATTCGTGTTCTTGGTTCGCTTAGCCATCGGAATTTCATGCAAGCTAAAACTTAAGTCCGCAGTCATGCGTTTTTGGTATTCAACAATGCCTTCTTGCACCCAGGATGGCATTTTAGTGCCGACACTAAAAACTCTTACTTTCACTCTTTTGAATCTTCCGAGCCCGAACCTGCATCACCCTCTTCCTTAGACTCAAAGTTCCAGAGCTCTTCCAAGTTGTACAATGCCCTAACGGGTGCAAGCATCAAGTGCACGACCACATTGCCAAGGTCAACAAGCACCCATTCAGATTGAAGCTTCCCTTCAACACCAACAACTTCCTGTCCAGCCTCTTTCACTGATTTGCTTACCGAATCAGCCAAAGCTTTCAAATGAGTATTAGATGAACCAGTCACAATTACCATGTAATCGGTAATAGCTGTTAGTTTCTCAACATTGATACAACGAATCGACTGCCCTTTCATATCGTCCAAGGCATCGACAACTATTTTCGATAATTCTTTGCTATTCAAACCACACCTTTTTTCGCTATTTTAATATTTCTGGTAGAGACGGTTATCGCTTATATATTCGATTACCTGCTCATCCAACTCAGATGACACATCTTGATTATCAATTAACTTCTGTTTTATCGAACTGGAGGAAATATCAAAATCAAAATTTTCACAGAAAAGTATTTTACCGCTTTCACTTTCAAATAATTCTTCCCCGTTGGAGACTCGTCTCTGTTCAAACCCTACAGCAGCCATTGTTTCTGGAGACAAAGAGAAACCAGGGCGGGTCAGCACAAACAAATGACTCAGCTCCAATATCAATTCCCAACGATGCCACAATGGCAGGGAGTTGAAGGAATCAGCACCTAAAATAAAAACCAGACTACTGTTGCTGTATTTCTTCTTATACGCTGCAAGAGTATCCACCGTATAAGACAGCTGATTCTTCTCCAGCTCAATAGCATCGACTTCTACTTGCAGTAAACCATCAACGGCAATTTCGAGCATCGCGAGCCGGTGCCGTGCTGCCGCAGCCGCAGCCTTCTTGTGATTCGGTATATGGCAGGGAATCATTTTAAGACAGTCAACAGACAGCTGTTTTAATGCAAATTGCGCCGCCTCTACATGCCCATTGTGAACCGGATCAAACATCCCTCCAAGCACTGCTATTCGAGAGCTCATTGCCGGACGTGACCGTCTCCCAGAACGATATATTTCTGTGATGTCAGCCCCTCAAGACCAACTGGGCCACGAGCATGAAGCTTATCAGTAGAGATTCCAATCTCAGCGCCCAGGCCATATTCGAAACCATCTGCAAATCTTGTCGAGGCATTCACCATAACGGAACTTGAATCGACCTCACGCAAAAATTGCTGCGCCCGACTATAGTCCTCGGTCACGATAGACTCTGTGTGCTGGGAACTGTATGTATTGATATGGCTAATGGCTTCGTCCACATCTGCGACAATTTTTATCGAAAGTATAGGTGCCAGGTATTCCGTTTCCCAATCAAGCTCTTTAGCCGGAATGGCTCCTTCCACCAAGGCCACGGTTTTTTCACAACCGCGAAGCTCAACACCACGTTCAATTAGTTCGCGCGACAACGCAGGCAAAATGGTAGGTGCTATCTGCTCAGCCACCAGCAAAGACTCCAGAGTACAGCAGGTGCCATAACGCTGAGTTTTTGCATTAAGCGTTACCACTGTCGCCTTCTCACTATCTGCCTTGTCATCAATATAAAGATGGCAATTACCATCCAGGTGTTTAATAACTGGCACTTTCGCATCTTCGCTTATTCTGGCAATTAAACTCTTGCCACCTCGCGGCACAATCACATCAACATATTCAGGCATGGTGATAAGCAAGCCAACTGCCTCTCTATCTGGACGGTCCAATACCTGAACCACATCCTCACTCAGTCCCGCCTGCGCCAATCCCACTTTAATGCAGGCAGCGATGGCCTGATTCGAATGAATCGCTTCCGAACCACCACGCAGAATCGTTGCATTTCCTGATTTTAAACACAGACTGGCCGCCTCACAGGTAACATTGGGCCTGGATTCATAGATAATACCGATCACACCCAGAGGTACGCGCATCTTACCTACCTGAATTCCACTGGGGCGATACTTAAGATCAGAAATAGCGCCCACTGGATCATCCAGCGCCGCAACCTGACGCATGCCTTCAATCATCGTATCAATACGACTTTTGTTCAGTTCCAAGCGATCGAGCAAGGCAGCATCCAGCCCCTTATCCCTACCAGCTTGCATGTCTTTATTGTTGGCCGCCATTAACTCATCCCGGCTACCATCGATAGCATCTGCGATTCCCAGCAGAGCAGCATTTTTCTGTGCAGTGGTAGCTTTAGCGATCTGTCTGGATGCAGCCCTGGCCCGGCGCCCCATATCTAACATCATAGTTTCAATATCTGTCATTTTTACTTACTTCAATACAATTTTATGAGCTGTCTGCACTTGCCAGTTAGAGGTCGGCTAGAGTCGAAACTCCAATTTGGCCTGGTTGCGCTTACTACGCTGATGCAGCAAAAGACAAATTATAACCCAAATGCGCTTGATAAGGGTTTATATAGGCAGATATGGCGTAGACAGGCAGTAACTCAAGCCATTATGCTCTAGCTAGCTTGATCGACTTTAGTGGAATGGGAAGGGTCAAAGGATAAATGAGCAACATACAAGACTCAGCAACTAGCTCACCGGTGCAGTCTGTAACGGTAGCTCAGGCACTAGTCCCAGTATTCGTATTGATCAGCCTTCTTTCTTTATCAGTCTACCTCTTTGGCGAAGATGCCAGCTATGGCCCCAATCAAATAGCGCTTTGCATTGCTGCCACAGTTGCTGCCATTATTGGCTGGAAGAATGGCCAACATTGGCAGCAGCTAGAAAACAGCATCGTATCCGGCATCACTATTGCGCTAAAACCCATTTTGATTCTATTCAGTGTGGGCTTGCTAATCGGCAGCTGGATTTTATCCGGCACTGTACCCACCATGATCTACTACAGCTTATTGATTCTTGATCCGGCAATATTCTATGCCGCCAGCTGCACCATCTGCGCGGTAATAGCCCTGAGTATTGGAAGCTCTTGGACTGTTGCAGGCACGGTGGGTATTGCTTTGATTGGAACAGCCGCAGGCTTAGGCTTATCAATTGAGATTACGGCTGGCGCCATTATTTCAGGCGCCTATTTTGGTGACAAAATGTCGCCTCTTTCCGAAACCACTAATTTGGCACCAGCAGTTGCTGGCACTGACTTGTTTGCGCACATTGCTCATATGATATGGACAACCATACCCAGCATCACCATTGCACTAATCCTCTATGTCATTATCGGTCTAAATATAGATACAGAAAATACAGCCAGTGACCTGAACATCACCCTGCAACTCATCAGCGATAACTTTACTATCACTCCTCTTATGCTGCTGCCAGTTATCGTCTTACTCATCATGGCACGGAAAAAGCTGCCGGCCATCCCTACCATCCTCACTGGCGCTTTAATTGGTATAGTGCTTGCCATTTTATTTCAACGAAGCGCGATACTAGGCCTAGCCGCTGATACCCCCAACCTTTTTCTCGGTCTTTTTAAGGGAATCTGGCAAACACTCTTTGATGGTTTTTCTCTATCAAGCGGCAACGCGACCTTGGACAATCTCATGACTCAGGGAGGGATGGGTTCAATGCTGAATACAGTCTGGCTAATCCTTTGCGCCATGATTTTCGGCGCAGTGATGGACCATACTGGCATGCTGCGCCGCTTAGTCGATTACGCTTTATCTTCTGTACATAGCACCGGCAGTTTAATTGCAACAACCACCCTCACCTGTATCGGTGCCAACATCATCACATCGGATCAATATGTTTCCATAGTGTTGCCGGGGCGCATGTACAAGCTGGAATATCAGAGCCGCAATCTTGATGCGAAAAATCTGTCCCGCACACTGGAAGATGCCGGCACCATTACCTCTCCCTTAATACCCTGGAATACTTGCGGCGCTTATATGAGTGGCACATTGGGCGTTGCCACTTTTGCCTACCTACCCTACTGTTTCTTTAACCTAGTGTGCCCTGTGGTAGCAGTTATCTATGGCTACACCAATTTCAAGATTTCACCTACCCCTGCAGAGCAGTCCGCATAAAAAATAGCTTCTTTGATTTTTTAAACTGGCTCCCTAACCCCTCTCTAACGCCTAAATATAGTTTTGCAAACTCATTTCTTCCGGATAAGGATTCATATACCAGGAATTCGAAATGTACTCGTCAGGGTGCTTACGAAAAAAATGATTCAGCAGTGTAATTGGCACAATGAGTGGTAACAGTCCGAGTCGGTATTTTTCCACCGTCTCCACCAGTTCAAGCTTGTCCTCTTTATCCAGTGGTTTCTTAAGATAGCCTTGAATATGTTGCAGCACATTTACGTGATTGCCACGGGTAGCCGGTATTTTCAGGGTATGCATTAATTGCCGTAAATATTTATCTGCAATCTCTGCCACATTATCTTTGCGGGCGGTTGCCAATAACTGGCCCAGTTCGCGATTATGATTTTGATTATGGCTCATGACGATCAGTTTGTGCCGTGCGTGAAACTCCAACAAATCTTTTAGTTGCAACCTCTGCTCCAGCAATTGGAACCAACGATGCATAACGAACACACGTTGAATAAAATTTTCTCGAAGTACCGCATCTCCCAGACGCCCTTCCTCCTCCACCGGCAGGTAGGGAAAATTTTTCATCATTGTTGCAGCATAGACACCAACACCATCCCTAACAGGCATCACATCGTCCCAAACCTTGACTCTTTCCATACCACAACTTGGGGAGTCTTTTTTCAGTATGTAGCCGCAAAGATTTTGATGCCACTTGCGTTTTCTTTCGGCGGAATTACCCAGAGCCTCTGTGTAATCTGGCTCTGCCTTATCCACCGGAATGCAGCGAATCTGATCTGTTCCTTTGCGCGAGAGCCGAATTGGTTTACGAGGAACTCCTAAACCTATATCCAGTTCTGGACAAAAGGCCTGAAACTCAAAATAGTGACCCAGAGTTTGCGAGATATAGGAATTCGATTTATGCCCACCGTCATAACGAACCTTTTCTCCCAACAAACAACTACTGATACCAACCGGGATCTTTTGCGACCTAGCTATCTCTTCTGCACTCATTTCTTCTACACTTATCTCTTCTCTATTTATTTTCTGTTCATTTCTGCTCATTTCTGCTCATTTTTCTCGTGCTTTTTTATCCATACCTGCAACTCCTCCAAACCAACATGAAGCTGAATCATTTCTTCTTTCCGGACTTTACTCAATTGCTTCACTCTATATTCCAGTTTTGATGCCTCGGACCTATTTCCAACCGCAATTTCATAGGCAAGAGACAATGGAGCCTTGCCACGCAATGCTTTAGCTCCCTTGTTCCTGTTGTCTTTATTCTGGTGCTCGCCAATGCGCCGACTAACATCGGTGCTAATGCCCGTATAGAGCTTACCATCACCCGAACGAATGAGGTACAGCATCCAGCTCGGTTTTTCTTTGTGGTCTAAGCTCATTTGAAATCAGCTATCTCAATTGCCAAATCTCATCCTCCTGGAAGACCTTTTGATCCCGCTCTAATTTAATCAGATGCGCTAATAGAGTCTTCTTCGCCCAGGGTATTAGATGAGCAATCACATCGTCATAGACACTCGGCGTTAGAGCATCAAGGGTTGATGGGCCTAGGGTATGCAAAGCTGCAAGCACTTTCTGCTCTCTTTTCAGGCGGTGGGCGATCAGCGCCTTAATCTTTGTCTGCGGTTCATCCATGATACTTCCATGACCGGGAGCAAGTGCTTTAAGCGGCAGTTCCAGCAAGCGATTGAGCGCCTCCAAATAGTCTTCCATATCACCATCTGGCGGTAGAATCACCGAGGTAGTTCCTTGCAATATATGGTCGCCAGTAAAAAGAAGCTGCTCCTCACGCAATAAAAAACAGATGTGATTGGAAACATGGCCCGGGGTGGCAATTAACTGCAGGCTGAATTCCCCGCAATCTACGATATCCCCATCCCGCCACAGCTGGTCTGGAACAAAGGTTTTGTCTTGACCCACTACTTGTGGCGCTGGCAGGCCTACTAGCTTAGCACCGGTTGCCTCCTGCAAAGCCAGCGCTCCTGGCGAATGGTCACCGTGTGTATGGGTCACCAGAATATATTCCAAACGAGCACCAGCAATCGCCTCCAGAAAGCCTCGCAATTGCAGCGCATCTCGAGGACCAGGGTCAAGCAACGCCAGTCTGCCTTTGCCAATTAAGTAGCTATTGGTACCTGCCCCTGTCATCGGTCCTGGATTGCGGCCTAGAATTCGTTTTACCGGCACAGTAGTGGTCGCTATGGGTATAGCAAGTCCAACCTCGGACTCATTCATTCAGGTTTTCCTTATAGTTAGCATTGTCACTACCCCTTATGGAGGGAAATCACCGACAATTGAGAATTGTGGCTGGAGTTTCAGCGTAAATCGCGACATAATTGCCCGCTTTAAATTTCCCTGGATTCCGCAGCATATTATCTACTCTATATTACCTGTTCTTTGCTCAGCCGAATCGCCCTAGATGATACACCTTCAAAGTGAAATACAACTACATTCAAACTATTTAGAGCCTATTTGATGGCTAATCGATAATTAGCTTCCGATACTCAATCTATACAACACAGTCAGCACAATAGCCCAGGAACTCAAATGTATAAAATCAAGACCTATAATGCGATCTCAGAGAAAGGGTTGGAACGCTTTCCACAATCAAATTATCAAGTAAATGCTGATATAACAGACGCTGATGCCATCCTGCTGCGCAGCCATAAGCTAGACCCTGCCACCATCGAGAGCGGAGTCAAAGCGGTGGCCAGAGCCGGTGCCGGCACGAATAATGTTCCTGTCGATTCCTGCACCGAAACCGGAATAGTCGTCTTCAACACTCCTGGCGCTAATGCAAATGCGGTCAAAGAACTTGTGCTATGTGGACTTTTGTTAGCGTCCCGGGGAATTATTCCTGGAATTGGCTTTGCCAGCACACAAACATCGATATCCGATGAGGCAGAGCTGTCGAAACTGATGGAACAAGAGAAGAAGAAATTCAAAGGCAGCGAAATATCTGGCAAGACACTGGGTGTAATCGGTCTCGGTGCCATTGGCTCACTGGTTGCAGAAATGGCCATTGACATGGGAATGAAAGTACAGGGTTATGATCCAGCCCTATCTGTTGAAGCGGCGTGGCGCCTGCCAAGCAAGGTGCAAAGAAAAGAGAATATAAGCGCTCTTGTAGCAAGTTCTGACTTTATCTCTTTGCACCTGCCAGTTCTCGATTCCACTCGCGGCTTGATCAACGCAGAAATATTCGGTGCCATGAAAAAAGGCAGCTGCCTTCTCAATTTCGCCCGCGACGAGATAATTGATTCACAGGCCCTACTTTCCACGCTGGAAACCGGCAAACTCGGCAAGTATGTCAGTGATTTTCCACGCCCTGAGCTCATGGGCAGAGATGATGTGATCTCCATGCCACACATTGGCGCCAGCACCAATGAGGCAGAAGAGAATTGCGCCGTCATGGCGGCGGACCAGCTAATGGACTTCCTGCAAAATGGCAACATCAAGAACTCGGTAAATTTTCCAAACCTATTTCTGGATCGCAGTGCCGACGCTGAAAGCTGCACCCGGCTAGCAATATGCAATCGCAATGTGCCAACAATATTGGGGCAAGTCCTATCGGTTTTTGCTGATCAGAATATTAACGTACTGGACATGCTCAATAAGAGCCGAAACGATATTGCCTACAACCTGATTGACCTTGAAACACCGCCTTCCAAGGAAGCACTAGCTGCTATCGCGGGCATTGAAGACGTTATCAAGGTCACTCTGCTATAAAGTCCGGACTTTACAAAATCAGATAAATTAATCATCTATATTGGGAATACAACAATGACTCGAGTTTTTAATTTTGGCGCTGGCCCAGCAATGCTGCCCACTGCCGTCATGGAAAAAGCACAACAGGAGTTTCTAGACTACCGTGGCATAGGCGCCGGACTGATTGAAATCAGCCACCGCTCAAAAGAGTTTGACGAGGTAATCAACAGTGCTGATGCATTACTAACAGAGCTTGCCAATATTCCCGACAACTACAAGATTTTGTATGTACACGGAGGAGCTCAAATGCAATTCTCCGCGATACCCATGAACCTTATGAACCGTAACCCTGCTAAAAAAGCGGCCTATGTTGAGTCCGGCAATTTTGCTTCACTAGCGCGAAAAGAAGCCTCACGTTACGGCAATGTCACCGTAGCAGCCAGCAGCGAGTCCTCTAATTTTGATCACATTCCAGCGTTTGATATTGCCAATATTGACGATGATACGTCCTATGTCCATATCACCAGCAATAACACCATATACGGAACACGCTGGCAGCAATTTCCTGACACCGGCGACATCCCCCTGGTAGCAGACATGACCTCTGAGTTGCTATCCAGGAAAATCGACGTCTCCAAATTCGGCGTTATATTTGCAGGCCTACAGAAGAACCTTGGTCCTTCGGGACTTGCCTGCGTGATCATCCGCGAAGACTTGTTGGGGCATGCTATTGCTGAAACTCCAACCTTATTGAACTACAAAACCTATGCCGACAAACACTCTCTCGCTAACACCAACAACACCTTCGCCATCTATATGATGAAGCTGGTTATGGAATGGTTAAAAGGTGAAGGAGGACTTGAGGCAATCGAAGCTCGCAATAATGAGAAATCAGCAATATTGTATGACGTAATAGACAATTCTGATTTCTACCTTGCTACTGTTCAAAAAGAGCACAGATCCACGATGAATGTGACATTCAATCTGGCAAACAATGACCTCCTCAATGACTTTTTGGAGCAGGCTTTGAGTCGTGGTCTTTATGCGCTAAAAGGCCACCGTAACGTAGGCGGAGTCAGAGCATCTATCTACAATGCCATGCCGCAGGAAGGCTGCCAGGCATTAGCAGACTTTATGCAGGAGTTCGAAAAGAATAACGCCTAAACCATGACTTACAAAACAGCAGAGCTGAGCGCATTTACTTATGCTGAGCTCTGCTGTAATTTGGCGATAGCTTGCTAAAACAAGCTCTTAAAATAAGTTCCTAAAATTAGCGCCAAACAAATCCTGTCATGGACCTTCCACGCAAAATCATCCACTGCGACTGTGACTGCTTCTATGCATCCATAGAGATGCGTGACAACCCAGCTTTGGCCCAACTACCAATAGCAGTCGGGGGTGCTCCCAACCGGCGCGGGGTTGTTGCCACATGCAACTATGAAGCGCGGAAATTTGGCATCCATTCCGCCATGGCTTCTGCCACTGCACGCAAGCTCTGCCCTGACCTCATTATTATTCGCCCTGATATGGAAAAGTATCGCCATGCCTCCGGCCTGATTCATGAAATATTCCGGGGCTACACACAAATAATAGAGCCTCTTTCTCTGGATGAAGCCTACCTCGACGTCAGTGAATCTGAGCATTTTGCAGGTAGCGCCACACGAATTGCTGAAGCTATTCGCAGTGAAGTCCGAGAAAGAGTAGGTATAACTATTTCCGCTGGCATAGCTCCCAACAAGTTTCTAGCCAAAATAGCCAGTGACTGGAAAAAGCCTGACGGGCAATTTGTAATCCTCCCACAACAAGTGGAAGGCTTTGTCGCCCACCTCCCTGTCAAAAAGCTCCACGGTGTTGGCAAAGTCACAGCAGCAAAAATGAAACGGCTGGGCATTGAAAATTGCGGGGATTTAAGAGAACTCAGCAAAGAGAAATTAAATGAGCAATTCGGCAACTTTGGAGACCGGCTCTACAATCTCAGCCGGGGAATAGATACTCGCACTGTACAAACCGAACGCATACGAAAATCAGTGAGCATTGAGAACACCTATGCCGAAGACCTACCCTCATTGGAAAGCTGTCTGAAAGAATTACCCGTGCTTGAACAACAGCTACTGAAGAGAATGGAGAAACTGAAAGGCAGCTACCAGATACACAAGCAATTTGTGAAAATAAAATTCCATGATTTCGTGAGTACAACTGTGGAGATGCTTTCCACCACTACCGACAGAGAAAATTACCGCACACTTTGTGAACAAGGCTTTGCTCGCGGAAACAAACCAGTGCGCTTACTCGGCATGGGCGTTAGACTAAGCCCAACAGAAGACATACCTACAAAGTTGAATAACAGTACACAGCTAAGCCTTGGGCTGGAGCCTTGATTCTATTTCATCAAAACTGCGAATGAGCAAAATATGCTTATTGTTATATAGCACCTTCTTTTCTTCGCATGTTGTCACCACTAGACAGGAAATCTTTCAATCAATATGGGTAGATACCGAGCACCACAAAAACCCGGCGCAAAATACATCACAGCCGAGGGTGAAAAAGCCTTAAAAGCGGAGCTACATCAACTCTGGAAAGTGGAGCGCCCTGTCGTAACCCAGTCTGTTTCCGATGCTGCCGCACTGGGTGACCGCTCGGAAAATGCAGAATACATTTACGGAAAAAAACGACTGCGCGAGATAGACCGTCGCGTTAGGTATTTGAGCAAACGGCTGGAAGAAATGACCGTCGTTTCCGAACCACCAGAAAACCAGAGTAAAATATATTTTAGCGCCACCGTGACGCTTGAAGATGAGGACTCCAATCAAGTTATCTACAAAATTGTTGGGCCTGATGAGCTGGATCCGCAAAAAGGACATATCAGTGTCGACGCCCCGCTAGGGCGCGCTCTGCTGGGCAAAGAAGTAGATAGCGAAATCGAGATTGATTCTCCACAGGGGAAGAAAATTTATTATGTGCTTGCCATCAGCTACTAAAAATCACTCACCGTGAAACATATAACTATCATTGCCATCCCCAAAGCATTGGGATCCTCCATCACCATCCCTCTTGAGATGCTCAATGCTGCCAATGATATTGCCCTCTGTAGAAGACAAAAAAACAAAATAGTCACAATTGAACTGGCCTCAGGCACCGACCAGACGCGTATCAAACTAAATGGTGGCTTGACGATTGAATGCCAAACCACACTAAAAAAAGTAAAGAGAAGCGACCTTGTTTTCATACCCGGCGTTTGGGGAAACCCAAGACCCTCACTCCCCATACTTGCTGACATGTTGCAATGGCTTCGCAAACAAGATCAAAATGGCGGCATTCTTTGCTCCGCGGTTACCGGAAGTTTTTTCCTGGCAGAAGCTGGCCTGCTTGAGGGCAAGAGTGCAACCACACACTGGCGTTTCTTTGACGAATTTAAGCAACACTATCCAAATATAAAACTGCAAAGAAAACGTTTTATTACCAACGACAACAATTTGTTTTGTACTGGCAGTGTGAATGCTGTACGGGACATTATGCTGCACTTTGTGGAACAGCTATACGATGAGTCTATCGCTAACGAAATTTCCCGACAGTTCAGCCATGAATTAAAACGCTCCTATGAATCGCTCCTCTTAAGCAAGGATCAACAACGGAGTCACCACGACGAAGTCATCATCAAGATTCAAGAGTGGCTAGATCAACATTATCAAAGCAATATATTGATTGCTGATCTCGCAAAGGAATTTCAGCTGAGCGTGAGGTCACTCAATCGACGCTTTCAATTGGCGACAAACTCTTCACCACTTCAATATCTACAAGAGCTAAGAATTAATCATGCAAAGGAATTACTGAAGCAGAGTAATTTAGCTATATCAGAAGTCGCTGACCTGGTTGGATATCACGATGCCAGCTATTTTAGCAGCCTGTTCAAAAAACTAACTGCTGTCACACCTAATGAGTACAAAGGCTTGGTCCGAAACAAACTATTCCTTGCAGAAAGCCCTATTACTAATAAGCAGAATTAAAAAAGGCGCTGATCACATTATGCGATCAGCGCCTTGTCTTTTAGTTTTTAGTTCTAGTTATTTGGCGGAACGACTATTGAACTTTTCCATTTGCTCGGCACTTGCTTCTAGCTGATATTGGGACTTCCAATCTGAGTAAGGCATGCCGTACACCAATTCCCTTGCCTCTTCATAATCAATCTCCAAACCACGAGACTCCGCCTCTGCCACATACCATTTTGACAAACAATTACGGCAGAAATTTGCCAGATTCATGAGATCAATATTTTGTACATCCTTATTCTCATCCAGGTGTTTCAGCAGTTTTCTAAATGTCGCTGCCTCCACTTCCAGCCGAGCTGCATCGTCCATATTTCTATCCACCATCTGTTTACGCTGCTACCCCATCATCAACTTCATCTACATCCGAAGAGAGCATTTCCATTTCTTTATGCAAAGGCGTTGACCTGTGCTTCTTATCAACAGATTTAAGTTGTCTCTCCGCAGCATTAAAAGCGTCTCTAATGGCCACATACAAATCTTCATGCGCATGATTATCATGCTGCTCCTGGTTTACCCGAACTTCTAGCGAGGACGTGTGAATTTCCAAACTTACCGAATATACTTTCCCCTTGTGATGATTGTTATGAGGACAATCCAGCACAACTCGACCATTTATAATTTGATCACAAAAGCGCTCTAATTTCGTTATCCGTTTCTGCACTGCTTCACTAATCGCATCTGTTTGGTCAATATTGTGATACATAACTTGGAATTCATTAGTCATAAAATACTATCTCCTGATTTCATTCAAAGGTGACTTACGTGCTTAGTTACCGTGTGTATATATTACCTCCTCTGGGCATTGTGAAATTACTCCTAATCAATATTCAACTCTGAAAAATCAGACAGCCGCAGACCACCCTTACTCTGTAGCAAACTAAATAGAAGTTTTCGATTAGGAGAAAATTGAATTTGAGTAAAGGAGCTAAATACAGCCGTATTCAGGTATTGCAGGATGGTTTGTGGTGGGTGGTAACTCTCGAACATCCCCTCTCCTTAGTCGTTCGATTTATAGACTACCTCTTTCAAAAGCGTTTGTCTAAATAACTTAGCTCTCCTGGAAACACCAGTGCCAAGGCTCAAAATCTATACCATAGGGATTACCCCGCGGATAACTAAGAGCAAAACCATACACCCCTGCATTTTCCCCAAGCCATTGATAAGCCTTAGTTTTTTCAAAATCTACAGTTAAGGCATCACAGTCGAGAGTACCCAGATCGACAGCACGGCCACTGTGATGCTCACTGTACCCTGGGGCCGTATTCAGGCGTAATACCTGCTCTATGCTCTGTCCGCCCTGTAGTTTGCGGGCAATTAAGTCGTGCTGATACTGCACGCCGCGAAATGCCGAAATCAGAAATAGAGCAATGCCCTGCTGGGCTGCCGCCTCGCGCATACCAGTCCAGGCAGCAAAGGCAGGAGGGGTTAATTGCTGAGGGCGCTGGTAAAAGTCCAGCTCCGTATCCACCAGGACATCCGGCTCGAGATAAAGCGGAAGTTTGCAACGCTCGGCATAATCAGGCGGTATACCCAATGCCTGATGCAAGCCTTGCAATATAGTCATTAAGTCATCTGCTTTCTTCATGTTCATGTTTAATCCAAACGGGCCAAATACATCTGACAGCCAACTTCTCGATTTTCCGGTTCCACTAGCTGATGGGTAATCGAAGTATTACAAGCATTGCTCTCTTCATTAGCCCATTGTCATGCCTTCCGGCGGAAACCTTATGCCTGCTGCTATTGGGAACATGCTATGTGCGCCGATGGCTTTATGCAAGTACTTGAGAAGCTGGGCAATGAGCCCCAAACACTGTTACAAGGGCCGCTCCCTACTCTCTTTTTAAGCCCCTCAGGTAGCAAATAACCACACAGAAAAAATGGCTGAAATACAACATCAAGCGGCCGATACACCCTAATAACTCCGCCAGAATCCCACTATAGTTGCTAACAGATTCACCCTGTAGCTTCGAGGCTCAACAACACAAGATACAAGAGGCGTAAAGATGGCAAGATTAGCTGTAATCACTGGGTTTGGCGGCATCAATGCGGCAGGACGCAGTTCCGGTCACCATGGCTACCGGCGCATGGTGATGGATGGCTTATCGGAGCAGAAGAAACAACAAACCCTCATTAATCTTGCCGCACTAACCGGCCAACTACGAAAAGAGAATGACAAATGGCTTGACCCACAAGGAGCCGAAGTCAATCTCGACAATTACCTGCAGCAACTTGCCCCACAGCTAACACAAGGCTCCCTGATTCGAGAACTGGAACAGAATCTGTTCAACCCCCAGGAACTTCTCTTTCATCGAAAGGCCACCTTATTCGGCACAGGAGAGGATGCACTGAAGTTTGAGTTACGCCGCAAGAGCCTCCCGACACCGTTACCACCTGGCTGGGAGGTTGTGGATTCAGAAACTCCAGGCAAAGTTTGTGTAACAGCCACGGATAGCTTCGAGATAATGCTGAAATGTTCACGGGAATCATCAGTACATAGTGCAGGGCAACTTCCTAGTGGATTCGATCCAGCGGCTCTTTATCGGGCACGCAATCATCCGCGAGGATTGCAGATGACCGTGTTTGCAGCTTCCGATGCAATCAACTCAATGGGCATAGACTGGGAAGTAGTCAAACAGCGCGTCCCTGCCGACCAAATCGCGGTCTACGCAGGCAGCGGTATGAGCCAACTGGATTACAATGGCTACGGCGGCATGATGCAAGCAAGGCTATTGGGCAAAAAAGTTACCTCAAAGCAATTACCTCTTGGCTATGCCGAAATGCCCGCTGATTTCATCAATGCCTATCTGCTGGGCAATATAGGGACAACTGGCACCAACGTGGCAGCCTGCGCTACTTTTTTATATAACCTGCGCCAAGGCATTAGAGACATTCAGTCCGGCACCCATAGAGTAGTATTAGTAGGCACCAGCGAAGCACCTCTGGTTCCAGAGATATTTGATGGCTTCGCAACCATGGGAGCACTGGCTGATGACGCTTCTTTACGTCAGCTAGATAAAATTAGCGAGAATGATGCGCCCAATTACCGTCGAGCCTGTAGGCCCTTTGGCAACAACACAGGCTTCACCCTTGCCGAGTCCGCACAATGCATTGTTCTTTTTGATGATGAGCTGGCCATGGAGTTGGGTGCAAATATTTATGCCGGCATAAACGAAGTTTTTATCAATGCCGACGGCTTCAAAAAATCAATAGCCAGCCCAGGATTAGGCAACTATATATCGATGGCGAAGGCGGCAGCAGCCACACGAAATATCATTGGCCAGGAAGGGCTTGCCAAACGTAGCTATGTACAAGCGCACGGAACCGGCACCTTACAAAACCGACAAACAGAATCCCATATTATCAATCATATTGCGGAAAACTTCGGCATTAAAAGCTGGCCCGTCGCTGCTGTAAAATCTTATATAGGTCATTCATTAGCCTCATCATCTGGTGATCAATTAGCGGCCAGCCTCGGCGTATGGGCCGAGGGAATAATTCCGGGCATTCTCACTGTAGATAAAGTTGCCGATGACGTCACTGATAAGGACCTGGATTTTCTATTACAGCACAAAGAAGTAGGCAACCAGGGAATAGATGCAACTATTATTAACTCGAAAGGCTTCGGTGGTAACAATGCCAGCGCATCGATACTCGCACCACACATAGTAGAGCAAATGCTAACGCGACGACACGGAAAAAAAGCATTCGCCAAATACCAAACCGCAAACGAAGCCGTCACTGAAAAGGCGGCGGCCTACGATACATCAACATCAAACGGAGAAAACCGCACCATCTATAAGTTTGATCACAATGTACTGGGCAGCGAATCCATCGAATTGAACTCAGCAAACATCACGGTGAAAAATCTAGAACCCGAGATTTCTCTCAATATAGAAAACAATTATGAGGATATGTGTGAATAATGCATCAGTTCGACCGGGCAACGTTGCCCGGTCGAACTGTTCCTTCCTTACTTAGTTTATATTTCCTGGCTTGGCTTACTTAACTTACCTATTTAACTTCCAGCACATGCTCTTCGGCAATTTTCTTTTTCCACAACGCCGGGCCGGTTTGATGCACTGAGGTGCCATTCACGTCTACTGCAACAGTGACAGGCATTTCATCGACTTCAAACTCATGAATAGCCTCCATGCCAAGATCCTCGAATGCAACTATGCGCGCTTTGCGAATTGCCTTCGACACTAAATAAGCCGCACCACCGACTGCCATTAAGTAAACAGCCTTGTGTTTCTTGATCGCGTCTATGGCAACCTGCCCTCGTTCAGCCTTTCCAATCATGCCAATAAGGCCGGTTTTTTCCAGCAGGTCATCGGTAAACTTGTCCATGCGGGTAGCGGTAGTAGGACCAGCAGGGCCAATGACCTCATCACGCACAGGGTCCACCGGACCCACGTAGTAAATAAATTTATTGTTAAAATCCACACCTTCGGGAAGCGGCTCACCTTTTTCCAGCATCCCGATCAAACGCTTATGTGCGGCGTCTCTGCCGGTTAACATAGTGCCTGAAAGCAACAAGGTTTCACCGGGCTGCCAACTGGCAATATCGTCCGCTGTAAGCGTATCCAAATTCACCTTGCGCGCTCTGGGGCCCACATCCCAAACAACTTTAGGCCATTGATCCAGGCTCGGCGCCTCGAACTCTGCAACACCACTACCATCCAAAGTGAAATGCGCATGGCGTGTTGCTGCACAGTTAGGAATCATCGCCACCGGCAAGGATGCCGCATGGGTTGGATAATCAAGAATCTTTACATCCAACACCGTGGTCAGACCGCCCAAGCCCTGCGCACCGATACCCAGCGCATTGGCTCTATCCATTATCTCCAGGCGCAATTCTTCAACACGATTACTCGGCCCTCTTGCCCGCAACTCGTGAATATCAATGGGATCCATCAGTGACTCTTTCGCCAGCACAGCAGCCTTTTCCGCCGTGCCTCCAACACCTATTCCCAGCATGCCGGGAGGACACCAGCCTGCACCCATTGTCGGCAAAGTTCGCTCCACCCAGTCAGCAATGCTATCGCTGGGGTTTAACATAACCATCTTCGCCTTGTTCTCTGAGCCGCCGCCCTTAGCCGCCAGTTTCACCTCTATTTTGTTACCGGGAACAATCTGCAAGTGAATAACAGCGGGTGTGTTGTCTTTAGTGTTCTTGCGGGCGCCAGCCGGGTCGGCCAATATCGATGCCCGCAGCACATTGTCAGGGTGCAAATAGGCGCGGCGCACACCTTCATTCACCATATCGTCCAGAGACATATCCCCTTGCCACTGCACATCCATACCTACATACAAGAACACCGTAACAATGCCAGTATCCTGACAAATAGGCCGTTTGCCTTCTGCACATAAACGAGAATTAATGAGAATTTGAGCCATCGCGTCTTTGGCAGCCTCAGACTCTTCCTTTTGATAGGCCTCATTCACTGCTGTAATAAAATCAATAGGATGATAGTAGGAGATGTACTGTAGTGCGTCGGCCACACTCTGAATAACATCTTCGTTACGAATCAATGTCATGTCTCGCTTTCCTTCAAAATAAGAATGTTCTTTGCGCCATTCTAACACCGAATAGCTTTGTAGTGCGCTGATAGTGCCCCTGCAGCGGTCTGGCAACTGCCTCGCTGGGAAACAGCCCGAATTTGCTTAGAGGGCTACTTATTATTCCACTTCCGATACCATATCCATTAACATGCACCTTATGCAAAAAATTCCCGCGAGCAAGAAAAACCATGATTGAGTCAGCGGACCAACACATAAAATACAGCATAGACGGCAAGGTGATGCTTATCGAAATTCACCGGCCAGAAAAAAAGAATGCCTTACTGCCTGGCATGTATACAGCAATGGCTGAAGGCCTTCGCCATGGTGATTGCAACGATGACATCAACGTTATTATTATTCGCGGCACTGATGATTGCTTTACCAGTGGCAACGACATCAATGATTTTGTTAGCAGTGGGCAATTGGAAGATGAAGCGCCTCCCATCACCTTCATGAACGCCCTGAACGAAGCACGCAAGCCGATTGTTGCAGCAATAAGCGGGCTCGCTATTGGCATAGGCACAACGTTGCTATTTCACTGCGACCTCATCTACGCATCAGAAAACTGCTTCTTACAACTCCCTTTCAGCCAGCTAGGATTGTGCCCGGAAGCAGGCTCCAGTTATTTATTACCCAAGATGACCGGACAGGTTCGTGCTGCCGAGTTATTACTACTCGGTGATAGGTTTCCAGCAAGCAAAGCAAAAGAATACGGCATTATTAATGAAGTACTACCACAAGGTGAATACCTTGATTACGCACTCGAGCAGGCCCAAGCGCTAGCTGCCCTACCTTCGCAGGCAATTCAGACAAGCAAGAGATTGATTAAGCGAGGACAGCAGAACGTAGTAGCCGAAACCATGAAGGTTGAACTGGATGACTTTAGCCGGTTGTTACAATCCCCTGAAGCACAGGCTATTTTTCAGGCCTTTTTAAATAAAAAGAAAAACAGCTAATTGGCTGGATCACAAAAGTTCCAGCAAAAAAGTTTTGGCTGCATTGATTTTTTTGGCGAGGTAGTCACTCCCTCCCCTGTCTGGGTGCAGCTTTTGCATTAAACTTCTGTGCGCTTTGATAACCTGCTCCCGGTCTACTAATTCCTCCAGGCCAAGAATCTCCAGGGCCAATGGCTTGGTCATTTTAGACTCATCGATTGCAGTCGATTGATCACCAGCTCCTTGCGCCTGTGTCTGTTCGCGCCAGCCTGCTCCATCAGAGAAATTACGATCAAGATAAGCTTCCAACACCTGCGCCGAATCAGCATCTCTTCGGCATTCCTG